>Ga0315288_10000154_pt1 | contig 77439 bp, 81 predicted proteins | sample YL17G11_20_MG_FD_203454 | JGI IMG/M metagenome (GOLD analysis project Ga0315288, IMG submission 203454) | Sediment microbial communities from Yellowstone Lake, YNP, Wyoming, USA - YL17G11_20 | ecosystem: Environmental > Aquatic > Freshwater > Lake > Sediment | place: USA: Wyoming | collected... | reverse complement strand
GCCCCGCGCCGCCCCCCCCCCCCGCCCCCCCCCCCCCCCCCCCCCCGGGGGGGGGGGGCGCCCCCCCCCAACGTCGCCAAGCTTGGATTCGTCTGTAGGCAGGAGGACCGCATGGACGGAAGCGAGAATACTCTGCGCCGATTGAGGACCGTCGACGGCCATCTGCGGGGAATTATCCGGATGGTAGAGCACGACGAGTATTGCATAGACGTGATTCGTCAGATCCAGGCCGTGGAGGCTGCGCTTAGCAAGGTTAGCGCGCACATACTGGAAACTCACCTGAATTCTTGCGTTACTACTGCTATCCAGGGTAACGACCTGCGCGAAAGGGAGCGCGTACTGCGGGAGATAACCGAGGTCTTCGAGATGTCGGCCAAGGCCTGACCCAAGTGCTGAGTAGAAGCGAGGGACTTCGACTACCTGCTTCTGGGCACGGAGTCTGACAGATAGGAGGCACACATGACACAAATCACCTACAACATTCCGGCAATTCATTGTATGCATTGCACGCACACCATCGAATTGGAAGTTGCGGAGTTGGCCGGCGTCGAGTCCGTGCGTGCTGACATTGCGGGCAAGCAGGTCACCGTGAGCTTCGGGCCTCCGGCCGACGACGCGAAGATCCGGGCTCTGCTCGCTGAGATCGAGTACCCCGCGGTCTAGGGCGTCCGTCAGACCATAGCCAGCCAAGTCCGCCGAGTCGCCTGCGCACGAGCGCCAGCGCCAGACTGGAAGCGAGCATGTCAGACACCAGGCAACTGACCCTGCCAATCACAGGCATGTACTGTGCCAACTGCGTCTCCACCATCGAGCGGAACTTGAAGAAGGTGAGTGGCGTGCAGTCTGCCGCGGTGAATCTGGCGTCGGAGCGTGCCGTTGTGGAATTCGACCCGTCACGGGCGAACTTGGCGGAGATGGTCGCCCGCATAGAACGAGCCGGCTATGGTATCGCGGCCGGTTTGGCCGAGATACCGCTCCGGCGGTTGGCGGACGACACCGATGCGAGGCGGCTGGTGAAGGTTATGGCAGCGCTTGATGGCACCTTGGAAGTGCGCGTCAGTGTGGCGAACGAGTCAGTTCGCGTCAAGTACGTACCGACCATCTTGAGTCAGGCGGAGATTCGCCGGGCGATCTCCCGGGCCGGCCTCGAGGCGCTTGAGACGGAGGGCCAATCTGAGGACATGGAGGCCCGGGCGCGCGCACACGAAATCGCGTCACAGCGCAAGCTTCTCATTCTTGGGCTCGTGTTCAGTGTCCCGCTTTTCGTCTTGTCCATGGCCGCGGACCTCGGATTTCTTCCTCCGGGTTTCTACGATACGGCGCCCATGCCCGGGATGATGGGACCGCCGGCGCCCTGGGTGGTGGGCCTGATGTGGGCGCTGGCCACTCCCGTGCAATTCGTTGTCGGCTGGCAGTACTATCGTGGCGCGTTCAAGTCCCTGCGCAGTGGTTCGGCGAACATGGATGTGCTGATCGCAATGGGTTCCTCGGTGGCCTACTTGTATTCGGTGGTGCTAGCGCTGGGTTTCGTGTCCGGGCACGTCTACTTCGAGACGGCAGCGGTCATCATTACGCTTATCCGCCTGGGGAAATTTCTCGAGGCTCGCGCCAAGGGCCGCACGTCGGAGGCCATCAGGAAACTGATGGGACTTCGGGCCAAGACAGCGCGGGTTGAACGCGGCGGCATCGAAATGGAAGTGGCAGTGGACGACGTGCAGCTCGGCGATCTGGTCGTAGTGCGGCCGGGAGAATCCTTTGCCGCGGATGGGGTGGTTGTAGATGGCCGCTCTACCGTGGACGAATCCATGCTTACCGGCGAATCATTGCCTGTGGGTAAGGCGCCCGGAGATAGAGTCATCGGCGCAACGGTTAACAAGCTGGGACTGGTCAAGTTCGAGGCGACCAAAGTGGGGGCTGAGACCGCCTTGGCGCAGATCATCAGGCTGGTCGAGGACGCTCAGGGGAGCAAGGCGCCGATTCAACGTCTGGCCGATCAGGTCTCAGCGTACTTCGTCCCTATCGTCATTGGCCTGGCAGCCCTGACGTTTGCGGCCTGGTTCTTCTTCGTATCCCCGGCTGCTGGGGGCCACGACCTGACTAGGGCTCTGATCAACACGGTTGCTGTATTGGTCATCGCCTGCCCATGCGCGATGGGCCTTGCCACGCCTACTGCGATCATGGTCGGAACCGGCAGAGCCGCGCAGTTGGGTGTGCTCTTCCGAAACAGCGAGGCGCTGGAGCAGGCTGGGCGGATTTCAACGGTTGTTTTGGACAAGACCGGCACGGTAACAGTTGGGCGCCCGGCGGTCACGGATATCGTGCTTCCCGATACCAATACCTCGAATGCGAAGGCCGGCAAAGCCGATGCGGCGCAGGGCAGGGACAGCCTGGATACGCTCCTGCGGCTGGCGGCGAGCGTAGAGCGCGGTTCCGAGCATCCGCTCGGGGAAGCCGTCTGGAGCGAGGCGAATGCCCGCGGTCTGCCACTGGCGCAGCCCTCTGGCTTCGCCGCCGACGCCGGCAACGGCGTGGAGGCCGAGGTTGAGGGCCGACGAGTTACGGTGGGCAATCACAGAATGATGCAAGCGCGCGGTCTCCCGCTGAACGGCCTGGAGCGCCACGCACTCCGACTGCAGTCCGAGGCCAAGACAGCTATCTTTGTGGCAATAGATGGCAAGGTCGAAGGCGTCATTGGCGTTGCAGATACCGTCAAGGAAGGTTCAGCGCAGGCCGTCAAGGCTCTCCGCGCCATGGGCATGAAGGTCGCGCTGATCACTGGTGACAACCAGCAGACGGCCGCGGCCATCGCCGCTGAGGTTGGGATCGACCAGGTTCTGGCCGAGGTTCTCCCGGAGGGCAAGGCAAGGGAGATCGAGAGCCTCCAACGAGCGGCGAAGCTCTCGGCCAACGCCGGACTGGTGGCCATGGTCGGTGACGGCATCAACGACGCCCCGGCGCTGGCCCGGGCGGACGTCGGCATTGCCCTCGGGACGGGCACGGACGTGGCCATTGCAGCCGCGGCTGTGACGCTCATCAGCGGGGACCTTCGGGGTGTGGTTCGTGCGATCGCCCTCTCCCGGTTGACTTTGCGGGCAATTCGCCAAAATCTCTTTTGGGCATTCTTCTACAACGTGATACTCATACCGGCAGCGGCACTGGGCCTCTTGAACCCCATGCTGGCCGCGGCAGCCATGGCGTTCAGCAGCGTCTTCGTCGTGAGCAACAGCCTGCGGCTACGAAGCACCCGCCTGCCTCTCGTAACCGAGGTCTGAATCCCGACCCCCTTCAGAGTGGCTATTCTCCGTGCGGAATTTACTAGAGAAACCTCATAAATATTGACTTTTCTCCCGTACCCTGCTATAATCCGAGCTTGTGTGGCGGTTACCTAGGAGGCTCGCGTATCGTGTAGCCGAATAGCGGTAGCAGCCTAGGGTCTAAGACGGCCACGGGAGCAGTCAATAATGTCGATGCTCGAGATACGGAACTTGCACGTCACAATCGACGGCAAGGAAATCCTCAAGGGGCTTGATCTTGTCACCAAGCAGGGTGAGATCCATGCCATCATGGGGCCGAATGGCACGGGGAAATCGACCTTGGCCTACACGCTCATGGGGCATCCGTCTTACTCCGTGATCGAAGGCTCGGTTTTGTTCAAGTCCCAGAATGTGTTGGAACTTGAGCCCGATGAGCGATCTCGCTTGGGAATGTTCCTTGCTTTCCAGTATCCAGTTGCCATACCGGGTGTCACGGTGGCGAATTTCCTCCGCACCGCGCTCAACGCCCGTCGTCGTGCATCGAACAAGGACGACAAGGGGATTCCCATCCCTGAATTCCGCAAGATGCTCACTGCCAAGATGGAGATGCTCAAGATGGATCCCGCCTTCGCGGGCCGTTACTTGAACGAGGGCTTCTCCGGCGGCGAAAAGAAGCGCGCAGAGATCCTGCAGATGGCAACCTTGCAGCCCGAGATCGCTATTTTGGATGAGACTGACTCGGGCCTTGACATCGACGCCCTGAGGATCGTGGCCGACGGAGTGAATGCCTTGACGGGGCCCAACCTTGGGGTGATCATCATCACGCACTACCAACGCCTGCTGAATTACATCAAGCCGGATTTCGTCCACGTGATGATGGGCGGCCGCATAGTCGAGTCGGGTGGGCCGGACCTGGCCCTCAGCCTTGAGGAGCGCGGATACGACTGGATCAGAGAGAAGACCGAGGCATGATCCACGTGCAATGGGCGGCCCTGGCCTTTTCAAGACCGCTGGGCGGCCAATTGGAGCCAGTTTATGAGTGACGTGAGAGACAAAGACGACCAGATCCTGGAAGGGATTGGCGAATACAAGTACGGCTTCCACGACGCTGAAGACAAATACTTCTTCAGGTCGGAGAAGGGGCTCAGCCGAGAGGTGGTCGAGCAGATCTCCCAAATGAAGGACGAGCCCCAGTGGATGCTGGATTTCCGACTCAGGGCCCTTGAGCATTTCATGAAACGCCCGATGCCGGCATGGGGACCATCCCTCAGCGAACTCAACTTCGACGATATCTACTTCTATGTCAGGCCGCATGATAAACAGGAGCGGTCCTGGGACGATGTGCCAGACGACATCAAGCGCACCTTCGACAAGCTTGGGGTGCCGGAGGCTGAGCGCAAGTTCCTTGCAGGTCTCGGGGCGCAATACGAATCCGAGATGGTCTACCACTCTATCCAGGAGCACCTCGAGAAGCAGGGAGTGATCTTTCTCTCCATCGAGGACGGGCTCAGGCAGCACCCGGACCTGTTTCGAGAATACTTTGGGACGGTCATACCCATCGAGGACAATAAATTCGCGGCGCTGAATTCGGCGGTCTGGTCAGGCGGTTCCTTCGTCTACGTGCCAAAGGGCGTCAAGGTGGACCTGCCCCTTCAGGCCTACTTCCGCCTAAACACGGCCAACCTCGGACAATTCGAGCGCAGTCTGATCATCGTTGACGAAGGCGCCTCGGTTCACTATGTTGAGGGCTGTACGGCGCCTCAATACACAACCAACTCGTTCCACTCCGGCGTCATCGAGATCATTGTGAAGAAGGGCGCCCGCTCCCGTTACTCGACCATCCAGAACTGGTCAACCAACGTCTACAACCTGGTGACACAGCGGGCCAAGGTATATGAGAATGCCAGCCACGAGTGGGTCGACGCAAACCTAGGCTCCAAGCTCACCATGAAGTACCCCTCCTGTTACCTCATGGAGCCGGGCGCGCGCGGAGAGATGCTCTCGATGGCTTTCGCTGGAGCCGGCCAGATCCAGGACGCCGGCGGCAAGATGTACCATTTCGCACCCAATACGACCAGCAAAGTAACCTCAAAATCCATCAGCAAGGCTGGGGGGCGCGCATCCTTCCGCGGTCTCTTGAAGGTCTACAAAGGTGCCAAAGGCGCCAAGTCAAACACCGTCTGCGATGCCCTGCTGCTCGACCCGGAGTCCCGCTCGGACACCTATCCAAGCATCGAGATCGACGAGGATGACGTTTCTATCGGGCACGAGGCGTCGGTTAGCAAGGTCGGCGAGGAACAGCTCTTTTACCTCATGTCTCGCGGCCTCAGTGAGGAAGCAGCGACGACCATGGTGGTCTCGGGGTTTATCGAGCCCCTCGTGAAGGAATTGCCAATGGAGTACGCCGTGGAGATGAATCGCCTCATCCAGCTCCAAATGGAAGGATCCATCGGATAAAAGCTCCACTTTGGACGCGGGCGGTCAACCACGGGTGAGGCAGGGATCAACCAAGCAAATGCAGGAAAAACCGAGAGTTGTAGTTTCACGAGGGCGGCGGGCTGAGCAGGTCCGTGCGGATTTTGCATTCGGGCGCAACCATGTTCCGGCGGCGTCCGGTTTCGTCTCGGAGTATCGCGAGCACGCCTGGAACGCATTTACCCGACAGGCCATCCCGGACATCTCGCAGGAGGCTTGGCGGCGCACGGATCTGCGCTCTCTTCCGGCGGGTGACTTCGGTCTTGCCGCCCCAAGTGCCTGGCCGTCTGCGGTTCCACCGCAATTGCTGCAGCCGCTGGTCGCGGATCAGCACGGTGGGCAAATGGTCCTCGGCCCGGGCCGCCCTGAGATCGCGCTGGACCCGGAATTATCCAGGAGGGGCGTCATCTTCACGGACCTCCTCACTGCCGAAAAATCGCACCCGGATGTGTTGGCGAGAATCCTGGGCCAAACGGTCAATGCGGAAGAAGGCAAGTTCGCGGCCATGGCGGCCGCGCTGGCCCGGGACGGGGTGTTGCTGTACATTCCCAGGGGAGTTGCTCTCGAGGATCCGTTGCACAGCATCTACTGGGGTCCTGGCGATGGCATGACTCACCTATCGCACTTGCTTGTCTTCCTTGACGAGGGATCATCGGCGACATATGTGCATGAGTCCGCCTCGCCCACCGAAACCAAGGACGCACTGCATGCCGGGCTGGTGGAGATCAAGATCTCCGAAGGCGCGAGCCTTAAGTTCGTTGAGCTGCAGTCGTGGGGCAAACACGTCTGGAACTTCACGCACGAGCGGATCCGCCTCGACCGCGATGCGCGCCTCGACTGGATCTTTGGCGCCGTCGGCTCAAAGCTAACCAAGAACTTTTCGGAGCTGGACCTTGCCGGAGAGGGCTCCACCGGACGGATGTCCGGGTTCTATTTCACCGACGGTTCGCAGCACCTGGATCACGACACACAGCAGAATCACTTGGCCCCGCGTACCACCAGCGACCTTCTCTTTAAGGGTGCGCTGCGAGGTCACAGCCGGTCTGTGTGGCAGGGGATGATCTATGTTGCGAGGGGCGCCTCGAAGACAGATGGATATCAGGCGAACCGGAACCTGGTCCTGGAGGATACGGCGCGGGCCGACTCGATCCCAGGCTTGGAGATCCTTGCCGACGATGTCCGCTGTACGCACGGTGCCACCGTCGGAAAGCTTGACCAGGAGCCGCTGTTCTACCTCAGATCCCGCGGCATCCCAGAAACCGAAGCCGCACAATTGGTTGTGGAGGGGTTCTTTGATCCCATCATGCAGCGCATTCCATTTGAGGGCGTACGCGCCAGATTTCAGCAGGCGATTCTCGATAAGATGGGCACTCCGTCTGCCTAGCCCGAGCAAGTCAGGAGCTTGAGTCCACATGAAGAAAACAAAGAAGTCCAGCACAAAGGCTTTGACCAGACGCAAGGCGAGACTTGGGAAGGCCGCGAGCTCAAGGTCGCGGGCGGTGCGCCGGGCTGCCCGTGCAGGGGTTCGGAAGGCGCCCGCCCGAAAAACCGTGCGCGCGAAGGTGAAACGCACGGCAAGGGTGGCTACGCGAGTGCATGCACGCTCGGCGGCGAAGCTCGCGGCGAGCGTCCTGTCGCGGCGTGCAGCCAAGGCAGAGACGCTGGCCGGCGCTGTTCCGGTCGTGAAACTGCCCGTGAAGGTGGCGCCGAAAACGCTCGGGCCCACCACCCCCAAGCACGCCAAGGGCACTGCAACCGGTCCTGGGCGCGCGCATGCTGGCGCCTCGCTTCATGGCCATCGTCGGGTCGCCCGGGTTTCCCGCGCGCCCCAATTCACCTACATGAGGGCGCCCGGCGCCGACAGTGGTTTTGATGTGGGTGACCCCGTCGAAGTCTTCTGCGATCATGAACTGGATGGCGAGCGCGTGCGGGGCTGGGTCAAGGGCGTCGTGGTGCAGGTCGACAACAAGCTCGTTGCCGTACAGTTTCGCTCCAATGTCTTTCTGACTGACGGCTGGATGGTTCCTGATCGCATCTTGTGGTATTCACTGAGCTCCGACCAGATACGAAACACCGGCGTGGCCAAAAGGGGTACTCGAGCAGCAATTCCCGAGTACTAGTTGCACGCGCGGAGCCGAGACGACCCAGGCCGCTCAGGAAGGCCAAGCAGCCGCCCGCCATGGACTACGACCTCCAAAGTATTCGCAGCAATTTCCCGATCCTAGACCGCGAGGTGCGCCCGGGTGTCAAGCTCGTGTACCTCGATTCGACTGCCACGTCGCAAAAACCGGAGTCGGTCATCGAGGCGATGAACGAGTTCTATCGCAAATCCAACGCCAACATTCATCGCGGAGTGCATGTTCTTGCGGAGGAGGCGACCGGCCTGTATGAGCAGGCGCGCCGCGCGATAGCTCGGCTCATCAACGCGGCTGGCTCGCGTGAGGTCGTGTTTACTCGTAACACGACCGAGTCCATCAATCTCGTGGCGCACGCCTGGGCACGCGTGCACGTCAGGCCAGGAGAGTTGGTCGTGCTGACGGAGATGGAACATCACAGCAATCTCGTGCCGTGGCAGATGCTGGCGGCGGAGAGGGATGTCCGCCTCGAATTCGTCCCGCTGACCGATGAAGGGACCCTAGATCTCGATGCTTACAGGGTGCTCTTGGCGCAATCTCCCCGACTTGTATCATTTACCCATATGTCCAACGTCTTGGGCACGATCACTCCTGCCCGGGAGATGATTCGGCTCGCGCACGAGGCCGGCGCCATCACCATGCTTGACGCCGCGCAGTCTGTGCCGCACCTGGGTGCTGATGTGCAGTTGCTTGATGTGGATTTCATGGCCTTCTCTGCCCACAAGATGTGTGGGCCGACGGGCATCGGCGTCCTATATGGCAAGTCACGGCTTCTGGATGAGATGCCGCCCTTTCTTGGGGGTGGTGACATGATCAAGGAGGTCAAACTCCGCTCCTTCCGACCGAACGCGCTGCCACATAAGTTCGAGGCTGGCACACCGGCAATCGCAGAGGCAATCGGTTTCGAGGCGGCGGTGCAGTACCTCACGCGGTTAGGCATGGCTAGTATTGCGGCGCACGAACGCGGCATCATTGAATACGCCATGGAGCGCCTCGAAGAGGTCCCGGGGCTCCGACTTCTGGGACCGTCGGCAGACACGCGGGGGGGGGTGGCGTCGTTCACCTTCGACCGCATTCATCCGCACGACGTCGCCCAGATCCTGGACCGCTACGGTATCGCTGTCCGTGCCGGTCACCACTGTGCACAACCCTTGCATGAGCGTCTTGGGGTGTCTGCCAGCACGCGCGCAAGCTTCTACCTGTATTCAGCCAGGCAGGAGGTGGACGCCCTCATAAAGGGCCTTTATGAGGTAAGAAAGGTGTTCGCGTGAGGGCGGTCCGTCGTCACCGGAAAGTGGACGCAGGTATTCATGGATGATCTATATCGCGAGGTGATAATCGAGCACTATAAGAACCCGGCCTATCGGGGTCGGCTGAATCCTAATGACATCTCGTTTGCCGACGACAACCCATTGTGCGGCGACCACATCCAGATCGATCTCCGGGTTGACACGGACCGCATCATCAGCGATGCCCGGTTTGACGGGCACGGATGCGCGATATCTCAGGCCTCAGCCGATCTGCTTGTCGAATCCATTATTGGCAAGTCCGTAGAGCACATCAAGTCAATGGGCAAGCAGCAGATCCTGGACATGCTGGGCATCAACCTGGGTCCCGTCCGCCTCAAGTGCGCCCTGCTCTCGCTGAAAGTGCTGAAAGCAGGCGTCTATGGACTCGGCGAGGCGCACGACGACCTGGTCGAGTAGAGGCCGCTCAAATCGAGCCGGCAGGGGAAGTCAGTTGTACAACTACGCGATGCAGGACGAATCGAAAGCCGAGTTCTTTGATATCGGCCCCGCTGATGAGCTTCCGCCCGGCGAGCGCCTGTTTGTGGAAATCGAAGGTCGGCCCATCGTGGTTTTCAACGTCGCGGGCCAGCTTTTCTCCATAGCCGACGTGTGTTCACACGACGACGGCCCTGTCGGTGAAGGGGACCTCAGGGGCTACAGCATCACCTGCCCGCGCCACGGTGCGGAGTTCGACATTCGAACAGGCCAGGTGTTGCAGATGCCAGCCGTTGTCGACATTCCTGCGTATCCGGTCCGCATCGTCGGCAGGACTATCCAACTGGGCTTGCCCAGGACCTAGCCAGGGAGGCTGACCGGCCACAGGCAACAACGAAACTCGAGACCCCGACTCGGGTTTTTCCGCTGCACCGGCAATGTGTCGCGCGTTTGGATCACCACGGACCAGCGTAGTCGATGCTGTGTGGCCTGGTGATCCGCTCGAGCCTGGCCCGGCGCAGCTCAACCAGTTGCCGTATGGCGAGATTGTCGTGTGCAACCCACGAGGCGAACATGTCCCCGGCTGTGATAGGGCCCAGGCTCGAGGTGTGGCTCGCCCCCCACTCGGCGTTCTCGAGGCCCCTCAGCCAGTCCAACGATTTGCTGCGCTCCGCGAAGAAGCGCTCTTTGGCGTCATCAAAATCTTGGAGGTTGTAGCGGCGGCTGCTGACCCAGCCCTCCGGGTCGATCGGCTCCCAGGATTCGGCAGGCATGGTGAGGATCGCATCGAGTCGTGCACGGAAGTCCAGACGTTCTTCGTCGTGCAGGTGGCAGAGCGTCTCCAGAATGGACCAAGTGTCCGCCTTGGGCTTGATCCGTGCCTCCTCCTGCGTTATGCCTGCCAGCAGCGCCCGGATCATGCCCGTACTATCCACTAATTCCAGGTAGAGGGCACGGAAATCGAGGCCGACCTCCGTCATTCACACACCTCGAAGCGCCCCACGATGCGCAGGATATCAAAACCCTCCGCGTAGTCCTTCTCCGCCAGGGCCCCGTGCCGGATCATGATGGATCGAGTCAGCTCGCTGTTGAAATAGTACTTGTCGCGGTAGGTCTCGTATTGGGCCAAGGCCTCGATCTTCGCGGCAACGTCGGCCTCACTAACCTCCACTAGGAAGTGGGGGAAGAACCCGTAGGATGAGCGCACCACATCGAAACCCAGCAGGGTGATGCCCCTGAATGCCCGCAGCGCCTCCTGGGTCATCGTGAGATGGTCCTGGTGTACGTCCTCGTTCGAGTGCACGAATATGATCTCAGGTCGGAGTTCATTCCGCAAGCGCAGAAAGTACTCCAGGATTTCTTGGCGGGCCTGCGGGAAAACGCGCGTCTCAAAGGGACCGTAGCGGGTGCAGTCTGGCGACACGCCGAGGATTCCCATGCTCTTGCGCTGCTCGCTGACCACGTGCTTCAGCTCCGGGTTCTGCTGGTTGTCCGACAACGTCACGCACGTGACCTCACTCAGCCTGGCAACGTGGTGAATCAGCGCTCCGCAACCCAACTCAATGTCGTCAGGATGTGCCCCAAGGAACAGGATCCGCCTACCGTAGAATTGCATGCCGTTTGCCGTTTCCGTCTGCGTATCCGCCTTGGCCTCGCTGGTACCCGCCACGCCGTCTAGGAGTTGCCCGGGGCCATGCCAGGTCTGCTTGGGCATTGGCGCGCCGATCGTCGCGAGCTACTTCGTGGCCAGGATTCCGCCAACCACCTTCGTCATCACAAGTTTTCCGTCCCTCGCGAACCGGCGCTCTGATACTCCTCTAATCTGCTCAATCAGCGTTGCATGCTCCTCGCTATCCTTGAACATCGAGGTCCAGAGCTTTCGATCCTCCGACAGTGAGGCCTGCACGTAGTCCATGAACGGTTGCACGGCCGGAAATGTGACCGGATTCTCGAATCTCAGCAGCTCGGTCTTGGCAAAACGTGAGGCGATGCTACTGTAGATCTCGGTGCGAAAACGGGAGGATCCCGGCATCGGCGGTATGGTCTTGCTCGTCGCTTCTTGAATGATCTCGTAGAACATTCGCTTGTTTTCCGGAAGGGGACCGGTTACGAACAGCCGGCCGCCCGATTTCAGAACGCGATGTGCTTCACCAAACGTGAACCCCAAATCCACGGCGTAGTAGATCGCGAAAGCACTTGACACCAGGTCAAAGGCCTCGCTTGGGAATTCGAATGTCTTGTTGAAATCCAGAAATCGGAATTCCACCGCGTCGCCGCGCTCGGCATTCTTTGCGCGGGCCTTCTCCAGCAGGTCGGTGGAGAGGTCCCCGCCGATGATCGACGCCCTCTGGTCCGTGACATCGCTGTACAAGAAGCATTGTTTCCCGGCACCGCAGCCGACGTCCAGGATCTTCATGCCCGGTTTCGGATCCAGGACCTCCACCGTCCATTTATCGATGCTGTGGGCGCCGTACTTTTCGTGGATATCGATGCGGATCAGCAGGTCCTTCGCTGTCTCTTGATAGCTGATTTTCATCCAGTCCTCAATCACGTGCCCCCGAAATATACCACACGGTGAAAATGGCCTCGACCTCAGCGCTGTGGCGGCCTTGTTGCAGGACATCGACCTACTGGAGAATGGCGACGACCTCTCCTTAGTGCCTCCGGCGCGCAAGCAATTGGCGAGCGCGCTCCGCACCGTACTTGTACATTCCGGCACAGAGGCACGCCAGTGCGCCACATCCTGATTCGTCGGCCTGCATGTCAGGCTCCAGCCTTGGCGTGTGCTACAATGCCCGCACTCTATGTTGGAGCAGCGCGTAATGAAGAAGGTGATTCCGCCGGTAAAGGGCACACGCGATTTCTACCCGGAGCAGATGGCCGTTCGGACGTGGCTCTACAATACTGCGCGCGGCGTTGCCGAGTCTTTTGGCTACCAAGAATACGAGGCCCCCATCCTTGAGAGTCTCGCGCTGTACGTTGCGCGAGCCGGTGACGAGCTGGTCAAGGATCAGGCGTACGTCTTCGAGGACCGGGGCGGGGAACAGATCGCGCTTCGTCCGGAGCTGACCGCCAGCCTCGCCCGCATGATCGCACAGCGGCAGGCCGAGCTTGCCTTCCCCGTACGCTGGTGGTCTTTTGGACCGTTTTGGCGCTACGAACGGCCCCAACGCGGGCGCACACGTGAGTTCTTCCAATGGAATGTTGACATGCTTGGAGCCAGGTCGCCAGAAGCCGATGCCGAGAATGTGGCTGTCCTCGCAACATTCTTGAAGCGCGTCGGCCTTACCCCCGCGCAGGTCCTCATTCTTGTAAATGATCGCCGGCTCGTGGACACCACCTTCGAGGGCTTGGGGATTGAGCCCAATGCTCGTCGTGCCCTTTCTTCGCTGCTGGATCGCCGGGCGAAGATCTCTGCCGAGGCTTGGCAAACTGAGGCAAGTAATCTCGGACTGTCTGCAGGACAGCTCACCAGCCTGGAGTCCATGCTCCGGGACCCGGAGCTCTGGAAGCGCTCGATCGAACTCCGTCGGTTCTTTGCGGCCATCGAAGGTTTGGGACTGGCGGAATTTACCCGCTTTGATGCCTCGATAGTCAGAGGCCTCCAGTACTACACTGGCACCGTGTTTGAGGCGTGGGAGGTTGGCGGCGAAATTCGCCGATCGCTTCTCGGCGGCGGGCGTTACGACAACCTGCTCTCCGATGTCGGTGGCGCGCCGTTGCCCGCGGTCGGTTTCGCCATGGGCGACGTCGTCATGACACTGCTGCTGGAGAAATACGATCTGGTGCCGTCAAATCTCCCGGTCTTCCCTGCAACGGTGTTAGTCACCGTATTCGATTCCGTGCATCAACTGGATTCACTGCAGTTGGCAGCGGATCTTCGACGCGCCGGACTCCGTGTTGCGCTCTACCCCGATCCCGACAAGCTCGCACGCCAATTCAAGTACGCGGACAGCATCAAGGCTCGCATTGCCCTGATCGTGGGTCCGGATGAGGCGCAATTGGGTCAGGTTGCGCTGAAGGACCTCCAAACCGGTGCTCAGCAGACCCTTGCCCGGGCCTCGGTCGCTGAGGCGTGCAGGCATGTGCTTGAGGCGTCAGGACCACAATGATATAATTCGGCCCCGCGATACGAGGTGCCTGTAGCTCAATGGCAGAGCGCGTGACTGTGGATCACGATGTTGTGGGTTCGAAACCCATCAGGCACCCTATGCCCAGTTCGTGCGGCCTTGGGACCACCGGCGTCTGCACCGGACGCCGACCGGCGCTAGCCGGCACCACAAGGACTTCCAGCCCCCGAGCGTGACGGAGCATGCAGTTTGCAAAAGTGTGGGGCCTATCAGCTTGCCATTTTTCTTGGAATGGATATAATGTAATAGAGTTCCTGGCGTTCCAGGGACACCCTGAAGAAAGGAGCTGACACCATGTTATTCGCAAGGAAGCAGAAAGGCCAGGGCTTGGTCGAATATGCGCTGATTCTCGTTTTGGTTGCCATTGTCGTTATCGCGGCCCTGATGATCCTCGGCCCGATCATCGGCAACACCTTCAGCACCATCAACTCCAGCCTCACCTCCGTCTAAGTTTGAAGCGACCAAGCACCACAGAAGCGGGATCCCGCCAGATGGGCGGGATCCCGCTTTTTGCTTCGAATATGGTTTTGCTATTTTTCCTGTATAATCCTGCCTTAGAATTCAGGCGGGAAGTACCAGAGAGGAGACCTGTATGCGACGCGGCCGAACGCTGATATTCCTACTTCTCATCCTGGTCGTTGGCCTGGTGGTGGCCTACGTGGGCATCCGAGCGTTGCTGCCACTACTGAGCCCGGGCCCACCTGAACCCCTCGACGTCCAGGTATTCATTTCCGGTCAGAGCATCCCGCAGGGGGGCAAGATCACTGAAGACGCGTTGTCGACAATTACGGTGCCGGCCGACAAGGTCAGCGCCGTCGAGTTCACTGTAGACGAGAAATCTCAGTTGGTCGGGCGCCTGGCGAAGTTCCCGATTGACCAGGGGGTCGTCATCACGAGTTCGATGGTTACTGAGTCTGCGGCGGGGATCGCGATCGCTGGTCCGCAGCATGCATCTCTGATTCCCCCAGGCATGACGGCGGCGTCCATACCCGCCAGTCGCCTCTCGCTCAACGCCTACGGCATCAGCGACGGCGCCCACGTGAATCTGAACGCCTGCTTCCTGTTCGTGGACGTGGATCCGAGCTTCCAAAGCATCACCCCCAACAACACGGCGGTGCTCACGGCGACGGGTTTTCCGGAGGACACACTGCCGGTCCTGACCATCGGAGTGGGCGGTACAGGCGGTGTGCAGGGCCGTCTGGAACTGGATCCGTCGCTCCAACAGCCCTTCTATTTCACGCCTTCCGAACCGCAGCGCCCGCGACCAGTATGCCAGACGATCCTCCAGGACGTCGTGGTCATGAAGACCGGTGATTTCCCGCTGACGGTCGCCGCGGAAGGTGCACCGCAGCAGCCGCAGGCGGCTGGACAGGCTCCGGACATCGTCACGCTCATCGTTTCGCCCCAGGATGCTGTCACGCTTTCGTACATGATCTACACGAACGCCAAAATCAGTCTGACGCTTCGCAATCCAAGTGACCAGTCGCGGCTGGCGACCGAGGCGGCGACTCTCCAGTTCCTGCTGAGCCAGTACAACATACCTGTCCCGGCCAAGCTCCCGTATGGGCTGCAGCCCAGAATCGACGCCCTCGCGTCACCCAGTCTTCCCAACGACACGGTAACCGCGCCCTAGTAGGCCGCAATCAGGCCCGCGCGGATCAGTCTTCAAGGATTTCAATGCCTGCTGGTGATAAGGTCCGGGTCCTGATCGTCGATGACGTTGCCGATACCCGGGAGAACGTCCGCAGACTCCTTCAGTTCGAGTCCGATATTGAGGTGGTCGGAGCAGCGCGCTCCGCGCAGGAGGGCATTCAGCTAACTACGGAGCTTGACCCTGATGTCGTCCTCATGGACATCAACATGCCCGACATGGATGGCATTGCTGCCACGGAAGCCATCCGGCAGAGATCCCCCCTGTCCCAGGTGGTGATTCTCTCTATTCAGGGGGAGCAGAACTACATGCGGCAGGCGATGCTGGCCGGTGCCCGCGATTTCCTCACCAAACCGCCGACGGGGGATGACCTCATCTCAGCCGTGCGTCGTAGTGGGGAAATGTCCCGGTCCGAACGCAGCAAGGCCAAGCCGGGCCGCCCGAGCGCCGAGGGCGCATCCAAGCGCGGCGCGGCCATGCCGGGGGCGCCTGTGGGCATCGTCCAGGGCAGGATCGTCACCATGTACAGCCCGAAGGGTGGCACGGGCTGCACCACGCTGGCCTCCAATCTGGCGATTGCCCTGCACAACGAAGACACGCGCGTTGTCCTGCTTGACGCCAACCTCCAATACGGCGACGTTGCCATGTTCTTCAATGAGCAGGGCAAGAATACCATCCTCGACATTGCGCCGCGCGTCGATGAACTGGACGCCGATGTGGTTGAGGAAACCATGATCAAGCACGAGGCCTCCGGGGTCCATATCCTGGCAGCTCCGCAGCGTCCCGAGCAGGCTGAGAAGATTTCAGTGGAACAATTCACCAAGGTGCTGGATTTCCTGCGTCGGATGTACTCGTATATTGTGGTTGACACCTCCAGTCTCCTGACGGACATCGTGCTGTCGGCCATCGATCACAGCGACGCCATCGTCTTGGTGACAACGCAGGATATTCCGGCCATCAAGAACGCCAGGCTGTTCCTCGACCTGCTGCATACCATGGGTATCGATCGCCAACGCCTTGTTTTTGTTATGAACAAGTTCGATCGGCGCATAGGCATCACCGCCGAACGCGTGGGCGAGAATCTGCACGAGAAGATCAGCGCCGTGGTCCCACTTGACGAACGGGTGGTGATACCCGCTGTCAATAGGGGTGTGCCCTTCATGCTCGAGAACCGTGCTCAGCCCGTCGCGCGCGGCGTTTTGGCCGTGGCGGAGGCTGTGCGCGCGCAACTCGCCACTCTTGAGGCCGCAGAAGCGTTGCCCGGCAAGCGTTAGGGAGTTAACAATGTCATTGCTTAAACGTATCGAGCAGGGGCAAAACGAGCAGAATGCGCTGCCCGGACAGTCCGGCGGCGCTGACGGCAGGGGAGGCGGGGATAGCTCAAGGCTCTCCTCTCTTCAAGCCCGTCGCGTGAGTGTTCCCATCACCTCGCCCCAGCCAGGCTCCTACTTCGACCTGAAAACCAGAGTCCAGAACAAACTCCTGGCGGAGCTGGATCCGTCGACCGACGTAACGCGCACCGCTGAGGTGCGCCGGACGATCCAGGATCTTTTTGAGCAGATCCTTGCCGAGGAGAACATCGTCCTCTCAAGGCCCGAACGCGCGCGCCTTTTTGAGCAGATCGCCGCGGAGATCCTCGGCTTCGGTCCGCTGCAGCCATTGCTGGAGGATGACACGATTACGGAGATCATGGTCAATGGCGCGAAGAACGTCTACATCGAGCGACTTGGGAAGCTACATCGCGTCCCGGTAACCTTTGAGAACAATGATCACGTGCTGCGCATCATCGACCGCATCGTCGCGCCTCTCGGTCGCCGCATTGACGAAGCCAGCCCGTATGTAGATGCGCGCTTGCCGGATGGCTCGCGCGTCAATGCCGTGATTGCCCCGATCTCGCTCGTCGGGCCAGTACTTACCATCCGCAAGTTCGGAACCACGCCGCTCACGCTTGAGCAGCTGGTCCAGTGGGGCTCCATCACCCAGGAAGCAGTGCACTTTCTTAAAGCTTGCGTTGAGGCGCGCCTGAATCTAGTGATTTCCGGCGGCACAGGCTCTGGAAAGACGACCTTCCTGAACGTCCTATCCCAATTCATTCCCGACGATGAACGCATCGTAACTATTGAGAACGCGGCGGAGCTGCAAATGCGGCAGGAGCACGTCGTCACGCTGGAGTCCCGGCCGTCCAATATCGAGGGTCGCGGCGAGGTCACCATACGCGCTCTGGTGATCAACGCCCTGCGCATGCGCCCGGACCGAATCATTGTGGGCGAGATCCGCGACGAGGCCGCGCTGGATATGCTCCAAGCGATGAACACCGGCCACGATGGCTCGCTCACCACCCTGCACTCCAACGGGCCCCGTGATAGCCTTGCCCGCTTGGAAACAATGGTGCTGATGGCCGGGATGGATTTGCCGTCGCGCGCCATTCGCGAGCAGATCGCCTCGGCCATCAATGTCATCGTGCACCAGGAGCGTATGCGAGACGGGACCAGAAAGGTCGTGTGTGTTTCGGAGATCAACGGCATGGAGAGCGAGGTCATTACCATGACGGACATTTTCCAGTTTGAGCAGACGGGCATCGAGAACGGTCGGATTCTGGGGAAGCTGCGCCCAACAGGCCTGCGGCCGAAGTTCATGGACCGCATCGAGGCGGCCGGCATTCACTTGCCCGCTTCGATCTTCGGCATCGGCGAGAGACGCCGCTAGGGCCGGCCTCCGGCTTTGCACCTCGAACGGGCACTTCCATGACCGGTATCGTGATCATAGGCGGAATCGTCATCATAGTCCTGCTGATTGTCGGGATAATCGTCACGAGTTCGCGGGAGCAGGACTTGCTCGAGGATCGCCTGACTCAGTACTTGGGCGAAGAAACACCGCGGGAAGATGCCGAGGAGCAAGGGCGTGCCATCTCGGACTGGGTAAGCAAGCGGGTTGAGCGCACCACTTTCGGCAGCCGCATCAGTCAGAACCTGGCGCGCGCCGATCTGAAATTGAGGGTGGGGGAGTACTTCGCGCTGGTCTTCATGTCCACCTTCCTGATGGCGGGCCTGGCATGGTTCATCGGCGGACGGAATGTTATTTCACTGGCTATTGGTGGTGCTTTCGGCTATCTCCTCCCCGGCATGTATGTGGCGCGGCAACAGGCGCGGCGGCTGAACAGTTTCAGTGATCAATTGTCAGACATGCTCAACCTCATGGTCAACGGGCTGCGGGCAGGCTACTCCATCCTGCAGGCACTGGAGGCCGTGAGCCGGGAGCTGCCTTCCCCGCTTTCTGAGGAGTTTCGACGCGTGGTGCAGGAAATGCAACTGGGCATCTCCATGGAGGCTGCCATGGCCAACCTCCTGCGCCGCATTCCAAGCGACGACCTCGACTTCGTCATCACGGCGATTAACGTGCAGCGCGAGGTTGGCGGCAATCTGTCCGAGATTCTGGATACGATCTCCTTCACAATTCGGGAACGCGTTCGCATCAAAGGGGAGATACGGGTCATTACTGCCCAAGTTCGGGTCTCCGGCATTTTCCTGTCGCTGATTCCCATTGGCCTCACCATCGTTCTTTGGTTCTTGAACCCCGAGTACTTGATGTCCTTTGCCGTCGCTGGTCCCCTGTGTGCAGGTATCGCTGCCGCCGTTGTGATTCTCCTTATCAGCTCCGGCTACTACGTCATGACACGCATCGCGGCGATCGAGATATGAGCGCACTCATCATCCTGGTCGTGGTTCTTGGAGTTCTGATAGGCGCCGGGCTCCTGATTGCCGCCGGAGTTCGCGCCGCACGCTCCGGTGTCGAGGAGGAAGATCCCCTCATGGCGCGCCTGGCCGAGGCGGCTCAGCGAGGCGATGCGGTCACCTCCCTCGAACAGATTGAGATGCAGCAGCCATTCACGCAACGCGTGCTTTTGCCGCTGCTGCAGCGAATTGGGGAGCTTTCAACTCGCTTTACGCCGCAGAAGGCACTTGAAGATACCACGCGTAAGCTGGAGATTGCCGGCAATCCCGGCCGCATCGAGGCGTCGACGTTTTTGGCATCACGTTTTGTCGTGGCGGCGTTTTTCGGCGGCATGATGCTCATGATTGGCCTCCTGGCGCCGACCAAATGGCCTCTTGGTCAGGTCTTCCTTGTTTCGCTGATATTCACCGTGCTGGGCTTCTTCTTTCCGCAGCTTTGGCTTCAGTCCCGGATCAATGCCCGCCAGTTGGATATCCGCCGTGCGCTCCCGGATGCCCTCGACCTGCTCACGATCTGCGTGGAGGCAGGTCTGGGACTGGAAGCCGCCATGGCGAAGGTTGCAGAAAAATGGCGCAGCCAGCTGTCGCTGGCGCTGCTTCGCGCGATTCGGGAGATTCAGCTCGGCAAGGCGCGGCGGGACGCCATGCGGGACATGGCCGATCGCGTCGGGCTGCCGGAAATGACCAGCTTCGTCGCCGCCGTCATCCAGAGCGAAGTGCTTGGCGTGAGTCTCGCCAAGGTGCTGCGCATTCAATCCGATCAGATGCGCATGCGGCGGAGGCAGCTGGCAGAAGAGCGGGCGCGGCAGGCGCCCGTGAAGATGATCCTACCGCTGGCTTTCTTGATCTTTCCCTCGATCCTCATCATTCTCCTCACGCCGGCCGGCATCCAGTTGACCAGGGCATTCGCCGGCATAAACCCCTGACGATCGATCGGTGGTCCGACATGGCGCGAGCGGCCGCAGGCTGCTTTATCAGCTCTACCACATCTTCTGGCTAGGGATTGACCTGCTGCTTCCGCCCACGTGCGGAGGCTGTGGCACGCCCGGTTTTCGCTGGTGCCCCCAATGCCGGGCCCGCGTGCCCCGGCTTCCCCCGCCTTGGTGCGAATCTTGCGGCAGGCCGGTTCGCTCGGAGCGGAGTCGCTGCGCTGCTTGCATCGCCGCGCCGCTCCGCTTCAAGTCGCTCCGTTCCTGGTCGGCGTTTGATTCCCCTGTCCGGCCCGCGCTGCACCGACTGAAGTACCGCCACGATCTTGGCCTGGGAGAAGCGCTCGTTCCGCAATTGGCCACCTTCGCGGCGGACTTCCACTGGAGCGTGAATGTGCTGGTGCCGGTGCCCCTGGGCAGCAAGCGCATCAAAGAACGTGGTTATAATCAAGCCGGCTTGATTGGTTGGCCGCTTTCTCTTGCCTTGGATATTGCCTACGCTCCACGGGCGCTGAGTCGGGCCCGCGAGACTCGATCCCAAGTCGGGCTTTCAAGGGCGGAACGCCACGAAAACGTCCGGGACGCTTTTCGGGCCGACAAGCGGCTGGTGAATGGCCGCGTCATCCTGCTTGTCGATGATGTCGCGACGACAGGCGTTACGCTCTCGTCCTGCGCCGAAGCACTGTATGCTGCGGGGGCGCGGGACGTTTTTGCGCTCACGGTGGCACGGGCGTATCGTGGCCTTGCCGGCGACGCATTCGACTGAGCCACTACCCCAGGTTCAATCGAAAACTACTTGAGGAGGCACTGTGACAGCCAGAGTGGATTTTCAGGTTCGCAATCTGCGGCTCTCCGATCAGATCAAGCAGCACGTGGAGGAGCGGGCGGGAAGACTGGATCACTACTTGCCGGCGATTGAGGAAGTCGATGTGGAACTGGCACATCACGCCTCCGCGCGGCATGCCGATGATCGCAATGTTGCCCAGCTCACTGCTCGAGGGAAAGGGCTGATCTTGAGAGCCGAGGAGCGCTCCAGTGAAATTTCGGTTGCATTCGATGCTTGCCTGGATGTGCTTCGCAAGCAGATTGAGCGCTACAAGGGCAGACACTACCGTGGCCGGGGTACAGGTCAGTCTGCTTCCGAGGTCGTCGAGACCCCGTCTCCCGCAGATGACACCGATCGTCTTCCGCCCGTTATTGCCCGCCGAAAGACGTTCCGTGTGCTGCCCATGGATGAGTTGGAGGCCGTTGAGCAGATGAGCCTGCTTGGCCACGATGCCTTCTTTGTCTTCTACAACGCCGACACCAGCCGGATCGCCGTGCTGTACCGGCGTCGCGACGGATCGTACGGGCTCCTGGAACCCGAAATCGGGTAAGGACGAAGCAACCGAGTGCTGCCCCACGCACACCGGCGGAGATGAACGCATGGATCTAATTGACTTCGATGATGAAATGACCGATGACTACATCGCCAACACGGGTGTGGACCTGGCATCCTCGGAGACCGCCGTGGCGGAGTTCCTGCGCGCTCTTGGCGAGAAACCCGAACGCGAAGGCCTGAGGAATACCCCCAAGCGCGTCGCCCGAATGTACGCCGAGCTTCTGAGCGGCTATCACGCTGATCCGGATAAGGTCGTGAACGGCGCCGTGTACGATATCACGTACGATGAAATGGTCATCGTGCGGGATATCGAGTTCTACAGCCTGTGTGAACATCACCTGCTACCCTTCATGGGGCGCGCGCACGTGGCCTACATGCCTGCAGGAAAGGTCATTGGCCTTTCGAAGATTCCCAGGTTGGTCGACCTGTACGCCCGGCGCCTGCAGGTGCAGGAGAGGATGACCCGCCAGATCGCTGACGGATTGCAGCAGTTGCTGAACCCGACGGGTGTGGCCGTCGTCGTCGAGGCCCTGCACCTGTGCATGATGATGCGCGGGGTCAGAAAGCACGACGCCCGCATGACGACCTCCGCGATGCACGGCGGGTTTCGCACTAACATGGCCACGCGGCAGGAGTTTCTCGCCAACATCGGCCGCGGCGCTGGGCCGCTGCAAATCTAGACCTCGTGCTCGCCCCCGAGACCAGCCACTCCCACCGGGCGTCGACGTATCCATGTCGACGCCATTGGTTGAATGGCCTCCTCTGCAACGTGTTTGTGGCTGATCGGGTGCAGGGTGTCGGGGAGCAGCTCGGACAGCGGAAGAACCATGAACGCGTGAGTCCAGCGCTCAGGATTTGGCGGACAGTTGCCCTCCATGATGATATCGATGTCGATCGTCCGCGGCGCGCTCTTGTCGCTGGTCCTCGTGCGGCCCAGTCCGATTTCGAAGGATTCTGAGATACGCTGCTTGAGCTCGGTCTCGGTGACTGGCGCTACGAATCCCAAGCACACGTTCAGGAAGTTCGGCCCCTGCAATCCGACGACGCGGGACTCCCAGACACCTGAAATGGCCTGCACCGGGCCGTGCGCCTGCAGGAGCTCGATCGCTTTTGCCAGATTGTGCTCCGGCCGGACGTTCGAGCCCAGGCTTAGATAGAACCTACGCGCCTGTTCCAGCGCGGCTCCGTTCAACCTCCACTCCGACCGATGCCGAAAAGCGGACTGCACCCGGCTTCTCGACGCGCACGATGACCCGCTGGATCGCCTCGTTCTGTAGACACAGGTCTGCCAGGTCGTTGGCCAGGGCCTCCACGGTGTGCCGCGCCGCTGCCTCAGCGTGCGTCCGTGCCTGTTTGGCCAGCGCCCTGTAGTCGACGCAATCCTCCAACCTGTCCGATTTTCCGGCTTTCCGAGTGTCCGCGAAGGCAACGATGTTTATCACAATTTTCTGGGCCTTCTCCCGTTCCCAGTCGTTGACGCCAATGATGCCGCGGGCTACCAGATCCCTGATGATCACCTTGTCCATGTTTCCTCCTAAAGCAGATGACGCCCGCCGTCCACGTGGATGATCTCACCCGTGAGGTAGGCTGGGCGGGCCAAAAGGTATACTAGTATTGCTCCGGCCTCGCTTGGCTCGCCCCAGCGCCGAGCCGGAATGCGGCTGACGATCTCGGGATTGGGCTCCTCGTCTTGCGGGGGCAGGAATGCGCCGAGGGCTGGGCCGTTGACCGAGATGTGGGGGGCATCGATTGCGCCAACGATCACGTCATGGCGGCTAGGGCAGCCTTGGTGACCGTGCAGGAAAAATGATCCTGTCCCGGTCCGTAGGGCCGGCCAGACGAGCAGGTTCACAAGCCTGCCTTCGCGCTCGGTTCCGCGCAGGCGCGTAAAGGCCTGCAATAGGAGGAACGGAGCCGTCAGGTTGATGGCCAGGTGCGTCTCCCAGTCTTCCGGGCTTGTTTCCCAAAGCGGGCTCCCTGCAAAAATGGCCGCGCTATTCACCAAGCCGAAGACGGGAGCAAGCTTGAATGCCTGCTCCGCTAGGCGCGGCACAGCGTCCGGCTTGCGGAGGTCGGCCCGCAGGATCCAGGCACCGCGGCCCATGGACTCGACCTCTTTGCGAGTGCTCTCCGCTAGGTCCCGCGACGTGCGGTATTGAATGATCACATCCGCGCCAGCTTCGGCGCTGGCAAGCGCAAGGGTCCGCCCCACGCGTCTCGACGCGCCCGTGATCAATACCGCCTTGTTGCGCAGAGGAGACTCGGGCACCGCTCCGCGATCCTCGATGCCATTCTATCATCGTCCCCTACTTGCCAATCTTTATCTGAGTTGCTCGAATCTTGACCGCCCTTGTCCCCCGTGATAATACCCTTCAGAGAGGAGGCTGTGATGACCGCGCCAGCTGATCAAACGATTGTTGATCCGGCTGAGAATGTCGTCTTCACGCGGGATCAACATTAGATCTGGCAGACCCGGTTCAGTCGTCAGAAGCCCCAGGTCCAGAAGTATGCCAACCGAGAGTATCGGGAGGGTTCGTCGACACTTCAGCTTCCTCCGGATCAAATTCCCTCGGTCCAGTGGCTCAACGACAGGATCGCACCGCGCACGGGCTGGAGAACCCTTCCCGCGCGCGTCCCCTATTCTGATGCAGTGCAGTGGTACAAGCATTTCGCTCAGCGCCGGTTCCTGATGACGGAATACGTCCGCGGCTATGATAGGCTCAATTTCGCGCCGGAGCCGGACACGTTCCACGATGCGTACGGTCATCTGCGGTACTTCACTCTCATGCCTATGTGGAGATACAGGAGGCGTTCGCACCTGCCTTCCACCGCGCCAAGACCGACCAGCAGCGGGAGGACATCAAACGCCTGGCTTGGGTCAGCACGGAGTTCGGCCTCATTCGGGAGAGCGGAGGGCTCAAGGTAATCGGAACGGGCATCATCTCTTTGAAGGGCGAAATGGAGCATATTCTCCCGCGCAAGGCGCCGCTGCTTCCATTCAGAGTGGAGACTATCATCAACTTCGACAAAGCGACCTTGAGCTCCAACGAGCAACTCTTCTATTTTGAGTCCCCGGCCGAGTTGAGGCAGGAACTTTCCCGGTGCTTGGACACCCTGCAACAAGATTCGGCATCAGGGCCGTGGGCTGCGGGAGGGCTGGCTTCCAGGGAGCGGTGCGACCACACGTGCCACCGCCTTCGCGCCTTGGCGGGGCGGCGCATCCGTTGCGGCCGGGGGGCTTTTGCTCTATACTGATATCGCGCCGCGCAGAGTTGGCGCCGCATCGAGAATTCTGACCATGATCGCGGTTGGCATCGATTGCACGTCTGGTCGCCAGGCTTTCACCTACGCAGCCTTGGATCGTGATCTCCGTGTTGTCAGCCTGTCTGAGCTTGAGCTCGAAGACCTCACTGAGTCCCTCCGCGAGAAGGATTCGGTCTGCGTTGCCGTGAATTCTCCTTCGCACGTGAATACGGGCGTCATTCGCAAGCGGCTTGAGTCTCAGAAGGGGCCGTCCCATGCCGTGAGGGGTGCCGATATCCGGGAAGCCGAGCACGAGTTGCAGCGGCGCGGCATCATGATCGGCGGAACCCCCCGCAATGAGGCCTTCTGCCCGGGCTGGGTACAGCTGGGCTTCGAACTCCACCGCCGCCTTGCTCAGCTGGGGCTAAAGCCATTTCCGGCGGATGATGCTCCGCGACAGTGGCTGGAATCTCATCCGCACGCGGGCTTCTGTGCGCTGCTGGGCCGCGTCCCATTGCCCAAACCCACCTTGGAAGGCCGCCTTCAGCGCGCCCTGGTCTTGTTCGAACGTGGCGTTCATATACACGACCCGATGGCTTTTCTGGAAGAGATCACGCGTCACAGGCTTCTCCACGGACTTCTGCCGATGGAGCTGGTGCTCTCGCAGGATCAGCTTGACGCATTGCTTGCGGCCTACACCGCGTGGCTCAGCTCTGTTCGACCGGCTGATGTGACTCAGCTTGGGAATCGACAGGAGGGATATATCACCTTGCCGGTTTCCAAATTGCAGGACAAATACTAGAACGGACTGACTAGCGTCCCGCCGGTCCAACGGCGCGTACTCCCAGAGAAGGATCACGTCCGCGCGCTGCTGCGGTGCCTTGTCGCCGCATTATTGATGAACACCCATAAAACGGGTGGTAGAATCTCACGCGCTGGAGGGTAGATCATGGACGAGTTTTCATCGCGCGCGATCAACACATTGCGATTCCTCTCTGCGGACGCGGTGCAGCAGGCAAATTCGGGGCATCCGGGGCTTCCCATGGGCGCGGCGGCCCTGGCGTTCACCGTTTGGACACGGCACCTGCGTCACAATCCGCGCAATCCGATGTGGCCCGGCCGGGATCGATTTGTGCTCTCTGGCGGGCACGGTTCGATGCTTCTGTACTCGCTTCTTCATCTCACGGGCTATGATCTACCGCTTGATGAGATCAAGAATTTCCGGCAGTGGGGGAGCAAGACTCCGGGACACCCGGAATACGGCCTGACCCCGGGCGTGGAGACCACGACCGGACCGCTGGGCCAGGGCTTTGCGACCGGTGTCGGCATGGCCATCGCTCAGGCCCACCTGGCGGCGGAGTTCGGCCAGGAATTGTTCGATCACTTTGTTTACGCCATCGTTACTGACGGTGACTTGATGGAGGGCGTTGCCTCCGAGGCCGCCTCTCTTGCCGGGCATCTTCAGCTAGGCAGACTCATCTACCTCTACGATGACAATCACATCTCCATCGATGGGCCTACCGGACTGACATTCACCGAGGATCGCCTGCAGCGGTTCGCAGCCTACAACTGGCACGTTCAGCGGGTGGATGATGGTAATGATGTTGAGGCCATAGACGAAGCGATTCGCCGCGCAAAGCAGGCTCCGCACCCTTCGCTCATCGCCGTCCGTACGCACATCGGGTTTGGCGCCCCGCACAAGCAGGACACTTCCAAAGCGCACGGCGAGCCGCTCGGTGACGAGGAGCTGGCCGCGGCCAAACAGAATCTGGGCTGGCCCGTCGAGCCGCGCTTTGCAGTCCCGGGCGATGTCATGGAGTTCTTCCTTCGAGCGGTAAATGAAGGCCAGGCCGCTGAGGACACCTGGAATACCAAGCTGCAGGCCCTCGCTGCAGCGAATCCGTCGGCAGCCTTCGATCTGAAGCGCCGGCTGCGACGCGAGCTCCCAGAGTCTTGGGAATCGGCGCTGCCGACATTTCCGGCTGATGACAAGGGGATGGCCACCCGAGTGGCCTCGGGCAAGGTGCTGACCGCTCTTGCCACCAAATTGCCAGAGCTCATCGGAGGCTCGGCGGACCTCACGCCCTCGAATAACACCAAGTGGGACGGGGTGACCGCTTTCCAGGGAGACAATCCATCCGGACGCTATGTCCACTTCGGCGTCCGCGAGCATGCCATGGGAGCCGCTTTGAACGGCATGGCCTTGTACGGCGGCCTCATTCCGTATGGAGGCACGTTTCTCATATTCTCGGACTACATGAGGCCTGCAATTCGCATCGCAGCGTTGTCACATATTCCGTCGATTTTCGTTTTCACTCACGACAGTGTTGGTCTGGGCGAGGACGGCCCCACCCACCAGCCGATTGAGCATCTGGCCGCGTTGCGCGCCATACCGAATTTGCTGCTGATTCGCCCTGCCGACGCGAACGAGGTCGTTCAGGCATGGAAGATTGCCATTTCCCGCACCGATGGCCCGACAGCACTTGCGCTCACGCGGCAGGCTCTTCCTGTCTTCGACCGCAAGGTGACGGCGTCCGAATCGGGCGTCGCCAAGGGCGCCTATATTTTGGCGACGTTCGGAAAGAAGAGGCCGGATATCATCCTCTTGGCCTCCGGATCTGAGGTTGCCTTGGTCTACGGGGCCGCCAAGAAACTTGCTGATGCAGGAGTCTCCGTGCGCGTAGTTTCCTTTCCATCGTGGTCGCTCTTCGAGCAGCAGTCCGCGGCCTACCGCCGATCGATCCTTCCCGATGACGTACCCCTGCGCCTGGCGGTGGAAGCGGGCGTCGGCCAGGGATGGGAGCGCTATGTAGGGCAGCACGGGAAGATCCTCAGCATCCAGCGGTTTGGTGCCTCAGCACCGTACAAAGTGATCTTCGAACATCTAGGCTTCACGCTGGACAATGTCGTCGTGCAGGCCAGGTCGATCCTTCGCTCACGCACACCGCGTCGCGCCGCCTCGCGCAAGCCCAGCAAGAGCCGTGTGGCGAACAAACGAGTCGCGCGCCAATGAAGGTTGTAGTTGGATTTGACCATGCGGGCTTCCTGTTGCGGGATACGATCCTGAAGGCCGTGCGCGATGCCGGCGCTGAAGTGATCGACATCGGCACCAGCACCTCGGCTCCGGTTGATTTTCCGGACATTGCAGCCAAGGTGGGCCGCGCACTTCAGGACCGGAACGCAGAACGCGGCATCCTGGTTTGCGGTTCCGGTATCGGGGCGTGCATTGCGGCCAACAAGATGAAGGGCATCTATGCCTCCATTTGTCACGACACCTATTCTGCCGCGCAGGGGGTGGCGCACGACGATATGAATTTGCTGTGCCTGGGCGGACGGGTGATCGGGCCTGAGCTGGCTGCCGCGCTCATCAAGGCGTTCTTGGGTGCGCGCTACCTGGGCCACGACGCGGGCGGCGAGCGTTTTGCCCGGCGAGTGGCAAAGATCCACACATTGGAGGACGGCGGAGACCTCTAGAGGGGGGTGGTCGGGCTGCCCTTCACGCTTCCCCATCGCGTTTTGACCTTAGTAGGTGCGCTTGCCAAGCGAATCAATGGACAGGCTAACCAAATTCGCCTCCCTTGGCCAGTCCCTCTGGCTGGACAACATCCAGCGCCGGGCCCTGGAGAATGGGGAAATCAAGGCACTGATTGACCGCGGCGAGATCCGCGGCATGACCTCCAATCCCAGCATCTTCAACCAGGCAATTTCCGCGAGCCACGACTACGACGAGGCAATTAGATCCCTGGCGTGGTCGGGCTGGGATGCTGAAAAGATCTTCTGGGAATTGGCCGTGGAGGATGTCCGCATCGCCCTGGACCTATTTGCACCTCTCTACGAGCAGAGCGATGGCGGCGACGGCTACGTCAGCATCGAGGTCAGCCCCCAGCTTGCACAGGATACGGAGGCCACCCTTGCGCAGGCGGAACAGCTTTGGGCGCGCGTTGCCAGACCCAATCTAATGGTCAAGATCCCTGCAACGGCGCCCGGCATTCCTGCCATCCGGCGCGCGATTGCGGCCGGGCTGAACATCAATATCACCCTCATTTTTTCGCGTCTGCGCTATGCCGCCGTTATGGATGCGTACATGACGGGTCTCGAGGATCGACTGAAGGCGGGTCGTTCGATTGACCATATTGCCTCGGTTGCCTCCTTCTTCGTGTCGCGGGTGGACAGCAAGGTGGACAAACGCCTGCCGTCCGACTCCCCGCTCCGCGGCAAGGCCGCGGTTGCCAACGCGAAACTGGCGTATGAGGATTTCCGGCGAACGTTCGGTGGGGAGCGCTGGGAACGTCTCCGACTCCGCGGTGCGCGTCTGCAGCGGCCACTGTGGGCCTCAACGAGCACAAAGGACCCGGCATATCCCGACACGCTCTATTTGGATGAGCTTGTTGGTCCCGATACGGTCAACACACTCCCCCCGAATACGCTGGAGGCAGCGCGGCATCACGCCCGCGCCGAGCTTTCCATCGCTGAGGATCTGCAATCTGGGCGTGAGGCCCTTGCTGCTCTCGAACAGGCGGGCATTTTGATGGATGAAGTCACCCGGGAACTGGAAGTCGAGGGCGTTCAGGCCTTCTCTGCCTCCATCGGCGACCTCTTGAGCAACATTGACGGCCGCCGGGAGCACGCTGTACGAGAGCTTGGCCCGTTGGCGGCGCAGATCGACCATCGCATCGAGCAGCTCTCTCGGGAATCTTTCTTGACGCGCTTCTGGGACAAGGATCCGAGCCTGTGGTCACGCGAGGCCGCCGGACAGACCGAGGTCAGCCGCCGGCTGGGCTGGATGGATTCTCCCCAGAAGGCTCGCACGTCGCTTCGCACCTATCAGCAGTTCGCCGCCCAGATCCGTCAAGAAAAGATCTATCGATTCCTGGTAATTGGCATGGGCGGCTCCTCGCTAGCCGTTGAGGTGCTCAGCAGTTTGTTCGCATCGTCGGATACCTCCGAGTCGGATGCCGCCTGCCTTGGTATCCTGGACTCGACCGACCCTGCTCAAGTTGCGAGCGCCGCGACCGACTTTCCTCCGGGCAAGAGCCTGTATATCCTCTCCAGCAAGTCGGGCGGGACGTCCGAGGTCAGTGCCGCCTTCGACTATTTCTGGCCGAGGTCGAATGCCGACGGCTCGCGATTCGTTGCCATTTCGGATGAGGGAACTTCGCTGGAAGATCTCGGTCGCAGGCTGGGCTTCCGCAGGATCTTCACCGCAGACTCTGCCGTCGGTGGACGGTATTCCGCCCTTGCTGATTTTGGGATGGCGCCAGCAGCTCTTCTGGGCATCGATCTCGAACAGCTGCTGGCACGCGCCGAGTGGATGCAGCGGCAGTGCGCCCGAGATCTGCCCGCTGGCCGTAGTCCGGGCATCACATTGGGCGCTGTCTTGGGTGAGGCCGCCCTTGCCGGGCGCGACAAGCTGACGCTTCTCGCCGATCGGTCTGTGGGAGCCCTGCCGAACTGGATCGAGCAGCTGGTGGCCGAATCCAGTGGGAAGGACGGCAAAGGGATCCTTCCGGTTGCTCTTGATCCACTGGATGCGCCCGAGGTCTACGGCCCCGACAGGCTCTTCGTGTACTTGCGCCAGAGTGGCGAGCTGGACGCGGGCCTCGATGCCCTGTCGCGGGCCGGCTTCCCAGTGATCGTGCTCGATGTCACCGACGCCTACGGAGTGACCGCAGAATTCTTTCGCTGGGAGGTCGCGGTCGCCACGGCTTGTCATGTCCTTGGCGTGAACGCGTTCGACCAGCCTGACGTGCAAGAAAGCAAGGATCGAACCAGGTCCAAGATCGAAGAGTATGGCTCCACCCATCAGCTCGCGGAGGGTGTGTGGGATATTTCGATCGGCCAGGGCGCAGCGGACCTCGACGTCTGCCGGCAGGTGGAGTCCTACCTCCAGAAGGCTCGCCCGGGAGAATACGTGGCACTGAATGCCTACTTGCCTCGTACACAGGAAATCATGGACGAACTCCAGAGGATGCGCGTGGCTATCAGGGAACGGACGCACCTCGCGGTAACCGCGGGTTTTGGGCCGCGCTTTCAACACTCTACCGGGCAGTTTCACAAAGGTGGCCCCAACACTGGTTTGTTCATCCAGATCGTCAGTGAGGCACCCGATGATCTGGAGATCCCTGGCAAGGGTATGTCCTTCGGCAACCTTATTCGCGCCCAGGCACTGGGAGACTACGAGACCCTCGTCGCCCGGGGCCGCCGTGTGCTGCGCGTCCATCTTTCGCGTCCCGAAGAGATTGCCGTGCTTCGAAAGCTTCTTCCATGACCGATCTGCATCAGATGAAGTGCGTTGGGTGGCCTGGTGGCGAGCCCACGCTGACCAAAGACCAGATTGCAGGGCTCATGCCCCGGGTCCCTGGACGGCGCGTCGATGTTATTGAAGGGGTGAAACGCCTGGAGCGGGTATACAAGTTTCCTAGCTTCGCGAACGCCGTCGCATTCGCGAAGCGCGTCGCAGACATCGCCGAGGCCGGAGAGCATCATCCCCTGATCATGACGGAGTGGGGCAAGGTAACGGTGCGGTGGTGGACGCACAAGATCAAGGGCCTGCACCGAAACGAGTTCACTATGGCCACAAAAACTGACCGGGTCCTGTCTCCTTAGGCCCCCGCTTGCGCGTACAGATCTTGCGCATAGGCGTTTCCAGAGCTACGGCGGCCTTTGACTACCGCACATTTGTTCTGTGGACACCCATAGTGCCTGTCATCGGTCGGCTCGATCCAACCAGGAATTCGCGAGCTCTGATGAGGCGTAGACTTCGCTGCAAAGGCGGGGACCGCAGAGAATGCGTTCCTTTTCGTTTTCGTTCCAAGCTCAAATGGGTGGACGGCTGGTTTGTACCGGGGGGGTTGTCGGGATGGCATCGCCAGAAGACAAATTGACGTGCTGGTTGAACCGTGGGATAATCGCGACTGCATCGGCGTGGATGGGAACGAGTAGGCCAGGCAGGCGGAAAGCGAGTTCGGGCGTGGTGAGAGCCGAACCGCCAAAGGGGCCCAAAATCATCCCGGAGCTTTGAGCTGAAATCCAAGCGACCGCTGTCGAGCGGTCTGCACGCCGGAGAGTAAGCGAGACGGTATCGACCACCGTTACCATGGTCGCGAAGATGCTGGTCTTCGGCAAAGTGCCCGCGCTTGCGGGAAACAGAGTGGTACCGCGTGAGCAAGTCTCTCGTCTCTGTATGGAGATGGGAGGCTTCTTCGTTTACTGCGATGGTTGCGAGGTGTCTCTGAATGGAAAGCCACGTGTTTAGGCCAGTGCCATCCAAGCTGGATGTGCCCGCAATGGAAGAGGGCATCCTGGCATTCTGGCAACGCCAGCAGATATTCAATAAGACCGTTGAGCAGCGACGGGGCCGCCCGGGGTACGTCTTCTATGAGGGCCCCCCGACGGCCAATGGTCGCCCGGGCGTGCATCACGTATTGGCCCGCGTGTTCAAGGACATGTTCCCGCGCTACAAGATCATGCGCGGCTTTGATGTCTCGCGCCGCGGCGGCTGGGACACACATGGCCTGCCGGTCGAGATCGAGGTGGAAAAGAAGCACGGATTCACCGGCAAGCAGCAGATCGAGGAGTACGGCATCGCCCGGTTCAACGAGGAATGCCGCAAGTCCGCGTTTGAATACATTCGCGACTGGGGACGCCTCACAGATCGCATCGCCTTCTGGGTCGACCTCGACGATGCCTACGTTACATACACCAACGACTACATCGAGTCGGTCTGGTGGATCCTGAAGAACTTCTGGGATAGGGACTTGCTCTACAAGGGGTACAAGGTTGTGCCCTACTGCCCGCGCTGTGGTACGCCGCTCTCGGATCACGAGGTCGCCTTGGGCTATGAAGATGTCACCGAAGCCTCGGTCTTTGTCAGAATGCCGCTGGTTGAGAAGCCGGACACCTCGCTGCTGGTCTGGACCACAACGCCGTGGACATTGCCCGGCAACGTGGCGGTCGCGGCCCATCCGGATGTGGAATACGTCACCGTGGAGCATCAACACGACGGCGCCACCGAGAAGCTCATACTGGCCAGGGACCTCGTCAAGAAGATCTTCAAGGACGATGAGGCAAAGATCCTGGACACCTTCAAGGGCCGGAAGCTGAAAGGCGCGAAATATCACCCGCTCTTCACGTTCATGCCCCCTGATAGGCCCGCGCATTTTGTCGTCCTGGGTGATTTTGTGACCACGGAAGACGGCTCAGGCCTGGTGCACATGGCTCCGGCATTCGGCGGCGAAGATATGGAGATGGCGAAGCAGCACAACCTTCCAGTGCTGATGCCGGTGCTGCCAGATGGCACATTCGTACAGGAAGTGACGCCTTGGCGCGGGATGTTCATAAAGATCGCCGATCCGCTCATTGTGGAGGATTTGCGCGCGCGAGGGCTGCTTTTCCGCGTTCAGGACTACTCACACACATATCCCTTCTGTTGGCGCTGCCACACGCCACTGATGTACTACGCGCGCGACTCGTGGTACATCAGCACGAGCCGGTTCAGGGACCGGCTGGTGGAGCTCAACAACACCATCAACTGGGTTCCGCAGCACGTCCGGGAGGGGCGATTCGGGAACTGGCTCTCCAACAACATCGACTGGTCCCTAAGCCGCGAGCGCTTCTGGGGCACCCCGCTGCCGATCTGGGAATGCGAACAGGATAAATACCGGGAGTGCATCGGATCGATCGCCGAGCTCGCGAGCAAGGTCGGTCGGGATCTGCCCGACCTGGACTTGCACCGGCCCTATATCGATGAAGTTACCTATGTGTGTCCCCAGTGCGGCGGCACCATGCAGCGTGTCAAGGACCTCATAGACGTGTGGTTCGATTCGGGTGCCATGCCTTTTGCCCAATGGCACTATCCGTTCGAGAACAAGGAGAAGTTCGAATCGCAGTTCCCGGCGGACTACATTTGTGAGGCGGTCGACCAGACGCGTGGCTGGTTCTACTCGCTGCACGCCATCAGCACGCTACTCACGGACTCGGTCTCTTTCGAGAATGTGATCTGCCTGGGATTGATTCTCGATGCCGAGGGCAAGAAGATGTCGAAGAGTCTCGGCAATATCGTCGATCCTTGGGACGTCATAAGAGTCGACGGTGCCGACGCATTCCGCTGGTACCTGTACACGGCATCGCCACCGGGGAACGAGCGCCGCTTCTCGGTCGACCTGGTCGGCGAAGTCATCCGCACGTTCACACTCACGCTCTGGAACGTGTACTCATTCTTTGTCACCTACGCAAACCTCGACAAGCCGGACCTCAGGCAGCAGGCCGCCGGCAGCCGCAACGTTCTCGATCGCTGGCTGCTGTCCGAGCTGCACATGCTCATTCGGGACGTAACGCGAGCGTATGATGAATACGATGTGACGGGCGCAACGCGGCCCGTACAGGCCTTTGTTGAGAAGCTGTCAACATGGTATCTGCGCCGCTCGCGGCGCCGGTTCTGGAAATCGGATTCGGACGAGGATAAGCGCTCGGCCTACACAACTCTGTACGCCGTGCTCGTTGCCCTGAGCAAGTTGATCGCGCCCGCGATGCCCTTCTTGGCGGACGAACTCTATCAGAACCTTGTGCGCGCCGTGGACGATGACGCCCCTGAATCCGTGCACCTGGCCGACTGGCCCAGGTACGATGCCTCGCTCATCGACGAGGCGCTGAATCGGGACATGGAGCTCATCATCAAGCTGGTATCCCTCGGCCACGCGGCCCGGCAGAAGGCAAACCGCAAGGTGCGCCAACCCTTGCAGCAGGCCGCCTTCTCCGTCGGGAATCCGTCGGAGCGCCGCGCCCTGGAGGCTTTCGCGGAATTGGTGGAGGACGAACTCAACGTGAAGCAAGTGCGCCTGCTGGATGCGGCCACCGAGGCAGTCTCACATACTGTCAAGCCCTTGCCGAAGCAGCTCGGACAGAAGCACGGCAACAGATTTCCGGCCATCCAGAAGGCGATCCTAGCTCTAGATGCGGAAGAGGCAGCCCGCACGCTCCGGTCAGGGCACTCCCTGACCATTGCGCTCGAGGGAGGCAAGGTCAATATCGAGCCAGGGGATGTGGAAGTCAAGGCCCAGGCCAAGGGCGGCTTCGCGGTCGCAGAGGAAGGGGCCTACGTGGTCGCGCTGGTAACCACATTGACACCGGAGCTCGTACGGGAGGGCCAAGCGCGGGAATTCGTCCGGCGCGTGCAGGATCTGCGCAAGACCGCGAATCTGGACGTGGCGGATCGCATCAGCCTCTTCATCCAGGCCTCCGCGGAGCTTCGCGGCGCGGTTGAGGCTCACCGGGACTATGTCACTTCGGAGACCCTCGCGGTCTCGCTGGAATTCGCGACTCCGCCCGCAGAGGCCGCGCAGGTGATGGATACTCTGGACGGTGAGCAACTCCACCTAGGCCTAATCAAATTCGCCTAGCTAGGTGCTCATATCGCCACGGGCATAGTCGCGCGCCATGGAGGATTGAAATGCTCATTGAGCGGGCGGTTTCGGCTACGCCGGAACTCCTCGACGCACTCCGGCGCCTGATACCTCAGCTCCGGGTAGCAATCATACGCTCGAAGTGCAGGACCTTGAAGGCCTTCTCAAGAGCGACTCCAGCGTGCTGCTCATTGCACGCTTGCCGGACCTACAGGCCAGATTGTCGGCGCAGGTGCGCTGGCTGTCTACCGTGTGCCCACGGGAAGCCGTGCGGTGATCGAAGACGTGGTCGTGGATGAGGCGGCGCGCGGCCTCGGCGTTGGCGAGGCGCTCATGAGGTGCCTCATGACGCTGGCAAGACAGATGGGGGCAGGCGGCGTTTCTTTGACCTCGAATCCGGGGCGGCTGGCCGCGAATCGGCTCTACGTGCGCATGGGCTTCTCACTTCGCCAGACCAACTGTTACTACTTCGAGTTCAAGTAGCGATGCCACGACATCTATGACAGGGGTTGCTTCTCGGCGCACTGCATCACGGGATCATGCGCGGCGTCTTGCGCCAGGCAGCCGCGCGGCTTGAACGCGCCTTGCTGAGAGCATACATCACGTCATCCATGGCAAGTGTCTCTTCTTTGTCCAGCACCGTCTTGAGCGACCGCAAATGTTTCTCCAGGATCCTCATTTACCTGATTTACCTGCGGTTAAGCTCGAACGCGGCGTGATTGGCCTCCTGCTGCAACGACCTCGAGGCGGTGTGGGCCTCGATCGCGGCATCCAGTGCCCGCCCGATGTATGCGACCAGCTCGTCTCAGTCTGTTGTCTTGCGCGCCCCTTCCGGTGTTTCCCCCTTCTCGCAATGGCACGCTAGGGTCGCGATTTCAAGTATTCCTCGGGCGTGTCGATATCCCGGATGATGGATGCAGTGTCGGTTTCAACATAGTGGATCGAGGCGCTGTGACGACTTAGGAAGTCCCGCGGAGTCTCAGGAGGCCGCATCTCGAGAAGCTCGGGCCACCCATCACGTCCGACCAGCCACGGATGGCCACGGCGGCGCCGAAAGCTGGGGACGACAACGGAGGCGCTGGTTTCCATGTGGCCGCCTATGACTGCGCGCACAACGGATAGCTGCATGCCCGGCTGATCTCCCAGAACAATCAGAGCTGCGCGCGCCGCGGCGGGCATGGCCCGCAGCCCCACTTGCAGCGAAGAAAGCATCTCCCCGCTCTCGTATTGCGGGTTCTTCATTGTCCGTACGCCGGCCTGCAGGCAGATTCCCTCAATGGCCTCTTGCTCGGCGCCGGCAATAACCAGCACGTCCTCGACGCCGGCTGCCTCAAGTACATGAAGCACCTGCCCGAGCACCGTAGTTTTCCCCCACGGCAGCAACATCTTTGGATTGCCCATTCGGCGAGAAAGACCGGCGGCCAGGACAATCGCTGAGATCATGCCCGATCATCCTCCAGCAGCGCACCATAATCATCCTCCGTGTCGATATCAAGTGCGATGTGGTCGTCGTGCCATGGGAGGTAGTGAATCGGGTAATGGGAGAAGATGACTCGTCCGCCGACATCGCCCCGCAGCTCCCGCAGATGGGCGAAGGTTTCGCGATCGAACAGGACCGGATTTCCCCGGCGATCACCCTGGAGCATGGGCGCCACGATGGTCGCGGATTCCGACGCGTGTGCAGCGACCAGGGCTCGGATCACGTCCGGCGTGACACGAGGCTGATCGGCGAGCAGGAAGATGGCCGAACCAGCAGAGGTTGGACAGGCGTCCAGGCCCGTGCGGATAGACGATGCCTGACCATCCTGCCAACGCTCGTTGCGGGCGGCGATGACCGGCAGGCCGGCAACCGCTGCCTCCACTTGGAGCGATTCTGCGCCGGCCACAATGATCACCGGCGAGAGCCCAGCATCGAGGGCGGTATTCGCCACCACCCGAACCAGGGGCTGTCCATGCCATGCCAGCAGTTGCTTCGGCCGCCCAAAGCGCGTGGCGCCGCCGGCGGCGAGCACAATGCCGGCGCATGGCTCATGCACAGCCCGGACCGCGTTGAGGCGCATTGTTGCCGTCACAATCGAATCATAGTGATTCCGAAGCGAATGCGCAATACTCCTAGCCTCAGCTTGCAGCTCGGGGGTGTCCGCTTGATTAAGCAGCGCGACCCTCCGCGCTCTCGATGGAATGTCCTTGAGACCCCCCCGTGCATATGAGAGCACCCGGCCGATGGCGTCCGCGGTCACCGTCGAACCGAGGCTCAGCCCCGATAGCTGCGCGTAGATCTCAGGACGGTGCACGGAGTCGCCGTCCAGCCGACGATGGAGTCCTCCCATACCCGCAACGACGACCACGACTTCCACGAACTGGGGCAGCTGGGGCTCGTCAGCCCGGGGTGCCTTGAGAGGTCTCTGACGAGCGCCATCGGCCTCGATCAGCAGCGGCCAGCCGTGCATCAAGGACTCCCTTCGAAGTCTTCCCAGCACTTCCGGGGTGACCGACGACATGCGGTGGTCTACGCCGGGCGGGCCGGTGACTAGCGTGAGCTTGCGTTCCCCAAGGCCAACGAGATCCGCCGGCGTATTCGCGACCACGTGCTTATCTGCCTGGTCGAGCTGCCACGCACCTATATGAGTTGTCGAGGTCACCAGGGTTGGCACCGGCAACTCGTGCGCCAGCGCGAAGATGCTGGTGGTCTTGCCGCCAGCGCCCACAAATGCCACGCATATGCCTGGGTTTCCATCGTTCGCACGCAGGTTGTGGCCCCTTGGCATCAGGCGGAGGGCCGTGGCAAACGTCATGCCCACAGCTGGACCCGCACCTCAGGTCGCGCCAGTATGGCCTCCAGCACGCCGCCGCCCACTGCGAGGGACTTATCTGACACCAGCGTGCACAGCGCAGGATCGTTCCGCGCATCAATATCGCCGATCTTCATGCCTTTGTGGGCGACGACCCCGGGCCGCAAGAGACCACGCAGAATGCCCCCGAAGGGCGCCAGGACAGGTTGGCCGTCCACGGTCGCAATAACCTGACCCTCTTCCACGTGTTGACCAATATCGGCTGCAGACTCCAGAATACCATGGGCGGGTGCACGCAGAACGCGTCGAGGATCGCCGTCCGGCTGCCTGGAATCTGTCCGTGCTGATCCTTGGACGATTACACGACCCATTGAATGCCCGCGCTCGGTCTCGATCACCGCGCCGCAGTTGTCTGGAGCAACGAATCCCGGGCCGAGACCGATGTACAACAGTGCGGAATCCTGCAAAGTATCGGGCGGCCTCTTGGTCATGCGCCCATCAACGATGACCAGGGGATTGAGACGTGCGGCGACTAGGCACGTAGGGTCGACGAGCACGGGGATTTGATGGGCCGCCAGGACCCTCACTATCTCAGGGGTGTCGGTGGGATCCTCGATTTTGCGTCCTACCACCCCCTCGACCGAGACCCGCACCTCGTAGATCGCCTCCGCGAAGGTCACGGTGCGCCTAACGGCCCGCGGCCGCACCAGTTCCGTCATAATGACGTTGAGTCCGGCCCGGTATAGGCGGAGGGCAACACCGCTGGCCAGATCGCCAGCACCGCGGATCAGAATCACAGCTGGCATCAGTGCCTCTCCGAATCCTCCTGGAGAATGCGCCCGAACGCATGCACGGTGAGGTACACGAATAGAAAGAAGGCGGTGTAGAGAACTATGAAGCCGGCTGAGCGCAGGCTCGGATCCGAGAGCCAATCAAAGACATCGGATGCCGCATCGCCGGGATTCTGCAAAATATCCCAACTGTTCAACCGGACAAAACGGCCAAGGTACAGGCCAACACTTGTCAGGCCGGCGACTGCAAATACAAAGATCCAGCTCGGCAGGCGCCCCAGCTGCCGCTGGATGATCTCCTGCATCAGATTCAGGGAAACTACGCCCAGGAGCATGCCGGTCCAAGAGAACCATACTAGCATGATAACGTCGTACCATAGGGGAACATTGCTGACGCGATCGCCAAGATGCTGCAGGTCGGTGAGAATGTAGGGCGCGTTTGGGAAGAAGATCAGCCACAGCAAGGCGAATACCGGAATTACGAGATACATCAGCGCCCTGCGCCATGACAGTACGTAGGCGAGGTACGCCAGGCCGAACGGAATCCATGCCAGGAACAGGTTCCAAATCAGGCCCGCGTAACGCCGCGAGTCGCTGTACGCAATCCTGGCACTCACCAGTGAAACGCAGATCACGGAGGCGGCGGTCAACAATGCGAACACGCCGATCTTGTACTTGTGGGCGGCGAGAATCACACTGAGCTTGCGCATATGATCAATTTAGGAAATCGATGAGTCGGGGATTTACGATCTGGGGTCGCTCGTAGTGGGGGATGTGCCCGCAGTCAGGGACGACGAGCAAATCAGCTTCAGGCAGCAGCTGGCGCAGAACGCGGCTGTGTTCAAAAGGCACTGTCCTGTCGTTTTCACCCCAGACAAGCAGGACCTGAGTGCCCAGTCTGCCCAGTTGCGCATAGGTAGTCGAGAAGCTACCAAGCATATTGTGCCGCACTGTCGAGAGAATAGCTCGTTTGAAGCCGCGGAATTCCATCTGAATGCGATAGCGCTCACGAAACGCCTCAATCAGTGCCGGATCAAAGAAGCCCTTGCCCGCGCTATCAAGCAAGCATTCGGTGCCGGCGATGCCGATGACCAGGTCGCTGACGCCGGGCAGGACCGCCAGCTTGTACAGGAAGCCCAGGTCGATGGGCCTTGCGCCGCTGGGATCAATGAGCACGAGCTTGCGCACCCTATCCGGGAAGGTGACCGTGAATGCGGATGCGATTGCGCCGCCCATCGAGAGGCCGATCAGATCCACTTCGACGTGTCCGAGGGCGTCCAACAGTTGGCACAGCTGCTCCACGAACAGCGCCATGTCATACGGCACGCGCGGGCGGTCGGAGTAGCCGCGCCCATATAGATCATAGCGGAGGGGCTTGAGTCCCGCCTCGGCCAGAATGCAAAACGTCGGATCCCAGATGAAGTACGGAACGGAGAATCCGTGGACCAGCACAACCGGGCGCGCCGGTGGCACGCTGGCGTCCTGATAGTGCGTGTATCCATGGGCGAGCATGACAAACGAGCCGTCGGCGGCGCGGCGCGCCTCGTCGTTCAGGACCTTGGTCTCGGCCTTCCATATGGCCCCACACATTAGTGGATCTTGCCAAGCGCGCGAAGGACACGCTCTGGCGTGAATGGGAATTCGTCTATCCACACACCCGTGGCGTCGTGGATGGCAGCGGCAATCGCAGGCGCAAGCGGCAGAAACGGGATTTCGCCGAGCCCTCGCGCTCCCCACGGGCCGTTCGGATCAGGGATCTCCACGATCACAGATTCCACTTGGGTTGGAATATCGAGAATCGTGGGCAACAGGTATGTGCTCAGCTGATCCGTCAGGACGCGCCCCCCGGCGGACTTAAGGTTCTCGGTGATGGCGTAGCCCTGGGCCTGCACAACGGCGCCTTCGATCTGCCCAACCACAAGATCCGGGTTGATCGCCTTGCCAACGTCGTCCGCCACGACGACGCGGCCGACCTTTACATGCCCGGTCTCGGTATCTACCTCCACCTCGACCGCCTCTGCGGAGTAGGCGTAGGAGAAATTTGGCGTGGAGTAGCCCGTTTGCTCGTCAAAGTGGGTGGTCTTGGGTGCAAGATATGTGAATTCCGCTATGGCAGGGCGTTCCTCGTTGTTCCATTTCTGTAGGGCGGCCTCAGCCGCGCCCTTGATGGCATTGCCTGCCATGAATGTCATCCGCGATGCCGAGGCGGAGCCCGCATTGCCCTGCGTGGCAGAGTCCGAGGCGATGATCTTCACCCTTTCCGTTGGAATGCCCAGGACCTCTGCGGCCATCTGCGCCATGACTGTGTGGGTGCCCTGTCCCACCTCCGCGCCAGCGTGATGGAGAATCGCGTGCTCGAGGTTGCCATCTCCATGCAACTCAACTTTCGCCCAGGAATTCTCTTGATAGCCAAATGAGAAGCCAACGTTCTTGAAAGCTGCCGCAAAGCCCCGGCCCTGAGCAACTGGGGCTGCCTGATCGCTGCTCCTCTTCGCCGGGCTCGCCTTCCATCCGAATGTCGAGGCAGCCGCCTCGATGACCTGTGTCACAGTCACCGGTCCCGGCGCGGGCGTGCCCACCGCCATCTCAAGCCCATCGCGCAGGGCGTTGCGCAGGCGGAAATCGACCGGGTCCATTCCCAGCCTCTCGGCCAGCTTGTTCATCTGCCCTTCCGCCATGAATAGCGCCTGCGGGGCGCCAAAACCGCGAAACGCCGCGCTGGGAACATTATTGGTATACACACCGTACACATCGGTTTTCAAGTTGGGGATGAAGTACGGCCCGGTGGAAGTGATGGCGGCGTTGCCAAGCACTTTGTTGGATGTATACATGTAGGCGCCCGCGTCGCCGATGATCTCATTCTCTGCCGCGATGAGCGTGCCTTCCCGTGTCGCGCCCCACCTGGCACGCAGGATGACTGGATGGCGCTTGCCGTGGCCTATGATCGACTCGCGCCGGCTCCAGATGATCTTCACCGGCCTCTGCAGCTTCCAGGCAGCGAGCGCCAATACGATTTGCACGGACAGGTCCTCGCGCCCGCCGAATGCACCGCCGATCGCAGGATACACAACGCGCACGCTGTTCTCTGGCAGGCCGAGCGCATGCGCGATCGACTTGCGGTCTGCATCAGTCCACTGCCCCGCGCAGACAACCGTCACGCGACCGGCTTCATCGATGTACGCCAATCCGGCCTCCGGCTGGAGGTAGGCGTGCTCTTGAGACGGCGTGCGGTACTCGGCCTCGACGATGACGTCCGCCTTTGTGAAGGCTGCGTTGACATCCCCCTTGCGGATCTTGTAGCGAACACAGATGTTGGTGGAGTCGCGATCCGGGTGCAAGAGCGGGGCGCCGGGCTTCATTGCTTCCAGCGGATCGGTCAAGACGGGCAGGTCTTCGAATTCGATCCGGATGAGACGCAGCGCGGCTTGCGCCGCCGCCTCGCTCGTGGCCACAACTGCCGCGACCTGGTCGCCGACAAACCGTACGATGTCGGCGTGAGCCATGGAAGAACCAGGGCCACAAAGGACGGGCTGATCGGGAATCTGCAGGCCGTATTCATTCACCGGCACGTCCGCGGCAGTAAAGACCGCCATGACGCCGGCAACTGCCTGCGCGGCCTGGGCGTTGATGCTCTGAACCCGGGCGTGGGGTCGCTCCGCGAACATCGTCTTCATGAAAAGCATCCCGGGCATCGACAGGTCACCCGAGTACGGGGTCTTGCCGGTGACTTTTCCCTCTGCATCGTTGCGGGGCGCAGAAACTCCAATTGAGGGCATGCAGATCTCCAACCTACTGTGTGTGGCCTTTCGCGGACAGGGCTGCGAGGCGAGAGGCACGGCCGCCGGAGTGCGCGCGCACCTCAGGCGGGAAGAAGCGAGCGCATTCCGTGCCGGGACACCGAGGCGGGGTAAACTGCCGCCAGGGTTTCATTGTCCGCCCTCCTATCGCTTGTAACGGCCCACCTTGATCTGAGGCTGCGGGACATCATACGGGCCCAGTCGCGGGGGACCCACAATCCGGTAAACGAACGAGTACCCGGCCGAGAGCAACGCGCTGATGACAACCGTGTAAGCCACGGTGAAGACGACCGTCATGTATAGATTGGGCTGCCGTTCAATGAAGAATAGGATCGGCGGAAAACCTGGGGTCTTCCAGAGCTCCGCCGGCATCACGGGGTAGCCCAGCAGCTGGTATGGAAGCGGCCAGCCGTCTCGGAGGGCCAATCCGACGGTGCCCGCTGCAAAGACCCATGAGATCCCAGGAACGATCAGGACCAGCAGGCAGCCGATCCCGCGCCAAATGGCGGGAGTCTGTTCCTTTGGCTTGGTGGGCCCCCGACGTCTCGCCGAATAGTACCTGCTCATGCTTCACCTCTCAGGCGGGCTGAAGGCTCGCATCCTCCAGGGCCTTGATGATCTTATAGTAGCCGGTGCATCTGCAAAGGTTGCCCGTGAGCGCCTGCTCGATCTCGCTTCTGCCGGGGTGAGGCCGCTCCTCAAGTAGCTTGGCGCCCGCCATAATGAAGCCTGGCGTGCAGTAGCCGCATTGGACCGCGGCATTCTGAACGAACGCCTTTTGCACTGGGTGCAGCCGCCCATCCTCCGGCAAGCCTTCTATCGTCACGATCTCCGCGTTGTGTGCCCGCGGTGCCGGCACCAGGCACGCCATGACTGCCGCACCATCCAGGAACACTGTGCACGCGCCGCACTCTCCTTCAGCACAGCCCTCCTTCGTTCCCGTAAGGTCCGCATCCTCTCGCAAGAGCCGCAAGAGCGACTTGGAATCTCCGGGCGAAAGATCGTATTGCCTTCCATTGATCGTCGTGTGAATACGGCTGCCGATCGAGTGTCTCGTGGTGCCAAGCGGTCCGCTTGCTCGCCACTGCGATGCCGCCACGGGCGACTTGGCAGCCCCGCCGCGCAGCAGCACCGGCGCGGCAGGGAAGCCGTCGCGCTCGGTCGCGCCCAGGATGGCGCGCAGCCCCCGCATTGTCACGACGCGCACCATCTCCTTGCGATAGGCCGCGCTGCCGCGTATGTCATCGATCGGACGGCTGGCGTCGCTTGTTATCTGGGCGGCACTGGCGATCGTGGACTCCTCAAGCTGCATCCCTGCCAAATACTCTTCAGCCGCCGCGGCGCGAATGATTGTGGGTGCCACCGCTCCAAGGGCGATCGCCGCGCGATCCACCTTGCCGTTGAGAAGATTGAGGACAATAGCCACATTGACCACGGAGATGGCCTGGGCCCTACGCAGCGCAAGTTTGACGAAAGTTCCACGCTGTACGTCTGTCATGGCCGGAAACGATATTTCCACCAGCATCTCGTCCGGATCCATGATCGTCCTACGTACCCCCAGATAGAACTCCTGAATGGGGATCTGACGCACCCCGCGCGCCGAGGCCAGGGAGACGCTAGCGCCAAGCGCCATCAGGGGCGCGATCGTGTCGTTTGCGGGCGAAGCCGTGATGAGATTGCCCGCCACGGTGCCCCGATTTCGGATCTGCGGCGCGCCAACTTCCCACGCGGCGCGCGCCAGCGGGTACGCGCGCTCCCGGATTAGCGAGGAGGCCACGCAGTCATTGTGTGTGACCAGCGGGCCGAGGCGAATCGTTCCATCCGCGTCAAGACGGATCTGCTTGAGGCCATGTACCCGGGTCACATCGATGAGCGTGTCAATTCCGCGGCGTACGCCTCGCTCCAGTTCCAGCATCAGGTCGGTGCCGCCCGCCACGATGCGCGCTCGTTCGCGGCTATCGCTGAGGATTCTCAGGATTTCGTCAGTGGATTCTGGCTGGAGATACTCTCGCCACACGGGTGTTCCAGTCTGTGGTGGGGATGCAGTTGGGTCTGCAGGCAAGAAGCCATCGAGTGTCAACGGAGCCCCTGGTCGGCAGGCCCGGGAGCATGCAAGACTGCGTGCGCTACTTGGCAGCGCCGGTGATTGCCTCCGACCTCCGATTGAGTGTCTCCACGGCCTGCCGGGCAAGTGAAGTGATGTGTCGGATGGCCGCGGGGAGCGCCGCCTCGTCCGCCACGCTTGCTTCTACATTGTCGATGCCGCGGCCAATCTCAGCTGCAAGATCGAAGAACGCCAAGTCGAGATTATAGAGCTGCTCGAGTTCTTTTTCGTTGATCTTGACGGCGTCAAAGACGCCGGCATACCCGCGGGCCGCCGTGCGAATCTTGTCGATGAAGGTCCGAACCTGGATAGCCGCCTTTTCGAGATCGTCGACGTACTCAAGCCTCCCGGCCGCCACCAGGTCGGACTGCAGATTCGAGATCCGCTTCCAGAGTTCCTCAAAGCGGTTGGCGACGACGTCGCGTACGAGCTTGTCCGCCGCGCGCCGGTTCTCTCGTTTGACATAGCCATTGAAGCCCGGGACCAGCGATATCAACTCTGTGAGGGGATCCATGTGGTCGCTAACGACTTGATACATGTCGGTCATTGAAGCCTCCTGCCATGATCTACGGAGAAGTTCGCGGATTGTTTCAGTCAATTATACTATGCGCCTTTTCGCTGAGCTCGCCGATGGAATGCGCAACGCGCTGAGGCCCTGGTTACGGCATTCGCGGGACTGTTGTGATCGCGGTGAAGGATGTGGAAGGCAGTATAATCGCGAGGCGTTCATGTCAGTACAGGGAGCGAGAAATGTCTGAGCTCATTGAGATGCTGAGACTCACCGGTGACAGCGTGGCGGTGCATGCCGGCAAGGTGGAACTGAGGGATGCCGGAAAGTTCCGAGGTCGTGTGGGGCAGCTGGTGGAAGTCTCCGCCCTGGGAGCGGGAACGCGCCAGGGGTGGGCCCGGTGGCTGATCCGCTCTGTCGCCCTGGCACTCGGCATCGTCCCGAGCTCAATCCACGATCTATACATGGCTCGCGGGAGAGGCCAGGCACCAAATACTTTCACGGTGCCCGCCATGAACCTGCGGGTGCTTTCCTTCGATGCGGCGAGGGCGGTCTTTCGGGTTGCCAAGCAGATCGATGCCGGGGCATTCATCTTCGAGATCGCTAGGTCGGAGATCGGATACACGGCGCAGCGCCCCGCCGAGTACGCCACGAACATCCTTGCTGCCGCCATTGCAGAAGAATGGGCGGGTCCGGTGTTCGTTCAGGGGGACCATTTCCAGTTGTCTCCGAAGAAGTACACGGCAGAACCCGAGGCGGAGGTTCAGGCAGTGCGGGACCTTGCAGGCGAGGCCATCGCCGCCGGATTCTATAACCTCGATGTGGATACCTCGACCCTGGTGGACATCTCCAAGCCGACTGTACCAGAGCAGCAGGAGACGAACGTGAGACTGTCGTCCGAGCTGGCCGGGCACATCCGCAGGCTCGAGCCCGACGGAGTTCGTGTTTCGATCGGTGGGGAAATCGGCGAAGTTGGAGGGCACAACTCAACGGCTGCAGAGCTGCGGGCATTCATGGATGGTTTCAACGGTGCCCTCCGGGATGGCTCTCCTGGAAACCCAGGGTTGAGCAAGATCAGCATCCAGACCGGGACCTCACACGGAGGAACTGTGCTGCCGAATGGGACGCTGGCACGGGTCAACATCGACTTCCGCACGTTGAAAGAACTCTCGCGCCTTGGGAGGGAAGAGTACGGACTCGGTGGAGCGGTCCAGCACGGCGCATCCACGCTTCCTGAGGATGCCTTCCACAAGTTCGTGGAGCACGAGGCGCTGGAGGTGCACCTGGCAACCAGCTTCATGACCATGTTCTTCGATCATGCACCGGAGGAGCTCCGGCGCGAGATGTTCGCCTGGCTCGACAAGAACGCTGCTGCCGAGCGGAAGCCTGGCATGACGGACGAGCAGTTCTACTACAAGGCGCGAAAGAATGCCATCGGACCCTTCAAGCGGCAGATGTACGCGCTCGATGGCTCCACGCGTGAGCGGATCAGCAGCGCCTGGCAAGAGCAGTTTGCCAGACTTTTCGAGCTTCTGGGAATCGCCCACTCGCGCCAGTATGTGGAAGCCTTCGTCCGTCCGGTCGCAGTGCCACCCCAAGCTGATTTCTATGTCGGCCGCGAGTCGGCGATGGCCATGGCCGACGACCTGCAGGATTGAGCACGTTGGGCTGGGCGCGTCAGGGCACCTCGATGAAACAAGCCTAAGGAGAATGCCAGCCCAGGAGCAAGGTGCCGGCAAGGGTCGCTACATGCTCATCCCCCGGACCGCGATCTTTGTCCGGCGGGGCGACTCCTACCTCCTGATAATGGGTGCGCAAAGCAAAAAGCTGTGGCCTGGAAAGTACAACGGAGTGGGAGGCCACGTGCATCGGGGCGAGGACGCTCTGGCCTCGGCCACCAGGGAATTCCGCGAGGAGACCGGTCTTGAGGCGAGACTCTGGCTTTGCGGCACAATCGTTATCGATGCGGGCGACGTGGGAATTGGACTCTACGTGTTCACTGGCGAAGTTTCTGGAGGAGCTCCCCGGGAATCGCCGGAGGGAAACCCCGAGTGGATCCCCATTGAACGAATTCCGTCATTGCCCACCGTTGAGGATGTGCCGCAGCTGATCGGCCGCATACAAGAAATGCGCCGCGGTGATCCACCCTTTTCGGCCCGATCGTACTACGACGACAACGGGAAACTGCGGCTTGAGTTCACCGGCTGAAGGGCCGATCCGCGGCCCGCTTGGCGCGTGGTGTGCGGCGGGCCTGGCCAACCAACCCAGAGAGCCTGCACCTCGGGAACTCGGCCTCCCTTGATCGCGAGATCGGCCGGGAGGCGACGAACCCTAGAGCTTGTAGCCGATTTTGCGGAGCAGACCTTTGCGCCAGGCAATATCATCGGCAGCCTCTATGCCCTTCGGCGATGACCCGTCGACCACGCCGAGTATTCCTCGCCCCTGGTCCGTCTGGGCGACGAGCACCTCCGTGGGATTGGCTGTGGCGCAAAAGATGCGTGCCACCTCCGGCACGCCCTTGATGGCATTCAGCACGTTGACCGGGAAGAATCCGGGCCCCAGGAAGACTATGAACGAATGGCCGGCACCGATGGCCTGCGCGTTCCTGGTGGCAAGAGCGATCAGAGCCTCGTCTGTTCCCGACCATCGCACAAGGCACTTGCCCGAAGCCTCGCAAAACGCCAGGCCGAATTTGATGCCCGGTACGGCGTTCACCAGGGCCTCGTGAACATCCTCAACCGTCTTGATGAAGTGCGACTGGCCCAGCACGAAATTGACGTCTTCCGGCTTTGCGATCCTGACGGTTTCGATCTGCATGGCATCCTCCTCGACCGTTCATAAGCCCTGTTTGGTATGATTGTAGCAAGATTCGGGGGGGGGGACAGTTCTGTCTCCGAGCATTCCTAGCTGCGCAAGGGGAGGCACGCGTGCGATCCATTCCATTGGTCTTCCTTGCTACTGCAACTGTATTTGCACTTGCCGCGTGCGCCCCTGCGGCCCCGGGCGGTCACCCCTATCCGGCCGATACAGCGGCGCCCACAGCTACGGTGGCGCGGCTGCCAACCGCGACTCCGGCGCCTACGGCGACCCCCATGCCGCTTGTGCCCGAATTCAAGCACATCGTCACGATCGTCTTTGAGAACAAGGAATTCGGCACCGTGATCGGCAACTCGCGCATGCCGTATTTCAATTATTTGGCGGACACCTACACGCTCCTTACGCAGCACTACGCCGTCACGCATCCAAGCCTGCCCAACTACCTGGCTTTGATCAGCGGCGAGACGTTTGGGCTTGATTTCAACTGCACGAAGTGCCTGTATGATGCCGTGACGCTGCCCGATCTGATCGAGGCCAGCGGGAGGACCTGGAAGACTTATCAGGAAGACATGCCTTCGGCCTGCTTTGAAGGTTCCGACTATGGCCTGTATGCCATGAAGCATAACCCGTTCATCTACTTCGAGCCAATTCGGCTGAACGCTGAACGTTGTGCGCGCAGCGTAGTGCCTTTCACGCAACTATATGCCGACATCGCTGCCAACGAACTGCCGGCATACGCGTTCATTACCCCGAATTTGTGCAATGATGCCCACGACTGCGGGCTGCTGGTCGCAGATCAATGGCTCCAGTCACTCATGCTGGTGCTACAGCCGGCGCTCGAGGCCCGCGGTGAGCCCTACCTGATCATTCTCACCTGGGATGAGGGTCAGGGGGACCATTCGTGCTGCGGCCTGCCGGCGAAAGCGGGTGGCCGAATCCCCACTGTGCTCGTTTCCCCCCAGGTCAAGGCGGGGTATGAGGACGAGACCCCGTATACGCTCTACTCGGTGCTGAAGACTGTCGCCGAGTCTTGGGACCTGGAGTATCTTGGGCAGGCGAGCGACGAAGAGAACGTGCTGATCACCGCCGCGTGGAGATAGCGCAGCCAGCGTCCCTCTTGCTCACGACTCTGGGCGCCGGTGGAAGGCCAGCAGGGTCGTGCCGTATCGGCGAGTGTCGAATTCCTCGAGCTTGGCCAATCCGGGCGCCCTGTGTTCTCTTGGGTCAATTTGGGCGACGATCCAGCCGTCATGGTTCAACCATCCCAAGTTCCCGTCGAGCACGCGCAGCGCGCGAAGCCAGAGGTCCTTGTACTGCGGCGGCGCGATGTAGATATAGTCGAATTGCCGGTCGGGACTAGAGGCCAACGCGGCGAAGGCTTCTGCCCGGCGAACCTCCGCGCGCTGTGATAGGCCCGTGTGCAGCAGGTTGGCCTTGATGGTATCCAGCGGAGCGCGATTCAGATCTGTCAGTCTGGCGAAGATTGCTCCGCGACTCAGAGCCTCTATACCAACGGCGCCGGTGCCGGCGAACACGTCCCACCATGTCGAGTTGAGGACATCCGGTCCGATGATATCGAAGAGAGCCTCTTTGACGCGATCGGTAATCGGCCGAGTTTGATCGCCGGGAACGGACTGCAGTTGTCGTCCTTTGGCAGCGCCCGCGATCACCCGCATGCCTAGGCAACTTCCTTGCCTGCGTCGGGCGCCGTCTCACCCGGTGCCTGCCTGGCGGCGAGGATGTTCCCGTGTGGTGCAATGATCGGCACGACGCAGCCCGTGCTTAAGAGCAGGCGGGCATGATCCCGGGAGGCAAATGCCTCCGCCGCTTCGCCCTGGACCTCCGTTGCTGTGCCGTACACAAGGGTCTGCCTGCGAAGTCCACCACAAAGTGCGCGGCGCCAGATGCGGCCTGCCTCGTCGAGGGGCGGACCGGCTTCGCGGTCATGCCAGTTGATAATGTGTGCCGGATAGTCGCTGACCGCCTCGAAGTGCACATCCTGCCCATGCAGGTGCAGCATGTTGCACCAGAGGTCGTGCGCGGATCCCAGCAGCATGAGGTCCGTTTCACAGCTGAAATGTACGAAGTCCTGACGTGACATAAGCCGGGCCTGTGCGTGCTGGACTGCGTAGAAAATGCCGTCGATCCCCATGGCGGCGGCCGCGCGGATGAACAAACGAGTGCTCTCCGCGATGGCCTTCAAGCCCGCCTCGACTGCGTGCGGATGGGCCCGCAGGTGCTCCATCAAAGTTGATTCACCGGCAAGATGTTTCGCCTGGGAAAGGGGGTTGAAAACGGTTTGCAGCACGGGAGTGTCAGTGCCCAGGGAGCCCCGGATCAATCGGAGACACTCAAGCTGGCGAGCGAGGCCGGGCGCGGTCGGCTCCAGCACGGTCAACTTGTGCCAGTCGCGCGGCTCACATATCACCCTCTTTGTGTAGGTCCTCGTTCCCTCGGAGTCCCCCTCCCATTTGTCCTCCACGCCCCAGTCTTGGACAGAATAGGAGGACGCCGGAGTTACCTTCACGAGATCGAAGTCGTAGAGCCTTTGCCAGGCGACATGCGCCGCGGCGAGGGACTTCGCGGCCTGATCATCGACGGGAAAGTGACGCCAGAGCACCACCGGCGGGCGGTCGATGATCTCTCCGTGGAGGCACGCCTGAAGGCGTTCACGGTGGCTGGTCACGGCACGCTCTTGATGATGCAGAAGGTCGCGCCCGCGCGGCCAACCGTCAGCACCTCGGGCGCATCACGAAATGTGTGCAAGTCCTCGTTGGTACGGGTATTGACCAGGATGAAGTCACCAGCCTGTATCTGTTCCTTTGAGCTTCGTTCGTCTCGCACGCTCACGTTCATCGCAGCATACGGTGCCGCCACTGCAGCCTCGCGATGGACAAACAGGCGCACAGGCTCTAGTTCGAGCTGATTGAATCGCTCAACCGACTCCTTGTAGCACGTCAGCCAATATTCGGTCTCATAATGCCGAAACGCACCGCCGGTGCCGCCGATCAAGGAATTGAAGTAAGTGTATTCGTACGGATGGAGCCGCACAATGCCCGCCGTCCCAGGCATCATGATTAGACCTATCAACGTCAACCGCGCCCAATGGCGCGGAACGCGAAAGAGCAAGAATTCCAGGCCTGCGGCAGCGATGGCAAAGGCCGGCGGCAGCACGAACAGAAAATGCCGCATCCCGTCATAGAGGGGCGGACGGGCAATGAGTGCATACGCCACCGGAATCAGGAGCCAGGATACCAGAACGAGGAGGCGTGCCGCGCGGGCGGACGATGCTCTGGCGCCGACAACACCGCAGATCACTCCAAGCCCAAAAAGCGGCCACACCGGTTCTGTCAACGTCGTCGCGAGGAAGATGGGCAAGTAGCGAAGCGGCAGCTCGTTCGCCCGATAGACGCCATCCGCAAAAAGAACGGGCAACTCCGTGGGATTCTGCGCCATCAGGCCGAGGACCTCGACAAAATGAACTGGGCTCTCCCAAAGATATGGCCAGGTCGCGATCATGACGCCGCAAGCTGCCGTGCCGTAGACGGCAATCCAAGCGACCGTGCGCCACTCGGGACGCCGGCCAATCCAATAGACTGACACCAGGATGCCGCCGAGAGGTCCGAGCACACGACTGGAGCTCGCAAGACCCAGAAGAATGGCGGGGAAGACAAGAGATGCGAGGCGGACAGGCACGCGGGAGTCCCGCGCGTCTGCAAGCCGATCGACCATCTCCACGCCGAGCCAAATCGACCCCGTGAGAAACACCAGGAACGGTACGTCCTTTGGGTTTATGAAAGCGTGCCCCCAAAGCATTGGCTGGCTGGCGAAAATTGCGGCTCCGAGCGAGGCCGCCAGATCGCCTGCCAACCACCTGCACAGGCCGTATACAAAGTACACGCCTAGGAGGAAGGTGCCAAAATTCAGCAGATGCCATGACGACCCGGCGTCGAGGCCGAGCGCCTCTAGCACTCCTTCCGGCACGCGAGCGATGAGCAGGTAGCCCGGTCCGCGGGTCTTGTGGTCGTCAGCGCTGGGGCCGTACGAACGGCTCAGGTCGAATTCGCCGCTTAACCAGTTCGCGGGTGAATATGCATATCCGAGGGCATCGGCGTACTTGTAGAAGAGCGGCTCGTCCCAGGTGAGGCCAAAGTCCCGGAAAATGCAGAGAGCGGCGGCCAATGCCACCGCCAGCAGCCAGGTAATGGGCTTTCGCGTCAGCTTCTGCACCCAGGTCATTGGCGCTCTTTGAGGCGGCGAGCCTGTCGCTCCCGGGCCTCGGTCTGCCGGCGTCTTTCCTCTTCGGTTTCCGCAAGCAGAGCCGGTACCGGAGTTGGCTTGCCGGCGTCGTCAAGCGCAACGTAGACAGCATAGGCAGTATTGGTGTGCCAGCGCTGCCCCGATATGGGATTCTCCGCCTGAACCTGGATCTCAACTTCCATCGAGGTCCTGCCTGTATTGGTCAACTCCGCGGTCAGGAGGACGAGATCACCGAGCCTGATTGGAAGCCGGAAGACCATCGAGTCTATTGCCACCGTCACAACTCGACGCTGCGCATGGCGCATGCCCGCCAAGGCACCCGCTTCGTCGACCAGCTTCATGATCCAGCCGCCGTGCACATTCCCGAGATTATTGGCATGCTCCGGCTGCATCAGCTGCGCGATGCTGATGCGTGAGGCGCTCACAGTCTTAGGTGAAGGCAAAGTGGCCATCTCGGACGGTTCCTGTGCGTGAGGTGCAGGATTGATGACGATCGACTTCAGGGCTGTCATGTTCGTCCACTACGGCGCACGCCAGCGGACAACCCAATCGGTCTATTCCAGGTCGGGCCGAAGTTCACCCATATCTGCCGTGTGCAACAGCTGGGGCTCCTCGAGGAGCACGTCCACGGTGCTGTGCGTAAGTTCGCGCATTAGTGGAGCCAGGGGGACGTTGGCGGGGGGACTGAGTCTTGGTGGACGGGCCGGCGGCTCGAGACGCTGGCGAGGCACGGACAGGGTCCGTTCCCGGAGAATCCGGTGGTCGTCCGACAAGTAGCCCACGTAGGCACCGAGCAGCGAATACACATCGCGCTCGGCGGTACAGAAGCCTATCCACTCACCGACGGTATTGTACAGGTGCGGGTAGACCAGATAGGCTCCGACCTCACCATTTGAACTGTAGAGAGGGACAACCTTCATAGGCGCAACCTTGCTCAATCGATGTCGCTGTAGGTCCAGTAGCGATTCGCAAAGAAATTCCAGAGCATGACGATGCCAACGGCGAGGGCAAGGGTTGTGTTCCTGGCCACGAATTCCGGGCTGGACCGCGACACCTGCATATCGTGACGGAAAAAGCTCAACATAGGCGGCTCCACGAAGTGCAGAATGGGGATGCGGATGGCGACGCCTGCCACATTCACAACGGTGAACATCCCCAACTGAGGTGCCAGGGCACGCGCGCGAGACTCGGGGTAAGTCCAGTAACGGTTCCAAATGAAATTGCTGACGATGGCGCAGGCCAGCGAGATCGTGCCTGCCGGAACCAGGTCCATCCCCAGGAAGTGCGTCAGAAGATTGGCTATGCTGAAGTCCACCAGGGCGCCCATGGCACCCACCGCCATGAACTTGAGGAATCGGTTTCTCTCAGCCGGATTTCTAAGAACGGCGATCATTCAATGCCGAGCTGCTGCCTGAAGTACGGGACGGTGAGGCGAACGCCTTCTTCAAGGGTGAATTTCGGAGTCCAGCCCAGTTCCTTCCGTGCTCGCGTGATATCGGGCTGCCGTCGCTGCGGATCGCGGTCGCTGCGAGCTTCAGGCGCGAACGTGATGCCGCCTCGGTTCCCGACGACCTGATTGATCTGGGTGGCGAAGTCTAGCAGGCTCATCTCGACAGGATTTCCCATGTTCACTGGCAGGTGCTCGTCTGACAGCAACAGCCGCACGACGCCTTCGATCAGGTCGTCCACATAGCAGAACGAACGTGTCTGCTTTCCGTCGCCGTAGACAGTGAGCGCCTGCCCCAACAGAGCCTGCTTGAGCATGTTGGGCAGGGCTCGGCCGTCGTTCAGATCCATGCGCGGTCCATAGGTGTTGAAGATGCGTACGATGCGCGTGTCGACGCCGTGTTGACGATGATATGCCATCGTAAGGGACTCGGCAAATCGCTTGGCCTCGTCGTACACGGCCCGCGTCCCGATCGGGTCGACGTTTCCCGCATACGACTCGGTTTGCGGGTGAACAAGAGGATCGCCGTAGATCTCACTTGTGGAGGCCAGTAGGAAACGGGCTCGGTGGGCCTTGGCCACTCCGAGCGTGTTGTGAGTCCCCAGCGCGCCCGCCTTCATGGTCTGGATGGGAAGGTTGAAATAGGCACTGGGGGACTGCGGGTTTGGACTCGCCGGCGAGGCAAAATGCAGGACCGCGTCAATCTTGCCACGTACGAAGATGTAGTTGGATACATCGTGTCGGTAGAACGTAAAACGCTCATGACCCATCAAATGCGCGATGTTTTCCGCCCTGCCGGTCACAAAGTTGTCTAGGCCTATCACTGCATGCCCGTCAGCGATCAGGCGATCGCAAAGATGGCTCCCGAGAAACCCGGCCGCTCCTGTTATCAGAATCCGCATGCACGCCTCAATGTTTCGTGGTCCTGCCTCCGAGCCTGCCCGTGCTGGTAGTGCTGTTCCGCAATCCGGGAACCCTGGAGCTCATTGCCAGTCTACCCCAGAAATCAATCCGTCCCCGGTTATCTGCCTTGGCTGACCGTTCCCGCTGTCCACCAGCCACAGATTTCCCTGATAGACCAGGCAGAGATACGGGCCCAATTGACCGGCTATCTCGCCCGGCGCCCAAACCGGGCGCTGGGGCTCCAGCCCGGGAAGATCAGCCTTCGGAAAGACCTCTCGTCGATTCGAGCCGTCGCGATCCATTACCACCAGCCTGTAACGGCTGGTATCGCTCTGTTCCGGAAAGATCGCCTGCAGGAATGCGATCCGATAGGCGCCGGCTGCGTTTCCGGCGTCGCCTGGCGAGACCGAAGGCAGCGCAAACATGCCCACATTTTCCGCCAGGGCGACCGTCGCGTTGCTGACCAGTGACGCTGCCTCCAGATCGAAGCGCGGAGATGCCTCTGCTGTATCCGAAGCCTGTGTGGCAATATGATCCACGTAGAAGAGGGTCTGAGAGTCTGCGCCCCACGCGAGCCCCGGGGCCCACGCCCAGTCGCCATGAGTCTGCAGGGGCGTGATGCCTTTGACAGGTGCCAAGTAACCACCATCCTGGCTCACAAGTCCAATTCCATCAGGCCGCGCGTAGGCCAGTCTGCCGGCCGGAGAGAACGCGAATGTAGTGCCCCACCAACCGTATATGCCGCCGCTCTGGGCGTCAAGGATCCTGGCGGGAGCTCCTCCGAGGGTCACTCTGTACAGATCGTTGTTCGCTTGCCAGCCCGGCGCATTGGAGCGCGCCTCCACCGTTGAAAATGCCACCTTCGTCGAGGCGCCAGGATACCAGGCCGCAAAATGGACCACGTTGGATGCGCCCAAGGATATTTCGCGGCCTTCGCCGGGGTCAGTCGGCGCCGCCCAAAGCGTGTTGATCTCCTCGTCCGCCTGCTTTTCCGATCTGCGTGTGAAGAGCAGGTAATTCCCGTCCGGAGAGAGGTCCAGAACGCGGCCATCCAAGTCACCCGTACTGACCACCAGCCGCTTGTTGGCGGTGCTGGTCTCCATGATCCAGGCGTTGCCCGCGCTCAAGTACGCCAGCCGGCCGGGAATCGCCAGCGGTGAAAGCGATGACCTGGAGCCGATCATCAGGATCTCTGCAAGCGGCTCACTGATCAAGAGCGTCTTGATGACGGCCTGACTTACCTGAGCACCATCCTCGTAGATCGCCCGGAAGGTGAGTTCCTCCTGTCCGTTTGCTCCGGTCTGCACCAGCCGTTCCTCGCCCTCGGGAAGCGATTCGTTGCGCAGGACCTGCCGGTCAAACGGAATGGTTCGCAGCTCTGTCCTGAATTTCTCTTCGACTCGGACCAGGCGAATCTCATTGCCCTCTTCAAGTACGACATACGAGGCAGGTTCAGTCTTGTCAAGGCCACTGGAGCTTATCCCGGCCAACTGGAGCGCTTCCGCCACAGTGCTGCCTGCGGGGACTGAGGCAGTCTGCACGCGGCCGTCGGCGTAGATGCGAACACTGATCTGTTTGCGCCCCGCCTCCGAGAGCTCGCATCCCGCAGATGCCAATGCGATGACCGCGAGGATCGTGGTGCAGAGTGCATTTGCCGGGTGCGGCGCGGGTTTGCGGCGAGTTGGCACTGGTATAATGCACTTCACTGCAGGCGACCGGTGACAGTCATGACGCCGCCGGAGATCCCGATACTATCAAGTCGAAAACCGATCGCCGCGGGTCCGATGTAGCCCGTGAGGGCCTCATTCATGGCCGCAGCGATGCCGTCCCGAAGCCACTGCGGCATTGGCATGGGGCCAAGTTCGGCATTGGTTACGCTGATCTGGGGACGTCCGAGGTCGTCGCTGGAGAACACTGCGGTCACGGACACGTTGGCCTCGAAGATCCAGGATTGCGCCCGGCCGTACACGACCATTTCCTGCTCGCCGAGAACGACCTGCGGTGCCGTAATTACGGGCTGGTGCTGCAGCGATAGTCGCGAAGCAACGTACGCGGTCAACTGCTCCTGGGTAAGCTGCAATCGCAACGTCCCGCCGGCCATGCTCTCAACCAGGGCCCGCTCGAGTTCCGCCTGGAGCGCCTGCAGAGCTTCAGGGGGATTCGGCACCGGTGGATCAGGAAACGCAGGGCCGCCAACAAAAACGGAACAGGCCAAGGAGGCCGCTGCAAGAGCGCAGATACCGAAATGAAGAGGATGATTCATCTTTCGTGCCCGGCGCGCCGAATTCGCGCCCCATCACATGCCAATCATGTCGATCCCGCAGCCGGGCCAAGGCGATGAAGTGGAGCACCGGGAGATACGCGCCGGCGCCGTCTTGCCGCACTGCGATAGCGAAGGCGCGCCCTGTGTGCGCAGTGTGGACGACCATCTGAGGCTATTATAGCATGAGCGATTCTGAGACCAACGAGCTCGGGCTCAGCCAGCAATTGGAGGCGCTGCTATTTGTCGCGTCAGAGCCTGTGGCACCGTCGGAATTGGCAGATACCCTGGAGATCAGTGTGAAAACGGTGGAGGCGGGACTCGCGGACCTGGAGGCGCTGCTAACTGCAAGCGGTATTAGGCTGCAGCGCCACGCCGGCAGAGTGCAGCTGACGACCGCTCCTCAACTGGCTTCAAGTATAGAACGGTTCCTGGGTCTGGAGGCCCGATCTCACCTCAGTCGACCTGCACTGGAAACGCTGGCCATAGTTGCCTACAACCAGCCCATCACCCGGCCCCAAATCGATGCGGTTCGCGGCGTCAATTCAGAGACCATGCTCAAGAGCCTTCTCTTTCGGGGATTGATCTACGAGATGGGTCGTTCCCAGGGACCCGGCCGGCCGATTCTGTATGTCACCACGCCCGAGTTTCTGCAACACCTTGGATTGAACAGCGTCGCCGACCTACCCACCCTGCAGCAACCAGGGCCAGCCGATACCCCGGATGAGATGCTCAAGGACTGAGTGATGGCGGGTGCGGCTCTGGCGACCGCGAATCTGGGGAGGACCGGGCGACCGCGATGGCAGGCTGATTTGGATGGCTGAGCGGCTGCAGAAGATTCTAGCTCAGGCAGGATATGGCTCCCGGCGTGCTTGCGAAGAGCTGATCGTCGCGGGCCGCGTGCGCATCGACGGAAACGTTGCTGTCCTGGGAGCGCGCGCGGATGCCGCTGACTCGATCATCACTCTGGATGGTCATCGGATTCGAAAACCCGAGGCTTTCACATATATTGCCTTGTACAAGCCGCGCAACGTCATCTCTTCGGTCGATGATCCGGTCGGGCGTAGGACAGTCAGCGATCTCATCCCCGATCCTGCGCACCTGTATCCGGTGGGACGTCTTGACTGGGACAGCGAAGGCCTTGTATTGATGACCAACGATGGGGAACTCGCGAACAGGCTTACTCACCCACGCTACGGACATACAAAGGTATACCGGGTACTCGTCGCTCGCAGGCCCGCGGCAGAGCAGCTGGAGGCATGGCGCCGCGGTGTCGTCCTTGAGGACGGCTACCGGACGGCCCAGGCAGATGTGAGAGTGGAGGCAAGCGCCGGGAAGGGTGCGTGGGTTCGGGTAACGATGGGAGAGGGTCGCAAGCGACAGATCCGCCAAACTGCTGCGGGTCTGGGGCTGCCGGTGGTGAGAATCGTCCGCGTTCGGATTGGAGCGCTCAATCTGGGTGCGCTGAAGCCCGGCGAGTGGCGCTACCTGGGTCCGGAGGAGCTGCGCAGTCTTAGATCCGGGGCTGAAGAGCGGCCGCCCGCGCGCAAGCCTTCGGCGCGTCGAATTCGGACGTCGCCCCGGCCCAGTCGTAGGCCGCCGCGCGGTTAGGCCGCAAGCCTGCTAAGCCACTCAACCGAATACGCGCCCGTGTAGGCAAAGAACAGCATTTTGATGCACTTGCCCAGCAGGCACCAAGCGGCAAATTGAACCAATGGCATTCGGAGCGCGCCAGCGGCCATGCCGGCCAGATCAAAGAATGGGTTTGGCACGGCGGCAAGCAGGAGCGTTGTCAAGCCGCCATATCGGTGCATCCATGGCAAGATCCGGGAGTATGCAGCTGTTCGTTCGATGACTGCCCGCCCGCTGAAACCCGCCGCGTAGGCCGACATCTCTCCCACGGTCGCTCCCGCGGCGGCCGCAAGCGCAACGAGCATCGGCTGAAACACGCCTCCCATGGCGAAGACGACCGCAATCCCCGGCGCGGGAAGCAGGATGGTCGCGTTGGCCAGTAGCGAGATCAGGAAAATGCCGGGGTATCCGTAGGCAGCAAACCGTTCGGCCTGGTCTCGTATCGTGTAGATGTAAGCACTGACCCCGATCACTCCCAGCAGGATGAGCAGCCTTATGAGATTGAGTCCAAGGCGCGATCGTTCACGACGAACTGCGCCGTCATTTGAGCCGGGCGAGTCGGTCATTAGGCCGGGGCTTCTTCGATGGTGACGCCCAGGATCTTCACACCGGGGTGCCCAGGACGGGAGGGATCACGCGGGGGAATGGACCTAAGAACCTCCATACCCTCGGAGATTTCGCCGAAGACGCTGTGCTTGCGATCAAGCCACGGCGTGGCCGCGTACGTGATGAAGAACTGAGAGCCATTGGTGTCTGGACCGGCGTTCGCCATTGAGACGACACCAGGCCGATCGTGCAGCAGATCTGGATGGAATTCGTCACCGAAGCGGTAGCCCGGCCCGGCGCTGCCCGTGCCCGTGGGATCGCCTCCCTGCGCCATGAAGTCCTTGATCACGCGATGAAAGACTGAGCTGTCATAGAAGCCCTCACGGGCCAGAAATACAAAGTTGTTCACCGTTCTTGGGGCCTTGTCCGCGTGCAGGCGAACAACGATGGTTCCAATATCGGTTTCGATGCGGGCCGCGTAGAGCCTGTGTCGATCGATAGTCATCGCGGGGGCGGCCTTCCATTGATTCGCCAAGTCAATCCTCCTTGAGACGTCAGGGATGCGGCAGGCCGCAGGCGTGCGGAGCGTACGGAGTACAGTGCTCAGGCCAGCAGCGTCAGAATTCGAGCCGCCACCATGTCGAGCGCGGCCGTGTTGTAACCGCCTTCGGGGATGATGACGTCGGCATAGCGCTTCGAAGGTTCCACGAACTCGAGGTGCATGGGCCGAACTGTCATCTGATACTGTTTGATCACAGACTCGGTCGTTCGTCCTCGTTCGGAAATGTCGCGCTCAAGCCTCCGAATGAAACGCAAGTCTGCATCGGTGTCAACGAAAAGCTTCACGTCAAATAACTCCCGTAGCGCCGCTTCCACGAACAGCAGGATGCCCTCCACCAGGATCACTCGTCGGGGTGCGACTGTGAAGGTCCGGGCTGTGCGGCTGTGGGTCGAGAAGTCGTAGATCGGCATTTCAACCGGATGGCCATCGCGCAGGGCGAGAATGTGCTGGATGAGCAGATCGGTCTCAAGGGAATTGGGGTGGTCGAAATTGAGCTCCACCCTCTGCGCGGGCGGCAATCCACTCAGGTCCTTGTAGTACGAATCATGCTGAAGGAATGCGATCCGGTCAGGTCCGACCCGGCCCAAGATCTCCTGGGCCACCGTGGTCTTACCCGAACCGGAACCGCCCGCGAGGCCGATTGTCAGTGGCTTGTGGCGGTGCATGCACGCATTATACCTGCCGCCAATAGACGGGCAGCGTCTACGGGGACGCGCCAGTCCCGGTCTCTGCTACGACCTACATGCCAGCCATGAATGCCAACCCGACGGTTCCCGGGCCGGCGTGTGCGCCCACAACTGGGCTGACTGACGCCAGTACGCTTTCGATCGGTCGGAGTTCGCGAATTGCCTTGTCGAGCAACTGCACGGCCTCAGCCTCGGCGTTTGCGTGCAGGGTCGCCAAGCGGATGTTTGGCCTGCCCTTCACCTGGGCAGCGACCAGTTCAAGGACGCGGTCGAGGGCCTTCGACTTGGTGCGGACGCGATCCTCGGCCTCCACGCGCCCGTCCCGCAGGGCAAGAATCGGCTTCAGGTTAAGAGCGGAACCGATGAACCGCGTGGCGCCACCGATCCGGCCGCCGCGGTGCAGGAACTCGAGCGTTTCCACGGCAAAGAAGACGCCGACATGATCGCGGCTCTTCTCCACAAGCTGCTTGAGCTCATTCATGGAGGCGCCATCCCCCAGGGCCCTGGCAGCTGCCAATATTTCGAAGCCCAGTGCCATCGCGGTGGCGTTGCTATCCATAATGGTCACCTTGGACGCGGCCGCACCCAGCTCCTCCCGCCCTTGGACGGCCGACTGCATGGTTCCTGAGAGCTTGGCCGAGATGAAGATCCCCAGGACTTCGGCTCCCTGTGCCACTAGCTTCTCAAAGATGTCCTTCATGGTCACGACCGAGACCTGTGACGTGGTTGGCATCACCTTGGCTGTCTTCAGGCGTGTGTAGAATTCCTCCGGCTGGATATCCACCCCGTCGTGGTACGTCTGGTCGCCCCAGACGAGGACCTGTGGAGCAACCGTGATCTTGTATTGCCCCACCAGCGCCGCAGGTATGTACGCGGTACTATCCGTTACGATCGCAATCTGTGGCATGCTGCCTCCCATGAACTAGTCTGGTATTTCACTGTTTAACCCCGAAACGCCCGCGAAGATACCCGAAAGTCGCTATGTTATAATCCGTTCGGCAAGTTGCAGATTTGCGCAGATTCCAGATTAGGAGCCGACTGTTGGCCCTCAACCCATTGAACTGGCTACTAGGCCTGTTTTCTCTTGACATCGCCATAGATCTGGGCACTGCGAACACCCTTGTGCATGTGCGCGGCAAGGGGATCGTGATCAACGAGCCATCATGGGTGACGATCGACAAGCGTTCGCGGCTACCACTGGCGATCGGCCTGGAAGCCAAGGAGATGGTGGGGCGGACCCCCGGCAACGTCGTCGTGGTTCGCCCGGTTCGCGACGGGGTGATCTCGGAATTCGACGTTACGCAGGTAATGCTGGAGTACTTCATCGGCAAGGTGCATGAGCAGAGCGTTGTGCCCCTGCCGCGCCCCAGGGTGGTGGTAGGCATCCCAACCGGTGTGACAGAGGTCGAAAAGCGGGCGGTCTACGATGCGGTCATGGCATCCGGCGCTCGTCAGGCGATGCTGATCGAAGAGCCCATTGCGGCCGCCCTGGGAGCAGGCCTTCCGATCAGCGAGGTCCGTGGATCCATGGTGGTGGACATTGGCGGCGGTACGACCGAGGTGGCGGTGCTGACGATGGGGGGTGTCGTAGCATCAAGGTCGCTGCGCGTCGCCGGCGATGAGATGGACCAGGACGTGGTTCAGTATCTGCGAAACAAGTACAGCCTGCTCATCGGTGAAGGCATCGCGGAACAGATCAAATGGCGTATCGGCTCGGCATTCGCGCTCCAGCCGGAAAAGACCATCGAGGTGCGCGGCCGCAACTTGGTTACCGGTCTACCTGAAACCATCGAGGTCTCCTCTGTCGAAATCCGCGAGGCGTTGTCGGGCTCGGTCCAAGTGATCATCGATACGGTCCGCGACGCCTTGGACGAGATCCCGCCCGAGATCGTTTCTGACCTGATGGATATCGGTATTTGCCTTGCTGGCGGCGGCGCACTGCTTCAGGGGCTCGCTGATCGGCTTACCGAGGAACTCAAGCTCCGCGTATGGGTTGCAGAAGATCCACTCACGTGCGTGGCGCGCGGCGCGGCGACGATCTATGAGGACTTTGAGAACTTGAGCCGTCATCTGGTTGGTTTGGAGAGAGGCAGCACGCGACACAGGGTTTAGTGCGCGCCGCCAGCTTGGTTCCAGAAGTGCCTATGGCGGAAGGGCCGCGCGAGGCGGGGATTCCTGCATGAGCCGACGGCCCGAAAGCAGAGCATCGATCAATAGCTAGTGCTGTCCCTACGCTGAACGCCCAACGAATCCCACAATGAAGGACCAGTTCTCGCGCACGATTCAGACAACTGTCACGTTCTTGATCACAGCGGGGGTCTTGGTTTTGGCCTTCGGGGGCTACTTCAGATCGGCATCGGGCACGCTTACCGGCGGGCTGGTGTCCGTCCAGGACTGGTTTGCCAGCCGGACGCAGGTCATCCAGCAATTCCTTGCCGCGCCCGGCGACCTGATCACTCTGAGGGCGCGGAATGCCGAGCTCGAGGCGCAGGTTTCACAGTTGCAGACGCAGGTGATCGACCTGCAGCAACGGGCCAATGAGACCGCGATCCTCGCGGCGCTGGTTGATTTCTCGCGCGCCAGCCCGGAGAGTAGCTACAAGGCGGCCTCGGTAATCGGCCGCGATCCGAGCCCGTTCCTGCACTACATCATCATCAATCGTGGTTCGAATGACGGAATCCGTCGGGGAATGCCCGTTGTCACGAATGAAGGCCTGGCTGGTAGGATCGACGCTGTCATCTCGGACGCCGCGCGGGCGCAGTTGATCACAGATTCTGCCTCGGCAGTCAACGTACATCTGAGAAACGCCGGCACTGACGCTGTCGTGGTCGGGTCCGTGACCGGTGATATCGGTCTGGAATTGATCTCACAGGATGCGGCAGTGGAATCCGGAGATATCATCCTAACCTCCGGCCTGGGCGGCGGTTTCCCGCCGGACCTCATCCTGGGACAGGTGGTGAACGTGCGCAAGCTGCCCGCCGAGCTGTTCCAAGAGGCGACGATTCAGCCAGCTGTGGATTTCAGCCGCCTGCAAATAGTCCTGGTGATCACGAATTTCCGCGCGATCAACACGGTACCGCTCGTTCCCACGGCAATTCCGTAAATGCGGAATTTGATAGCCATACCGCTCCTGGGGCTGGCTACCATCATCCAGTCCTCCATCGTCGGGCAGTTAACGCTTCTCGGAGGTACTGCTGACCTTGTGTTGGTTCTTGTCATGGCTTGGGCACTCCAGGAGGCCGTCACCACGGGATTCCAGTGGGCTTTCCTGGCGAGCGTATTCATGAGCCTGATCTCGAGCCTGCCCTGGTTCATATACTTTGCGTGCTACATGGGCATCGTGCTGCTGGCTCTGCTACTGCAACGAAGGGTGTGGCAGGTACCGCTGCTCGCGATGTTCAGCGTCACATTCCTTGGCACCGCGCTACTGCACATGGCCACGTACCTGTATTTGAGCTTCTCGGGTCGTGCGATCCCGCTGGCGGATTCACTTGGCCTGATTACGCTTCCGAGCATATTGCTGAATATGCTGGTGGCAATTCCGGTTTTTGGGATGACGCGCGACCTGGCCAACTGGGTATTTCGAACCGCGGAGCCGTCATGACGCGCAACAACTTGCATCGCGCAACCGGCTTGGATCCCCGTCGACTCGCCCTGGTCTTGGCCATGATCCTGGTCGTGCTGCTGGCGCTGCTGGCCAGACTATTGTCCCTGCAGGTCCTCGGCAGCCAGGAGTGGCTCGACCTGGCCGTCGAAAATTACACACGAAACGTCAGTTCGCCGGCGCCGCGCGGGATCATCTATGATCGAAACGGCTATATCCTGGCCCGCAACGTGGCATCCTACAACCTCACGATAACGCCGGCGAATCTCCCGGATGATGACGCCGACATCCAGGGCATCTACCGGGCCGTGTCACAGCTGACAGGGATACCCGTGAATAGTGGCACAGTGGGCGAGGCAAAGCTCTTTGCCCCGTGCGTGGAGGGTCCCGGGATCGCCCAGCTGGTGGAACTTGGGGATTCCCTGGCGCCGTATAGTCCTGTCCAAGTGAAGTGCAATGTCGGGGAGCAGGTCGCTCGGGTCGTCGAGGAGCGAGCGGTGGATTGGCCGGGTGTTGCAGTGGAGATCAATCCGATCCGGGACTATCCGACGGGTTCGCTGACGGCGAATCTGGTTGGATACCTGGGCCCCATACCGGCGCTGCTGGAGGCGGAGTACCGCGCCCGCGGCTTCATACCCAACCGCGACAAAGTGGGATACGCAGGAATCGAGCTCTCGCTGCAGGAGGTTCTGGGTGGCAGGAACGGCGCGCGCGTGGTGCAGGTCGATGTGGCCGGCCAGGAACTGCGAAACCTCGAACCACCAATTGCCGACGTTCCAGGTTTCAACGTGACTCTGACGATCGACACGCGCCTGCAGGCGGCCGCGGAGGCTGCTTTGCGGCAGGAGATCGACTTCTGGAACCGCTGGTTCTATGGCGACAGCGGACAGCAGCGCATATCGAGTGGCGTTGTCATCGCCATGAATCCGCAGACCGGCGAGATCCTGGCGATGGTGTCGTTTCCGACCTACGAGAACAACCGCATGGCGCGGCTCATTCCCGCGTATTACTATGACCAGTTGAGCAATGATCCCCGCAATCCGCTGCTCAACAACGCCATTCAGAGCGAGTACCCCCCTGGGTCAGTATTCAAGCTGTCGGCCGCGACCGGCGCCCTCAACGAGAAGGTCATACCGGGGCCGCAATACGTGATCTTCGCGCCGGGCCAACTCGAACTCTGCGAGCAGTTCACGCCTAACGAGCCGTGCGGCCCGGGCAACACGCGCCCGTTCGTCGACTGGATCTACGATACCCGCCCGGAGGGCTTCGGAGCCATTGACTACTTCCACTGCATTGCCTTCTCCAGCAACGTGTGCTTCTACAAATTGGGCGGCGGATTCGAGGACGAGATCCCGAACGGGGGCCTGGGAATCTTCCGCCTGGCCGAATACGCCCGGGCGCTGGGCTATGGCGCCCGATCAGGCATTGAACTGCCGGGCGAAGCCCGCGGTCTGATACCCGACCCGCGTTGGAAGCGCATCAACCAGGGAGAGAACTGGTCCACAGGTGATACCTACATCGCGACCGTAGGGCAGGGCTACGTCCTGGCGACCCCTCTGCAGGTGCTGCTTTCTGGTGCGACGCTTGCCAACGAAGGCAAGCTTATGCAGCCCACCGTTGTCCGTCAGGTCACCGATGCGGGGGGAAACCCGCAAACGGTGTGGTTCAGCCCCAGTGACTTTACGCTGTGGATGCCTCTGCGGGGAAACGAGGACGCGGGCCCCGGCAGTGACGCTTGGGTGAATCTGGCAGACGAATCGACTGCCGGCTCGCTGCCTGAGGGTAGCTATCAGATCTCTCCCTTCGTCCCAAACATGAAGTGGGATATCACCAGGACTCCGCTAATCGAGATCTACGAATGTGACGCAGGCAACTGCCTCCCGACCGGCCAGAGGAAAGCGGTTGATCCAGGCGTGGTGCGCGACGTGCGGGCGGGGATGCGGTTGGCCGTAACGGAAGCCGGTGGCACCCTCCACCGTGTCTTCAGTGAGACGTATCCGTTGCCGATTGCTGTGGCGGGCAAAACCGGCACGGCGGAATACTGCGATGATGTTGCGCTCCAGGCAAATCGGTGCCAGTTCGGATCTTGGCCGACGCACTCTTGGACCCTGGCGTTTGCCCCATATGAGGATCCGGAAATCGTTATCATGGCCTTCGAGTACAACGGGGGAGAGGGCGCTTCAGTCGCCGGGCCTGTGGTTGGCAGGATGATGCAGGCCTACTTCGATCTAAAATCCGTCGACCTGGCGCGCACCGGGGGCTAGTGCGGCGCGACCGGAGGGAAGACAACGGGAGCGGCCGCCCATTCTTCGCAGCGAGCAGAGAGCCAAGCCCGCGGAGGACGCCAGCGCTCCGGTGGCTCGCGCGTTACTCATGCTATAATTCCAAGGAATTTCATCTGATGGATGACCTTATTGCCGCAATCCGCATCAAGGGACTGCGCGATGGCTTGTTGGTCTCGCTTCCTGAGGGGGAGTGGGACGACCAGAGCGATGCCCTGTTGACGCAAATCGATGGCCGACAGGCCTTTTTCCAGGGGGCGCGGTTGGCGCTGGACGTGGGGTCGCAGGTTATTAGGGTGAACGAAATGGTGGAGCTTCGAGATCGGCTATCGGAGCGAAATGTCTCACTCTGGGCGATCATCAGCGCGTCCGCGGTGACTGAGCAGACGGCGCAACTGCTGGGCCTGGCAACGCGTGTGTCGAAGCCGCGACCAGAGGAGCAGCAAAGCATCGATGCGGGTCCGGTATCTCAGGAGACAGCCTTGTACGTGAATCGCACGCTCCGCTCCGGCACGCGCATCGAGTTTCCGGGGACGGTAGTCGTCCTCGGAGACGTGAATCCCGGGGCCGAGCTGGTCGTACATGGCAGCGCCATCGTCTGGGGCAGGCTGCGAGGCGCGGTGCACGCCGGCGCGGCCGGCGATGTCGAGGCCGTGGTTTGCGCGCTAGAAATCGTACCCATGCGACTTCAGATCGCCGGCGAGGTTCTGCAATCATCGGCCGAGGGCGTCGACACTGGGCCCGGGATGGCCGCAATACGGAAGGGGAGCATCATTCTGGAAGCTTGGCAACCCGCAGGGACGGGACAGACATGACCGCTGAAGTCATCACACTTTCGTCTGGAAAGGGCGGGGTCGGCAAGACGACTGCAGTCGCGAACATCGCGGTGGCTCTGGCGGCTGAGGGCGTCAAGGTGGTTTGCATTGACGGCGACATTGGCCTAAGGAACCTGGATGTAGTCCTCGGCCTGGAAAACCGGATCGTCTACGACATTGTTGATGTTATCGAGGGGCGCTGCAAGCTGCGCCAGGCGATGATCCGTGACAAGCACTTGCCCGAACTGCACCTGATCCCGGCGGCCCAAACTCGCGACAAGACCGCAGTCTCGCCCTCCGACATGGTGCGCATCTGCAATGAGTTGCGACCGGATCACGATTTCGTGTTGATCGATTCGCCGGCGGGGATCGAGCGGGGATTCCGGAACGCGATCGCCCCCGCGGACCGCGTGTTTATCGTGACCAATCCCGAGGTCTCGGCGGTGCGTGACGCCGATCGGGTCATTGGCATCCTTGAAGCCGAAGACAAGCGCGGGCCGTCACTAATCATCAATCGACTCAATCTCACCCTCGTCAAGCAGAATGACATGTTGTCCGCTGAGGATGTGCTGGACTTGCTGGGGATCCCCTTGATCGGGATCGTGCCCGAGGACCAGTCTGTGATCGTGAGCTCCAACCACGGAACGCCGGTGGCGCAGGATCCGCGCAGCCGCGCGGGCCAGGCCTTTCGCGATATCGCCAAGCGGATACGCGGCGAGGAGGTGCCGTTCCTGGGCGCCGACAAGCAGGCCGGGCTGTGGGATCGCCTTCAGAAGATGACTGGGAGGCGATGATGGGCTGGTTTGGGAAGCATCGAAGCGGGTTGCGGGCCAAAGAGCGGCTGCAGCTTGTTCTCATCCACGACCGGACGGACCTGACCCCCGAGGAACTCAACGCCCTTAAAGACGAGATCCTGGAGGTGATCGCGAGGCACGTGGACTTCGAGTCCGACGCCGTGCAGATCGCCGTGGAGCATGACGGCCGTTCGCAGCGGCTTGTGGCTGATATTCCGCTCCGGAGCGTAACGCGCCGCCGCGCTGAGTAGTCGATGCGCGGGCTGGCCTGGCGGAATTTCGATTTCCTTTTGCTCGGCGCGGTGGTGCTGGCAAGCGCCTTCGGCGCCATGATGATCCGGTCCGCGGTTGCGGGGAATGAGGGCCTGGCAGGCTACGACACCCGCCAGGCGTACTTTGCGGCGGCCGGCACGATCGTCATCGTTCTGCTGGCGAGCATAGATTACCGGTACTGGCTCGCGGTTCACTGGCCCATCTATGTTGTAATGATGTTGTTCCTGATGTCGCTTTCGGGCCTCGGCCAGGCGGCATTCGGCGCTCAGCGCTGGTTTCAGGTGGGCGTGCTGTTCGTGCAGCCGACGGAGTTCGCCAAGATCGTGGTCATCCTTGCGCTCTCGCGGCACTTCCACCGCAGCCAGCATGACGCCCGCGACATGAAATGGCTGCTCAAGAGCCTCGCCTGGGTCTGGGGCCTGGTGATCTGGATCCTGCTGCAGCCCAACCTGTCGAACGTGATCGTGACGATGTTCATCTGGGCAAGCATGGTTTGGATGAACGGCGTGCCCTTGCGCCAGATTGCATGGCTGGCGTTGGCCGGCGTGGCCATCGCCGTCGTGGCATTCCCTTTTCTGGAGCCTTATCAACAGGCCCGGGTGATCAATTTTGCGCTTCCCGATCCGCAGGCCCGCACGGGCGCGACCTACAATGTGCTGCAAGCCTTGATCGCCATCGGCTCGGGCGGCCTGTTCGGCAAAGGCTATGGGCATGGCTCCCAAACACAGCTGCGGTTCATGAAGGTTCGCCATACGGATTTCATTTTCTCGGTGACGGCCGAGGAGTTTGGCATGATCGGCGCGATCCTGATCGTGTTCATCGAGGCGTTCGTGATCTACAGGTGCCTGCGTGCCGCACAAAAGACCCGAGACCCGGCAGGCGCGATGATCGCCTATGGCGTGGCGATGCTGATCTTCTTCCAGAGCGCGACGAACATCGCGGTCAACCTGCGCCTCATCCCGGTTTCCGGCCTGCCGCTGCCCTTCATCAGCTACGGAGGGTCGGGCCTGATGGCCCTGATGATCGGCGTTGGCCTGGTGGAAAGCGTGGTGATGAGGCACAAGGAATTGGAGTTTTGAGGACGGTCGCAGTCCGCGGGTCACGGAGTTGAGGACGGGAGCAGCATGACTGAAGCGAAGAGACCGGCGCGCGTCAGGGTGGCGCCGTCACCCACGGGACACATGCACCTCGCCACAGCGCGGACCGCGTTGTACGACTTTCTACTGGCGCGGCAGACAGGGGGCCGGTTCATCCTGCGCATCGAGGATACTGACGTGCGGCGCACCGTGCCGGGATCCGAGCAGGAACTCATGGATGGACTGCGCTGGTTGGGCCTTGAGTACGATGAGGGACCGGATGTGGGCGGCCCGTTCGGCCCGTATCGGCAGACGGAGCGCCGTGACCTCTATTTGGAGCATGCGAAGGTGCTGGTCGACCGCGGCATGGCGTATCCGTGCTTCTGCACACCGGCGCGCCTGGAGAAGATGCGGGCGGAGCAGCAGCGTGGGAAGCTGCCGCCCCAGTACGACGGCCTGTGCCGCCAACTCGACCCTGACGCGGCGCGTGTCCGCGTGGGCTCCGGCGAACGACATGTAATACGGTTCAGGATGCCGAAGGAGGGGACGACCTCGGCGCGCGACCTGCTGAGGGGCGAGATCGTCATCGAGAACAAGAACCTCGATGACTACGTACTGCTGAAATCGGACGGCCTGCCAACGTACCATCTGGCCGCGATGGTCGACGACCATCACATGCAGATCACGCATGTGCTGCGCGGCGCCGAGTGGCTGAGCACGTTCCCGCTTCACGTAAACATCGTGCGCGCCTTCGGGTGGGAGGAGCCTGAGTGGGTGCATCTCTCGCTCTTCCTCAAGCCCAGCGGCAAGGGAAAGCTCTCCAAGCGGGACGCATCCGAGGCGATCAAGGACGGGTACTCGGTCTTCGTGAAGGACCTGCAGGATCTTGGCTTCATTCCAGAGGGCGTGCTCAATTGGATTGTGCTGATGGGGTGGGGCGTGGCCGAGGATGATGTGCTCACGCTTTCCGACATGGTCGAACGCTTCGACCTGCAGCGCCTTACCGCCTCGCCCGCCGCGATCAACTTCACGAAACTGGACCACTTCAACGGGACGCACATTCGCAGGCTTTCGGATGGCGAGTTTGCACGGCGCGCGCGGCCTTTCTTCGCGAACCTGGGGTTGCCGGTCCGGGATGAGGTTCTGGAGCGAATCGCTCCGCTCGTCAAGGAGCGCGTCGCATCGCTGGATGCGGCCCCGACCATGGCCGGCTTCTTCTTCCGGGAGGAGGTGGAGCCGCGGTTGGAGGATCTGATGCCCAAGGGCATGGATTCCCAGTTCGCCACCGGTGTCCTTACCGAATCGATCGCGCTGATCGAGAGCCTGCCGGAATTTACGGCGGCACAGGCGGAGCCGGCATTCCGGCGCCTAGCGGAACGGCTGGCGCGCCAAGCAGGCGAGGTTTTCGGTGTCTTGCGTATAGCCGTAACCGGGCAGAAGATAAGCCCGCCACTTTTCCAGAGCATGGAGATCGTAGGGCGAGAGACCGTTCTGCGCCGACTACGCGCGGGCGTGGAGTTGCTGGCGAAGGGGAGCTGATGAGTTGTGGGAGTGAATGCTATGAGCGAACGTGAGGCGCCGTTCTTGGGGACATACTTCGACCGTGACGCTGTGATCCGGTGGTCGCGAATTCTGGGTATCCTAGCCTGGGTGGTGGCTGCGGTCTATGCCGCTGACTTGGGACTGGGGCTCACTGTGCAAGTGCTGCAGTATGCACGCGGAATTCTGGTCGGGCAGGGCTTGACCGACAGGCTGCTGAATCTGCTGTATCTCCTCCTGCGACCGCTGCATGGGATCCTTTACTTCGGACTGCTTCAGGCGCTCTCGAAGGGCTTGCTGATCGCGCTGGAAATGGAGGAGAACACACGGCGTGCGGCGCGCCGGTAGAGGCCGTGGAGCGTCGCCGCGCAGCTGCCCTTGCCCGGGCAAAGACCGCATGTTACAATGCGCCGCGCAATCGCACTGGGGGCTCGTCCAATGGCAGGACGACTGACTCTGGATCAGTTGATAGAGGTTCGAATCCTTTGCCCCCAGCCTAGCATATACCGCCGATGAGGCGGTATTTTGCTTCTTTCGGCCATATATGGGGGGTCTCGGGACCGCTGAAATTCAATCCGATTCAGTATCGGGTGCAACCGGGTGCAACGCGGGAATGCTAACTGCATGCGGTGCCAATATTTCGTCCATTGCGCTCGCCGCTTGACTTTGCATGTCCATCGTTGTATGAGCGTAGATGCTCAGGGTAGTACTCGGATTCGCATGCCCCAGCCTCTTTGAAACAACGAGCAATGAGACGCCATGATCGAGCAGGAGGCTTGAACCAGTGTGCCGGAGGTCATGAAATCGAATACGCGGCAGATTCGCGGCGGCTAGGCCGTCTGCGAAGTCTCGCCTAACGACTAGCGGAACAAACGGCGTCCCAATTCCCGTAGTAAAGATCAGCCCCTGTTCCCGCCACAAGGCCACTGCCGACGCCCGGTCGGCTTCCTGCTTCACCTTGTGCGCCCTCAGCGCTTCTAGGCATGCTTCGCCCAGTAGGACTGTCCGCACTCCTGATGTTGTTTTCGGTTCACTAACGACGGACCCTTGCCCTGGGACTTCTTGAATCTGGCGCTTGACCGTGATCGTGCCCTTTGTCCAATCAATGTCGGACCAATGCAAGCCCCGGAGCTCAGAAAACCTCATGCCCGTGCTAAGCGCCAGATGGAAGAGCGCGAAATACCTTGAGTTGCTAACCGCCACCAGGAAATTACCTGCCTGTTGCTCATTGAGGATTTGAGGTTTCCGTGGAACCCAGCGAGGAAGGATTGCACCACGGGCAGCATTCCTGGAAACCACTCCTCGCGCCGTGGCGTCCTCAAGGGCGGAGTGCAATACTCGATGGGCGTAACGGATGTTTGAAGGCCCAACGCCATCCTCTCGCAAGCGGGCATAAAGCTGTTCTATTGTCCGCAGAGTCAAGTCTTTGAGCACCGTCCGCCCAAGTGTTGGATTGACGTACAGGGTAATCAGCCGTTGATATTGAATCACCGTCCTGGGCCGCAGGGTGCTCTGCTTCCGTGAAAGCCACTCCCGCAGGTATTCTGCGAGCGCGAGATTGCGAGCCGAAATGGTCATGCCCTCGTCAATCTGTGTCTGCGTTTTCCGGAGCCATTCGACACAAACAGCCCTAGATGCACCAGTGAAGCTAAGGCGCTTCCCCTGCAAGCTAGCCTGCGCCCGCCATTTCCCGTTTGCCTTCTTGAAAATCGAACCTTCGTTATTGCCTCGCTTCGCCATTTCCTGTTCTCCCTTACTCCTGAGATCAGGAAAGGCGACTCTTTGGGCTTGTGCTTCGCCCTGCCAAGTTGTTAAGGTCCCGCTTCCCCCATGCGTGCGCCTGCGGGACCCTTATACACCTGATGGCAGAGCGAGACAAGGAAATCACGGAACCTAAGCCCCAGGATCAGCCTCTCGGCACCTTTTCACGTACTCTTCCAGGTCCGAAGGCTTTACCCGCACGGCATGACTTATTCGCACAACCGGAATCTTCCCGGTCCGCAGCAGCCGATACGCCAGGGCGCGGCTTATGCTCAACGCCCCGGCAACGTCTCTTGCCCGCAGTAGTTTGCCATCTTGCATCCTGCCAACTTCATCCATGGGACCTCCTATGCCTTCTCGGGATACAGCGGATACTCCTTGCCTCGCTCCGGCTCCTTAGGATACGCGGGATTTGCGCGCCGGACGTCCTTCCAATCCCAACCGTCCATGACCGTGCTGCCGTCGCAGCCTTCGTAGGGACACATCTGCAATCCCCGGAGTTCTCGATACTCGCCGGACTTGTAGGCACGCTCGCAATGCAGACACCAGAGCCAGGTGCCGTCTGGCGTTCCGAATGTCTCTTCCCGATGTGACTTGTTCATTTCGTTACCTCCATTCCTCGATTCGAATGTCTACTCGGCGAGCTCTAAGATCGCTGAGTATCTGGACCTATCTCGCCTTCGCGCCTTCTTCAGCATTTTCCTGAACGCGTCGTTTGCCTCCTCTCCTCGCACGTCGAACCATACGGACAGCGCGACTGATACCTGTTTCTCCAGCCAGCGTTCCATCCCGCCGAATGTCACCACCCTGGCCGATGAGATGAGCAAGTTCTCGCGGATGACCGAATGCACGAAGAGCCCCCACCAATCCACATCGCAGAAGTCAAGGAATTGCCGGAGGTGCCCCTTCGCCTTGAGTTCCCAATCGGCATACTCCGTGGAGAACACGTCCATCGCCACCGCGTGCGCCCTCTTGTCCCGCATCTGGAATTCCAGCCGAACAGGCCCGCGCTTGTTGTAGACACGCACCATTCTTTCCGACGAATTCGCGCCAAGATAGACTGTGATTGTTCCGGTTCCCTTTCCGTCCTCCGTGACTTGGTACGGCGATTGCTCTATCCGGATTGTTCGACGTTTGGCAAGGCTTACGACCTCATCGCCCTGGAGCGCCTCAAGAAATTCTTGGGGCGAAAAAGGAACATCATCGAATGCCAGATCCAGCCGCTTGACATTGAAGCGCAGTTCGTTGGCTGTGAGCTCCGCTAGTAGCGTTGGAAAAACTGACGGAAGTAGGGCGTCACATGCTTGCCCCGGAATCTCTATGTGAAAGTGGGATTGTCCAAGCTCTCCGAGCCGAACAGGATCAGAGTAGACCTTGGCACCCAGAAGCCCCTCTTCGATGGCACGGTATGACCTGCCCCCGTGTCCCATCGGCACCAGAACGCCCAGGGCAGCGAAGTAGTCCTCCCAGAGCTTCAGCCTTCCGTATGCCATCCCAAAGACCGTTATTGAGAACCAATGGATTCTCATGTGGTGGGACTCTCCAAACTCCACCCCCCTATCAGTATAGGGGGGTGGCGGCGGCGTCCCCCGTTCCTCACGTCACGGGGGGCCCCTCCGCCGCGCATCCCCCCTTGCTCGTTGTGCGCCAATCGGAGGCTTCGCGGATGATCGCTGTAAGTCCCGGAAGGTTGGGGGCAAGATTTCCTGCCCGATGGCTGCGGAGTCTGGTGCAACCCATCTTGTCCCCCAACCGCGGCAATTGTGTTTGTTGAGTTGCCGGCAAGAGCGGGCCAGGTCCTCGCCGTGGCCCAGGGCCGCGCGCGAGTTCGTCCCTCACGCGCCGTTGCCGCTCTTGCCGGCCAACCAGTTATCGCACACCCAGATTGTGCAACTCCAATCATTGTTCCACTCCTTATGCAACAGCCAAACAAAAAAGCCCAGACATTTCTGTCTAGGCTCATACTACTCACCCGGGGTCCGACTTAAGTAACGCTTTGACGCGTGAATTCCGTTACTCTGCTGCCATCCTTCTGATGGTCTCCTGAAGTCGCCAAATCCGCATCTTGAGCATGTCTTCCACCTTACGCCTCGCGGCTCGATAAGCACTAGACATCGGATCTGGCGGATATGCCCCCGCATGTCTCTGCATGTAGGCATCTGCGAGGTCCTTCAACTTTGTACCGGTAAGCTTCAACGTCAGGTACTCGATCGTGTTTACGCCTTCATTCGAGACACGCGCCCTGTCGCGCCCGAAAACTTCCGTGCACTTCCTCCGAAACTTGGCGGCAACCTCCTTCGGGTCCGCCAGGGGCCCCGCCATCGCGATCACGCACCTGGAACCCATCATGGAGCTTTCTGACACCAGGGCGAGCCACCCCTCCGGTATCTCCCTACTCTTGTTAGTCATTAAGAACTCAATCACTCTTTCGACAACAATCTTAAAGTAGTCGTCAAGTGTTTTCTCCCAGGGCCCGAACAGTGCCAACATGAACCGGTACGACTTGACGTACGTTTCTCTGATGTCTAACGGAATATCCTCTCTGCCCTGAACCTCCCGCGGCTCATCCTCGCTCCTCTTCAGCGCCTGATACATGGTCATAAAATGTTCTGGAATAAGATCGACGGCGTCGCGCACGAGGCCCTCAACATCCTTCCGGATGGCCTCCCAATCCACGTCCACATCCGAGATGAGGAGTTCCTCCACATCGCCTTCGCCAATGGGGATGTCTTTCAATTTCGGATACTTGGCCCGTACTTGCTCGACAATGGCAGTGATTTCAGGGACGGCAGGAAGCATCCCTCCCACCAGTCGCCGTTCTGGAATCATGATACTGTCTTGCTCATCTCGCGGTTCCGGTCGTTCGGTCTTCTTCCTGGATTTCTTCATGCGCCCAGTTTACTGCAAAGCGGTCGCAGGGCATCATGCTTTGCGCGGACAACACGCGCCGGGAAGAACACCCTAAAGCATCATGCCCTGAACGCGCCCCCATATCCCGCAGAGCGCGCCTCGCTCTGTCGGCTTCGCTTGCTCCATTCGCCTCGCGGTTCCGCTCCTCACTCCACTCACTCCGGCAGCCTTCGCTCAAGACAACCAGCACTCGCTCCGGATCGCCTGCGCTCGTTTCATTCGGTGGTGCGCTCCACGCTTCGGCAACACTCCGCGGCGCTTCGCCTCCCATCGCTCAGTCGGGCTACGCCCTCGCGCACTGCCCCTCGCCTAGGCCGCTCCCCCTTGTGACTGAGACAGATTCATGAGCAAATTGTAGGTAAACCAACCTGCTCCGTTTATGAAAAGTTGGGGCTTCGCGCTGAGAGCGTCTCGCTGGATTCCGACGCCGTCGCTGTAGGGCGTGAAGGCTACTATCTTGCCATAAGGTATCCGCAGAGACTTCGCGCTGCTCCCAAAGTAGATGTTCTTGCTTGTTATGAGCATTACCCCCTTACCAACCAGAACCGTCTCCTCTGTTTTCACGGGGTGGCCCTTGAAAGTCCCCGTTCGATAGTAGAGACCTCTCGCCACTCGCACACTTACGCCTGAAGAGCGACCCTCGAAGTGCGTCCTTGTCCGCACCTCATGGTATTTGACATCGTTGAAAAGCCAGGCGATCTTCTCACCCTTCTGTAGATTGAATGGCAGTTCACCCTTTAGCGCGACTCGCTCAGGAATCCTTCCCTCCGCCAATTCTCGCAGGACTCCTCCCTGTATCAGCTTCGTGTACCCGCCGCGCTTGTCCAAGTCATCCTGGCTCAGCGACAATCGTTTTCCGTACTCGATGAGTCCTTGCTCTTCTTGGGAGGTGAGCAGCCCATCCTCAAGTGCCTGTGTCACCGCATCATCAAACGCCTGAACGAGAGAATCGATTCGTTCGCCCTCAGTCACGAAGGTTGCGCCGGAAACCGATCTCGTGGACTCATGCAGCGTTTCTAGCTCCGCCCCATTCTTGATGCCTGACTTAGCCAGCTCAAGGACTCGCCCCAATCCTTGCGAATGACGCTCCTCGCATGCCTTGTGTTTGCCCTGTAGGAAACCCGCTTCCTGACCGCAATAGCTGCACTTTGACATGGCGTCCTCCGAGTCCCGCTGTTGCAGTGAGTATAATCTCAAATACCCATGAAGCAGCCGCTGTTCCTCCGGGTGCAACGCGCGAATGCCCACCGCAACCGAAAGCTAGAACTAAGGCGCGCGGGGCAATGCAATCCCAAGGCATGTACCCCAAGCTGATGACCCGGCGCAAGGACGCTAGCATCTTCGAGATGATCGACAGCCTCCGGGCGATTCCCACGGCCAGCCAGGCAGCCAGTCTCAGCCAGGCAACCGGGATTGCCATCCAGCGCTCAGACGAATTGAGGCCGCGTGAGCTTGAGGAATTGGCGGCCGCTGTGTTTGCCAGGCTAGGCGGGCGCAACGTGAAACACACAGGCGCACACGCCAGCACTGATGGAGGCGTAGACGTCTGGATGCTTAACGCTCGCGGAGATGTCGAAATAGTCCAATGCAAGCAGATAAGAGCCCGGGTCAATCGGACTGAAATGGTGTCATTCGCCAAGACGATGCGACGACAGCACGCAGTAAAGGGGCACTACTGGGCGCCAGGCGATTTCACTCGGCCCGCCAGGGAATTCGCTGCATCACACGATATGCAGCTCTATTCGGATCGTCGCATCCGCGAGGTGGTTGACAAGGTATTCCATGAGGAGGCCGAAGCCGCAATACGCACAGATGAGCAGCGACCCGCAACCGCAGCCGCCACGGCTGCAATCCTTGCCCACGACCGGGCCCGCCGGAGTCGCAATGCCGCCAATCTGACTACAGCCATCTTCTTGGCCGGCATTCTCTGTGTCGTACTTGCGGCCCTCGCACTTTCCTACGGATTAGTCGCGGTGACCCCCGGCGATCTCCTTAAGCTCTTTGCGCGTTGACCGTCGGGAAGCCCGCTCCGAATCCAGAGAGACCCGCGTCTTGCTTACCCGGTCACGCACGACAGCCTGATTGTCAATGACGGACCTGAACTGGAATTTCAAGGACTACGAGTCGGACTTCCCCGACACGCCTCCGTACGAGGGGCCCTTGGTTGCAATGCCTCTCCCTCACAAGGTCGCGAAGCTCGCCAAGTTCTTTGCCCAGGAAATCATGC
>Ga0315288_10000153_pt1 | contig 77754 bp, 55 predicted proteins | sample YL17G11_20_MG_FD_203454 | JGI IMG/M metagenome (GOLD analysis project Ga0315288, IMG submission 203454) | Sediment microbial communities from Yellowstone Lake, YNP, Wyoming, USA - YL17G11_20 | ecosystem: Environmental > Aquatic > Freshwater > Lake > Sediment | place: USA: Wyoming | collected... | reverse complement strand
TGGGCCGGAAGTGCGATGGCCCCGTCGGCGTCCGCACCCTCTGGCGCGGATGGCACGACTTCCAGACCATGTGCCACGTCGCTGCCCTCCTCACCAACTGACAATTGTGGGTAAGGATCAGTCTCCCGGGGGGAGAGGGGGAGAGGCGCGCGAAGGCCTTCGTGGGGCGGGTAGGGAACCGGCGATGCGCGGCGGTCTGGCTATCGCGGGAGATGATGCACTGTGTGCTGGCTGCGAGTGCTCGTGGTAACGACGGCGGTGTGCGGGATCGCGGGGCTTGCGTGGGGCGATGAGGCGGCCACTGGGGCGAGCGAGGATGAGATCACGCGGATGGCCACGTGGTACAAGCCGGGGCACTTCGACGGCAGCACGTTCTACCTCCTCGCGTCATCGCACAACGACATCGCGTACCTGGACGACCCGAGGGGCACGGCGGACTTCCGGTCGGAGAACCTGATCCTGCCGGCGCTGGAGTTGATGAACAAGGATGAGTCGTTCTGCCTGGACATCGAGACGACGCTGTATCTGAAGGAGTTCCTTGACCGGCACCCGGAGCGGATCGATGAGATCCGGCGGCGCGTGGCGGAGAGGCGGCTGAGCTTCGGCGGGCGGTACACGCAGTTCTACGAGGCGGTGTTCGGCGGCGAGGCGCTGGCGCGGCAGATGTACTTCGGGCGGAAGTGGCTGAAGAGGACGCTCGGGGAAGGCTGCGACACGCGGATCGTCTGGGACACGGATGTGCCGCAGCGGACGCTGCAGAGCCCGCAGGTGTTCGCGAAGGCGGGGATCAAGTACCTGATGATCGGCCGGTTCCCGACGCCGGGCGTTCACCTGTGGCAGGCGCCGGACGGATCGAGCGTGATCTTCGACACGTACCTCTACTCGGCCGGCTGGGGGTCGATTCCGGGGCAGGGCGGGCCGAGCCCGGGCACGCCGACGGAGAAGTACGTCTTCGACCTCCTGGAGAGTCAGCGGCCGTTCTTCGAGGAGCACCGGATCCCGGCGTTCGGGACGGTGACGATGAGCGACTACTCGTGCCCCGGCGCGGACCTGATAGCCACCGTGAACGGCTACAACGCGAAGGTGGCGGCGCTCAAGGAGCGGACCGGCCTGAACCCGCCGCAGATGGAGCTGGCGACGGCTGAGACGTTCCTCTCGACAGTGGAGCCGGCGAGGGAGTTCCTCCCGAAGTACACGCAGGACTGGCCGAACCCGTGGGGCTACCACCATCAGCCGTCCCACGAGCGGATAGTGACGACCGCGCGCGAGGGCTACAACCTGTTGGTGAACGCGGAGCGGTTCGCGCTCATCGCCAGCCTGCTGGACCCCGAGGACCGCCCGTACCCGCAAAGGGAGCTGGCCGACGGCTGGGAGGGGCTGATCTACCCGGACCACGGCTGGTGTGGCGAGCGGACGCTGGAGACGATGCGGATCTTCAACGCGCGGCTGCAGCGGGCGCACGACGCGGGAGAGGCCGTGTACGACGCCTCGCTGCGGTACATCGCCGATCGAGTGCGTCGGAGCAAGGCACACGGGATCGCAGTGGTCGTGTTCAACCCGCTGTCCTGGGAGCGGACGGGTCCCGTCTCCTGCACGGTGCGGTTCCATCGCGGCGAGGCGCGGCCGGATGCGCTCGGACTGGTGAGCAAAGAGGGCCGTCCCACGCCGTGCGAGTGGACCGTGGACAGCACCTACGACGACGGGACTGTTCGCGAGGCCACGGTGTGTTTCGTTGCGGAGCAGGTGCCGTCCATCGGCTACACCACGCACTACGTTTCGGATGCCCCGCCGCTGCGGGCGGGACGGCGGAGCTACGTCCTGCGGGGGCGCGTGCTGGGGAACCAGTTCTACCGGATCGAGTTGGGGGATCACGGCATCCGAAGCCTGGTGGACAAGGAGACCGGCGCGGAGCTTCTGGACACGCGCAAGTTCGAGGCGAACGAGCTGCTCATGCTGGGCGTGGGGACGATCCCGTTCTGGCCGTTCGAGTACACCTTCTACCCGGACAACCGGCGGACGGAGACGCTGGAGAACCTGGGCCGTCTGGCCGGGGGGATGGAGGTCGAGTCCGTTCGAGCCGGCGCGGTGAAGACGGTCATCGGCCTGCGCGGCGAGTCGGCGGACGTGAAGGTGTACCAGGAGATCGCGCTCTACCACGCGATCAAGCGGCTGGACCTGTCGACGGAGATCCGGTGGAACGGCGCGCGGAAGCGCGAGCTGAGACTCGCGTTCCCGCTGCGGCAGTCGCCAACGGCTCAGACGAGCTACGACGTGCCGTTCGGCGTCGTCGAGGTCGGCAAGAACGAGATGGGCAGCCCGATGCCCCGCGAGGTACAGAACTGGGTGGATGTCTCCGAGAACGGCCTCGGAGTGACGCTGGCGGTGGGGGCCACTTGCCTCAATGACATCCGCGACATCACCACGGACCCGGTGAGTGAGCCGATGATCCAGCCTGTGCTGCTGACCACGCTGCTAGACCTCGAGATCCCCGGGCAGGCCGAACACCCGTGGTGGACGCAGCCGGGCTACCACGAGTACCACTACGGCCTGACGAGTCACGGGGGATCGTGGAGAGACAACTGGCGGTTCGGCTGGGAGTTCAGTGACCCGTTGCGGGCAGTGGTTGTCAGAGACCAAGAGGACGCGGGCTCTGAGATCGACCTCTACACGGACAGCGATCCCCCAGAGAAGCGCCGGTCGGTGCCGCGGACGGTGACCTACGGTAGCCTGCCGGGGGAGTTCAGCTTCTGCTCGATCGCGCCGGAGAACCTCGTCGTGAGCACCATCAAGAAGTGCGATGATGACGACTCCGTCATCGTTCGGTACTTCGACATGGAGGGACGAGACTCGCCGGCGGAGCTACGGTTCTTCCGCCCCGCCTCGTCGGTGGAGCAAACCAACCTCATCGAGGAGGAGGCCTCGCCCCTGGCGGGTGAGGGGAACGCCCTGCAGCTTCCTTCGGCGCCATACTCCATCGACACGGTGAAGCTCGACGTCCCGTCCCGGCGCAACGCTTCGGCCCCCGCTCTGCCCTTCGTGGACACGATGGAGTATGCCGACCCGTCTGACGCCAATGCGGTGTGGCGCAAGGACTCCCCGTACCGCTCGCTAACCTTGAGCCCGGACCAGAACCACTCGCCGGGCGGAGGCCAGAGCCTTTCAACAGGTGGATTCTGGGGCTTCGCCTACATCACCCTCCCAGCCGACACGGACGTGGCCGTCGAGGTGTGGCTGTATGACACGGGGGATCGAGACGCGTACGGCGGGGTGGTCGCGACGCCGGACATCCCGCAGAACCCGACGGGTGGTGCGGAGTTCGCGATCTTCCCATCGAGCCAGTTCGGTGGCCACGGCGGGGGCTCCGAGTTCTACACGTTCTACACCGGCACGGGCGACTGGGCGCGGCAGGACTCGGGCATACCGCGGAGCCCGGGCTGGCACAGGATCAGCTTCCGCTTCACGTCGACAGGCGGGACCATCGTCTTCGACGATCGGGAGGTCGCGAGTAGCGCGACGATCGTGCGCCCCCGTCGGCTCTACCTGGGCAACCCGTGGGCCGGGAGCGAACCGGTGTACTTCGACGACGTGTCGGTCGCGAGGATCGAGTAGCTCCTGCGGCCAGGCGACGGTTGCGTTACGTCCCCCATGCGGCTAGCATACCCGAGGCGGGCTGTTCGGCGCCGTGAGTAGCGCGCACGCTGCCCGGTCGTCGGCGTCGTCACCCCCGGAGAGGATCGGCGAGACTCGTGCGCATCGGACTTGTTGGGATGCCGGGCTGTGGGAAGACAATGGTCTTCAACCTGCTGACCGGCCTTCGACGCGAGCTGAGTAGCTCGGCGATGGGTAGAGCGGAAGCGAACGTCGGCGTGGTCAAGGTCATGGACGAACGGCTGGACCGGCTGGCCGAGGTGTTCGCCAGCCGGAAGAGGGTCCATGCCGAGCTGGTACTCGTCGATGTCGCGCTCCCAAGAGCGGACGACCGGGCGACCGATGCCGGCGAGGAGCTCGCCAGGGTTGCGTCGGACGTCGATGGCTTCGCCATCGTGCTCGACGCTTTCTCGGCCACACCGGAGCAGGTCGTTGAGGAGCTGGACGACGCGCTCCTGGCCATCGTCCTATCGGACCTTGGCAAGGTGGAGCGCCGCGTCGAGCGCTTGCAGAAAGAGATCCAACGCGGCCAGAAGGACCATGAGCGCGAGATGCGACTCTTCGCGCGGATGAAGGAGCAACTCGAGGGCGGCCGTCGCTTCCGCGTACAGGACATCGCCCCCCAGGACCAGCACCTCGTCCGGGGCTTCCAGTTTCTGTCTCTCCAGCCAGTGCTGGTTCTGCTCAATGTGGGCGACGACGATGTCGCGGGCCTCCGGCAGGAGCCGGTTCGGGCCCGGGCGGCGGACCTCGGCCTGCCACTCGATGTGGTCGCCGGGCGCGTCGAGCTGGAGCTGACGGAGCTGCCCGACGACGATCGCGAGGTTTTCCAGGCGGAGTACGGCATTGCGGAGCCAGCCCGGACCCGTTGCATCCACGCGGCCTACTCGATGCTGCACCTCGTCACATTCTTCACCGCCGCTGAGAACGAGGCGAGGGCCTGGCCCGTGGAGGCCGGGACGACGGCGGTGGAGGCCGCCGGGAAGGTCCACACGGACATGGCCAAGGGGTTCATCTGCGCGGAGACGGTCGCCCTCGATCGGCTGTTCGAGGCGGGCAGCTTCGCGCATAGCCGGTCTCGCGGCGACGTGCGTCTTGAGGGACGGGACTACGTCATCCGTGAGGGAGATATGGTCACGTTCCGCTTCAGCCATTGACGTGGCGGGTCACGTCCCTTCCCCCAGACCGCCCCGGGGAACGTACCCAGGGCATTCTCGTTCCCCGGGTGGCACCGGCGTCTCTGCCTGTGGCCGGCCGCACCACCCGCAAGGACGCCGGTGCCACCACAAGGCGTACCAGCCACCGGAACGCGCCCGGCCCGGAGAGCAAAAAGGGGGCCGCAAATGTTGCGCAGGTACTTGACCACACGGTCGAATTCGACGACACTGTCAAATATGACGGAACAGTCAGCGACGAACGAAACGCCCTATGCCCATGCGAGAGATAGGAAGGTTCTCCCTCGACGCCAGAGGCGCTCGTCGGAGACACGCGCGCGGATCGTCAGTGCGGCGCGCGAGGTTTTCGCGGAGAGCGGCCTGGGAGCCCCGAGCATCGATGACATCACCGAGCGCGCGGACGTGGGGAAGGGGACGTTCTACTACTACTTCGACAGCAAGGAGGACCTCATCCAGGCCATGATGGGTGAGGTGATCGCAGGGCTGGTACAGGCGCTCGTGGAGAAGTGCGAGGGGATCACGGACCTCACGATGCTCCTCGATCGCGCGATCAGCGTGCACATCGAATTCTTCAGCGAGAGGTGGGAGGACTTCGTCTTGTACTACCAGGGCCGCGCGGACCTGACGTTGGTAGAGAGCTACCCCGGCTTGGAAGCGTCCTTCATCGGGTACCTGCAGTGCATTGAGCGGCTGGTCGCTCCTGCGCTGAACCACCCGGTGCCTAAGGCGGTGCTGCGGCAAATGGCGTGCGCGGTGGGCGGGTTCGTGTCGGGGTATTACTCGTTCGCGGCCATCGCGGCGCAGGACAATGATGTGGACGAAGCGTTCCGCGAGCTGCGCGGAGCGATGGCTCGGAGTTTGGCCCGATTCGTCGGGGAAGCGTCATCGCCGGCCCAGGTCGGCGCGAAAACGAAGAAGACGGCCCGACCGTCTCACCGGAGATGAAGTTAGGATTGCCGAGCAGAGCCGTTACCGAGACCGAGCGCCATGGCACCGACAGGCAATCGGCCAAGCCCTTCGCTAGGCGATCGGCCAAGCCGTGCGCCTTCGGCAGCATTGTGGAGGAAGCTGTCCGCCAGTCCGCCTGGGGGATCGCGTCAAGCTTCGATATCTACGAGTGCAACCCGGACACAATCCGGGACGCCGACGCCATCAAGAGGTTCGTTGTGGAGTTGTGTGAACGGATCGAGATGCGCCGTTTCGGCGAGACTCTCGTCGTACACTTCGGCGAGGACGAGCGAGTGGCCGGCTACTCGATGGTCCAGCTCATCGAGACCTCGCTCATCTCGGCCCATTTCGCGAATGCCACGAGCACCGTGTACCTGGATGTGTTTAGCTGCAAGCCGTATGACCCGAATGCTGTGGATGCGTTCGCGCGCGAGTTTTTCGGCGGCAGCCACAGCATCGTGCATGTGAACATGAGGCTGTAGGACATGCCCGGCGTCACCGTCGTCCGGGACGAGGACGCATGTCGGGAGCTGTGGGGCCGCCTGATGCCCGACGAGCTGTTCTGCGACCTGTGGGACGTTCGAGGCTGCTTCCATCGTCACTTCGCCCGCCCCCTCCACTTCGTCGTCGCCGAGAGCGGCGACGGGGTCGAGGGGGCGTTGCCGCTTTGCTGGGTGGAGGAGAGCGGGTGCTACGCGTGTTTCCCCGGGGAGACCTGGGAAGGGACGACTTGGCTCGAGCAGAACCGACTGCTTCTGCGACGTCGCGAGGCCCTTGACCTGCTCCTGGAACAGTGCCCGGAATACCACCTCCGTTACCTGCTCCCGCCCCTGCCGAACTGGGATGGCTCTGGCGTCGTGGACGAGACCGGCTACCTGTTCCATCCCCCGATGTATGGCTATGACCTCGAGCGGTACTTCTCCGAGTTCCGGCCTAAGACAGCCAAGAGGCTACGGCGCGAGATCGCCGCGTTCGAGAAGATGGACCTCACCTTTCGCCATGATACGGACGGCGCGTTCGACGAGATGATGCGCCTGAACGTCGAGCGGTTCGGCCCGAGGTCGTACTTCCACGACCCCCGCTTTCGCGAGGGGTTCCGGGACCTGATCGACCTGCTGGACCGCCGTGGCTGGCTGCGCGTGACGACCGTCGCCCTTCGGGACGAAGTCGCCGCCGTGGACCTCGGCTGCATCTACCGTGGGACCTACACCCTCCTCGCCGGAGGGACGGACGCGCGGTATCCGGGCGTCGCGAAGCTCATCAACATGCACCATATCGAATACGCATGCGCGGCGCGGCTTGAGGCCGTTGACTTCCTCTGCGGAGACTTCAACTGGAAGGCCATGTTCCATCTGACGCCCCGTCCGCTCTACCTGCTCTCGAACCTCCCGCCCGGGCGAGTAGGGGGGCACTGAGCGGCATGACACGGCTCCCGCGCGGGACACGCGTGCTCGTCATCGGCACGACACCGGACTACGTGGACCTCATCGCGAGCCGCTGGCCCGGACGCGCTGTGTTCCTTACCCATCCGGAGGTTCGTGCAGGCGCCTCAGAGACCCCACCTCCGCCCGGTACGGAGATCCTGTGCGACCTCACGGCTGTGGGCGAAGCTATCGAGCTCGTCGCCGACGCCGGTCACATAGGCGGATGGCGCCCCTCGGGCGTGACCGCCTATGACTGCGAATCGCTGTACCTGGCGGCGCAGCTCGCCGAAGAGCTGGGCTTCCCGTTCGCGAGTCCGTCGGCGGTCGCCGCCTGTCGGAACAAGCTCGCGTCGAAGCGCTTGTGGGAGGCGGCCGGGGTGCCCTGCCCCCGCGCGGCGCGGGTGCGGACGGTTGACGAAGCCCTTGGGTTCCGCGAGGAGATCGCCGGGCCGATGGTGCTCAAGCCGCTGTGTGGCAGCGGGGCCGAGCTGACCTTCCTATGCCGCACACGCCAGGAAGTGGCGACGGCGTTCGGCACGCTGGCGGCAGGGCTCGCCCGACACGCGGATGAACGCCTGTTGGGGAGCCTGCCCGGCGACAGTGAAGGCAACCCTCGCGAGGTGTTCGCCGCTGAGGAGTTCGTCGCGGGGACCGAGTTCAGCGCCGACTTCATCGTCGCCGAGGGCCGCGTATCTCTCCTCCGGACGGCGCGCAAGATCCCGCATCCCGGTGCGACCTTTGGGACGACGATGGCGTATGTGGTGCCGTCCGGCCTGTCGGATCCCGTCATGAGGGGCCAACTCCCCAGTTCGCTGTCGGCCGCAGCTTGCGCGCTGGGCGTGCGCCGGGGGCTGTGCATGGCCGACTTCATCCTACGCGATGGGCTCCCGGTGCTACTGGAGCTGACCCCTCGGCCTGGGGGTGACTGTCTGCCGGACCTGCTCCTGCACAGCGGGGGCCTGGACACGATCGGGGCGGCACTGGACCTGGCGGAAGGCCTGCCGGTTCGGGCGCCATCGGCACAGGAGTGGTGCCCTCTCGTGGGGCTACGACTGCTCGCGGCGCGTTCGGGTGCGCTCGCGCGGATCGACGTGACGGGGGCCGACGATGATGAACGGGTAGTGCTGTGCCGCGCGACGAAGGCGCCAGGCCACAGGATCATCCTGCCCCCCGACGACTACGACTCACGCATCCTGGGCCACATCCTGTTCCGCCCGGCGGGAGAAGAGGATCTGGTGGAGACATGCCTTGAGCTCTCCGCTAGGGTCCGGGTGTCTCTGGAGGGAGAGCCGTGATGGACGAAGCCCGCGACCTCTTGGAGCATGCAGCGCGTCTGCTGGCCTACCGGACCCCCGTCCTGCCGCGTGAGGAGGTCGAGGCGCTCGTGGGCTCGTTCCTGGCACGACGGGACGAGATCCTCTGCCTGGCACGGGAGCATGGGTCACCGCTCTACGTGGTCGATCGTGCCGCACTGCGAACCCGCGTGAAGCGCTTCACCCGAGCCTTCGACGAGGCGCTCCCCGGCGCACGGCACTACTATGCGCTCAAGAGCAACAGTTGCCCTGAGCTGGTCCGCATCATCGTGGAGCAGGGCATGGGCCTTGACGCCTCGAGCGGGGTCGAGCTGGAGCTGGCGTTGGACTGCGGGGCGCAGGACATCGTGTTCAGCGGGCCCGCCAAACGAGATGACGAACTGGTTCTCGCCGTAGCGCACGCGGGGCGGGTCACCGTGCTCATCGACAGCTTCCGCGAGCTGGAGCGAGTGGCAGCGATCGCCGCGGGACAGGGCGCGACCGTGCCCGCCGGCGTGCGCCTGATGGTGGACAACCGCGGGCTGTGGCGCAAGTTCGGGATCGCCCTCGGCGACCTGCCCGCGTTCCTCGCGCGCGCGGACGGAACGGCGGCCATCGACCTCTCCGGACTGCAGTTCCACTCGAGTTGGAACATGGGGCCGGGACCCCAGGTGGAGCTGCTCACCCGGGTCGGGCAAGCGCTCGCGGGGGTCTCGACGGCCTGGTGCGAACGCATCCGGTTCGTCGACATCGGCGGGGGCTTCTGGCCACCGCAGGGCGAGTGGCTGCACGCCGTGGCGACGCCGGAAGGTCGGCTCCGCGCGGCGATCATGGGCGCCGAGCCCGGCATGTCGGAGCACTACCGGATACCGGCCGCGCCCATCGAGGTGTTCGCCCAGGAGCTCGCGGCGGCCGTGCGCGAGCACATCCTCCCCCGCGCCTCCTGCCGCGTCCACACCGAGCCGGGCCGGTGGATCTGCAATGATGGCATGCACATCCTTCTGACGGTGGTGGACCGCAAGGGCGAGGATGTGGTCATCACGGACGCCGGCACGAACGCCGTCGGCTGGGAGCGGTACGAGACCGACTACTTCCCCGTGATCAACCTCAGCCGGCCCGGTCTGGCCGAGCATCGCTGCGATGTACTCGGCTCGCTGTGCACGCCGCATGATGTCTGGGGGTTCTCGTACCACGGGGAAGGAATCGAGCCGGGCGACGTGCTCCTGGTGCCCACACAGGGCGCGTATACCTACAGCCTCCGCCAGCATTTCATCAAGCCGCTACCGCAGACCGTGGTACTGGGCTGACGGGGAAACCGGGGACAGCCACCTGTTCCGCTCCGGAAGCCAGCATCCTCCGGGGGACCATCACCAGCGAAACAGGTGGCTGTCCCCGGTTTCCCCGATATCATGAGAGTCGTCAGAGCGGAGAGCGCCGTGGGACAGATCGCGATTCTGCCTGAGGACGTAGCGAACAAGATCGCCGCCGGCGAGGTGGTCGAGCGCCCGGCATCGGTGGTCAAAGAGCTGGTCGAGAACGCCATCGACGCCCATGCGACGCGCATCCGCGTTGACCTGGGGGATGGCGGGAAGGCACTCATACGCGTGGTCGACGACGGGGCCGGGATGACGCCCGATGACGCTTGGCTGGCCGTCCAGCCCCACGCGACGAGCAAGATCCGGACTACGGACGACCTGTTCGCCATCGAGACGCTGGGCTTCCGCGGCGAGGCGCTACCGAGCATCGCGTCGGTCTCGGAGCTGACCCTCATCACCCGCCCGCACGATGCCGACGAAGGCACGCTGGTCATGATCGAAGGGGGCGGGCCGCCTCAGGTTGCCAATGCCGGCTGCGCGCCGGGCACGACGGTCACCGTGGAGCGGATGTTCCACAATGTCCCCGCCCGGCTGAAGTTCCTCAAAACCACGGCTACGGAGCTGGGGCGCGTGCGCGACCTCATGGGCCGCTTCGCCCTGTCCCATCCGCATATCGGGCTGCTCCTCTACCACGACGGCACGGAGCTGTTTCGTTCGGACCCGTCCGACGACCCGCGCGCGAAGGTGGCCGACGTCTTCGGCCGCTCGGCGCTACGCGAGATGGTCGAGGTATCGCACGAGACCCCCCTTCTCCTCGTATCAGGGTGGGTGGGCAAGCCGTCGCTGGCCAAGACCACGCGGAGCGGCCAGCACGTCATCGTCAATGGAAGATGCGTGCGGAGCGGCGTGGTCAGCGCTGCCATGGAGAACGCGTTCGGCGACCTGCTGCCGGCCAGCCGTCGACCGGTGGGGGTCCTGCACATCGCGATGGATGCGCGGCTCGTGGACCCCAATGTCCACCCCACGAAGGCCGAGGTGCGGTTCTCGCGGGAGAGCGACGTGTTCCGCACGGTCCAGACGGCGGTGCGCGATGCACTCTTCGCGGCGGAGTTAACCCCGGTCGGACGCGCCAGCGCGGCGGAGGACGCGGCTCCGCCTCCGTCAGGCGGATGCGAGACGCCGACTACTCAGCAGATGAGCCATGAGGCGCTCACCGAACCCCCAGCGATCCCGGCCCCCTCGGCTTCCTCAGCGGACGCGCCGCCAACCCCGGCGACCGCGCAGGAGATGGACGCGTTCCGCGAGGCGCTGCGGGAGCGGATGACTCCACAGGAGCCCGTCGCCGCGTCCCCTCAGGCCGACACCTCGGAAGTGCCGGGGCCGTCCGCCTCCTATCGACCCGTCGTCCACGTTGTCGGGCAGGCGATGCGCTCCTACATCATCGCGGAGATCGACGCCAGCCTGTGCATCGTCGACCAGCACGCCGCCCATGAGCGCGTACTGCACGAGCGCTGTCTGGCTGCGCTGAACGACCGCCCGATGCCGTCGCAGGGGCTGATCACCCCTCTGACGGTCGAGGTCAGCGCGACCGAGCTTTCGGCGGCGACGGCGAGCGAGGAGCTTCTCGCGCAACTGGGGTTCATCACCGAACCGTTCGGGCGGAATGCGCTGCTCATCCGCTCGGCGCCCGCGGCGCTCAAGCATCGCGACCCCGTGCCGGTGGTGCGGGACCTGATCGAGGCGCTGTGCGGCGAGGGAGAGTTCGGCCATGTTCGGGACCCTCGAGAGCGACTGGCGGCCTCCATGGCATGCAAAGCCGCCGTCAAGGCCGACGATGCGCTGTCCGCGGCGGAGATGGAGGCGTTGCTCCACGACCTGCTGGCCTGCTCGAACCAGGCCACCTGCCCGCACGGGCGTCCGATCCTACTGCGCATGACGGCCGGGACCCTCCTGAGGCAATTCGGCCGGGCGTGAGAGGGTGCCGACCCGCGAAAACCCTCTCAAGACCCCTCAAGTTCCGGGTCGCGGGTGCCGATGACCTATACGGAGGGCTCCTGCCTTTCTGGCGTTGGCCGGTAGCCCCCCACAATCCAGGACCCGAGAGCGCGGGAGGTGCTGGGATCCACTGCCGGACTCAGGGATGAGATCCGGGAGAAGTTGCAGAACGGGCGGCGGGTGATCGGCCAGAGGGAGTTGCCGCTCCCGAGGTCATGTCGGTGTGGTGGGGTCGGTCATCGCCGGGGGCACGTCCGGCAAGTGCCGGACGGAGGAAGCGAACTCGGTAGGGTCTCAGGGTTGGTCGCTTCCTCCGTCGATGGGCTCCCCGAAGCCGTGACGCCATGGATGGCGTTGTTCTTGTGCATCCCCTTGGGCCCCCTTCAGGGGTCGGGTGAGTTGCCGCTCACCCGTTCCGCGGGGACGCGGAAGCGTCGTCAAAGGTCGTCTCGACTTCGATGGTGCCGCTCTCTGCTTTCCCGAACGGCGGGCCAACGGCCTGCCGTACCAGGGATCTTCCCCGGACGCACGGTGCGTCTCACCCTCGTTATTGGCCGTAGGTCTTGGCGACTTAACCCTCTGTTGGTGCGTTTCCTCGCGAGCCGTGCTCGGGTCGACCGGGAGGTGAGCGAATCACCGGCTGTTCGCCGGCGCCTCATTGGAGGCGCGACGGTGGCGGTCCGGGACGGCCTCCGCCCGCCGGTTCGGGGGTAGTGAGGCGAGCGGGCCCCGCATGGATGCGGGGATCCCATCTCGACGCACCAACACGGAGGGAACGCCACAATGGGTATGCGAATCTATAACAACCTGGCAGCGATCACGGCTGACCGGTACCTCGAGATCAACCGCGCGGCGGTCGAGAAATCGATCGAGAAGCTCTCTTCAGGTCTGCGCATCAACCGTGCCAGCGACGATGCCGCCGGCTTGACCATCAGCGAGAAGTTGCGCGCGCAGGTCAACGGGCTCAACCGCGCGTCGATGAACGCGCAGGACGGCATCTCGCTGCTGAACACGGCTGAGGGCGCGCTGTCCGAGATCCACGCGATGCTCCAGCGTATCCGTGAGCTGGCCGTGCAGGCGGCGAACGACACGCTGACGCAGAACGACCGCATTGAGATCCAGAAGGAGATCGACCAGCTCAAGCAGGAGATCAACCGGACGGCCGATGCCACCGAGTTCAACACGAAGAAGCTGCTCGATGGCTCCGCCACCGCGCTGGTGAGCACGGACAGCCCGAGCGACCTCAAGGTCATCGTGCGCGATGTGGTCGCCGAGGGCAACTACAAGATCACGAAGCAGAATGAGCCCACGCAGGCGCAGGTGCTGAAGACCGATGTGTTCAACCTCGTGGCGACGAGCAAGAACCCGGACGGCACGCGTGGCCTGGCGGAGGACTTCACGACGACGAACAGCATCTTCTTCGGCGTGGGGCAGCAGCTACGCTCTGAGGATCTGACGGACTTCAAGAACCTCGAGTTCTCGCAGAACGTGGGCGGGGACACGAACCAGCGCCAAGACTTCCGGGTCACGGTGGGCCAGGTATCGTCCTCCAGCCTGACGACGAGCGACCAGTTCGCGGTGACGGACCACTACTTCGCGTCGGCGGGCGGCAAGGCGTCGTTCGCGATCGCGACCGCCGGCAACGGCCCGGCAGCGGGCGACTCCGGCTACTATGAGGTGGAGGTCACGGCCATCGTTGGTAACGGTGGGGTGATCGACACTACCTTGGGTACCGCGGATGTGTACGAGTTGACCGCCCGCGAGATGGACGCGAGCGGGGCCGTGATCCGTGAAGTGGTCTTCAACGTGGACCACACGACCGCCAATGCGGCCAGCGACCTGCTGGGCGGGGCGGGTGCGAGCTTCGTGACGGCCGGCGCGACGACGGTGCGGCTGGGCGCGAACGGCACGGGCTACGAGGTCGGAGACAAGATCCTCTTCACCGTCAACGCGGCGGAAGACCTCGGCGGCAACACGGCCAACAACCAGTTCTACCAGCAGATTCTGCAGGATATGGGCGACAACGGGTTCGCCCTGGACACAGCGGGCGCGGGCGCTGTGAACGACACGGCCGAGGACCGGGGCGGGCTCTACATCGCTCTGGGCACGACCTCCGGCGCGCTCGACGGCACGACCCATGGTGCGAACCTGCTGTACTACGACTCGCAGGGCAACCGCCAGCTCGGCACCGGCAACGTGAGGTACGGTGACAGCGGCTGGACTGTGGACTCTGCGGGCGGCAGCGCCGACTTCTACATGAGCGAGACGACGCTGGCGGAGCGCACAACCCAGCTCCGGGACATCGACAAGCTGCAAGGCCTGTTCGATCTGGGCGCCCAGGCGATGACGATCTACAACGGTCTCGGCCAGAAGGCGAGCGTCGTCGTCAACGGCACGGACACGATGGAAGGGCTGGCGGACAAGATTCGCGATGCGATCATCCGCCCGCTCGCGCAGAACGGCTTGGGCATGGGCATCGACGGCGACCTCGGCGAGAAGGGCGTGGACGGCAATGTGGCCAAGTTCGTCACAACGGCGGTGTCGAACAGCGACGAGGCCGTCGCCGGCACGATCGTCGTGCGCTCGACGATGCCCGGAATGGCGGGCCGGCTGGCTTTCTCGGCGGACCAGGCCCTGCTGGACGCCCTGAGCATCGCGGTGATCCGCAATCCGGACGACCCCATGACGGTCACAATCACAGACGCTCACACCGGTGAGATCGTCGGCACAACGACGACCGATGACGGCGTGATCCGGAACGTGATCCAGGGCGTGGACATCGTCCAGGATCAGCGCGTGGACGTGAGCGTGCGCTATGTGGGTATCGGCGAGCTCCTGAAGCCGGGCGACATCGCAGAAGGTGGGGCAGCGCCCACGGGCGCCAGCCTCTCGACCGATATCATCGCCGGGATCAGCACTTTCGGTACCTCGAACTTCCAGAACTTCCAGGGGCTCGAGCCGGATGCCGGCCCTGTCGGCGCGACGGGCAACGCCGTCCAGGACTATGAGTTCGTCGTCCTGGACAACGGCGGCGCCAACGGCGCGAACTCGATCGACCAGTTCAGCGTCGCGGACTTCAGCATCGCGGGTGCTTCCAATCTGGCGGGGTTCTCGGTGGACTGGGCGAACAACGCCGTGGCCATCCAGAACGCGCAGGGCGACCAGGATGGTTACTACGAGGTCCAGGTCGGCTCGATCATGAACGGCGCGAACTCCGTGACCAGCGCCACGCTGGCGAACGTCGATGCGGCGAACAACTCGATGAGCCTGATCCTCCGGCATTACGACCCGAACGGGACGTTGCTTGAGGAGGTGACGGCGCAGGTCGGGGCCAACTCGACCAGCGGCATCGTTGTTGCGAATAACGCGCTCGAGCTGTTCACGACCGCCGTGACCGACATCGCGACCCCCGCCAACAATGCGGCGGGCCTGACCACCGGTCTGGATATTGCCAACAACTCGTCTGCGGCCGTTATCCTGGGCGCGGGCGCCAACCTGATCTCCGTGGGCGACAAGATCGTGTTCACCATCGCAGACACGAGCGCCGACGCGAGCGTGGTCATGCTCTACAACGATGCGACGGGCGATGCGGGGTTCACCTACGTCGCCGCCCATGACTGGGGCAATGCCAACGGGCCTGAAGCTGGTCTGGCGTATAACGGCTTCATATCCAACAGCGGGACCGCTGCTCAAGTCCGGGTTGGGCTGGCACAGGGTGTGACGACGGGTACCGGCAGTGCCGGCTCGCAGTTGAACCCGACCTTGGGCTACTACGATGCCCAGGGCGAGTTCACGGTCGGTGGCGGCACAGTCACCCTCGGCCAGGCAGGGGACACGATCCAGAACGGTAGTGTCATGTTCACCCTGCAGCAGGAGATCCAGACCGGCCCGGGCTTCGTGTTCGAGTCGGCGCCAGGTGCGGCCGAGGAGTCCATCCACGTCGTGGACAACCGGATCAACCTGCAGATCGGAGCGAACAAGGGCCAGATCATGACCACGAGCATTGGTCAGATGGACTCGGCGGCCCTTGGGCTCGACGATCTGCTCGTCGTGAGCCGGGAGTTCGCGCAGGAGGCAATCGGCAAGTCCGATACGGCGATCAACCGAGTGTCCAGCGAGCGCGCCAAGCTCGGAGCCTTCGTGAACCGCCTCGAGCACACGACGGCAGTGTTGGACATTCAGGCGGAGAACCTGCTCGCAGCCGAGAGCCGGATCCGGGACCTCGACATGGCGAAGGCCACGATCGAGTTCACCCGGAACCAGATCCTGATGAACGCGGGCATGGCGCTCCTGGCTCAGGCCAATGCGCTACCACAGGCGGTACTCCAGCTCCTACGGTAGCCCCCAGGGGTGACGTGAGGGTGGCGGCCTGACCGCGGCCGCCACCTCACCTCGTCGCCCCGGATAAGGCGCGTAGAAGCGTGGGGCACCCAGGGAGGTGGTGACCATGTCAGCCGGCGACGTTGGTGCCGTGCGGTCTGCAGCACAGGCCGCCGCGGGTGCTAAGGAGCCTCGGCAGGTGGCAGCCCTCTCCCCGCCGGGGGCCGGAGCACCGGCTCCCGACAGTGGGAGCGGACACGAGCAGAACCGCGCCCAGCTCCGCAAAGCGGCTGAGGACTTCAACCGGGCGTTCACGTACTTCGATGTCCAGGCTCACTTCTCAATCCATGAGGCCACGAACACGATCATCATCGACCTCGTCGACAGCAGTACGGGCGAGGTTATCCGGGAGATCCCTCCTCGGGAGCTCCTGGACCGGTACGCTGAGATGCTGGATCTGCTCGGACTTCTGGTTGATCGGAAGGCCTGACGAGACAACACAAGTGACGGCCGTGGGGAGCTTCCGTCTCCCACGGCTGTTGCTTGTCTCCGTCGTCTCCCCCCTGGGCCTCCGCGTCGGTGGGCTAAGGCGTTCTCCGCATTCCACCGATAACCCCTGTGAACGCCTGTGACACAGGGGGTGCTGCCATGGAGGCTGCGCTGTCGGCGCCGTGCCAAGACGAGCTGGACCTGGCCTCGGACCTTGAACTGGATGAGATCACGCGTCGGGTGCAGCAGCAGTACGAGAGGTTCCCATACCCAGGTCCCAAGACGACAGACATCAACCGGGACCCGCTGGCCAACTCCGATCACCTGCGCGCCATCCAGTTGGCGGCGTGGCCGCGCAAGCGGGACCTCTCGGACATGAAGGTTCTCGATGCCGGGTGCGGGACCGGTTACACGGTGATGTGGATCGCCGCGCGCCATCCGGATGTCGAGGTCCTCGGGATCGACATCAGCGAGACGTCCCTGAGATGCGCGCAGGACTACGCGAACGAGTGGAGCATCGGCAACGTGCGCTTCAAGCAACACCAGATCTACGACCTCCCCGACCTCGGCGAGCAGTTCGACCTCATCGTCTGCACCGGCGTCCTGCATCACTTGTCCGATCCCGATCGCGGGCTCCAGTGTCTGCGAGACGTGCTCAAGCCCCAAGGCGTGGCGTGGATCATGGTCTACGGGCGCTATGGCCGCACGGGGATCTATGTGATGCAGGACCTGCTCCGGATGGTGGGCCAGAACCTGAGCCAGGAGGAGCAAGCGCCCGTCGCACGACGCATCATCGAGTCGCTCCCGTCGGGACACCATTTCCAGAGGGATCACTGGCGCGGCGACCTGCGCATGGAGGACAACATCGGGCTCGTGGACCTGCTGCTTCATCCTCAGGACCGCGCCTACACCGTGCCGCAGGTCTACGCATGGGCGCAGCAGGCGGGGCTCAAGGTTCTAGGGTGGATGCCGAAGCTGGCCTACGACCCCGAACGGCTGGTCCGCGACCCGGATCTGAAAGCGGCGTTCGCCCACCTATCGCCGGAAGAGCGGGCCACGGTTGCCGAGCTGGTACGCGGGAACACGCGGCGGCACTTCTTCCTCGCCGCGCGCCCGGAGTTTGAGCATGAGACCGTGACACTGGAGGGTGCGAACTGGGATCGGGTCGTCCCGGTATGCGATCCCTTCTCCGCCGTGGTCATGAGGACGGAGGGCGATGACCGCCATCGCCAGGAGGTGGCACGCCTCATGTACAGCTACGGCGACATGGCGATGGGTCGCCGACTGGAGCCATGGCAGGCCGCGCTGGTCCGCACATTCGGCGAAGGGCAGAACCTTCGGGCCATTTGCGGCCACAAGCTCATGCGACAGCACCTTTCCTCCTACTCCAACGATCGACGGGAGAAGGCGATCCGCGAGTTTGTCGCCGGGGCCGTGGGTGACGGGTTCGTGCACCTGACCCTATGACGTGGCGCAGCAGGAACCGTCGGGGCCCGCGGGGCATGCCGCAGCGGGCGCAGGGAGGCACCTATGACCATCCATACTGCCGATGCAAGCCTGGCAGCCGCCCGACCCGTTGCAGCGGTTCACGATCGTCTCGTGTGGCCGCCCTACTCAGGCGCCTCGCCGGCAGAGCACGTTCCCGCCGCAGACCCGTTCCGGGAGGTCCGGTGGTTGGCCTGGCCGTCGGAATGGCGCGAGCGCGGGATGAAGATACTCGATGTCGGGTGCGGCACCGGCCACATCTCCGTCGGCGCGGCCAAGCACAACGCACGAGCCGACGTCCTGGGCGTCGACGCAAGCGAGACCGCGATTCGGGCCGCCAAGGACCGCGCGGAACGACTCGGTGTCGGCAATGTGGGGTTTGCCGCCTGCATCCCTCACGACGTCGAGAGCCTGGGGGAAACGTTCGAGTTCATCTACTGCACGGATGTGCTGATGTACGTCTCGAGCGCGGGCGAAGTGCTCCGTCACCTGCGGAACGTCCTGCAGCCGCAGGGGGTCATCCTCGCCAGTCTCCTTGGCGCCCACGGCCGCTTCGGGGTGACCATGATCCGCGACATTCTGCGGGTCGTCGGTCACGGCCAGATCAGCCCGTTCCAAGCCCTGCTGGCGCGCAAGCTGATGGATGCGACCAATGACCGCCATCCCTTCCGGAAGCAGGAGTTCGCAGCAGACCTTAGGAGCGACGACGCCACATTGGCCCATCTGTTCCTCCACCCGGAGGAGCAAGCACACACTGTGCGGCAGACCTACGAGCTGGCTGCGGACGCCGGGCTGCAGATCCTGCGCTTCGAGCCCGCGGGCTTCTATGAGCCCGAGGGCTACCTCACCGACCCGGACGCGCTCCGCCCCTTTGCGGATCTGAGCCCGGAGCAGCGCAGGGGCGCCGCCGAGCTGTTGCACTCGAGGATACGGATGCACAACGTACTCCTCGCCCTGCCCGGCTTCGAGATGCGCGCGCCGTCCGTTGGAGATGGTGACTGGCTGGACGCGGTCCCTGTGCGGAGCCGGATGTGGCAGTGGCAGCCCGTGGGCGGGTCGAACGGGCAGGCCGGGGGCCTGAGCGCGAGCCAGAGCTTCTGGAGCATCGAGCACAAGGGGCAGTTCGGCGGGTGGCAGGCCCAGGTGATCGCCCTGTGCGAGGGAGATCGGACGCTTGGAGATGTCTGGGGGACGGTGTCCGCGCACCCCGGGTTGTGGGCCGTGGACGAGGACCAAAGGGTCGAGGCGTTCCGTGCATTCATCGGCAAGTGCGTGAGCCGCAGCATTCTGCACCTGACGCGATAGACAGCGCCAAGCGGCCTGCGGCATGGGACCGCCCGGACAGCGCGGAGCGGGCTCAGCTCAGGCCGATGGAGAAGGGAGGATGAGCGGGGCCGTCACCCGCGGGGTGGAGGCGGCCCATCGAGGCGTAGACCGCTTACCCGCAAGCATGGACGCGAGCGGGGCAAGTCTTCAGGGAGGAAGAGGCGAATGGCAATCCGCATCTACAACAACATCAGTGCCCATACGGCGTTGCGCTACCTCGACTCGAGCCAGAAACGGCTGGGCGACTCGATCGAGAAGCTGTCGTCGGGCCTAAGGATCAACAAAGCGGGTGACGACCCGGCTGGGCTGGCTATCAGCGAGAAGCTGCGCAGCCAGATCCGGGGTGTGCGGCGAGCCGCCCTCAACGCTCAGGACGGCATCTCACTTCTGCAGACGGCGGAAGGCGCGCTCTCCGAAGTCCACGACATGCTTCACCGCATGAGGGAGCTGGCGGTCCAAGCCGCGAACGACACGCTCACCCAGAACGACCGCATCGAGATCCAGCGCGAGATCATCCAGCTCAGCGACGAGATCAACCGCATCTCCAAGGCGACGGAGTTCAACACCAAACCCCTTCTCGACGGCTCAGCGTCGGCGCTCGTCAGCCTGGATAACCCCGGGGACATGAAGGCGATTGTGCGGGGCGTCGTGCGCGAGGGCAACTACCGGGTCACGAAGCAGAACGACCCCGGCCAGGCCCAGGTGCTCAAGAGCGACATCTTCAATATCGTCTCCTCGGACAAGAACCCCCGTGGCACGCGCGGGGAGGCGCATGACTTCGCCCTGAGCACCGTTTTCCAGGGCGTTGGCGAGGGCTTCCGCGCCAGCGACCTGACGAGCTTCAACAACCTCGAGTTCTCGCGGGGCGTGGACAGCGACACCAACCAGCGTCGGGACTTCCAGGTCTCGGTTCAGCTCATTACCGGCACCACAAGCGACCAGGTAGCGGTCGCGGACCACTCATTCCAGACGCAAGGGGGGAAGGCCGGCTTCGCCATCGCACAGACCGCCCCGACGACGCTGGGCGTGGGCGACAGCGGTTACTACGAGGTCGAAGTGAGCTCCGTGTACTCGAACGAGGGCATCATCGATTCCACACAGGGGTCGGCCCGACTCTATGAGCTGACTGTGCGCGAGATCGACTCCGAGGGCAATGTGGTGCGCACCGCCGCGTTTGATGTGAGCCATGCCGAGGCCGCGGCGGCTTCGGATCTTCTGGGTTCCTCGTTCGCGGACATGGTGACCGCAGGGGCCGTCTCCATCCAGATGGGGATGAACGCGACGAAGTGGGCGGTTGGGGACAAGTTCCTCCTCGTGGCGAACGCCAATGAGGACTTCACCACGGGCGGGAACCAGTTCGTGCAGCGACTCGCCCAGGACACGGGCGACAACGGGTTCCAGGCGGACGCGCTGGGCTCCGGCGTGCGCAACGACGCCGCGGAGGACCGCGTCGGCCTGTTCACAACGCTGGGAACCGACGTCACGGCCATTGACGGGTCGACGTACGCCACCTCGCTGGTCTACTACGATACGAGCGGCAATCGTCAGATGGGCACAGGTGACATTCGCTACGGCGACGCCGGATTCACGGTGAATGCCGGTGGCGGCTCGGCGGAGTTCTGGATGGAGGAGACCTCGCTGGCCGAGCGGACGACGCTGCTGCGTGACGTGGACAAGTTCCAGGGCGTCTTCGGTCGCGGCGGCGAGGAGATCAGCATCTACAACGGCCGCGGTGAGCAGGCCAAGGTGGTCATCAACTCCTCGGACTCGATGGAGCACGTTGCCGAGAAGATCCGGGATGCCATTACCCGGAGCCGGGCCATGGGCGGTTTGGGCATGGGAGTGGACGGCGATCTGAGCCGCCTGACGGGCGTGGACGGCAATGTGGCCGTGTTCGTGACGGAGACGACGGTCAACAGCGACGAAGCCGTGCCCGGCACGTTCATCATCCGGAGCACGGTTCCGGGTGCGGAGGGCCGGATCGTGTTCTCCGCAACGCAGGACATCCTCAACGCGTTCAGCCTGGCACAGATCCGAGACCCGATCGACCCGATGCAGGTGACCGTGAGCGACGCCCACACCGGGGAGTTGATCGGCTCCACGGTCATCGACGATGGGGTGGCCCGGAATGTGATCCCCGGCATCGACCTCGTGATAGACCAGCGCATCGACACCCAGGTGCGCTTCATCCGCGCAGGGGAGGTCCTCACCCCTGGCAATGTGCTGGAAGGCGGCAGCGCGGGCGTCACGTCATACAACCCCGCCGATATCATCCTTGGCGCCAGCACGTTCGCGGCGAATGCCTTCACGGGGTTTCAGGGCCTAGAGGCCGACACCGGGCCTGTGGGCTCGCCGCTCAACACGATCGCGAACTTCGAGATGGCAACAGAGAATGCGGGGCTCGACCAGTTCAACGTGGCGGACTTCCGCTTCGTGAACCCCCTCCAGACCAAGGCCGGGTTCGCGGTCGGCGCCGGCAATCTGCTGAACGGGCAGGCTGCCTACTACGAGCTGGAGGCCGTGTCCATCGACGGCAACACCACGACCGGCACCGCAATCACTCTGGCAGTGCTGAACGGCGCCGGGCACATCATGGGCCTTCAGGCACGCGTCTACGACCGCACCGGCACGCTACTGGAGTCGGCTTTCCTGCAGGTGGGCGACGGGGCGAACGCCGGCGCGGGGATCGATCCCACAGCGGCGCAGGAGTACTTCAGCGCCACATACCTGGACGGCGGGCTCACCGCAGCGAACGGCCTGGACATCGTCGGCGGCGAGACGGCGAGCGTGGATCTGGGGGCGGGTGGCGACGCGTACTCGGTGGGCGACAAGATCGTCTTCGCCCTCGGGGACGTCGACGCCGACGTGAGCGTGAACCTGCGCAATGACACGACCGACACCGGCTTCGCCGGCACAGCCTATGATATCAACTCCGGCGGCGTGGCGGGCTCGGCTGACGGCGGGATCTCGGCCGGCAACACGGCCGCCCCGGTTCGGACCGGGCTGGCCGAGGACCTGGGCGCCAACAACTTCAACAACGTCGCCGGGCAGACCGCCAATGTGACGTTGACCTACTATGACACGGGCGGCGGGCTCACGGTGGGCGGTGGGTCGGTGGTGCTCGGCCAGCCGGGCGACACGATCCAGTCCGGCACGGTCGACTTCTCACTGGTGGCGGAGACGACGTCCGGGCCAAGGTTCGTGTTCGACTCGGCGCCGGGCGCGGTCGACGAGTTCGTCCACGTGGTCGACAACCGCATCACGCTTCAGATCGGCGCGAACGCGGGCCAGACCCTGACGGCGGAGATAGCTCAGCTCGACTCGACGGCCCTCGGGATCGACAACGTACTCGTCGTCAGCCGCGTCTTTGCCGAGGAGGCGTTGGCGAAGATCGATGCCGCCGTTGACGAGGTCTCGAGCCAGCGGGCGCGTCTCGGTGCGCTCATCAACCGCCTCGAGGCGACGCACCGCGTGCTCACCATTCAGTCCGAGAACCTGCTTGCAGCCGAGAGCCGGATTCGCGACCTGGACATCGCCTACCAGACGGTGGACTTCACGCGCGACCAGATCCTGGTTCAGGCCGGCACCGCGCTGCTGGCGCAGGCCAATGCACTGCCGCAGTCGGTGCTGCAGCTCCTGCAGTAGCACGCGCCATGCAACTGGATGCACGCAAACGGAGCCCGCCCCGCGCCTTGGGGCGGGCTCCGTGTCTGCGGAACGGAGGGAGGGCCGACGCCTCGTCGGCCACAGCGCGGAGCGCTGCCGCTCCTGCTCGCGGAGGTGCTCAAGCCTCCGCCAGGTACCCGCCTGATCCTGTGGGGCCGGACTCCGCGCCGGCCACGGGATGCCTGGGGGCGCGTGTCGAGGCCCCTGTGCCCGCGGGTCTCCTGACCCGCACGCCCGGCCGAGGTCTGCGGTGTCCGGCGCCGTGTCCGGGCCCACAGGGACATGGCCCGTGGCTGGCGAAGCCCTAGAGCACTGCCCGGCGGAGAGGGGTACAAGGACCGGGGGCCTCAGCTCAGCGGGAGCCCCTGCATGTCATCGCTTCGCGCTGCGGCCGACGAGGTCGTCGCCCCTCCCAGAGACGCGGCACGGGAAGCTGCCCGCGACTCGCGGTCCCCTTCGACGTCTACCGGGTATGGAGTAACATCACAGGTGCGAGCGAAGTCTGGCCCGCACGGACGATGCTCTGCCTGCCGGGGGGATCAGCTTGGCCGGAAACCACGAGGCACTCGATGGGGATCGCGGCGGCCTCGAGTTCCGCTACCGGGCGCCCTCGTACCGCTTGGTACTCTGGTTAGTCTTCTACCCGGTGGCGGGCCTCTTCTTCTGCATGTCCGCAGGCTTCTGGGCGGCCATTGTCCGGCTTGGACTGCACGACAACACGGAGCCCATCGAGCGACTAGCGGGCGTTGCCCTCGTCGTCGCCGCGGCGTGCGGCGCGGCGACCAGCGGGGGCATGGTCCTGGGCGTTATCCGAGCCCGGCGACGACCCCGACGCGAGGTGCTGGTCCTGACGGAGGCTGGGCTTGTGAGCGTCAGCCTTGGGCGCCGCCAGGTCATCGTACCGTGGGATGGCATCCGCGAGATCTGGGTCGGGACTTGGCCGTCGGTGCTCCAAGTGCGAAGGCGGGCCGACTGGACCACTGTCGGTCCATACGTCGAGGACGCGACCCGCTTGGCCCACGCGATGGCGGAGAAGGCCGGTCTGGTGCCTCGACTGGACACGCGTCTCCAGCGACGGTACGGATCACCGCGGGACGGTATGGACGCCCCGAGCCGACGTGCGGACCGGGCACTTGCGGTGCGAGCGTTCCTCCGTCAGTTCCGCGTGCCGCCGCGCCGCCTCGCGGCGAACCTTGTCGTCACCATGGCCATCGGCCTCGTAGCCTGGTGGGCCGGGCCCAGAGTCGCGCTTGGGTGGCTTACCCGGCAGGTCGTTCAGGGCGGCGAGGATGGGAAGAGCATGGCCCTGGACATGCTCGGCTTCTACGGCCCGAACGCTGCCCCTGCTCTTGACGCGATCTGCACGGCTCTGGATGACCCCGACATCGACGTGGCGTGTTCCGCGTTCTTTGCCTTGAAACGTGTGGACCCCGAGGGCAGCAGGGCGGTGCCCGCCTTGACGCAGGCGCTCCGGTCCGCCGATGACGACCACGTTCAGTTGGCTTCCCTCGTGTTGGCAGAGTACGGCAGCAGGGCGGTGCCGATCCTCGAGCAGCACGTTCGGGACCACAGCGGAAGAAGCGCCCGGAGCGCCTGCCTCGCCCTTTGTGGGATCGGACCGCATGCCGTTCCGTCGCTGATGCGCCTCGCGCGAGATCCGCGTCCCGACATCCGCGCGGTGGTGGCAAGAGTGCTCGGGGCCATGGGCCGCGATGCGGCACCCGCCGAGAGCGTGCTGGAGGCGATGCTCAACGACCCGGACGCCTCAGTGAGGCAGAAAGCAGCGGCGGCGCTCGATAAGGTGAAGCGCGGGCTGCCTTCGACCCTGCAACCGCCGGCGGTACCCTAGGCCTTCGCCTTGAGTCCCGCCTTCACTGCGTCTACAGCCGCTTGAAGAGCCCTCACACGCGCCCAGGTCTTGCTGTCGCCCTCGACGATCGTCCACGGCGCATAGGTCGTGCTCGTGCGCTGGATCATCTCGCCGACGGCCTGGTAATACTGGTCCCACTTCTCCCGATTGCGCCAGTCCTCGTCGGTGATCTTCCACTGCTTGTACGGCGTGTTCTGCCGATCCTCGAAGCGCCGGAGCTGCTCCTCCTGCGAGATGTGGAGCCAGAACTTCACGATGACCGTGCCGTATCGCGCGACGGCTGCCTCGAACTCGTTGATCTCCTGGTAAGCGCGGCGCCACTCCTCCTCGGAGCAGTAGCCCTCGATCCGCTCGACCATCAGTCGCCCATACCATGAGCGATCGAAGATGGCGAAGTGGCCGGCCTTCGGGAGGCGGATCCAGAACCTCCGGAGGTAATGATTGGCCAACTCCTGGGCTGTCGGAGCACCGACTGGGATGACGTCGTAGCCCCGGGGGTCGAGATCGGCGGTGAGCCGGCGGATGTTCCCGCCCTTCCCGGACGCGTCCCAGCCCTCGTAGAGCAGCACGACCGGCATCCGGTGGATGTAGCACTCGTGCTCGAGGCGCCGGAGCTCCTCCTGGAGGGAGTCGAGCCGCTCGGCGTAGTCGGCGCGGCTCAGGTCGAGGGTCAGGTCGACGCGGTCGAGGGGGTTCGAGGGCTTGACCGCCGGCGTGGTCTCCTCCGGCTCCTCCGCTGTGCGGCGCTTGGCCCTTCGGGCTTCCGCCGCCTCGGCCTTGCGGCGCTCGGCCTTCGAGGCCTCGGCCTCCGCCTTGCGGCGCTCGGCCTCGTCCGCGGCCCGTCCCATCGCATCCACGACGGTCTCGAACACGCGTGTCCGGGCATAGCGCGAGCAGTTGCTCTCGATGACCGTCCAAGGGGATCGGCCCGTGCTGGTCCGGGCGAGCATCTCCTCGACGGCCTCGAGGTACTGGTCCCACTTCCGGCGCCTTCGGCGCTCATCCGGCCCGACCCTCCAGGCGAATGCGGGGTCCGCGAGGAGCTGCTTGAAGCGCTTCCTCTGTTCCTTCCGGCTGATGTGGAGCCAGAACTTGAGGAGCAGGTAGCCGTCGGCCGCGAGCTGCCGCTCGAACTGGGTGATCTCGTCGTAGGCGGCCTGCCACACCTCAGGCGGGACCTCCCCCTCGACCCGCTCATCGAGCAGCCGCCGGTACCAGGAGCGGTCGAAGATCGCGATCGCGCCCGCGGAGGGCAGTTGCCGCCAGAACCGGGTCAGGTAGGGGTACATTCGCTCCTCTTCGGTGGGTTTCTCCGTGACGGACACAGCGAAACCGCGCGGGTCCAGAGCTGCGGTAAGGCTCCCGATGACCGTGCCCTTCCCCGCCGCGTCCCAGCCCTCGAGGAGGATGACCGTACGGACCCCCAGGTTCCGAAGCCTCCGCTGCATCTCCCCGAGCTGCAGTCGCAGGGGCTCCATCACGCGCTTGTACTCGTCCTTGGGAAGGCTCTGATCGAGGTTCACTGTCTCAAGCATGGGAAGTCTCCCTGCGAAGGTAGGATGCGCACGAACGTCTCCGTACCAGGCCGGGCACTCGTGCCGCTGGACCACCTGTCACGCCTGCGCAGGGCTGCTTCCGCGTGGGAGGAGCAAAGGCCTGCAGACGCGGCGTCGGACTGCGTCGGACGAGGGCGTGCAGTCCCCGTCCGAGTCCTCGTGAGTACTCCCCACCCCGAGAGTGTCTATATGCGTAAGCTGTGACCTCGCGGCTCTCTGCCGCACGGTGACTCCGGAATGATTGACAGCGCCGCCCTAAGGGGTACAGTTACTAGTGCAAGCGAGCGGCGGAGACGCTAGGAGAGTTGGGCCGATGGCGACGTCCCGGACAGCCAGGAAGCGGCAACCAGGGGTACCGGTTCGGCCGGAGGACCTCCCGCCGGTTCAGGGGGCTACAGAACAGGTTCCCGATGAGACGGTCCGTGCTGCGTTGGCCCGAACGGACAAGAAGTTCGCGGGCATGTACCGTCGCCTGGCGAAGTGAACCCTCGTTTCCTGACCCTTACAGAAGTGACCGCGATCCACGCGAGCCGCTTGGCGTTGTACGGCGGACTGCCGGGTGTACGGGACCCCGGCGGGCTGGAGTCGGCGGTCGCCATGCCGCAGGCGGGCTTCGGTGGCGCCTACCTTCACGAAGACCTCTTCGCTATGGCTGCCGCCTATCTGTACCACCTCGCGGCCGGTCATCCATTCGTGGACGGCAACAAGCGCACAGGCGTAGCGGCCGCCGATATGTTCCTGACGCTGAACGGCTATGACATTCCCGCGACGGCCGAGGACGCCTTCGAGGCGCTAGTGTGGGAGGTCGCGCGCGGAACGGCCGACAAGGCGCGAGTGGCCGAGTTCCTGCGAGAGACAGCGGTTCCCGTCCACGAGTAGCAGACACCCTCGCACGGATCGCGGCCAGGAGCACGAACGCTACCGTCGTCATCTGTGAGGGAGCCCACCCTCCTGCTCCTCCGGGGGGGCGGGAGATGGGCGCGCTTCCTCGTGCCGCCGCCGACCCGGGGGGCCTGTCCGCCATGGAGGGAACTCCGCCGCGGACGGCGCATCAGACCTGACGGTGGCACGGCGAAAGGCAGCGCGATCCCTGGGAGGTGCTTCACGATGACCAGCGACGAGCATGCTCTGTCCCGACGGGGGTTCCTCCGTACGGCGGCCGCCGCGGCGGGTGTAACCGCGATGGGAGCGGCGGCCTCAGCCCAGGAGGAGCCGAAGCTGCCCAAGCGGCGTATCCCCGGCACCGACCTGGATGTCAGTGCCATCGGCTACGGTACCGAGTTCCTCGCCGACCGGAGCATCGTGGACTACCTCATCGGCAAGGGGCTGAACTTCATCGACACCGCGCCCCTCTACCAGGAAGGCGAGGCGGATCGGAAGCTCGCCCCCGTCCTGGCCGACCACCCGGGGCAGATCGTTCTCTCGACGAAGATGGGCCGCACCGCGGCTGTCGATGGCACCACAACCAAGGCTGAGTTCCTGGCGGAGTTCGAGGGGAGCTGCGAGCGGCTGCAGGTGAGCTCGGCGGACATCCTCTACCTGCACGACTGCCGCCAGCCCGAGAAGGTGAACTCGCCCGGCGCCTACGAGGCGTTCCGCGAGCTGCGCGATGCCGGCCGAGTGAGGTACTTCGGCATGAGCACCCATCTCGCGCAGGAAGCCTGCGTCCGCAAGGCGACGGAGCTTGGGTGGTTCGACGTGCTCATGGTCGCGTGGAGCTTCTTCTCTCCCGCTTCGCTGACGGACGCCCTGCAGGCAGCCGCCGATGCAGGCATGGGGATCATCCCAATCAAGGTTGCGAGGGGGCTGACGGAGGGAGAGGACTGGTTCACCCGGGCCACCGAAGAGCAACGGCAAGTCCTCGGGACCTTCGATGGCTCGCTCTACCAGCGGTCGATCCGCTGGACTCTCAAGCACGACTTCGTCGGCGGGGTCATCATGTCAGTGAGCAACTACGACCAGATCGATGAGAACGTGGCCGCCGCTGCCACGCCGGCGACGCAGGCGGATGCCGACGCCCTCTCGCGCTACGCGGACGCCATGTCGGCTCACCTTTGCCGCGGGTGCGGGACGTGCCTTCAGGCTTGCCCCAACCAGGTGGCCATCCCGGACATCCTCCGCTTCCGGGCCTACTACCGCGCCTACAAGCAGGTCTACCCGGCGATGGCGTTCTACCGCCGCTTGCCCGAGCAGGAAACGTACGCTGCCTGCGGCCGCTGTGGCTCCTGTCAGGCCGCATGCCCCTGCAACTTGTCGATCCCCGACTACCTGGAGGATGCGCACCGACTCATGGCATGAGGGAGCGCAGATGGGCGACAGGATGCTGGGTCCTCTGGTGGAGTTGGACCCGGACCAGGCCGCGGCAGCCCTACGCCCATGGCTGGGGCGGACGCCGGAGATCGTCGGCCTACGTCGGTTGACCGGTGGGTGCTGCACCAATGTGTTCGAGGTCAAGCCCCGCGGGGACGAGCCCGCTGTCGTCCTCAAGGTATCCGGCGAGACGGGTGACGCGGGGCTGGCGGACCAGTACAAGGTCCTCCGCCACATCCGTGACGAGACGCGCTTCCCCGTCCCCGAGCCACTGTTCGTCGATACCTCGGGCGCGAGCATCCCATACGCTTACCTCATCCTGGAGCGACTGCCGGGAGTGCATCTCGGCGAGGCGCACCTGGACCTGTCTCAGAGGGAGGCACTCGAGCGCTCCATGGCCGAGGCCGTCGCGGAGCTGCACTCCCACACGCGCAGCACGTTCGGCCGGCTCGCTTGAGCGCGTAGAACAGCCCCGCCGCGATGGTGCTCTTGCCGGTACCAGGACCGGCGAACAGGTTCACGACGATCGTGTCGTCCTGCCGCGCAGGTAGCTTCCTCATCGTGCTCCTCCCAACTGTCACGGCATCTGGCCGCAGCGCGCCATCCCTGTGTCACTCCGATGCCCAACGGTGTACACGGGCGCGCCTTCCGTCGCACAGCAGTGCGCCGCAACCCAGAAGGCGGCGGCGCCCTGGCGTATCGTTCCCCGCGTTCCAGGCCGGCGAGCCCCATTCGCCTATCGTCACTCGCGAGCTCGATCGTCGGCGGTGCGGGCCATCCACTCCCCCCGCGACAGCCCCATCGTGCAGCAGAGGAACTCGATCGGCCGGCCCTCGGCGTCTTCCTGCAGCGAGGCCCTACCTCGTCCCCTGACCACCATTCCGAGGTTGCGCAGCGGGGCCAACTGCTCCGTCCACTCATCCGGGTTGTGGCAGATGATGCTCTGGACGCCGCAGTCCCGGAAAGCATGGTCCACCATGCGCCCGATGGACTCAGTGGCGTAGTCCTCGGAACTTACTGTGCTGAGGAAAAGGTGCCCAAGACCGAGCTCCTGGCCCTCGTGGATGCGGTTGAACCTGATGAACCCGACGAGGCGTCCGTCACTCTTCAGGCACACGGCCCAGGAGGCGCCGTCCTCCGCGAAGAACCTCGCTGCCTGCCGGCAGCCCTCTTCAGACACCGGCCATGGATGGTCGTACTTTGCGAACCTCGATGATTCCTTGTCGGCCGCCAGAACCTGGATGGCGACCAAATCGCCGGTCGTGAATCGGCGTATGACCAGCCGTTCCGTCTCAAATCGATCGACTGTGGCGTCCATCTCCGTCCTCTCCGCTACCGGCGGGGTGATCGCGTGCAGGGCCCGCGACTCGTTTCGTCGCCGATCGTGTTGCGCTAGTCCAGGAGCGGCAGTGCCTCCTCGATGTGGGTGATGGCGTCGGCATAGCCGCCTCTGGCCTCGGCCAGGAGCGGCCAGAGCTTCGCGTTGCGCTCGGGGTCGTGCTCCGGCGACTCCCATGCGAGTAGCGGCGCGGCCTTGTCGAGGGCCGTCGCCTCCCGCGCGAAGTCCCTCGCCGCCTTGACCAGCAGGCCCGCTGCCTTCGGATGCCTTGGGGCTATCTCCTTGAGGAACCTCCCGGCGGCCCGGTGTGTCGAGCGGTACAGGGAGCAGCAGTACGTGTCGCCCACGGTGCGCTTCGCTGCGGAGTCCCTGAACGTCTCGACCCAGTGATCGTAGCAGTTGATGCCCTGGCGTGGCGGGCCGGCATCGGCGACCTTCGGGTCCCGCGCGTGGCGCACGGCCTCCTTCAGCGCCGCGACCTCCGCGGCATTTCGGTCGAGGGTCCCCACCTTCCCGCCGATGAAGATGGCCCCCAGCGCCGGGCACTTCTGCGCCGCTTCCTCGGCTCGCGTCTGCTTGGCTGAAGCGGGACCGTCGTCCGGCCCTTGCCACATGTGACGGCCAAGGAGAACGCCATCGTTGTCGTCGAACCCGGTGACCACCTCGTACGCTGTGTCCGCGAATGCGTACCACAGCAGCACGGGCCGTCCGGCGCGAATGGAGTCCTTGACCTTCGGGATCAGCGGGATCATGTTCTCCTTCGCGTCCTCCACGTCGCCCGTCCAGCCCAGAATGCTCTCGGTGCATTCATAGCCGCAGAGCTTGATGAGATCGGTGGTGCTCATCTGAGAGGAGCAGTCGGCGGCGCAGGGGCAGATGCCGGCGATTCTGAAGGCAGCGCCGGAGATGCCCTGAATGTAGGCCGGGCTGTACTCCTCGCCGCGGTGGTTCAGGACGATGCGGACGCCCTCAAACAACGGCTCACACACGCGGAAACGATCTACATCGTCGATGACCATGCGTGCTCCGGACCCTCCGTCCGCCAGCCCTCGCTCGAAAGCTGCGGGGCAGCACGACACCAAGATGACCGCCGCCCAGATGCCCCGATGGCGCTGGTTCCTCTCCATCGCTTCCGATCCTCCCATTCTGCGATGCAGGGCAGCGTGTGGCCCGGTTCACACCAGACCCCGCCCGGGGGCCTGCCCCCATGCTCGGCGCCGTCAGCCGCGAGCCCTCGATGGGAAGGTATTGGGGAGCGCTGTGGACAACACTCGCTTCCATGGATTGCCCTTCTCCGTCCAACCCGCGCGGTAACGACATGGTCACTCAGGTCCGGTGGCTGATCCGCCTTCGCTGGATTGCGGTCGCTGGCATGGTCCTGGGCGCGCTGGTCGCCAGCCTGGCCGAAGCGTTCGGTGTAGACCCGTACCCCGTGATCGTCTTGGCCGCCATCCTGGCTTCGCTGAACGCGTTCGCCTCATGGCTCACCCAGCATGCCGGAACCGGTGGGGAGCGGTGGCAACGCGGGTTCATCCGGGGCCAGATCCTCCTGGACCTCGTGGCCCTCGCCTTCCTCACCACGCTCACGGGCGGAACCTACAGCCCATTCGCGGCCTACTACATCTTCCATATCATCATCGCCAGCATCCTCCTCACGCCGAGCGAGAGCTACCAGGCCGCCGGCGTGGCATCCGCTCTTGTGCTGATCGTCTATGCCGCCGGCGGGCCGAAGGTCGGTAGCGACCCCCACGCCTGGCTGGCGCTGATTGCGACGATCAGCACACTGTGGATCGCCGTCTACATGGCGACACACATCATGACGCGCCTCAGGGAGCGCGAGGCTGAGACTCGCCGGCTGGCCACGGAACTGGGCCGTCGCGCGGAGGATCTGCACCGGGCCAACGTCGCGATCGAGGAGACCCGCCAGCTCGAGACGCGTTACATGCGCCGCGTGGCCCATGAACTCCGGTCACCTCTCGCCGCGACGATCTCCTCGTTGGAGGTGGTCACGACGGGGCTCGTGGGCGACGTCCCCGAGAAGCAGCGGGACATGGTCGGCCGGGCCGAGGCGCGAGCCCGACAGCTCCTCAAGATCGTGGACGACTTGCTGCTCCTGACCAGCGCTCGGGCCCCGCGCCGGCCGGAGATCAGCAGCCAGCCGGTCTCCATTCGCGCGGAGATCGAGCGCGTCGCCGAGCTGCTTCGGACCCGCGCAGAGGCGAAGAGCATCTTCCTCCTCCTCTGCCTGGATGAGGCCATCCCCGTCATCCATGGCGACCAGGAGGGTTTGTGCCAGGTCTTCACTAACCTGATCTCCAACGCGATCAAGTACACACCTGAGGGCGGCCGTGTCCATGTCATCGCCGAAGCCTCCAACGGGACCATCACCGTCAAGGTCAAGGACACGGGGATCGGCATCGCGCCCGAGGACCTGGGTCGCGTGTTCGACGAGTTCTACCGGGCACCGAACGCGCGCTCATTCGAGGGGGTCGGTACCGGTCTCGGCCTCGCTATCGCCAAGGGGGTGACCGAGTCACTGGGCGGCCATATCACGGTGGAGAGCACGCTCGGCAGGGGCACCACTTTCACGCTGGTCATCCCTGTGAACCCTCCGAGTACCAACCCCGAAGGACCTGCGCCGATGTAGAGGGAACCTACTGGGTGCGACAAAGAGGGGAAACCGGTGACAGTCACCTATTCCGTTCCTAGATCCCGAAGCTGATTGCAGACTCAGCATGCGGAATACGTGACTGTCACCGGTTTCGTGGGACTGGCTGCCCCCTCGTCGGCCCGCCTCGCCGCCTGCCGTCGTGCGGCAGGGCGAGTATGTGCTTACTGCAGCGGCCGTCCCATTGACTGGCGACCCCACCCGGGGATTGCGGGTGTGAGTCGAAAGGAGTGGTACGGGAGATGGCCGGGCTGCCGAAGCATCTTCCCCGTGCAATCATCATCGCGGTGCCTGTCCTCGCGATCGTCCTCATGGGCTTCCAGTGCCGCAAGGGGGGAGCCGGTCCTGGTGCCGGCGAGGTCGCCGGCGAGCCGATCCCTGTGGACGCCGTGTTCGCCGAGCGCATCGAGGTGGACCGGACCGTCGACATAGCCGGCGCGGTGAAGCCGCTGCTTCGGGCGGAGATCGCGCCGAGGGTAATGGCGAGGATCACCAACGTCACGGTCCGTGAGGGCGAGAGCATCGGTCTGGACCAGGTGCTCGTGACGTTGGACGCGTCCGAGGCCCAGGCTCGGAAGATGGAAGCAGAGGGCGCGGTGGCGGCAGCGAACGCGAAGCTGGACCAGGCAAGGATCGCCGTCGAGCTGCAGAAGACCCAAAGCGAAGTCCGTGTGGCTCAGGCGGAACAGGGCCTCAACATGGCCAAGGCCGGCCCGCGCGAGGAGGAGAAGGCACAGGCGGAGTCGGGGGTCAAGCAAGCGCAGGCGTCGGTCGACGCGGCCAAGGCACAGCTAGAGATGCTGAAAGAGGGCTCGCGCAAGCAGGACAAGGCGAGCGCCGACCAGGTGGTCGCGGAAGCTGAGGCGGCGCTGGAGCAGGCCAAGGCCAACCTGCAGAAGGCCGAGAACGGCCCCCGAGCCCAGGAGGTGGAGAGCGCCCGGCAGGAAGTCGCGCGGGCGGAAGCGGGCAAGCGCCAGGCGGAGGCGGGGCTCGACAAGGCCAAAGAGGGGGCCCGAGCGCAGGAGAAGGCTCAAGCCGACGAGGCCGTGGAGCTGGCCCAAGCCGAGTTCAACACCGTCGACGCCACCTACCAGCGCATGAAGGCTCTGTTCGAGGCCGAGGTGATCTCCGCCCAGGCATTCGACGAGGTGACTCTCAAGCGCCGCGCGGCGGAGGGCAAGCTGAAGATGGCCAAGCAGCAGGCGAGCCTCGTCCATGAGGGGACGCGCACCCAGGACATCGCCGCTGCCGAGGAGCAGGTGAAGGGCGCGACCAGCGCCCTCGCGCAGGCGCAGCAGGCGCTGAGCGAGATGGAGGAAGGCACGCGGAGTGAGGACAAGGCCGCGGCTCAGTACCAGGTTCGGATGGCCGAGGCGGCCGTGGAGCAAGCGCGCCAGCGCGCCTCCGCAGTGAACGAGGGGCCGCGCAGCCAGGAGATCAAGCAGGGCGAGGAGGCCGTGCGCCAAGCCGAAGCCATGCTCGAGATCGCTCAGAAGCAGCTCGACATGGCCAAGGCCGGTGGTCGGCCGGAGGAAGTGCGGCTGGCGGAGCAGGGCGTCAAGCTCGCCCAATCCAGCACGAAGGAGACCGACCTTCGGCAGCGCGATGTCGAGGCCGCCGAGGCCGGGCTGGCCCAGGCCAACGCGGCGGCCCAGCGGGCACAGGTGGCGGTCGATGACGCGACCATCAAGGCCCCGTTCGACGGTGTCATCCTGGAGCGCAAAGCGGACCCGGGCGACCTCGGAATGCCGGGCATGCCCGTGCTCGTCGTTCAGCCGACGGGGGCTTTCGAACTGGAGTGCGCGATGCCGGAAGCCCAGGCCAAGTCGTTGAAGCTCGGCGACCAGATGCCCATCACCATCGACGCCGCGGGGCCGACGCCCCTACTCGGCACGATCGCCACCATCACGCCGGCGGAAGACGGCGCTACGCGGTCCTCCATCGTCGACTTCATGCTGCCGCCGACCGAAGGCCTGCGGACCGGGATGTTCGGCCGCGTTTCGGTGCCGATCGGCAAACGGACGGGGATCTTCCTGCCCCAGGTCGCCGTCTGGCGTCACGAGTCATTGACGGGGCTATTCGTGCTCGAACAGGGACGAGCGAAGCTTCGGCTCGTCCGTCTCGGCAAGCCCGTCGGAGACCGGATCGAGGTCACCTCGGGCCTCGAGGGCACACAGGGCGCTGAGGAGAAGGTCATCGTCAGCGAGACCAACAGGCTGGTGGACGGATCGCCGGTCTGCCCGAAGGCGGGTTAGCGTGAGCCACGACGGACCCCTCCAGACGGATCCAGTGCAGGCGGGTCATGGCCTCGGCGTTGCCGGGCGTGTTGCGCGCTACTTCATCGACTCGAAGCTCACGCCGCTCATCGTGTTGGCTTCGCTCCTGCTGGGTGTTCTGGCGTCCGTCTTGACCCCGCGCGAGGAAGAGCCGCAGATCCTCGTGCCGATGATCGACATCTCGGTGCAGATGCCGGGCGTCTCGGCGGCCGAGGTCGAGCAGCGCGTCACCAAGCCGATGGAGAAGCTGCTCTGGGAGATCCCCGGTGTCGAGTACATCTACTCTACTTCGAGCCCGGGGATGGCCATGGCCATCGTGCGGTTCTACGTGGGCCAGAACGAAGAGGACAGCCTCGTCAAGGCCTACAACAAGCTGTTCTCGAACTACGACATCATCCCGCCCGGATGCTCCGAGCCGCTGATGAAGCTGCGGACCATCGACGACGTACCGGTCCTGGCGCTCACGTTCTGGGGCGAGGGCTATGACAGCCTCACGCTTCGGCGCGTCGCGGCCCAGATCGAGGACGACATCAAGGAGATCCGCGATGTCGCGAGCACCACGCTGATCGGCGGCGCGCGCCGGCAGATCGGTGTGGACGTGGACCGCGCGCGGATGACTGGGCATGGCGTCTGCCTGGCCCAGGTGGCGGAGTCGATCACGCGGGCGAACCGGGAGCTGCCGGCCGGCGCGTTCGCCGCGGACAACCGTCGGTTCCTGGTTGATACGGGGGACTTCCTGCAGACGGCCGAGGATGTCGGTGCCGTCGTCATCGGCGCCAGAACGGACGGTACACCCGTCTACCTGCGCGACATCGCGACCATCACCGATGGGCCCGAGGAGCCGCGAAGCTACGTTCTGTTCGGCGCGGGGAGCGCGTGCGAGGAGAAGAAGCTCGATCCCACGCTCGTTGGCCGCAACTTCGAGGCCGTTACCCTCGCCGTCGCCAAGCGCAAGGGCACGAACGCGGCCACGATCTCATCGCAGGTGCTGAGGAAGGTCGAGAGCCTGCGGGGCGTGGCATTCCCCTCCAGCCTGAACGTCACCACGACTCGCAACTACGGCGAGACGGCCACGGAGAAGTCCAACGAGCTGCTAAGGCACGTGCTGGAGGCGACGCTCTCGGTCACGCTGCTCATCGCGCTGCTGCTCGGATGGCGCGAGGGCGGCGTGGTGCTTATCGCGGTGCCCGTGACCCTGGCGCTCACACTGCTCGTCTTCTTCCTGTTCGGTTACACGTTGAACCGGATCACGCTGTTCGCGCTCATCTTCTCCATCGGTATCCTCGTGGATGACGCGATCGTTGTCGTCGAGAACATCGTCCGCCACTTCCGGCTGCCCGGGAACGCGGGTCGGCCCACGCTGACGGTGGCCGTCGAGGCTGTGGCGGAGGTCGGCAACCCCACGATCCTGGCGACACTGACCGTCATCGCCGCCATCCTGCCCCTGGCCTTCGTGCGCGGCCTGATGGGGCCATACATGCTGCCGATCCCCATCGGCGCGTCGGCGGCCATGACGTTCTCCCTGTTCATCGCCTTCGTCATCTCGCCCTGGGCGGCGGTCCGCCTCATCCCGCACGGCGGGCGCGGGCACGGACACGGGGAGGGGGAGGGGTGGACCACCCGGGCGTACCGCCGCTTCATGGGCGGGCTCCTCCGCAGCGCCGTTAGGCGATGGGCGTTCCTGTTCGGTGTTGTGGCGCTCTTGCTTGCGGCGTGCTCGATGGTCTACTTCAGGCTTGTACTCGTGAAGATGCTGCCCTACGACAACAAGAGCGAGTTCCAGGTCATCCTCGACATGCCGGAGGATGTGCCCCTTGAGCAGACCAACGCCCTGATCAGCGAGATCGGGCGGTATCTGGCGACCATCCCCGAGGTGACGGACTACCAGGGGTACGCCGGCACGGCCGCGCCGTTCAACTTCAACGGGCTGGTGCGGCACTACTACCTGCGGGGACAGCCCTTCGAGGGTGACATCCAGGTCAACCTGACGAACCGGCACCACCGCAAGGTGCAGAGCCACGGCATCGCCAAGCGTGTCCGCCCGACGATCCAGGAGATCGCGGCGCCGTACGGCGCACGAGTGAAGGTGGCCGAGGTGCCGCCGGGCCCACCGGTCCTGCAGACGCTCGTTGCGGAAGTCTATGGCCCGACCTACGAGCGTCAGCGCCAGGTGGCTCAGGAGATCCTCGGCGTGTTCGAGAACACGCCGAACGTGGTCGACGCCGACTGGTACATGGAGTCCGACCAGACCAAGTACCGCTTCGTGGTCGACAAGGAGAAGGCCGCTCTCAACGGCATCTCCACCGACCTCATCGCCCAGACGATGACCATGGCGCTGAACGGCCAGGTGGTCGGCCTGGCGCATATCCCGGAGGAGAAGGAGGACGTGGACATCGTCGTCCGTCTCCCGGAGACGGAGCGGTCCAGCGTCGATGACCTCCGGCAGATCCGGGTCATGTCGCCGATCGGGCGGCTGGTGCCCATCGGCGAGCTGGCGGCCGTCGAGCCGATGGTCGCCGAGAAGAGCATCTACCACAAGAACCTGCAGCCCGTGGTGTACGTGACCGCCGACATGGCCGGCACGGAGGAGAGCCCGGTCTACGCCATCTTCGCCATGAACCGGGCCATCGACCAGATCCAACTCGACGAAGGCTACAAGATCAAGCGCTACACCACGCACCAGCCCTTCGTCACCGATCGGATCGCGATGAAGTGGGATGGCGAGTGGCACATCACCTACGAGGTCTTCCGCGACATGGGGCTGGCGTTCGCGGCGGTGATGGTGCTCATCTACATCCTGGTCGTGGGCGAGTTCCAGTCCTTCACGAAGCCGATCGTCATCCTCTCCGCGATCCCGTTCTCGCTGGCGGGAATCCTGCCCGCCCACTGGTTGGCCGGTGCCTACTTCACGGCGACGTCGATGATCGGCTTCATTGCGGGCGCCGGCATCGTGGTGCGGAACTCGATCATACTCGTGGACTTCATCGAGCTGAGGCTACGCAGCGGATATCCGCTGGTGGAGGCCGTGGTGGATGCGGGCGCCGTGCGATTCCGTCCGATGCTGCTGACGGCCGCCGCACTGGTTGTCGGAGCGTCGTTCATGCTCTCGGACCCGATCTTCCAGGGCATGGCGCTGGCGCTGATGGGCGGCGAGGTCGCGTCTCTGCTGCTGTCCCGCATGACGGTGCCCGTGCTCTACTTCCTGCTCGGCCGGCATGAGGAGAAGGCCCGCGATCGGCGCGCGGCTCGGGCCGAGCGTCGCCGGCGAAGGCGCGAATGGCGCGCGGCCCCACCCACCGAGGCGGTCGCGGAGCCCTGGCCCGAGCCGGAGCCCAAGGCCACCGAGGAGCCCGAAGAGGACTGGAGCAAGCCGGAGGTGTCCACCGAGGAGCCGAGCGACGAGCCGCCGGAGTCCGAGCCGCCCGCGGAGGCCGGCGAACCGTCGCCGGAGCCTATGGACGATGGGGGACCTGACGCTTGGGGCCCCGCGCCGCAGGACGCCGGGCCTGCCGAGGCGGAGCCCCCGGCGGAGGATCGGCCTCCCGCTCCTCACTGGTTGGCGAACGGACCTCCCGGCGATGCGGATGCGCCGGCGGAAGAGGGGGCGAGCGATGATGACGAACCCGGTCGTTAGATGCCTGCTGGCAGCGGTGATTGCATCGGCGATGCTATGGCCGCTGGCGGCCGATGAGGCGGCGTCTGCCGCGCCCGAGGAGTACGACCTGCAGCGCTGCGTCAACGCGGCTCTGGCGCGCAACCCGTCGCTGCGCATGGCCGCGGCGGAGATCGCCATCGCCCGCGCCGACCTGGCGCAAGCCCGAAGCACCGATGACCCCAGGATCAACGCTTCCGGCTCGCTCATGGCCTTTCAGGATCCACCGAGCTTCATCATGCCCGGCCTGGGGCAGGTCGTCTACGGCCAGCGGCTCAACGCCGACGCAGCGCTCCAGGTGGACATCCCGCTCACCACCGGGGGCCAGACGGATGCGGCCAAGGCCATGGCTCGCGCCGGGATCCGCGCGGCGATGGCCCGCGACATGCGTGCTCGGCAGAGCGTTGTGCTCGAGGCGGTGACGGCTTACTTCAATGTGCTGAAGGCCGCAGACATGCAGAAGGTGGCCGAGGCCCAGCGGACGGCGCTCGCCGCGCAGAACCATGCGGTCACGAAGATGCACGAGGTCGGCCTCGTGGCGAAGCTCGATCCCCTGCGCACGACGGCTGCACTCGCGGGCGCGGAGGAGGCCGTCATCCTGTGTGGCAACCGGGCCAAGCTCGCCGAGGCCGCCCTCAAGGCCGTGCTGGGTCTCGACCCCGACCAACCGATCGTGGTGGTCGAGCGTTTCGAGGATATCGCGCTGCCGGCGGACCTGAAGGCAGCCGTGGACGAGGCGCTGACGAACCGGCCGGAGGTTCAGGAGCTGCGAGCCCAGATCGACCAGGCGGACTCCGCGCGGCGGTTCGCGGACAACCAGGACCATCCGACGCTCGGGGTATTCGGACGCGCCGACCTCGCTCGTTCCAGCGCGTTGCCGCGCACCGGGGTGTTCTCCGCCGGGATCGGCGTGAAGTGGCCGCTGTTCGACGGGAACGCCTCCGAGGCCGCCGAGGACAGAGCCATCGCGCAGAGGAGTCAGCTTGAGGCCAGGCTCGATGGGCTGCGCGACCAGATCACCGTCGAGGCCACCGAGGCCTTCCTCGCCCTTCAGTCCTCCCAGCCGCGCATCGAGACAACAGAGAAGGCCGTCGCTGCGGCGGATGAGGGCTTTGAGCTGGCGGCTGTCGGCTATGCGAACCAGGTGGTGCCCCTGACGGACATGCTCGACGCTCAGGCTCAGCGGGCGAAGGCGCAGAACGACAGGGCCGCCGCAGTCCACGATCGCCGGGCAGCCATGGCGCGTCTCGTATTCGCCCTGGGTCGGTGAGTAGAGGATCGCAGCGAGGCGGCAGAGCTGTGGCACTGGACGGTCATCAAGCCCATCCGCGCGTGCGACGACTCAGCGGATCGTTCCACGAGATCGGGGTGGAACTGGGCCGGGGACAGGACTGGTCACTGGTCCTCGCCGAGCCGGTCGAAGGGGGCGATCTCGCGGGCGAGTGCGAGCGGCTGGTGGAGCGGCTGTTCTCGCCCGCGGTTGAGAAGCTAGCCGGTATCGCGGAAGCGCTCGAAGTGCCCGTAGAGGCGCTGCAGCCCTGGTACTATGTCCGGGGCGCCCAGATCGGTTGCACGACCTTCGCCTGGGAGCGCCCGGACCCCATCATCGGGCGAGCTTACCACTGGGTCCACGAGGCCGCGAAGTGGTGCGAGGGGCGCATTGTCTCGGCGCAGGGGCGGCGGGCGTTCTCCGGCTACACGCACAACGCGTGCGGGCTCTCGGACGGGCTCAACGATGCGGGCGTGAGCGTACTGATCTCGGCCCTCGCGCCCCTGCCTGTGCAGGAACCGGGGTTGCCCTGGCACGCGCTGGTGGACTGGGTGCTGGGCGAGGCAGCAACCACCGAGGACGCGGTGCGCATCCTCTGCCGGGCGCCGCATGTACGGCCGTTCCTGTACTTCATCGCCGATGGGGCGGGGGCGCTCGCGGTCGTCGAGGCGCTGCCCGGGTTCGTCCGCGTTCGCAGACCGTCCGACGGCGTGCTCGTGGCCACGAACTACGCCCTGTTCCGCCGTCACCCGGCGCACCATGCCGAACGGCACCTCGCGGCCGAGGAGCGGGTTCGCGCCCACGGCTCGGCCGATGGCCACGCCCACGCGCAGGCGCTGCTGCAGAGCCACGACTGCCCCTTCTGCGCTGGGCGGCATGTCCGCCCCGGTGAGCCCATCGCCGACTCGGAGTGGTACACTCTCTGGGCGGCGACTCTGCGCCCGGCGCGTCGGGAGATGCACGTCGCGCCCGGACGGCCGTGCGAGACGCCGTTCACGCCACTGCCGGGTACCGGCGGAACGTCAGACAGCGATGCTTAGCGGAGCGCGTGTTCTCATCACGTTGGGCCCGACTGAGGCTCCGATCGATGCGGTGCGACGGATCGTGAACACATCGAGCGGGGCCACCGGCTGCGCTATCGCCGAAGCCGTGCTCGCGGCTGGTGCGGAGGTGGTCGTCCTCCGGGGGCCCGGCAGCCGGAGCCCGCAGCCGCATCGCCGGCTGCGCGTTGTTCCCGTCCGCACCGTACCGGATCTCCTGGAAGTGGCGGGACACGAGCTGGCCGCGGCGCGCTTTCATGCCGTGGTGCACGCCATGGCCGTGTTGGACTACGTGCCGGACGCAGCGGCGTCCGCCAAGGTCGAGTCGGGTCAGGATGAGTGGCTTCTTCGGCTCGTGCCGACCCCGAAGGTCATCGACCGCATTCGGACCTGGGCGCCCGACGCGCTGCTCATCGGGTTCAAGCTCGTTGTCAACGAGACGCCGCAGGGGATGGTGGAAGCCGCGCTGAAGCTGCTCATGCGCAGCGGCGCCGATGTCGTGATCGCCAACGACCTCTCGCTGATGGATGGGGACCGCCACGAGGCGCTCTTTGTCGAACGAGACGGTGCGGTGAGCGCACAGGCGCATGACGAGCGGGCAATCGCCGATGAGGTGGTTCGACGGATCGCGGCATGGCGGGCCGACCGAGCCTGAGCGGGGCCGGCCGCTGTAGGGCGCGGACTCGTGCCGCGCCTCGCCAAGGAGAGCCGCGCGAGCCTGAAGGAGGCCGCTCAATGGGAGCACTGACGGAACGCTCCATCCTGGTCGGGGTCACGGGCGGGATCGCGTGCTACAAGGCCTGCGAGCTGGTGCGGGAGCTTCGGCGCCTTGGGGCCACGGTTCGGGTCATGATGACCCCTCACGCGCTCGAGTTCGTCACCCCCCTTACGTTCCAGACCCTCTCGCAGAACCCCGTGGCTGTGAGCATGTTCGAGCCGGTCCGGCAGTGGGAGATTGAGCACATCGCACTCGCCCGCGGCGCGGAGGCCATCGTCGTCGCGCCGGCCACGGCGAACGTCATCGGCAAAACCGCGCACGGCATCGCCGACGACCTCGTCTCCACAGTGATCATGGCCACGCGCGCGCCTGTCGTGCTCTGCCCCGCGATGAACGTGGCCATGTGGGAGAACCCCATGGTCCAGGGCAACGTCGAGCGCCTGCGGGGGCACGGTTACCGGTTCGTCGGTCCCGAAGAAGGGGACCTGGCGTGCGGCGAGGAGGGGAAGGGACGTCTCGCGCCGGTCTCGGAGATCGTATCCGCGGTGGCCGAAGTGCTCGGAGTGTCGCTCGACGGCTAGGCGTGAAGCCCCGCCGACAGTGCAGCCGAGATCCGCAAGGGCTCATCATGGGCGGTCGGCGTGATTCGATGAAGCCAGACCGCGACCCCCTCGACGGCATCTTCTCCATAGAGGATGTCGTCCGTCGAGCCCATCGCGAGGGGCATCAGGGCCGCTTCCCCGGCCAGGTCCTCATAGATGCGGAGGCCCAGCGCGCCGTCGGGGCCGGACGCGACCACGCAGTCACCGGAGCGGGGTGTGAGGACGGATGGGTGAGCGAACCCGAGGTAGTCCTGCGGCAGGATCTCGGGCGCGAGCGTGTCGGTGTCGACGCGCAGGACGAAGTCGCCGCCGCGCCGCGCCCTCAACTCGTTCACCAGCGTGCCGCGTACCGGCGTCAACATGGGCGCGGACCCTCCTCAGCCTAAGTGTCGGCGCAAACGTGACGCGCCTTGAGGCCGACCTGATCGTCCGGAGGGGTGGGGGGCGCTCGGTGCAAGCCCTGTCGGCCGGGAACACGCGGGGAGGATGCGGGGCGGACGCGAGGGAACGGCAGCATGGTCGTCGGCGAGAGGATGGCCGGCCATGAGACCCTTCGAGTATGTCGCGCGAACGGAGTCCGGACGAACGGTGCGTGGGCGGATCGTCGCGGAGACATCGGCCCAAGCCGCTGAGAGCGTGCGCTCCCGCGGGCTCATCCCGCTGTCGGTGGGGCCGCAGGGCGGTACACCGGTGTCCTCGACCTCGCTCGTCCGTTCCGAGGACACCTCGCCGGACTCCGATGCGGACGGCCCGGTGGAGTGGGCCGCTCGGGGCGTAGACCGCGCCCTTCGACCCGAGGACGACGGCTCGTGGCGCCTGCTCATGACGCGGTCCGACCTTCTGGAAAGACTCGGGGGTCGTCCGGCCGACTTCCCGGACTGGGTCGAGCCGACGGCGGCGTCACTGGAGACGCACGGGGCGCTCGACGCGGCCATGGGCGAGATCGAGTGGGCCCTCGAGGCCGACGAGGAGACGACCCGGGCGATCCGAGCCCCCTTCGCGTTCATGAGAACCGTCACAACCATCGCGCCGGTCCTCGTTGGCTTCACGGTTCACGTGGCCCGCGGCCTGAGTGCCTCGGCGGACCAGGTGCTTCGGCTCTACGGCCCTGCGGTGTTCGCGTGCGGCCTCATACACTTGGCGCTCCGCTACCTGTGGCGCACCCCGAGCGCCCGAGCGACTCGGGTACAGATGTACCTCAGCCTGCCCTATGTCGGTCCCTGGCTGCGCCTCTACGGCCTGCAGAGGTTCGCGCACATCCTTCGCGCGCTCCTGGACCACGGAATGCCGCTCTCTGGCGCCGTGGTCTGTGCCGCGCCGTCCGTCGCCATCCCGCGGACGATCCGGCGGCTACGCGCCGCGGGTGAGCGGGCCGAGTACCCCAACTCACCGCACAGGCTGTTCGCCGAGGCCGGCGAGCTTCCGCCGGAACTCGTCGCGCAGATCGCCGTGCTGGAGGAAGCGGGGCGGCTCGACGACCTGGGCGAGCGACTTGTGGAGGATCTCGATCGCCGAGCGGCCAATGCCTTCATCGATATGCGGTTCGCTGTGGGCATGGTGTGTGGAGCGGCGGGCGTCCTCGTCCTCCTGGCAGCGGGATGCGTGGGGGCCGCGGTGGGCCATAGCGACTGGCTGGCGCGCATTTACCTGCTTAATGACGAGTAAGCTGTTCCGCCCCACATAGGCCCCGGGACCGGAGAAGATTGCCGGGCGCTCCCACGAGCCAGCTTGGGGTCAACCGGGTCCAATACGGCAAACATGCGGCAATGCGCATGGCAGGTTGGGGAGTCTGCGAACGCCCAGAGGGGCACTGCAAGGTCCTGACTAACCCCCCGAGGGTTCCGCACTTCCTCCCGGCTCGCCGAGGGCCCGGCGCGTATCCGCGGGAAACCTTGCGGAATTGGACTTCCGTATGGTATCCTGTGTCGGACGCAATGAGCAATGGCGCTGGGGCGTCTGGACGCTCCGGCATGTGCCTACAATGGGCAGTCTGGTTGTGACTTCGGGACCCCGAGAGCACATGATGGACCGGCAATATTCCGGAAGTGACGGCGTCCACTTGGCCCTGGTAGCGCGCTTCACGGGCGGGGATCGGCGCCTCCAGGACCGAACGTCGCTGTGCTGCCGGAACGAACTGCCGCATTACGGCAAGCAATTGCCGGATATCGGCGGCCCTGATGGACGCCAACCCGCACGGGGGAACAGCCATATCCGTGAGGTACGACTATGACGAGCCAACGACCCGGGAAGCAAGGCCTGTACGATCCGGCGCATGAGCACGACGCCTGCGGCATCGGCTTAGTCGTCCATGTACGGGGCCAGGCCTCGAACGCCATCGTTCGGGACGGGCTCACTGCGTTGAGCAACCTGATCCACCGCGGGGCCGTGGGCGCAGAGCCGAACACGGGCGACGGCGCCGGGATCCTGCTCCAGATCCCGCATCGCTTCCTCCGCCGGGTGTGTGCCGAACAGGGCATCTCGCTGCCGGAAGCCGGCCGGTATGCGGTCGGAAGTGTGTTCCTACCGCAGGCCGAGGCGCAGGCCGAGAGGTCGGCCGCGATCCTCGAGGACGCCATCCGTGAGCAGGGCCAGACCGTGCTCGGCTGGCGCGACGTGCCGACGGACCCAAAGTCCCTCGGCCCGAGGGCACAGGCCTGTATGCCACGCATCCGTCAGGTATTCATAGGGCGCTCCGCCGACGTCAGCGACGACCAGGCGTTCGAGCGGAAGCTCTACATCATCCGTCGGTCCGCCGAGGGCATGATCCGCCGGCCGGAGGTCGAGGGCGGACAGAGCTTCTACTGCCCCAGCTTCTCGTCCCGCACCCTCTGCTACAAGGGCATGTTGATCACGGAACAGCTCGAGGGGTTCTACCCGGACCTGTCGGAGCCCGATGTCGAGAGCGCGCTTGCGCTCGTCCACTCGCGCTTCAGCACGAACACGTTCCCAAGCTGGGACCGTGCGCATCCCTACCGCTACATCATGCACAACGGAGAGATCAACACCCTGCGGGGCAACATCAACTGGATGCACGCGCGACAGTCCATGTTAGCGTCCGACGTGTTCGGAGACGCGCTGCCGCGCTGCCTGCCCGTCATCGACCCCGACGGCAGCGACTCGGCGATGTTCGACAACTGCCTCGAGTTCCTGGTGCTCGCGGGCTACTCACTGCCTCACGCCGTTGCGATGATGATCCCGGAGCCGTGGGCGCACGACCCCTTCATGGAGGACGCGCGGAAGGCATTCTACGAGTTCCACTCCTGTCTGATGGAGCCCTGGGACGGGCCGGCCGCGATCGCGTTCACCGATGGGACCCGCGTCGGCGCCATGCTCGACCGCAACGGTCTGCGTCCCTCGCGCTACTACGTCACCAAGGATGACGTGGTGATCCTGGCCTCCGAGGTTGGCGTGCTCGACATCCCGCCCGAGCGGATACTGCGTAAGGGACGCCTGCGCCCCGGCCGGATGCTGCTCATCGACACGCAGGAGGGGCGAATCGTCGACGATGCGGAGATCAAGGGCGCCATGGCTGCGGCGCAGCCCTACCGCGCGTGGCTGGACGACAACTGCGTTCAGCTCGAGAACCTGCCGGAGCCGCAAGAGGTCGCCCATTCCGATCGCGACACGCTCCTCGAGCGCCAGCAAGCTTTCGGCTACACGTTCGAGGACCTGCGCCTGCTCCTGGCTCCGATGGCCCAGAGCGGCGTCGAGCCCGTGGGCTCAATGGGCAACGATACCCCCCTCGCCGTCCTGTCGGACAAGCCGCGTCTGCTCTATGACTACTTCAAACAGCTCTTCGCTCAGGTGACGAACCCGCCGATCGACGCCTTGCGGGAGGAAGTCATCACGTCATCCGATGTGCTGCTCGGCTCGGAGGGGAACCTGCTGAGACCCGTGCCCGAGAGCTGTCGGCGGGTGCGGCTACCGTTGCCGGTGCTCACGAATGCCGATCTGGCGAAGCTGAGGGAGATCGACAGGCCTGGGCTGCGCGCCCGTACATTGCCCATCCTGTTCCCGGCGGGGTCCGGAGGGCCAGGTCTCGAGCGCGCCATGGAGGAGCTGTTCGCCGCGGCTACGGCGGCCATCGAGGATGGGGTCACCATTCTCATCCTCTCCGACCGCGGCGTCGACGCCGGGTACGCGCCGATCCCGGCGCTTCTCGCGGTCGCGGGCCTGCACCATCACCTCATCGGCCAGGGCACGCGGACGCGCGCGGGGATTGTCCTCGAGTCCGGGGAGCCGCGGGAGGTCCACCATGTCGCGCTTCTCGTCGGCTACGGCTGCGGCGCCGTCAACCCCTACCTCGCGTACGAGACGCTCGAGGACATGATCGCGCAGGGGCTGCTCGCGGACATCGATGCCGCCACGGCAACGAGGAATTTGACCAAGGCGTTGGCCAAGGGTGTCGTCAAGACGATGTCCAAGATGGGCATCTCGACCATCCAGTCCTACTGCGGGGCGCAGATCTTCGAGGCCGTAGGACTGAACGAGGACCTGATCGATCGGTACTTCACGTGGACGCCATCACGGATCTCCGGGGTCGGTACCGAGCAGGTGGCGGAGGATGCGCAGCGTCGGCACCGCTGTGGCTACCCGGACCGCCCATCTAGCTGGCGCGCTCTGGACCCGGGCGGGCAGTACCAGTGGCGCAAGGATGGCGAGTCGCACCTGTTCAACCCCCTGTCCATCCACACGCTGCAGGAGGCGTGCCGTGCGGGCGACTACGAGGTGTTCGTCCGGTACGCGCGGCTGATCGACGACCAGTCCGAGCGGCTGTGCACACTGCGCGGGCTGCTGGGGCTCCGGAGTGAGCGGCCCCCGGTGCCCATTGACGAGGTCGAGACTATCGAGGCGATCTGCAAGCGTTTCACGACCGGCGCCATGTCCTACGGCTCGCTCAGCCAGGAGGCCCACGAGTGCCTGGCGATCGCCATGAACCGGCTGGGCGGGAAGAGCAACACGGGCGAGGGCGGCGAGGACTCCGCTCGGTTCGCCACTCGACCAGATGGCGATTCCTCAAACAGCGCGATCAAGCAGGTGGCTTCGGGCCGGTTCGGCGTCACGAGTGAGTACCTGGTGAGTGCGCAGGAGTTGCAGATCAAGATGGCGCAGGGCGCCAAGCCGGGCGAGGGCGGACAGCTTCCGGGCGGCAAGGTGTACCCCTGGATCGCCCGGGTGCGGCACTCGACACCAGGCGTCGGGCTGATCTCGCCGCCCCCGCACCATGACATCTACAGCATCGAGGACCTGGCCGAGCTGATCCACGACCTGAAGAACGCCAATCGCGATGCCCGGATCAGCGTGAAGCTCGTGGCTGAGGTTGGCGTCGGCACCGTGGCGGCCGGGGTCGCGAAGGCGCGCTCCGATGTCATCCTTATCAGCGGGCACGACGGGGGCACCGGCGCATCGCCCTACTCCAGCATCAAGCACGCGGGGCTCCCATGGGAGCTTGGCTTGGCTGAGGCTCACCAGACGCTCCTGCTCAACGACCTACGGAGCCGGGTCGTGCTGGAGACTGACGGCCAGCTCAAGACCGGGCGCGATGTCGTCATTGCGGCCCTGCTCGGCGCAGAGGAGTTCGGGTTCGCCACCGCGCCGCTTGTCGCCATGGGCTGCATCATGATGCGCGCCTGCAACAAGGACACGTGTCCAGTCGGCGTGGCTACGCAGAACCCGGAGCTAAGGAAGAACTTCAGGGGCCGGCCCGAGCATGTCGCTAACTTCATGCGGTTCATCGCCCAGCAGGTGCGCGAGATCATGGCCGAGCTGGGCTTCCGCACCGTGGAGGAGATGGTCGGGCGCGTAGAGTGTCTGGAGCCGCAACGCGCCGTGGACCACTACAAGGCACGCGGCCTGGACTTCAGCAGGATCCTCTACGCTCCGGACGTCCCGGAGACGGTGGCGCGGTACCACCGGATCCCGCAACAGCACGGCATCGAGAAGTCGCTCGACGTGCAAGTTCTCCTGGACCTCTGCAGGCCCGCCATCGAGCGCGGCGAGAGGGTGGAAGCCTCGCTGCCGATCCGCAACACCCACCGCGTGGTCGGCACCATTGTGGGTAGCGAGATCACGAAGCGATGGGGAGGCCAGGGCCTCCCGGAGGACACGATTGTCCTGCGCTTCGCGGGATCGGCAGGCCAGAGCTTCGGCGCGTTCATCCCCCGGGGCATGACGTTGATGCTCGAGGGCGACTCGAACGACTACGTGGGCAAGGGACTGTCCGGCGGGAAGATCATCGTCTCCCAGCCGGTTGGGTCCACCTTCGCTCCGGAGGAGAACATCATCATCGGAAATGTCGCGTTCTACGGGGCGACCAGCGGCGAGGCCTACATCCACGGCATGGCGGGCGAGAGGTTCTGCGTCCGCAACAGCGGCCTGGATGCCGTGGTTGAGGCGGTGGGCGACCATGGATGCGAGTACATGACCGGCGGGCGCGTCATCGTCCTGGGGGCGGTCGGCTGGAACTTCGCCGCGGGGATGTCGGGCGGCATCGCCTACCTGCTCGACCCGGCGGGGAACGTCGGCTCACGCGTCAACACCGGAATGGTGGAGCTTCACGCCCTGGAGGACCCCGAGGAGATCGGCTTCGTCCGGACGATGGTCGAACGGCATGTCGGTTACACCGGGAGCGAGCTGGGGCGCCGCGTTCTGGACGACTTCGACGCCCTCGTCGGGCACTTCGCCAAGGTTCTGCCGACAGACTACGCTCGCATGTTGGCGTGCATGAAGCGCGTCCAGGAGCAGGGGCTCACCGGGGACGAGGCCGTGATGGCCGCATTCGAGGAGAACAAGCGCGACCTTGCGCGGACCGGCGGCAACTGACGTAGGCGCGACTTCAGTCGCGACCTTGGGGCCGTGCGGGGGCGATGGGACATAACGGAGGCACCCCATGGGCAAGCCAACTGGCTTCATGGAGTATGAGAGGCACGTGGCCGCCGATCGCTCGCCGTTGGCGAGGGTCGGCGACTGGTGCGAGTTCCACGAGAGACTCACCGAGGAGGAGATGCGCGCTCAGGGGGCGCGCTGCATGGACTGCGGCGTGCCGTTCTGCCACACCGGCGAGGTGATCGCGGGCATGGCGGCAGGGTGCCCCGTGCGGAACCTCATCCCCGAGTTCAACGAGCTCATCTACCGTGGGCTCTGGGAGGAGGCGCTGGAGCGGCTTCTGCTCACGAACAGCTTCCCGGAGTTCACGGGCCGCGTATGTCCCGCGCCGTGTGAGGACTCGTGCGTTCTGGGCATCATCAGCCCCGCCGTCACGATCAAGCAGAACGAGTGCGCCGTCATTGACCGCGCATACGCCGAGGGGCGGATGCGGCCTCAGCCGCCGCAGGTGCGCACGGGCAAGCACGTGGCCATCGTCGGCTCCGGTCCGGCGGGCCTGGCGTGTGCCGACCAGCTCAACAAGGCCGGGCATTTCGTCACGGTCTACGAGCGGGACGATCGGGTCGGCGGGCTGCTCATGTATGGCATCCCGAACATGAAGCTCGACAAGCAGACTGTCGTCCAGAGGCGCGTCGATCTCATGGCGGCCGAGGGGGTCGTCTTCACGCCGAGCACGGAGATCGGGAGGGACATCGCGGCGCAGGACCTGCGCCGGGACTTCGATGCTGTGGTGCTATGCGGCGGCGCGACCAGGCCTCGCGACCTCGCCGTCGAGGGTCGGGAGCTGGCCGGTATCCACTTCGCGATGGACTTCCTGCGTGGCACGACCAAGAGCCTCCTCGACTCCGGGCTCGCGGACGGCCGGTTCACCTCCGCCGAGGGTCTGGACGTCATCGTCATCGGCGGCGGCGACACCGGCACCGACTGCTGTGGTACGTCGCTGCGCCATGGCTGCAAGAGCCTGACCCAGTTGGAGATCCTCGCGAAGCCGCCTCTGGAGCGGGGCGAGGGGAATCCCTGGCCCCAGTGGCGGCGGGTCCTCCGCACGGACTACGGCCAGGAAGAGGCCATCGCGGTCCATGGCAGCGACCCGCGTGTCTTCGGCATCATGACCACGCGCTTCGTGGGTGATGGGGGCGGTCGCGTGAAGGAGGTCCACACGGTCGATGTCGAGTGGCCGGTGCGGACGAACGGCAGCACTCGCCCGAAGGAGATCCCGGGCACCGAGCGCGTGTGGCCCGCCCAGCTTGTGCTGCTCGCCATGGGGTTCCTTGGGCCCGAAGATGCCGTCCTCGAGCAACTGGGTGTCGAGCGCGATGCGCGGACGAACGCACGCGCCGAGTATGGCCGCTATGCCACCAGTGTCCCTGGGGTCTTTACGGCGGGGGACATGCGCCGCGGCCAGAGCCTGGTTGTCTGGGCGATCCACGAGGGGCGCGGGGCGGCGCGTGAGGTGGACCGGTACCTCATGGGCTCGACGGACCTGCCATAGGGCAGGGGCGAAGGCGCATCGCGACGTCTGCGGAACATAGGCGGCATGGAGGCAGGCACCGGTACGCACGGTGAACGGCGAAGCGATGGCTGGACGATGCCCGCGGCACAGGTCGCCGCGGTGGCAGCGTTCGGTCTGTGGCTATTCGTGTTCCGCCTGCCGATCGGCTACCCGCCGGAGTGGGCCTGGACGCCGGCTGAGGCAGCAAAGCGGATGCCGTTTCCCTGGGGCGCGCTCCGCGTTCTCGTCCTATGTGGCGGGTTGGCGGCCGTCGGAGCCTGGTCCCGGTCCCGGCTGGGCTGGCGGCGGTTCGGTGTCCTACTGGCGCTCGTCGGGATCGTCCTCTTCATCGTCGGGACGCAGACGGTCCTGACCATGGGAGCGCCCGGCGGCGTGCCGATGGCCGTGGCCTCGCAGTTCAGCCCCATCTCGATCGAGTATTTCGGCACGGCTTACACGATGCGCGATGTCGGCGAGGAGTTGCGGGCCTACCCGGGCCACATGCGCACGGCCGGGTTCCACGTCGCCACCCACCCGCCGGGAGCGGTCCTGTTCTACCGGCTGGGCATCGATGCCGTCCGCGTGTCCCCTTGGCTGCGCAGTGCGCTCACACGCGGCATCGAGTCGAGCGCCGGAGTAAGCGCCGAGCAGATCGCGGAGGCAGCTCGTGGCTATCCCGCGGCGGCACAGCTCCCTGGCGGGGCCGTGCCTGCAGCGGTGCTGATGACCATACTGCCCGGCGTGCTCGGCGCCCTCACCGTGTTCCCTCTGTTCCTGCTCGTTCAGCGGTTCTCCGATACGAACCGGGCCCTGCTGGCCGCCGCGTTGTTCGCGACGACGCCGAGCCTACTGCTCTTCGGGCAGTCCCTGGACCAGGTGGTCACGCTGTTCGCGACGGCCGCTCTCGCGCTGGGGTGTGCGGGGGTAGTACAGCGGGACGTTCGGTGGCTCGTCGTCGCGGGCATCGTCTTGGGACTGGGTGGCTTCGTCTCGTTCGGCGCGCTGGCGGCGGGGCTGGTGGTGGTCGGGTTCTCCGCACTGAGCGGCACGGCTGGCGAGCCGAAGTCGGCCCACGCGCGCCGCACCATCGGCCACGCCGCCGCGCTGGGGCTGGGCGTGGTCATCGTCATGGCCGCTGCGTCCCTCTTGTGTCGAGTGAGCCTATGGGATGTGTTCGTCACTGGCATGGCGGCTCACAGGCGGGCGACACTCGGCGCGGAGCGCAGCCATCTGGTCTGGGCCGTGATGAACTGGTGGGAGCTCGCCGCATTCCTGGGCTGGCCGTTGGCCGTCGCCGTGGGGCTTGGCGTGGTGCGCGGCTGCCGGCGCGGCGTGCACCCGGGGATGGAGTCGCCGCTCCTGCGCCTGGCCTGCGCGGCGCTCCTGGCGATGGCGGTGCTGGACGTGCTCGGGGTCGTTCGCGGGGAGGTCGGCCGGATCTGGCTGTTCCTCATCCCGCCCCTGGCCGGAGGCGCTGTGTATAATGAGGTCGGGTCTCGCAGGGAGGTCGGTGGACTGCTCACCGCCGGGTTGCAGATCGGTGCCGTGCTCCTGGCGGCGGTCGCGCTGATGCCTGTAGTGCGACCGTACTGAGCGTCATGCTCGGGACGGTAGGGGAGGTGTAGAGCCATGCTCAGCAGAGAAGAGACGGCGGTGGTGCTCGCCAAGGCCCACATGGATGTCGATCCATCGATCACGATCGTGTACCGCATCCATGTGGAGGACGAGCGCGAGGACGACTTCGCGACCCCTATCCACCTGCTCGAGGTAACCGAGATGACTCCGGAGGCCGGCATCGTCCCCGTGGGGTTCGGCGCCAGGAAGCGAGACGGTCTCCTCTACCCCAGTGTGGTCGTCCAGATCACGCCGGGCGAGCTCGAGAGGATCCAAGGCGGCTCCCTCGCGCTGCCAGGGGGATGGCGGCTGGACGACCGACCCATTCGGCCGGGGAACTGAGAACAGCAAGTGCCGGTGCCTGATCACTCGGAGTGGCAGCAGGCGTACGCGCGGCAGGCGCTAGCCGACCTGGACGCGGAGGAGGTCTTGCGTATGCGCGAGGATCTGCCGAAGTGTGAGCATCTTCACCTACTGCAGATGGCGTGCGAGAAGCTAGGGAAAGCATACCGGTGTCGTGGCGGCACTCCGCCGAGTGCCCTGAGGACAAGCCACGCGTATGTGGCGAAGGTGCTCCCGCAGATCGTCGCAGAATACGCCGCCTGGGCCACGAAGAGACCCCCTGTCCATCGTAGCCGTTGGATGTCATCGGTGCGCCAACTTGCCGGTGAGATCGAAGTGCTGGCTCCATCGGTGGAACGGGAGGGGAGCCGCGAGGACAACTGCGAGTACCCGTGGCGCAACGGTACGGGGGCCGTTCATGCACCGTGTGACGAGGCATTTGGGGGAGTCATAGGACTGCTGGCGGACATCGGGCCCATCTTCCACAAGGTCCTCCGAGTCGCGGCGACGGACCTGGCGCAGTGACCTCGTAGGCAGCGCTGCAGACCTCTTTCACCAGTCTGGAGATCACCCAGTGAAGGACCACGTTGGCAAGAACATCGATCTCATGCTCGAGGAACTCTGGAGCCAGCCGACGCGCATTCGGGGTGAGCTGGTCGGCGTCGAAGAGGACGGGTGGCTCATCCGAGCCGAATCGATCGAAGTGCCCGCGGCCATGCGCGCGCTCACGCAGTACGAAGGCAAGCGCATCTACTATGTCCCCACTCGGCTCATCATGCTCGCATCGGTGGCGGAGGAGTAATGCGGCCTCGCGAGGGAGGGCGCGATGAGGGTTGTCCCGCCCGAGCGGATCAACATCATCATCGGCACCGCCGGGCACATCGACCACGGCAAGACCGCGCTCACCGGCATGCTCACCGGGTGCGATACTGACCGCCTGCCGGAGGAGAAAGCCCGCGGGATGTCCATCGACATCGGCTTCGCCCCGTGGCGCCTGCCGGGCAACCGTGTGGTCGGCATCGTCGATGTGCCGGGGCATGAGCGGTTCATCCGCAACATGGTGGCCGGGGTGTCCGCCATCGACCTCGTCTGCCTGGTCGTCGCCGCCGATGACGGCGTCATGCCCCAGACCATCGAGCACCTTCGCATCCTCGACCTCCTGGGCATCAAGCGCGGGTTGGTCGCGCTGACGAAGATCGACCTCGTCGACATCGAGACGCGCGAGCTCGCCGCCCTGGACATCGCGGAGCTGGTCGCGGGAACGTTCCTCGATGGGGCTCCCATCGTGCCGGTGTCGAGTGTGACGGCCGAGGGGCTGGACGTCTTCGCGGAGATGCTGGCGGACCTGGTCCTGAGCATTCCCCCGCGCGCCACGGGCGGCGTCTTCCGAATGCCCGTTGAGCGGAGCTTCTCGGCCCCGGGACGCGGCACTGTGATCACGGGCATCCCGATCTCCGGCAGTGTCCGTCTGGGCGACTCCGTCGAGCTTCTGCCCGAGGGCGCTACGAGCCGCATCCGCGAGATCCAGGTCTACAAGATGGACGCCGAAGAGGCGCGCGTGGGCGAGTGCGCCGCGCTGAACACACCGGAGATCGGCCCCGATGAGGTGCATCGCGGCCTGGTGCTCGCGCAGCCGGGGTGTCTGAAGGCATGGCGCCGGGTCGCGGCCCGCCTCCAGCTCCTCGACTCGGTTCGGCGCGACCTCCGCCATGCCGAGGACGTGCGCGTCCACACGGGGACGGCCGAGGTTGCGGGACGAGTGATGCTCCTCGAGGGCAACCGAGTGGCGGCCGGGGGCTCGGCCATGGCGCAGATCGAGTTGGCGGACCCCGTGGTTGTGGATCGCGGCGACCGGTTCGTGCTTCGAGCGTTCTCGCCGGCGACGACCATCGGTGGCGGTGTCGTGGTAGACCTGCTGGAGGAGCGCATTCGGCGTTCGCGTCCCCAGGCCGTGGAGACTGTGCGCGCCATGGAGCAGGCCATCGGTGACCCCGTCGCGCTGGTTGGCGAGGCATTGCGGCGCCACGGTCTCAGAGGGGCGACCATCGCGGACCTGGTGACGGAGACCGCCGTCACCAGGGAGAGAGTCGCCGAGGTGCTGACCGAGATGGAAGGTTCCGGGCAGGCGCGGCGCATCGGCGGCGCCCAGTCGGTCGTGCACCTCGATGCCTTCGCCCCCCTTGCGGAGCAGGCTCTGGCGGCTCTGGACGAGTTCCACGCGCAACACCCGCTCCGGCTGGGGATGCGCCCGGCCGAGTTCCGAGAGGCGCTCAAGATCGATGCCAACTCGGCCGAGGCCCTCCTCGCGGTCATGCGCCAAGGTGGTCTCACCGTCGAGGAGAGCGGCATCGCACGAGCGGGCCGACAGGTAACCATCTCGGCGGACGACGGTGAGCGGCTCGCGGCCCTCTGCCGTCGGCACCGGGAGGCCGGGCTAACGCCGCCCGAGGCCGAGGAGCTCGCCACGGAGATGGGCACCCCTGCCGGCCGCGTGACTGAGCTGGTCGACCATCTCGTAGACCGCGGCGACCTCGTGCGGCTCAGCGACAGGATGGCGTTCCACCCCGAGGCCGTGGACGCGGCGAAGGAGGCCGTTCGCCGGGCCATACGGGAGCGCGGGCCGCTGGACACCGCGGCTCTGCGCGACGTCCTCGGCGCCTCGCGCAAGTACGTCGTCCCCTTGCTGGATCATCTCGACCAGATCGGCGTCACGAGGCGCACGGGAAGCGTGCGGTATTTGCTGGACGCGTGAACCTCGGCGAAGGCCGACAGGGATGCCGGCGTTCCCAGGGCGTCAGGTCTGCCCGCCCACTACCCCGGCCATGAGCATCCGGGCGACGCCCGCGAGGTCGCGAGGCCGGTAGCCCTGGAAGTCCAGCGGGGGGTCCTCGAAGTCCCGGCACAGCCAGATGGCCGTCATGCCCACGGCGCGCGCGGCGTTCACATCGGCCTCGAGGCTATTGCCCACCATGACAGCATCGGCGGGAGCGACGCCGGCGCGCTCGAGAGCGAGGGTGAAGATACGGGGGTCGGGCTTGGGGACACCCGCTTCCTCCGATGTCACGATGGGATGGAACAGGTCGGCCATCCCGATGGCGTTGAGCTTCAACATCTGGCCCTGGGTCGGGCCATTCGTGATCAGGCCGAGCCGGAACCGCTTGGCCACCGTCTCCAGAGCGTCGCGTGCGCCGGGGAACGCGTAGAAGGTCTCATAGTGGAACCCCGTGAAGGCCCTGGCCAGCGCCTCGGCCAGTGCGTCGTCGGCGATGGCACACTCCGCGAGGCCCTGTCGCCAGACGCCGGTTCGGTACTCGTCCAGCGTCGAACGGAACGAGTTCCACTCCGGGTCGTCCGCCTCCGGAAAGGGCATCCACAAGGAGGCCCAGGAACTGATACCGATGCGCTCGGCCGCCGGACACTCGGCCTTGGTCGCGAACCAACGCTCGCGAGCGACACGGCGCACGGCCTGCTCCAGGAGAGCCGGCGGTGCGCCACACAGGTCGCGTGCCAGCTCGCAGGTGGCCGCGAAGACCGCGGCGGTCGAGCCGCGGTCCATGTAGATCGTGTCGTCCAGATCGAAGAACACGCAGCTCACGGCCATGGTCTAGCCCCTCATCTCCGCAACCCTCTCCTCCACGTCCCGGATCTCGCCGTCCGTGGCCACGACGCCAAACTCCAACTCATAGTCGCGAGTCTCGCCGGGCTCGATGAACTCCAACTCGCCCTTGCGGCGCGCCTCATCGCGGCCCGCGACCCGGCAGTTTGCAGGTTCCATGCCACAGACATAGTGGCCCATACCACACATGCGCCACTGCACGAAACGCGGCAACTGGTCGCGCCGGTACCGAAGGTAGACGCCTAAGCCCAGCTCACGGTTGACCAGAGCCACGACAACGAAGCCCTGCTCGTCAGCCCCCATGTCGTGGTAGTAGACCTGCTCCCTCTGACCCTCAGTGGGAGGGTCGAAGAGGTGGGAGCGGTCCAGAGCGGCTTCCGCATCCTCGTCGCGCGGCATGACCTCACGGCTCGGAGCCAGAAGCTCGGAGGCCTCGCTTACGAGCGGGTAGCCCATGTTGAAGTGGTAGAGGATCATGTGGGGCTGCGTGGTATGCCCCTCATTCGTGATCGAGTCGCGGATCCACAGTCGGCTCTCACCGAGGCGCGTGCTGACCCGGCGCGTCAGGAGGATGTTCGGACCGAAGACGCGAGCTTCGCGCACCTTGCCCTGCACCCAGAGATGCAGCTCGTCATCGTCCCAGCGGCTGTCGGCATGGACATTGGTCGCCGCGATGGTGTTGGCGCGGCCGTGCAGTCCCAGGCTCTCACCTTCGTCCTCCGATGGCGAACCGACGGCGGTGAACCCGCAGGTGGCGAGGATGCCGCCGCAGAACGTGCGAAGCCAGCCGAGCCCCTCCGGTTCGTAGAACGCGGGGGCAAGGTCGCCCGTGTACGATCGCCAGCATAGCGGGACACCCCGGAACTCGCCGTGGAGCATATCCATTCCGCGGTCGGGGCTCACGGTGAAGTTCAGGCCGGAGCCCGTCCGGAAGTCGGCCACGAGCACACCGTGCGCGCCGCCCTCCTCCAGCCGGCTCAGGCGCACGCCGCCGAACTGGTCCGCGTTGCCCGTGCGCTGAAGCAGCTCCTCCCGTGAGTGCTCCCTACCGAACAGCTCCGCCATCGCGTGTTTCCTCCCATGCCATGCAACAGTGTTGCGGTCCTGGTTCGCATCGCGACGGTCGGGCTCCTGCGTGACGCGGCCCTCGCAGCGCCGACGCCGGTGCCTGTCCCGCTCGAAGAGGGGAAAGCCGGACTGCGGGCGAACGCCTGCCACCATGCAGTTCCGCCGACGTCTCCGGTGAGACGCTCGACCCTGGGGGTGGGCGCATTGGGAGGACCACGCGATGAGCTGATCTACACGATCCGGTGCTGCTCGCCAGGGCCGGTGGATGATCGTTCGGCTAGTGTCGAGGAGCACCTGGCTCGTTGCGCCGCCCTTCGTCGGAAGCAGTGGCCAACGCCCCCAAAGGAGCTGCTGCTCGGGCTCTCATGGACTAGTGCCGCCCTGCTCGTCCTCCTGTTCTCCGCGGCATCGTCCTCCCTGGCGCTGGTGCTCGGGAATGCCGCGTTCGCCGGTTTCCTGCTTGGGAAGCTGGCGTGGTGGCTAGCTCAGCGTCGGCAAGACCCGGGGACATGGCCCCGCGTGCCATGGGCGTGTCGTCCCGGCGTCTCGCTGCGCCTCTATCTTCTGGCCGCCACCGCCTTGTTCTCCGTGAGGTGGGACTTGGTCGACATGGCTTGGTGGGTCGGCGGCATCGGGACGGCGGTCTCCATATGCGCAGCGGCTTCGGCCCGGCGCACTAGACGCCGACCCTTCCGCGATCTTCCCGGGACGCTGGAGGAGGCCCTGTACGCGTTCGCCGAGCTGCTGTTCCCTCTCGCCCAGGTTGGCGCGTCGGTGAACGTTACCGAGGTCACCGTGTTCGAGCTCATGCGCCGGTGGCCCAACCATCGCGACCGCCCCTCAATGCCCGCGCCAGTAGAGACATTCGTCCGCGACTGGACAGACCACTTCGGACGCGCGAAGCGCATCGTCCTCCGCCGGGCGGGCCTGAGGTCGCCAGAGAGCGTCTCAGTCGAGAAGCAGGTCCACTTCGAGCTCCATGACGTTGGCCCGGAGAGGGCAGAAGGAGCGACCACCCTGGCAATGCGCTGTCGCCTGCGTGACATCTACCTGTGGGGCAAACCGCAGATCGATCCGGACATCCGGTATCTTGTCCGCGTCGAGGTCGCTCTCTGCTGCCTTGGCGACGCCTGGCTCGTGGAGAGCCCATTCCCCGACGAGGAGACGTCGGGCGACATCGGGGCTTGAGGAGGGCGGGCCGGTTGGGGATCCGCCGAGCTCCGCTCGGTCCCCCATGCGGCCCCTCCAGGTTGGCCCGTCAGGGCGCCGCGAACAGGCGGTTGGGCTTCGACCAGATGACGCGGGCAACCAGCACCGCGCCCTCCCCTCCGCGGGTCCAGGCATCCTCCGACCACATGCCCTCGCCCACAGTCACCCAGGACTCGTTCGAGCTGACGGCGGCGGCGCCGAAGTTGCCCATCTCCGCGCCGCGCTCGGGGATGAGGACTCGCTCGGTGGCCCGGAGGACACAGAGGCGCTCCGGGTCGACCTGCGCGATGAACAGCGGCGCCCGGTGGCGGATGATGTGATCGTTGTTCGCGCCGCGCCGCGTGTAGACGAGGAACAGCCCTTCGCTGTGCGCGAGCCAGTGCTGCTGCGTGTTGTAGCTGCCCAGGTCCTCACTATCGTCGAACGTCCACGGGCGGATCGGCGCGTAGTGCAGCCCGTCATCGCTCACCGTCACATAGCCGCGGAGGTCGTTGCGGATCGTGAGGTAGTAGCGGCCCCCGAAGGAGGCGATTGACGGCTCGCACAGGCCGCGCACGACACCCTGAGTCAGCGACACCTCGTTCCCGTGCTCGATGTACGTCAGCTCATCGCCATCGAAGGCGCACCGCACGACGGTCACCGAGTACGGCTGCTCGGCCGATGGCCCGAAGTAGAAGGGCAGCAGGATGGAGCCGTCCGCCAGCGTGAGCCACTGGGCACACGCGGAGCGGGCGAAGTTGAGGCGTGGGTCGCCCGGCATAGCCAGTGTGCGCCATGGCGTCCAGCGCGAGGTCGCGGGATCGAACACAGCGTAGGCCGTCTGGTGCGCGCGAGGGACATCCTCGAGCTGATCGCCCCGGGCGTTGTAGCGAACCTGAGCGCCCACCGCCAGCAGCTTCCCGGTCGGCGCGTGCCAGCCGGGGGTAACGTCCGCGACGGCGACGTCCACTCCGCCCGCCTCATGCACCCAGTCAATCTCCGGGATGGCGATGGGCCCCTGCCACTCCACCCCGCCCTGACTGCTCATCGTGTAGAGGCCGGAGTAGTGGTCGGAGGCGATGAGGTGCTTCTGGAGCGCCATGAGCACTGAGGGGCCATCTCCCGTCCCCCCGGGGATCGCCGCCACCCGCGGGTGGTACCAGAGGAAGTCACGCCCGCCGTATCGCGTGGCCGTCTCGACCCGGACGGTGAAGTCCAACGCTCCACCATCGGTCCCCGGCACCTGGCCCAGTAGCGCGGCGCCCATGATGCCCAGAGCACCCATCGCGATCACCTCCGGTTCTCCCCTCGTTCGAGCTGGACGCTGTCGATCGCCACGTCGCCGAGAGGGTCGCCGGATGCGGGATCGATGCGCAGCTCGGCGATGATGTGGTCCGCCCACTCCGCATGGTCACCCACCGGCACGCGCACCCAGTGGAGCGCACCATCGTGAGGGAAGGTGAGGGCGATGGACCGGGATGGGGCACAGCCGCCCGTCTCGTTCCCGAAGTAGACCGATGCCCCATCTCCGCCGGTGGAAGAGATGGCGATGGCTAGCACATCGCCCGCCGCCCCAGGGACAGCCAGGCCGTTGCAGACGATGTACGGGTCCGGCCCCGTGGTGGTCGTCCGAAGCTCTCCGCCCTCCACGAGGAGTGGAGCAACGTCGTTCGCCGCGCGCCACCCGTCGGTCTCCCCGTCACGGTCGAACTCGAACTCGATGGTCCGCCGCAGGAGGTTGGGATGGCGAGCATCCACTCCGCGAACCAAGACCTCATTGCGCCCCGGGTGCGCCCCGAGGATCTCCAGCACGGCGACGTCATCGTGGTACACCCAGCCGGGGCCAGCCGCGTACAGGCCGGCCGGCGGTTCGGGCGCGACCTCTCCGTTGAGCCGGACCTCCTCCGGCCGAGTGACGCCGATGACCTCGATGGCGCCGGTCTGATACTCCGCGTGGGTCGCCGTGAACGCGAGCGCCTCCTTCGTCCACTTCGTGTCTGTGACGACCGCGGGGGACCGGAGGGCGATGCGATCATCCCCGCGGCGGGCCGATCGGATCCGTGCGTGATGGTGCCACCAGTTGTGCAGGTCGAGCTGGAAGAGCAGCACGCTCGACGGTTGGAAGCACGGCGGCGTCTGTCCATGCAGGCCGGGGCGGCCTTCGATGAAGTTCATCGCATCCGGCCACTGGGCGAGCCGGTCGCCTTCGGTCGCCTGCTGGTACTGTCCGCTACGCAGCAGGTTCTCGGCGACGCGGAGCCAGGGGAACGAGTCGTCATACGCAGCCAGGCTTCGCAGCGACTCCGCGTAGGCCATCCCGTTCCACTGCACCGCGACACCGAGCCAACTGAGGACATAGCTGGTCGCACCGAAGATGGGAATACTCGCCCCCTGCATCGCGGGTTGACCCGGCGCACTCCAGACGTAGACGAAGGGCAGTCCCGTTCGCGCCCAGTAGACCGCATCGTCCAGGTACTTCCGGTCGCCAGTCAGCTCGTAACCGAGCAGGCAGGCGTCGATGGCGCGCGACGAGGCATAGATGTCGGGCGAATGGACCGGGCACTCCCACACCTGCGCGGCCCGAGGCACGCGGAAGGTGCGCATGGCCCGGAGGGCCTTCAGGCCAGCGGCCGTCGCCTCATCGTCGCCGGTGAGCAGTGCATACTCCAGCACCGTCGCCGCGGACGGGGCGGTGAGGCCGACTTCCGACGCCCCGTCCGCGCCGAGGTAGTCATAGTCGATGGCCGCCGCCGTCCAGCCCTTGCCGGCGTGCTCACCGGAGAAACGCCAAGTGCCGTCCTCGTTCTGCGAGGCGATCAGGTTACGGGCCTCTGCGGCGAGAGCGCGGAGCGAATCGGGCGAGGCCCGGTACTCGAGGGCTCGGTCGAGGGACCCCTCATCGCCACCCATCACCTCAGCCGCCAGCGCTCGGGCTTGCTCGGCCACTTCCCCCTCACCCAATACGCGGCTACCGATGAGGAGCTGCTGCGCGGGGCCGCGGTCCTGCCGGAAGCCGACGATGAGGTCGGAGTACCAAGCGCCCCAGTCCGGGTTCCAGAGCGCCCGGTCCTTGAAGTAGCCCCGGAGGGAGAACGCTACCTCGTCGCGCGCGCTTCCGCGGGGGTAGGGCAGGGGCTCAGGGTAGGAGTGCCGCTTGAACCAGTAGTCGAGGGCGAACAGCGCGTCTTTCGCGTCGCCCTGCGTCAACAGGTCCGCACGGATCTCTAGCGAGCGGCCTGCAGCTACGGGGATCAGCTCCGTGGCCCGCGTCGAGTTCTCGGGCATGCCCATGCCGGCGGCGGGGAGCATGAGGCCCATCAGGTGGTCGCGCTGCCCCTCCAGCCGGTTGGGCGAGGAGAGGACCAGGCTCAGCGGGCCGACAGCCGCCCCGCGCTGGTCTGCGGGTACGTCCCAGAGGAGCCCGACCAGCAAATCATCAAACCGCATCCCGACTGCCGGTATGGTGACCTTGTAGGGATGGGGCACGGTGCGGTTCCGGTCGGGATGCTCGGGGCGGAAGTCGAGTGCACTGGATGACGCCTCGCCTCGCTCCAGCCAATCGAGGCCGGGGACGATGGCGTCGGCGCGACCATACTCGGAAGTCTGCGCCTCCTCGAGGCGCAGGAGAGAGCCGTTCCTCTGGAGATCGGCCGCCAGGATGTCCCCGCCCGCATACAGCATCGGGCCTTCCAGAGCCAGGATCGCCCCCGCCTGTCGGGGCGTGACCCTGAGCCTGTAGCCGATGCTCCGCTCGGCCTCGGCCGCGTCGAGGTCGAGGCGGGCATCCCAGTCGGTGCCGCCGAGCCGTACCACCCCGGTTAGGTGGATGTGTGCACTGTGAGTGCCCGGCTGGAGAGTCGCGCTGTCGAAGGTGAGCGGAGCCTCGCCGTCCGCCGTCGCGAGGAGCCCAAGGCGCGGCAGCACAGCGGCCGGACGGTTCCGGCCGTCGCTACTGCACTGGAGGAACCCGAACGCCCATGCCCCCTCGTGCTTCGCCAGCACCAGGCGGCTCGACCCGTTGCCAATCACGATCTTCCCGTCGCGCTCATAGGCTCCACTGCTACGGTCGTCGTCGAAGGTCAGCTCTGCGGCATCGAGTGCCGCGAAGCGAGCCGTCGCCGTTAGCCCGTGGTCAGGGATGCGCGCCGTAAGCTGCGCCAGGAGCGTCGGCCGCATCGCCATCACCCGCCACCGGGCAATCGCGCCGTTCGTCGAGGGGGCGACGGCCGTGTCAACCGGCATGGGCTCGACGTTGATGCCTTCTGTCGCGATGAGTTCCGCGGAGACGGCGCCCAGAAAGGCCGTGCCGGTGTTGCGAGCAATGAGGGCCACGATCACCGGGCGACCCGCTGCGATGACCGACCTTGGCCCCTCGAGCCGCACCTCATCGAGCTTGGGGGCCAGGGCGAGGCGACTGGTACTGGCCATACCGGCGACGGACAGAACGGCCGTGACCTCGCCCGGCTGGTTGCGACGCCCGGTGACGCGCCAACGGACCTCGACCTTGCCCTGCGGCGGGATCTCGGGCACGGCCACCGGGTTCTGCTCGGCAGTGAGCCCCGGCGGCAGTGACAGCTCGGCAGTGCCCCCGGTGGCGGGCGTATCGCCCACGTTCTGGAGGGTCAGCGTCACATCACACTCTTCCCCCTCCCGCCCCGCCACTTCCTTGAGTGCCATACTCACGGGCTGGGGCACAGGCCCCACCTCGGGCACCCACTCGAAGTCATCGACGATGATGTCCACGTTGTCCGCGTAGAGCCGGAGGCCGACGTGGACGCACTCGACATCCGTGCGGGCCGAGTAGTCGTAGGCGAATGCGCCCTGGTGCCACTGGCCGTCGCCCACGTGCTCCGAGGGGATGACGAAGGAGGTACGCCCGACGCTGACTTCGCGCGGCCGCGTGCCCATCGGGATGACCACGGCCCGTAGGCCGTCAGCGGGCTCGGCGGAGTTCACCTTGTACCAGAAGCGGATGCCGCCACGCGTCTGTGCGAGCATCGCATCCCGTTGGCCCGGCGTGCCCCATCGGCGGTTCAGGCCCGGGTCGGTCGTCCATGGCCCTTGATGCCGCAGTCGAAGCGCACGCGCCCCGGAGTGCACATCCTTGGTCTCGACGGCGAAGGACGCGATCGGCTGCCAGTCGGTGGGCACGCCGTCCGGGCCGATCCCCTCAAAACCGCCGTTCGTGATGGGGTTGTCCTGTCCAAACACCGGGGCGAAGTGTGGCGCACACAGTGCAGCGAGGATGAGGGACGTTCTCATGACTGCCTCCGGGTCCGGCGTGCGCGCCTTGCGTGGGCGCGCGCCGTGGTAGGCGAGCGGTTCGCAGCAGAGCCTATGGGTCCCTTCCCCGCAGTCGCGGAGGAGTTGGGGACACGGCGCAGGAACCAGGCGTTGCGCCTTTCGGGGCGAAAACCAGGGACAGCCACCGATTTCCTTGTGAGATGTCTCTGCCGGCGAGTGGCCGGGCCACGAAATCGGTGGCTGTCCCTGGTTTTCGCAAGTGGATGGAGGCTTCGCGAACCTGATGCTCGTGCATGTCGCGCCCCGTCGGGGCCGTTTGGTGTGGTATGCCGCCCTCGGGGCGCTGCTAGTGCTGATGGCGCACCCCGCCCTCGCGTACGTCAAGGGCAACTACATGTACCACTTCTGGACCGGACTGAGCGACGCCATCGATGGCAATGGCCGGGCCGCGAGCGAGATCAGGTACGGCCTGAAGCAGCTTGTGTACTGCCGGGGCGCCGTGGAGCGTCGGACGGCCAAGCTGGAGGAGGAGCTGCCGACGATGGCCGCGCCGGAGGCCGAAGCTTACCACCGCGTTATCGCCTTCCACCGGGAGCTGCGTATTCCCGCGGCCAACGAGGAGGAGGCGCGGCAGGAGCGGATCCTCTCGATGCTGGCCGATGGGAGCTTCGCGGCGGTACGGGATGACTTCGCCTTCGTCCGCTCGCTGGAGGATGCCGCGCTGACCCTCGATGTCGAGGCGTTCTTCGCCGAAGAGCGCGACCGCGATCTCGCGAAGGGTCTGGCCCGACGCGAGTCGGCCGTCAAGGCCTGGGACGCGGCGGTCGATGCTATACGTGGCCGCGCCGCGCAGACTGGGGGGGCTGCCGCGGACGCTGAGCTGCACCGCGCCTATCTCACGGAATGCGCTACTCGGTTCGGGCGGACGGCGAGCTTCCTGCGGTCGGAGCTGGAGCTGGCGCGCGACCCGCAGGGACTGCTGCAGCGCTACGCGTTCTTCTGGCAGATCGCGTACTGCTACAGTAGCACCGGTGACAACCAGCAGGAGCGCATCTGGGAGATCCTGCGCGACACCTATCGAGGCAAAGTCCAGTACGCGATCGAGCAGGCTCGCAAGGCGAACGGGGACTCGCCCGACCTTGCGCGCATCGAGCGCCAGCTCGACCCGTCGCTCGCCCCCGACGCTGCTCCGAAGGGGCCGGAGCTGTACCATTTGCCGGAGATGGAACTGCCCTTCTACCACTACCTGGGCACGGGCCAGGAGTACGGCGGAACGACGGCGATCGCGAACGAGCTGCTACGACACAACCGGCGCCACGACAGCGAGGGCGGCGGCCATAGCGGCGACCACCACGAACCGGGCAACGGGGCGCCCTAGGCAGCGCTCGCCTGTGCCCGCGGGTCTCCCGACCCGCACTCATGTAGTCTGGGGAATGCGGGCCGGGAGACCCGTGGGTATGCACACCTTCCAGGAGGGCACGATGAAGCACCTGCAGTGGGGACTACTCGCGGCCGGCAACATCGCGGGCCGGTTTGCACGAGGCTTGAGCAGCACGGATGAGGCGACCGCAGTAGCCGTCGCCTCGCGCAGCCTTGACAAGGCGCAAGCGTTCGCCAAGGAGCACAGCATCGAGCGCGCATACGGGTCATACGAGGAGCTGCTAGCTGACCCGGATGTCGATGCGGTCTACATCTCCACACCGAATGACGGTCACGCACTGTGGTCGATTCGGTGCGCGGAGGCGGGGAAGCACATCCTCTGCGAGAAGCCGGTGACCCTGAACGAGGCCGAACTGGTCGCGGTGGTGGACGCCGTGAGGAAGAGCGATGTCTTCTTCATGGAAGCATTCATGTACCGCTGCCATCCGCAGTGGAAGCGGCTCTTGGAGCTACTGGCTGTAGGGACGATCGGCGAGGTGCGGCTACTCGAGAGCAGCTTCTCGTTCAACATGGGCTACCAGCCGCTGAACATCCGGAACTCATACGCCATGGGCGGCGGCGGGCTGATGGACGTCGGCGTCTACTGCGTGTCCTTCTCGCGCCTCATCGCCGGCGAAGAGCCGGTGGACTGCAAGGCCGTGGGCTCCATCAGCCCCGAGTTCGGCGTCGACGAGCTCGCAGCGGGCGTCCTCAGGTTCCCGTCGGGCATCTGTGCTCACTTCCCGTGCGGCACCCGGTGCGGCGTGCCTTCGCAAGCTGTCATCTACGGCACGGAGGGTTCGATCAGCGTGGCGAGCCCCTGGTTCCCGGATGACAGCAGCGCGAAGCTCATAGTGAACGAGGGTAGCGGGACAGAGGTCATCGACATCACCTACGGCCGCGACCTCTATGCCAACGAGGCCCTCACCGTCGCCGAGCACCTCGATGCGCGCCAGGCGCCGCGCCCGGCCATGAGTTGGGACGACAGCCTGGGCCAAGTGCGGACCATCGACGCGCTACGCGCGAGCATGGGCCTTGTGTGGGAGTGCGAGAAGGGGCAGTAGAGATGGCGCTTGGCAAGCTGAACGTCCCTGTGCTCAACCGCGAGGTGTCGCGCCTGGGCATGGGCTCGATGATCTTCTGCCCGGACGCGAGGGACCTGGTCTTCGAGCTGCTCGACACGTTCCACGCCCGCGGCGGCAACCTCATTGACGCCGCACAGGTCTACTACGGCGGCCTCTCCGAGAAGGCCATCGGGATGTACTTCGGGGAGCGCGGCAACCGCGCCGACTGGGTCCTCATCGACAAGGGATGCGAGCAGCGCTCGAACGTGCACCGTCAGGGCATCAGGGATGCCATCGCCTGCAACCTCGAGCGAGTGCAGACGGACGCCATCGACCTATGGATGTCACATCGCGACAACCCGGAGACACCAGTCGAGGAGATCATCGACACGCTCAATGAGGAAGTCCAGGCGGGACGGATCCGCGCCTTCGGTGGGTCGAACTGGACCGTCAAACGGCTGCGGGAAGCGAACGAGTACGCACTGAGGAACGGACTCATCCCCATGGCTGCCTCCAGCCCGCACGTCTGCCTCACGACGGCGAAGGAGCCGTTCTGGGCCGACTGCACGCAGGCGAGCGATGAGGATGTCGCGTGGTACGCGGGTCAAGACATGGTGGTGTTCGCCTGGTCGTCGCAGGGGCGCGGGTTCTTCCTCGACAGCTCCGGGTCGGACGATTCGAGTGGCGACCTGCCGCGCGTCTACCACAACAAAGCCAACTTCGAGAAGCTGCGTCGCGCTCGTGAGCTGGCCGCGGAGAAGGGCGTCGAGCCGATCCAGATCGCGCTCGCCTACGTGCTGAACCTTCCGGCGCCCATCGCAGCGCTCGTGGGGCCGGCATCGGTCGCGGAGATCGACTCGTGCGTGGCCGCGTCCTCTCTCGCTCTCACGCCGGAGGAGTTGGACTGGCTGGCGTTGCGGACCGCGTGAGGGTCACCGGAGCCATCCATTCAGCCAGTGCCGGCACTCTCTCGCTGGCTGCATCTACAGTCGTGTGTATATCAGGCGGCCTGGCGGGGGTGCTCTCGGTCCCAGTAGTCGTCCCAGTGACCGTTGAGGTGGAGGAGGCGGAGGCACAAGATAGCCTCGGCTCCCCTGTCCGTCCACCCCATTCCGCGGTGCTTCATCCGACGCCCCACCGTGTCCATGCAGCAGTTCTCGATCACTCCCGAGCCGATGTGGATGCCCTGGCCTTTGGTGGCCTCATAGTCGGGTATGGCGTGCCGATTGCTGCGGATGTAATGGGCCAAAGCCCCACGTTCCTCCGCCCGCTTCTTCATCGCCGCCGGAAGCTGTTCGATGGCCCTCAGCGCCCGGTCCACATCCCCCCCATACAGGGCAGACGTGATCCCATCACCGACTCGCTGGCGTTCCGACTCCTCCGGCACCAGGGAGCCGAGGGTGGTCCGTACGGCTTTCTGAAGGTGCCACCAGTCCAGGATCAACTGCCCATGGGGGAAATACTGGCTGTGCAGACTCCGGATCCACGACGCCCCGTCGCCCAGCACATATAGCTCCTCGGCATCGCTCACCCCCCACCGTTCCCCGCACGAGAACAGCCGTTCCCCAAATGTCTCACTGTCACCAAAGTAGCCCACGTATTCCTTGTGCTCGATCCACTTGCGGGTCCCGTTCTCCACCAGGATCGGATCGCTGAATACGTTGCCGACTTTCAGCTCGAAACTGGCTTTCTGCCGCCATCGGTGGACGAAGCACCCGTCCATCTCCACATACTGCCGGCCCAGGGACACCGAGGGCGGCGACGGGTCCGGCAAAGATCGGAATGTGGCCTGATTATGGGCGGCTTCGCCTTGGTGCTCCGACTCCGCACACCCCCGAGCCACGAGTTCCCTCTGCAGCCACGCCGGGCTCAGTTCGACCCTCAAGAGCTCCGCCATCCGTCGACACGTCTGCTCATACGGAAGATACACCGCCAACTGCAGAGCGAAAGACCACACCGTCTCCGTGATCAGACGATGGCCGAGGCTATCAAAAAAACGACTCCGGGCGTAGAAACCCCCACCGCAACCCGGGCAGCGGTATCGCTGCCGGGTGATGGATACCGTCCCGCACAAGGCATGCACCGACCGGGCGATCTGCCCATGCCGCACTACCCCCTTTTTCTGCACCGCGGACACTCCTGCGGCGTCTCGTCGTCCTGCGCGACTTCTCGCAGTGCTTCCTGCACCGCTCTGCGACCCGCCTCCATCAGCAGACGTTCCGCCGTGTACGCGTCTGCATCGTCCGGCACCGTCACCCGAAGCTTGATCCCGATCTCCCGTGTCGCCATCCGTTGTCGGCTCCTCTCCTACCCGACAACCGATGTACTTCCCCCTGCCACTTAGTACCTCCACGTACACACCACAGTAGATGCAGCCTCTCTCGCTCGTCTCCTTGGCACCGCACAAAGCACGAAGTATCCTAGCTGTACGGGCGCTGTGGGTTCGTGGGCAGTCGAGTGCGTCCCATTGGGGCGCCGTTCGCGCAGCAGTGCCCACTCGGCCGCGGGAATCGCGGCGCGAGGGCTGCTGGAGGTGGGATGGATGGCTGTTAAGGTGTATCTGCCAAGAGAGGGCCTTGCGCAGGTTCCGCCCGGAGGCGTTGTCCTGGTCAATGTCGACGTGGAGAACAACATGAAGGCAATCATTGAGGTCGAACGGTGGTGCGGCCAGAACGGACTGCGCCGGACTCCGGAGAGCCACCTCCGCGTGGTGAGGGGAGCGGGCCGCCGGACGATGTACCGGGCTCACTGCTACCGCCCGTTCCCGGGTGAGGTGGAGGAGGATGCCGAGATGCTGGCGGCCATCGGGCGGGAGCTGGACGAGTGCCGCAGGCGCCAACCGGAGAGCACCCCGAGTGAGTTGTTGACGCGCGGAGAGAGATAGCCCAGTTTGGCGTCCCATGGCGAGGTTGTCATCGACACGAATGTCGTGGGCGGGTGGTGCTTCAACGAGCCCGACAAGCCGCTGGCCCCGGCAGTACGTGCGTGTGTCGTTGGGGGCGACGTGAAATGGGTGGCGCCCGACCTCTTCTGGGCCGAGTTCCAGCACTTATGCCGGAACAAGCACTATCAGGATGGTGTTTCGTGGGAGGACTGCCTAGAGCATTACGCGGGCACGATGGAGCTCCCGCGCACCGACGTGCCAGGCATACTTGAGGAGTGTCGCGACCAAGCTTGGGAGTACATCGCCAGGCTTGGCCTGGGATCCTATGACGCGTACTTCCTCTGTCTCGCCGTGAACCCGAACCTGCCGATCTGGACCTGCGACGATCCGTTTTACAGGATCTGCCAGCGTGACCCAGCGATGGCACGCTTCGTCCTCAAGCTGGGCGTGGACATCACGCCGTAACGGTAGCCCCCTCGGCATAGGGTCCCAGCCCTCGCCTCCCACCATGACATGCTCAGAGGGGGGCGGCAGCCTGGACCCTTTTTCGCCATCCACCTTAAACAATCCGCGAGCATCTGCTATAACGTAGACGAAGAGGCGCGCGGCGCCTCCGGGGAGCGGGTCGCAGCTCCCCTATCACTGTTTCGGCGCTTTCACGCTGAGCAGGGAGAGGACACTGGCCAGGATGGGTATGCACCACCGCAAACTGAGAACTCCGTCCGTGGTCCTGTGCCGCTGGTGCCGAACTAACAGCACCATTCCGGTATACGCGAACCCGTTCGACGGACCGCGGCCACGTGTCCTGAGGCCGCTCAGCGGGGAGCCCCCCCTCTGACGATCCCCTCCTCAGGTCACTCAAGGCCGCAGACCTAGATCCAGCAGGCGGCCAGAGAGAGTGACCTGAGATGAAGTCCCTGATCTTGAGAGCTCAAGCCGGAAGCCCCGTCGCCAAGGAATCCCTCGTGCAGTTCCTCTCGTCTCGTGTCGAGAGCTGCAGCCGGTACTACGCCCGACGATCCGGGACAGACGCCGACGACCTAAGGCAAGAGATGTGGGTCGGCGTCTTCGCCGCACTCGAGCGAGTGGACGTCGCCATCGGCGACCCCGTCCAGTATCTACTGGTCCAAGGCCGCTTCGCGCTGCTGACGAGCTTGCGGCGCCGGCGCCCAGAGGCGGCTCCCCTGGAGTGTGAGGAGCAGCTTGCGGACAGCGAGTGCCTGGAGCGCCTGGTCATCGAGGGGCAGTTCGCGCAGGCGTTCGTCAGCTCGCTGGACGGAACGGCCTCGCGGATCGTCGGTTACCTGCTGAAGGGACACTCGCGGTCCGATGCGGCGCGGTTCCTCGGCTGCACGCCCGCCAACGTGACCTACCACTTGCGCCGGGTCGAGTCGAGCCTTCACGAGTCGCTCGCCGGCGCGGAATGAAGGACGGCCGTAGGAGCGGCTTTGGTCGCGACTGAAGTCGCTCCTACGGCACCGCGCACAAGCACTCCTCGACAGCGGCGCGCATGTTCTCAAGCTTCGCGTCGGCGGGGATCTCGTCCGAGCTGGTAAGGATGAAGCCGCCACCCTTCGCCGCGGCCTCGATGCAGCGTCGCGCCTCGCGGCGGGCATCCTCGACACTACCGTGCGCCAGCGGCACGACGCTGTAGTTCCCCATGAGGCAGAACTGCCCACCAAACGTGCGTTTCACCTCGGCGAGGTCGCAGTCCCCGTGGACGTCCAGGTGCTGGATGCCATGGGGCTTGAGGGGCGCGAGATCGGGCAGGACATCCCGAATGCGGCCGGAGGTGAAGAAGACGATTCTCTTGCCCGGTGCGAGGTTCTCGACGACCCACCGCGCCTCCGGGACCACGAACCGCCGGGCCAGCTCCGGGTTGAGCAGGCTGGTGGACGCCCAGCAGATGTCCCACACGAGAACGTCCGCGGCTGATGCGTTGAACGCCTCCAGGCAGGCCACCTTCTCCTGGTGGACAATGCCCGTGAGCTCCTCGATGACGTCGGGGATCTCCACGAGGTCGATGATGAACTCCGCCGAGTCGCGGTAGTTCGCGACGGAGTAGAGCGAATCGGAACACCAGTGGTTCACCAGGCCGTCATCGCCCACGACATCCTGCGCGCGGGCGCTCTCCGTGTTGTCGCCCGGCCGAGCCGATGCAGATACAGCCCGCAGACGCTCCGCGAGGATACCGTAGTCCGATCGGGCCTTCACGAAGGGGGCAACGGTCTTCCCGAGGAGCGGGTCGCCGGGAATGCCGCCGCTCTTGCGCCGCTCCGTGAGCGTGCCCGATGGCGTGACGATCCGCGTCTCCTCGACCCGCCATCCACCCTCAGTGCCGAGCACGGCGTGCTCTGTGCTATGGCCCGGCGGCACCTCGTGGTCGACATAGGGGCCGACTCCCTGCAGGTTGAAGATGGCGGAGCCGATCATCCGGTGGGCGGCGCACTGCCCGCGCCATCCGCCATCGCCCGTCAGCGCGTAGGCACACCGGCCCACAAGCTCCCACGTTGCCGGCACGCAGTCGGGCACGCCCAGGTCCAGCGCGGTGAGTAGTCTCTCCCTGTGTGTCATCCTTCCCCTCCTCGCCGGGAAGTTCGCCGTGGATGGCACCAACCCTCCACGACCTACACGCAGCAGGGCGGCGGCCGAGCCAGGGGGAATGGGACGCATGGGTGGCGTGCTCCTGCCCATCGACGTACCCCGGATGATGCCGGGATGACCCGAGGAGGGACTGCCATGCGCGTGGTATGCCTGCTCTCTGCGATGCTGGTCGCGGGGGCCTGGTCGGCTTGCGGCCAACAGGCCCTGCCGGAAGGCCCCGGCCTGTCCGCGGACTACCCGGGTGATGTGGGCATCGCCGATGATGCCCGTGTTGTCTTCGCGGAGGACTTCGAGGAGGCAACGCTGAACGCAGTCGGGGCGCGGTGGATGGATGTGAGCAACAAGGACGGTCAGTGCCTCGCGCTGAGTGACGATGTGCCCGAGGCTAGTCCCGGTCACCAGTCACTGCAGGTGACTTCCCACCTCGGGCAGGACACGGGCGGGCACCTATACCGGGTGCTCGATCGGCCACTGGACACCGCGTTCTTGCGCTTCTACGTGAAGTTCCCGAAGGACGCCGAGTACGTCCACCACTTCGTCCATTTCGGAGGCTACAACCCGCCGACGCGATGGCCTCAGGGCGGCGCGGGCGAGCGGCCGGTGGGGTACGAGCGGATGACCGTGGGCATCGAGCCGCATGGGGGCAATGGCCGGTTCGCGCCTCCGGGGGCGTGGGCCCTGTACACCTACTGGCATGAGATGAAGATCTCCGCCGACGGCCGCTACTGGGGCAATGCGTTGCATCCGGAGGAGCCGGCCATCGTGCCGAAAGACCAGTGGCAGTGCGTCGAGCTGATGCTGAAGATGAACACGCCCGGCAAGCGCGACGGGGAGATGGCCCTGTGGCTGGATGGCGTACTCATATCCGACTTCCGGCGCGGAGTGCCGATCGACAACTGGACCGGGATGGGCTTCTCGCTCGATCAGGCCGGCACGCCCTTCGAGGGCTTCGACTTCCGCACGACGGACGCGCTGAAGGTCAACTTCCTCTGGCTCATGCTATATGTCACCGAGAACGCCGCACGACAGAACAACGTGGCAAACCCCGCCCCCGGGAACCGCGTCTGGTTCGACCACGTGGTCGTCGCGGATCGGTACATCGGGCCGATTGCGCCTGTCTCGGGCACGGCTCCCGTTCGCTGACACGCCGCCCGACGAGCGTGCCCCGGGGCGGCACTGCGGCCTACGGGTCGCCGGCAACGTCCCTGGTACCACCATCGGGCGGGAACGGCTCGGGCGCCTTGGTACTCGCTCTGCGCGGCTCCACCGCGCACGCATTCGCCATTCAGGTGGAGACGCCGGCAGCCGGGAGGATCCACTTCTGCAGCACGAACCACCCGCCAACGACGAGGATGAAAACCAGGACCATCTTCAGATCGGGGCTCACGTCAACCTCCGCACCGGACCGCGCGAAGCTCACACCTCGCTGCTACACAAGGTGGACAACGCCAATGTGCCAGCCTGGGTTCCCCTGTCAGGCGCCCGCCGACTGCGGGCCGGGAGACTCGCGGTCGAACGGCCAAGCCCCGAGCCCGCCGCAGAGCACGCTGACATTGGTGTAGCCCTCGCCGCGCAGATAACACGACGCTTCATAGGCGCGCGAGCCGGCCTGGCACACGACGATGACGGGCCTGTTCCGAGGCACTTCGTCGGCGCGCTTCCGGAGCTCCCCGAGTGGTACGTTCACCGAATGCGGGATGCGCGTGCGCGCGAACTCCTGCGGAGACCGCACATCGAGGAGCACCATATCCTCCTCGGCCTCGCGGAGGGCCTGCAGCCCCTCGCTGCTGATGCCCCGCAGCAGGCCGTCGAGCTGGTTGCGGGCACTGTCAGCGGCGGTGATGAGGACATCCATCGCGGGGGCGTACGGGGGGGCGTAGGCCAGGTCGAGCCCCGATACATCGTCGACTGTCATGCCCGCGGACATCGCGGTGACCGCCACATCGATCCGCTTCGCCACATCCCCGAGCCCCACGGCCTGGATGCCCAGGATCTTACGATCCGCGCGGTCGACAACGAGCTTGACCGTGATCGACTTCGCGCCGGGGTAGTAGTGAGCGCGGTCCGGCCCCGAGACAACGGTGGTCGCGACCGAGAGACCCAGTTGCCGGGCTTGGGCGCTACTGAGGCCGGCCCGACCGATGTTCCAGTCGAACACCTTGACCATCACGGTACCCATGACGCCGGGGTACCGCGCGCCGCCCGTCACTGCGTTCGTGCCGGCCACCCGGCCCTCTTTGTTGGCGGCCGAGCCCATCGGCAGCACGACCGACGTCCCGGCAACTCGCAGCATCTTCTCGATGCAGTCCCCCACGGCGAGGATGTTGGGGTCGGACGTTCGCATCAGCGAGTCGACGTGGATGCCGCCGTGAGGACCGATGATCAAGCCGGCCTGCCGGGCCAGCTCGACGTTCGGCCGGACGCCGACACTCATGAGGACCAGGTCCGCCGGCACGACGGTCGCGTCGGTCACGACCCGGGCCACTGCGCCGCTCGCATCCCCCTCGAGCCGCTCGACCTTCGAGCCGGTCATGAGAGTCATCCCCAGCGAGCGCATGTAGCCTTCGACGAGAAGCGCGATGTCCGTGTCGAGCGTGGGCAGGATGTGCGGGTACAGCTCGATGAGCGTCACACTACAGCCCTGCTTCTTGAGCGTCTCGGCCATCTCCAGCCCGATGAGCCCACCGCCGACGATGGCGGCTCGGAGCGCCTTGCCCCCCTTCAGGAGGTCGCGCAACGCCACGGCATCCTCGAGTGTCTTCAGCTCGAACACATTGGGCAGGTCGGTGCCGGGAATGGGGACTTCCACCGAACATGAGCCGGTCGCCAGGATGAGGGTGTCATAGTGCATCCGGCTCCTCTCGCCCGTCGGGAGGTGGACCATATCCACCGCGCGAGCGCCGCGGTCGATCCTCACGGCCTCGGTCTCCATGCGAACCGCAATGCCCTTATAGGTCTCGAAGTAGGCCGCGTCCCGTGGGACTCCCAGGGGTGTTGTGAGGAGGGCCGTCTCGTCATAGATGTCGCCGGAGATGAAGTAGGGAAGCCCGCATCCGGCATACGACAGGGCCTTCCCCTTCTCGATGATCGTGATCTCGGCCGTGGGGGCCAGCCTTCGGGCGCGCGCCGCAGCCTTGGGGCCGGCGGCGACGCCCCCGATGATGACGATTCGGCGACGCTCGGACATACGCGTCCCTCCCTGCGAACCACCAGCTCTATGCGCAGCGTCCGATCACTCAATGGACGTTGTCAGCTTCACGGGAAGGTCGATGCTCTGCTTCACATAGCAGGCGTCCATCATCCTCTTGGCGCCGTCGGCAAGCTCGGGGCTGAGTCCACCGGGTATGGTGATCCGCACGGACAGGCTCTCGATCCCCTTGTCCCCGGGCTCATAGTCCACTTGAGCTTCCGCCCCATCGGTCGCTACTCCTCGCCGGGACAGGAACTGGTATGCATAGAAAAGCGCGCAGCCGGACAGGCTCATCACAAACAGGTCGGTCGGCGTCGGCGCCGTATCGGTGCCGCCGAGGCGCTCAGGTACGTCCATGGCGACCTCGTGGCTCCCGATCGTCCCCCTCATCTGCGAGCCGGATACCAGCTCGACGACCGCTTGCTTCATCAGGTCCTCACTCTCTTCCGCTGCCCGCGTCGGGCCAGGGCGCCGGCCACCGCGTGATCGCCGAGCCAACGCGCCCCGGCGTCTCGGGCATCCACGGCAGGCCTTCCGGCAGCGGCCCCGCGATGTCCAGGCCGTCGGTGCTCAGCAACGCGAACCCCCCCCCGCGCATCGCGACGGAGACGGGCATCTGCGCGGAATGCGTATCCTCGCCGAACCGCTCCTGCCACTCCGCGAGGGTGTTGTCCGGGTTCCAGTGGTGTCTCAGGTGCGGCGTCCAGGGCATTGAGGCGTACACGTTGTAGTCCGAGTGGTTGCTGGTCGCGGTGCGTTCGAAGGTGTCCGGGCTCGGGCCCATGTACACCGTGAGATCGCAGCCGCGGTTGATGTCTGTGGCGGCCGTGGTGTTCCCGATTAGCAGGTTGTTCCGAACCTGGACGTTCTCCAGTGTGAAAGGGTCCTCGCGGGGCATGCAGACAATCCCCGCGATGTTCCCGGCAACCGTGTTGTGGACGACCCACGTGTTCTGAGACCCGGAGATGTAGATGCCCCGGACCTGGTTGGCGTAGCACAGGTTGCCCGCGATGATCCCGCCTCCGGGGTTGATCTCATAGAAGATGCCGCACGAGCCGTTGTGGTGAGCGACATTCTCGATGATTCGGATGTCCTCGTTGGCGGAGTCGAACCATATCCCATCCGAGAGCGTGTTGTAGGCCGCCTCGCAGTGACGGATCGTGCACCGCTTGTTGTTGGGGATGCACTTCATCCCGCCGGCGTGCCAGCCGGGGGAGAACCGGCGGTAGTTGTTGTAGTTGAGCGTGCATTCCTCGATGAGGCAGTCCTCGCACTCGCCCATCCCGAGGCCCGTATCCCCGTTGTGGGAGAGGTCGCACCGCCGGACGACACAGTCGCGGCTCCGCCCCAGCCCGAGGCCGCAGAAGTCCGCCAGCGCGAAGGAGCAGTCCTCCACAATGACCCGGTCGCAGCCGCTGATCGAGGCCATCGGCCACTGCCCGCCCGGCTGGCGGTTGTGCCGGAAGTCGATGCCGCGGATGACGACATCGTGCACCTCCTGGGCCGTGAGGGTGAAGCCCCGGACGCCCACTTCCATCAGGGACCACTCCGGGCGGCCGATCAGCTTCACAGAAAGCGTCTGCGTGGCGGGGTCGAAGTAGAACGAGTCATTGCTCAGGTCGCTGATGTCGCGCCCGACGATCGTCAGCTTCTCGTACTCGTCGTTGTTGTAGATGGGGTCGAGCCCGATGCGCTGGAGCGGCTTCCGGTCATCGACGAACACCTGCGAGACCCACCGAGTCGCCGGGTCGGCATAGGACGCGGTGAACCGGGGATCGGTGAAGAAGTCGTCGGTGAGCTGGGTCTGGAAAACGCCGGTGAAGGCATTCGGGAAGGGCTCCTTCACATCGGGCTGCTTGGCCGGCTCCGTCCACGGCCCCTGGATGATCTCGGAGCCTTTGACGACGACCACGCCGCCCGGCTCCGCCTCGAACGTGATGGGTGCGCCCTCCGTCCCGCTAACAGTGATCTCGATGTGCTCGCGGTAGACGCCGGAGCGGATCCGCACCGTGTCGCCGGGCTGCAGCTCCGCCGCCTTCCCGGCGCGCGCGATGGTGCGCCAAGGGGCGTCGGCCGAACCGGGATTGTCGTCCGAAGCGTTCGGGGCCGCGCCATCCACGAAGTACATGCCCGCAAACGGGGGAGAGCCAACGGCGAGGAGCACGAGTGACAGGCACAGCGCATTCATGGCACCGCCTCCATGGGACGCCCGGATGCCGCACACCGCATGGAGAGGGAGTTCCCCCCGCCGAGCTGCTCGTCCTCCGCCCGAGCGCCCCCGTCGTCTGGCGACTCGCCTGTGCGATCCCGGCGTGCGCGGGCCCTACTTGTCGCCGGCCACCAGCGCCGTTCCGGAGCGCTCCTGCTTCGCCTGCGGGCCTCCCCAGAGCACCTCCTCATCGCCCAGCCACCTCGAAGTTCCCCCCGAGGCGGACCGTTTGCCGGGCGTGCACGGTGACCTCGGAGAAACCAGGAGAAACCAGGGAGAAACCAGGGAGAAACCAGGGACAGACGGTAGTTTCTGTGCATCAGCCGGTGCCAGCCTTCGCCTTGCGGGGGCGGCCCGGCGCCAGAGCGCGCAACACGCGCCCCGCCATCGCCTCCAGCCGCGCCACGAATGCCCCGTCTCCCAACGGCCGACCAGTCGACGTGTGGTGCCGGATTTCCTCGGTTACCGACGGGTCCTCATCCTCCCCGAGGATCTCCGCCCAGCGCATGGCGAGGTCCGCCGACGGCCACGAACTCCCCGAGACCAGCCT
>Ga0315288_10000152_pt1 | contig 77789 bp, 76 predicted proteins | sample YL17G11_20_MG_FD_203454 | JGI IMG/M metagenome (GOLD analysis project Ga0315288, IMG submission 203454) | Sediment microbial communities from Yellowstone Lake, YNP, Wyoming, USA - YL17G11_20 | ecosystem: Environmental > Aquatic > Freshwater > Lake > Sediment | place: USA: Wyoming | collected... | reverse complement strand
CGCACGAATATGAAGTTATAAATCAGTTTAGCCAAAAAACTATCCACACCGGAAGAATTATCCCAATTTACCCGGAAAAAAAAGGTTTATCTTCACGAACTCTAAGGGAAAAAATGTTTTATCTAATCAACCAATTAATTAATCAATTGGAGTTCCTGCCAAAAGAAATTATTAACTTTAATCAACTAAAAGAAGAAGTCTCCAGTTATCAAAATATTCATTTTCCACAGAGTAAAGAGGCTTCTGCGCAAGCTAAGAACCGACTGTCTTTTGACGAACTTTTTTTAACCCAGTTGGCTATTAGTCAGGTAAAAAAAGACTGGCATAAACAAACTGTTGACAATCAGCTTATTGTTAATCAATACCAAAATAAAATTAATCAATTTATTGAAGATCTGCCTTTTAAGCTAACTAATAGTCAAAAAAAAGTCACGGAAACTATTTTGAAGCAATTAGAAAAAAAAGAGCCAATGAACCACTTTTTGCAGGGTGATGTTGGTTGCGGCAAAACCGTTGTTGCCGCGGTCGTCTGTTTTTTAAACTATCTTAATGGTTACCAATCCTTAATAATGGCGCCAACAGAAATTCTTGCTAATCAGCACTATCAAACACTATCTTCATTATTTAAAAAGTATCCGATAAAGATAGATCTTTTAACCGGATCAAAAAAAATAAGATCACCAGGAAAGTTAAATATAGTTATTGGCACTCATGCATTGTTAACCGAAAAAGTTAAATTTAATAAAGTTGGCCTCGTGGTTGTTGATGAACAACACCGTTTTGGAGTTAATCAAAGAGCCATGTTAAAAAATAAAGGAATTAACCCTCATTTATTAACCATGACCGCTACCCCAATTCCAAGAACCATTGCTCTGACAATTTATGGAGAATTAAACTTTTCCATTATTGATGAAATGCCGGTGGGAAGATTGTCGGTAAAAACATTTGTCGTTCCTAAAGAAAAACGAATCGCCGGTTATCAATGGATAAGAAAACAGATACAAAAAAATGGCGTGCAGGTATTTGTTATCTGTCCTTTAATTGAGGAATCAACTAAAGAAACGTTGCAGTCGGTTAAAGCCGCCACCAAAGAGTATGAATATTTAAAGAACCAAATTTATCCTGAATTAAAGGTTGGACTACTGCACGGAAGAATTTCTAGTAAAGAAAAAAATAAGATTATGACTGATTTTGAAAACAAGAAATATGATATTTTAGTCAGTACCTCGGTGGTCGAAGTTGGCATTGATATAAGTAACGCAAATATTATTCTAATTGAAGGAGCGGAGAGATATGGGCTAGCCCAACTTCATCAGCTACGCGGTCGTGTCGGTCGGGGAGAACAACAGGCCTATTGCTTTGTTTTTACCGAAGCCAATAATGAAAAAATTCAAAGCCGGTTGAATTATTTTTCTAAAAATAACTCCGGACTAAAACTGGCCGAATATGACCTACGGCACCGGGGACCAGGCGATATTTTTGGGACGGAACAACATGGTTTTTTTAATCTTAAGATTGCTTCGTTGACCGATTATAATATGATAAACCAAACAAAAAATGCCGTTGATTATTTTAATGAACACTATTTAATCGAAAAACTGCCAATCATCAAACGTCGACTCGAGGCTTATCAGATCAACCAAATCAGTCAAGATTAGCGTTTTTTTCTTGTTTTTTAAGAAAAATTTGTTATTATTAACCCATGGTACCATTACCAAAAAGAAAACATTCAACCCGACGCACCGGTAAAAGAAGGATTACTAGTAACATTAGTTTTGCTAAACTAGTCATCTGTAAAAACTGCGGCAAACTAAAATTACCTCATAAAATTTGCCGGTATTGTCATAAATAACTTTATGGACCCGCGCCATAGACAGAGAATAAAGATTGTTCAAAATCTATTTTCCTGTTCATTCAAAAAAAAAACCAAAACTCTGCCTTATCCGAAACTCAAAGAGATAAACAAAAAAATTCTAAAAAGTATTAAAGAAATTGATAAATTGATTGCTGATGAGGCACCTAAGTTTCCCATTGAAAAAATATCAAAAACTGATCTTTCTATTTTACGCTGGGGGGTTTATGAGTTAATGATCAATAAAACTTTACCTCATAAGGTGATTATTAATGAAGCGATAGAACTAGCTAAAGATCTAGCGGGTGAAAAATCATATGGATTTGTAAACGCTGTTTTAGGAAAAATTCTGTTAAAAGTTAATTCTAAAAATGGATAAAAAAAATTTTGAACCATTAGAAAACAAAATAAAACTTAAGTTTGTTCATCGAAATTTGCTAATGAACATCTTTATTCATCGATCATATCTTAATGAGCATAAGAAATATCATTTACCATCTAATGAACAACTTGAGTTTCTTGGTGATAGCGTTTTGTCATTAATTACATCGTATTACTTATTTATTAAATACCCAAAATTGCAGGAAGGCGATTATACAGATATTAAAGCGGCGATTGTCAGAACTGAAAGTCTGGCTGAAGCGGCCAATGGCCTTAATTTAGGAGAGTATCTTTATTTATCACACGGCCAAAACCAGGAGGGGGGACGAAAGAATGTTAACATTTTGGCCGACTGTTTTGAGGCGCTAATTGCCGGAATTTTTTTGGAATTTGGTTTTAAAAAAGCCTATCAGTTTGTTTTGGATTATCTCTATGCTGACAAACTCGATTACATTGTTAAAAATAAGCTATATTTATCACCGAAAAGTCGATTACAGGAGCATGCCCAGTCCCATTTTAAGGTTATTCCTACTTATCAGTTTGAAGAACAAAAAGGTCCGGAGCACAAAAGAATCTTTCACGTAATTGTCTCAATCAGAGGCAAAAAGCTTGGCCTAGGAACCGGTCATTCTAAAAAGGAAGCTGAAGAAGCGGCCGCGAAAAAAGCATTGGAAAAAGTTAGGACAATGTTATAAAATTAAAAGATTATGGCCGCAACAATTAAATTAATGAGAGTCGGTAAACGAGGCTATTCTCTTTATAGGATTGTCGTTATGGATAAAAGGAAAAAACGTAATGGGGCTTACATTGAGAAGATTGGTTTTTATGACCCTCATAAAGAACCTCATCTTCAAATAGACAAGGATAAACTACAAAACTGGTTATCTAAAGGGGCTGTTTTATCTGAAGGAACGGCTAAACTACTTAAATAATTTAAAAGGGGTTAGACTTTGTCGGATAAGAAGTATCAATACTTTCGGCTGATTTAAGTTCAATTTGAATCTTATTTTCTAGTAATTTTATAAAATTCTTATCCTCTTCGGTTAAACGAATGTCTTGTTTTTGAGAAAAAGATGACGGTTTACTGGTATAAAAATTAACTCCGAGCGCGATTTTAGAAAATTCTTTATTACTAAAATCAATTTTATCGATAGTAATTAACCGTCCGCCGCTAAAATTATAGTCTTTTAAAAAATTCATAAAAGAATCAAGATCACCCTGACCGGTAATATTTAATCTAAGACCTTCGCCTGGTTTTTTTGAACTGAGACTAATCACATAAGACGTAATAATAAAATTAGTTCTTTGGGAGATTTTTTCCAGGGCAATAATTATAGAAAAATAGTCTTCTTGATCGGGCAAAAGTTGACCAACCAACCTATTAGCTTGATCAATATCAATTCCCTCATTAATGATCTTATCTTTATATTCAACTAAACTCGCCTTATTTTTTAAAACCATTATTTCTTTTTGAAACTTATCAATGGCTTTTTTATCAGTAGCGTATTGGTTAGTAAAAAATATTATCACCCCAACTAAAACAATAATCAGCACCACAAAAATAATTACGTAGGCTAGATTCTCTTTTATTAATCTAATTAAATAATAATCAGTCTTTGTTTTCATCTAATAAATTAAATTTCCCAAGCAAACCCAATTTATAATTTTTGACTTCTTTATTTTCCTCCAAACTAAATTGATGTAAAGACAGTTCAGAAAAATTTTTCAGAAACTCTGGTGATTCAGCCAATTTGAAAAAAACCAATAACTGTGATGTACTGTCAAACCCTAAAACAAAGCTTGTCGTTCTATCCTTATTGATGGAAATTGATTCAATCACCGGTTCTGGACTGGCATACTTTAAGCTCTCTTTTAAAAGAATATAGTAGGGATAAAAGTTGACATCATTTTTTAAAATATTTTTGACCTGGCTGCTTTTATTTTGAAAGTACACAAATTTAGCCTCAACTTCTTTGTTTTTAAGTAAAAACTGCAAATACATTTCTTTTTCTTTTTTCTTTAAATCGAGATTTTTTTTGTTTTGGGCTAAAAAAAGTAAATTAACTATAAAAAAAATAAAAAATATAACAGCCGTTATATATGAAGCTATCCTCAGATAATAAAACAGTTTTTCCTCCTGAAGGTACTTTTTTTGTTTTGTCAGTAAATTAATTCTCTTTCTCATGACAGATTGCCAGATATGGCTGTGACAAATGATGATAGTTCTTTTTTATAAGGTTCAATAATTTGATTTTTTTTAACTAAAGCGAAAAGGTCAAAAACTGAAGCGTTTATACCCAGATTATCCTGAACTTTTTTTTCCAAAAAATGGACTTTATTAGCTAAGTTAAAAAGAACGATTTGGGTAATATTAATATCATTTTGTTTCGCTTTGATTGAAGAAATAAACTTACTTATTTCACTAATTAGTTCAGTTAGAACCGGTTTTAAAACTTCTTCAAAGTTATATGAACCTTCTTGGCTTAAGCCGATGTGAGTCAATATATCTCTAGATTTGTTTAGATCAAAGTTGAAGTTAACTTGAACTTCTTTTAAAAATAAATTCCAACCTATCTTAAAGTTGTGAACATCGGTAACCAGATTATAGGCGGGATTAAAAAAATATAAGGATGAAGAAATATCGCCAAAATTAAGAAATAAAGTTCCATCGCTGGTTTTTTTACTGGGATTCTTATAATGGTTTGCTAAAAAACGACTGATAGCACTGGCCTCATTTTCAATTGACTCGGGAATATAACCAGCTGTCTCAATGGTTTTCTCAACTTTGTTAATTAGTTTATATGGCGCAGCAACAATTAAAATTAATATTTTTTTATTGGTCTTGTCTTCGTAAATAATATCCAGATCAATAGCGGTTTCCTCAAGGGGAAGGGGGATAAACTGATCAGCTTGATATTTAATCGCGGCTAATAGTTCTTTTTCCTTTAATGTCGGCATCGACAATACTTGTGAATAGGTATTAGAATCAGGAACAACAATGTTAACGTTTTTCTTTTTAATATTTAAACGACTAACTAGCTTCTCAATGATCTTAACCTCATCATCAATAATTCGATCGCTTTCACTACTAAAAAATCTCGGTGTATCAATCTGATATCCAAGAGCATTAATCTCAATCTGTTGATTATCTAATTTTGCATCAACGACTCTAACTAAATTTTCACTAATTTCAATACAAAAGGAGTTTTTATCCATAATTTCACTATAGAATATAAGTTGTTAAAAATCAATCACACGCAGTTTAATTTTAGTTTGGTAGGTTATGGTCATATTTTCCTCTGGTCTTGAGGAAGAACAACTATCTCCATTGTTATAACAAATCTTATATTTAATATCAACGATTGCTGGTGAATAGTCGCCAGGTTTATAGCAGTTAATACTAAAGTCATTGATTATTACTTTGTCATTGGTCAGGTCAGAAAAACCAGAAGCAGATATTGAAGCAATTCTTGTTGTTCCCGAAGGAATATAAAATCTAAACCAGTTGCCGTTTCTGTCCTTGAAACACGCTGCTTCTTCGACGAACATTGTTTGACAAACTTTATTAAGATCGGTTAGCGGCAGACCACTATGAATACTAATAGCAGAATTTTTTATTTCTGTTTTAATTACTCCTAAAACAAAGTCCCCTTGCCTTTTTACTTCTTGTATTCTAATAATTTTTGTTTGTTGTTGGAGAATAGCAAAAATAATTGTAAATAAAGCCGGCAACACAAGTCCGATTACACCAATAACAACCATAATCTCAATTAAGGTAAACGATAAAAATTTTCTTATTCCCATAGGGTTAAAACACTTTTAATGGGAACTTTATAACTATTGCCCAGCTCTTTCCATTCTACTTCAACCAAAACATTTACCTGGTCAAGGCCTTCTGTGGTCAGAGTCGCCTCTCTTTTAAATATTTCCGGACTTTGTCCTTCAATGCCATCATAGACAGCGCCGCAATCGCCACTAATTAAATCGGTGATGTTTGTTACTGAAGTGACTTGTTCATTAAAACAATAAACTAGTCCGTTGATATCAGCCTTAGTATAAAAAGTTTCCCAGTCAACTTCTTTTTGCGAACGTAACCATTCCATTAGTTCGTCAGCATATTGAGTGGCGATTATTTTATGTTCATTAATTTTCATGTCTCTTAACGAAAAAGTGACTACTGCGGCAGCTAAAACAAAAAACATACTCAAGATTGAAACAAAAACTAAAACTTCAATTAAAGAAAATGCTTGTTGTTTTTTGATTGAATTATCCATTTTAAGGACAAGTTGACGCCTTACTAACTATACCCATAGAAGAAACATTAATTTTTTTACATTTATTTAAGATGCTATCGGTTAAAGTAACGTTTATACCTGCGGCTGGTACAACCCCCGAATACATTGGCTTAAAAGTTAAGGTCGCAACTGTCAAAGACATATTTGCTGAAGATAAAGAAAAAGTTCGAGAACAGCTACTTCCACAATCTGGTGTACAAATAAGTTTCATCGAATATGAGTTGGCGCTAAAACTGACCAAATAACCGGAAAATTCTTGACAATCAACATTCTGAAGATCAGAGACGAAAGCTTTTTTTTTGGCTAGTTCAAGAACTGTAATAATTTTGTCAGCTTCGGCATTCAATTTTTGTTGCTCAGTAAAATTATTGTAGTAAGCTAAGGCCAAACCAGACATAAGAATAATAATTGAAATGACGACAATGAGCTCAATTAAAGTGAAGGCTTTACTTCTGACCATAAGCATCTAAACAATAGTTGCAATTGCTACCGCATCCAGCCTGACAGTTAGTTCCACCTGTTTCCAAATATGCACCTAATGTATAATTTGATACTGACCCTGAATAGTAATATGTGTATGTGGGATATTTTGGATCAGTCGGAACTTTGTTCAAATATTTATTACCTGTAGGAGGACAACCAGCAGGATCGCAAATCGATGTGCCCGCAGATATAGTTATTGGATAGCTATTATTGTTACTCCGATACATCTCAACTGCCGCTCTTGTCTGTTCGAGATCAGTCTTTCTTTTTGCATCTCGGCTTTGTTTGCTAATTTGAGAATATGTAACTGAAGTAACTGCTGCCAGTAAACCAATAATAGTCACTACAACCAATATTTCAATTAAGGTAAAGCCTTTTTTCATAATTATTGTTGATTGCTAACACAGTAATTGCTAGTTATTTCTGATTCCAAAGTGGTACAGATTTTGTAGTCGGTAGCTGTACACGGATTGCATATATAAGGGGTGGTTTGTGGGTCAGGTGGAACTGTTGGCATAACCGCAATAGACGGACTGGTACAGATAATACCACTGGTAATAGATCCGGGATACTGGTATCCGCAAACAGAGTAGTATTGTTCCATGGCATTTTGGATTGCTCCCAAATCAGCTTTTCTCTTGGCATCACGTGACTTTCTTTGGGCGGTCGAGTAGGAAACAGCTCCAATTCCAACCAAAACAGCAATTATTCCTACCACAACAAGCATTTCTAATAATGTAAATGACTTAATTTGTGATTTGTGATTTGTGATTTGTGATTTTTTCATAACTATGGTTGATTAACTATATAACATTTAGTGCTCGGACAACTAACACCAGAACAGGCACCACAATTGGTTGAGTCAGAGTCGGCCACATTTTCCAAACAAGCACAAAGAGTATAGGTTAAGTTACCATTATTAAAATAATAATAAGAAGTTGATCTTAATGGGTCACTGGGAACCTTATTCATATAGATTAGGCTGTTAGTCCCTGTCCAGGCTCCTCCACCCGGAGTGGGTAGAGCAGTCGGAAAATCATAACTATCCTGACGATACATTTCTAAAGCTTTTTGAATCTGTCTTAAATCTGACTTTCTTTGTGAATCCCTGGTTCTTTCACGGGCACTCATAAAGTTAGGCAATAACAAGGCTGACAAACCGCCAATAATGGCAATGACAACCAGAAGTTCGATTAGTGTAAACCCCTTCGACTCACTTTGTTCGCTCAGGGCAAGACCTTTTTTCATAATTTTAACTTATTACTTTATGTTATAGGTTTTCCAGATAAAAATCAATAGACTGTCTAAGGTTAGTTGAGGATTGAGATTATTATTCTCAATTAAATTTTTTAAGACCATCGCTTGCTTTAAGACGCGGCTGGCTTTAACTAAATCTTTAACTAATTTTTGCTGATAATAAACTAATAATTGATTAATAAATTCCAGAACTTGTTCGCGGGTGACTCGTTCTAATTCCGGTTCGGCTAAAAAATCAGGTTGCTTTGCCTGTTCGACTCTTTCTAATATTTTTATATATTTATTATCAAGATTTAACTCTATTTTTTGGCTAAGACTAATAATTTTTGATCGTGATTGGATTGTTGAAACAATCTTTTGTAAATTATTAACCAGGATTATGAACTGAACGGTTTCATTTTTTTCTTCTAGAGTTTTTAACAATGCGTTTTGAGTTTCTAGACTGGAATTGTCTAAGTTATAAAAAACCACTAACCTTTTTCCAGACTGAGTTAAACTAAGTTCTTTTTTAAGTTGGCGAATCTGATTAATAACAATCTCTTGTTTGACCGGTCTTATCTCAAAAATCAAATAGTCAGGAAAAGGATTATTTTTTAGATATTTCTTTAGATAACCGGTTAAAGAAGTTTTAGATTTTCCGACAATAATCAAAGGCGCCATATTTTATATTGCATTTTACCAGAAAATTATATTATATTGAATTAATGAACATTTCTCCGAAAAAGCTACTAAATCTTTTAGTTGCCAACCAGATTGTTAATCAATCTCAAGCTGACAAGTATGAGTTGGAATGTATAAAAGGCAATCTTCCCATTGAACAATACTTATTTGAAAAAACCGACCTAAAAAAGACCGATATTCTTTCCGCTATGGCCAATATTTTAAAAATAAACCAGGTCGATATTGCCTCAACTGCCGTTGACCCGCAAGCCCTAGGACTTATCCCTGAGTCTTTGGCAGTTCGTTATAACATAATCCCAGTTAACTATGACCCAAAGGAGGGCATAATTTATCTGGCGACTGCCGATCCTTTTAATATTCCTTTGTTTGATTTTTTGGAAAAGAAAACTCAGAAAAAGATTGTCGCCGTATTAAGCTATGATAAAGATATTACTAAGGCAGTCGAAACATCATATTCTCAAAGTCTTTCGCCAGATGTTAAGGAAGCTTTAAAAGAAGTCCAGCATGGGGAAATCAAAAGCTATGAAACGGTGGGAACGGTCATTAAAGAGGCACCCGTAGCCAAAATCGTTAATACTATTCTTGAGTTTGCGGTTAAGAGTCGGGCTTCAGATGTTCACATTGAGCCTGAGGAGATGAAAACTCGGGTTCGTTACCGAATTGATGGTATTTTACAGGAAAAATTAAGCCTTCCAAAAGGCATCCATGAGGCAGTCAGTTCCAGGATCAAAATTCTTTCCGAAATGAAAATTGATGAAAAAAGAATTCCTCAAGATGGCCGTTTTACTTTTAAGATCGGAGAGGAAGAGGTTGATTTACGTGTTTCAACCTTACCGACAGTTCATGGTGAGAAGGTTGTTATGCGTCTGCTAAAAAAAACCGGTGGTTTACCGAGCCTAATGGAGTTAGGGTTACGGGGACCACAGTTTAAAGACCTCGAAGAGGCAATTAGTCGACCCTATGGGATTATTTTGGTAACCGGTCCCACTGGATCTGGTAAAACAACCACTTTATACTCTATCCTGTCACGCTTAAATAAACCTGGAGTAAATATTGTTACTCTGGAAGATCCGGTTGAGTATCAAATTGTCGGCATCAACCAAGTTCAGACCAATCCTCAGGCTGGTTTAACTTTTGCCAATGGTCTAAGGTCGTTTCTCCGACAAGATCCCAATATTATTCTTGTCGGTGAAATTCGTGATACAGAAACAACTCAACTGGCAATTCAGGCAGCTCTGACGGGACATTTGGTATTTTCAACTCTTCACACCAATGACGCGGCCACCGCTATTCCCCGTCTAATTGATCTTGGTGGAGAACCATTTTTAATTGCCTCTGTTCTTAACGCTTCATTAGCTCAAAGAATTGTCAGAAAAATCTGTCAGTCTTGCCAATACACCTTTGAATCTGATGAAACTGTTACTGCGAATATAAAAACAATTTTGGGTGATTTACTTCCAAAGCAGTATCAAAATAATCAACCGATTAAATTAACTAAAGGCAAGGGTTGCAAAGAATGTGATAATACCGGCTATTTGGGCCGGGTAGCCATTTTTGAAGTATTGAAGATTTCTTCAATAATCAATAAAATGATTCTTAAACAAGCTGACTCTAAAGAGATTGAAACTCAAGCAAAAAAAGAAGGCTTGATTACCATGAAACAGGATGGTTATTTAAAAGTTCTCGATGGCACGACCACCATTGAAGAAATTATTCGGGTCGCCGAAACATAATCATATGGATATTTTTCAATTCTTTGATTTAATTATCGAAAAAAAAGCCTCTGATTTTCATATTATTACCGGATTTTATCCGGCGGTCAGAATTAATCATGAAATATATCAACTTCGCACCAGTCAGATTTTTAATGAGGAAACCGCCAATAAATTAATTCTTAGTCTTCTGACCGAAGAGCAAAAAGAAAACTTTATTACCAATAAGGAAATTGATTTTGGATATGAATATAAAGACTATCGTTTTCGCTGTAACGCCTATTTTACCCGTGGTAAATCGGCCATGGCCGTTCGTTTAATAGACAATAAAATAAAAACCATTGAAGAACTAAACCTACCAAACCTGATGCATGATTTTGCTCAGTATGATGAAGGTTTGATTTTGGTAATTGGTCCGACCGGTGAAGGAAAATCAACCACCCTAGCCTCAATTGTCAATGAAATAAATATGAAGTTTACCCGCCATATTATCACTATCGAGGATCCAATTGAGTATGTTTATCCCTTAGGCAAGTCAGTTGTTTCCCAAAGAGAACTGCATCGGGACACTCATTCGTGGAATATAGCTTTAAGATCGGCTCTGCGAGAAGATCCTGATGTGGTTTTAATTGGAGAGATGCGCGACTATGAATCAATTCAACTGGCTCTAACCATTGCCGAAACCGGTCATTTGGTATTTTCAACCTTACATACAAGCACAACCTCAGAGGCAATCAACAGAATTACCGATGTTTTTCCGGCCTATCAGCAGAATCAAATTAAGTCACAGCTTTCTTCTGTTTTGAAAGCCGTGATTGCCCAGAGACTAATCCCAAATATCAATAAAACTACCCGAATTCCGGCAGTTGAAGTACTAATAAACACGCCCGCTGTAGCCGCTATTGTTCGTGAAGGTCGTACCCATATGCTTGACAATGCGATTGAAACCGGAGAAGAGGATAAGATGATTCTTTTCGAAAAATACCTCGTTTCTCTTTACGATAAAGGGTTAATTACCAAGGAAACCGCTTTAACCTATGCTCTAAGACAGAGCATTATTAAAAAGTTGATCAGATAAGAAAATGCGATTTAAATATCGGGCTTTAAAAGATAACAAGATCTTTAACAAGGTTATTGATGCCGAAAGTGAAAAGGCAGTCGTTATCTACCTAAAAAATAACGGTTATTTTCCGCTTGACATAGGTAAAGAACATTCTGCTTCTACCGAAATTTTTGGGTTTATTACTAATAGAATCAGTTTTACTGATATTGTTGATCTTACTCGTCAGTTGGCAATTATGCTAAATGCCGGCCTAACCCTGGTTGACTGTTTTGATATCTTAGAGAAACAGATAACCAAGCCGGTTTTCTTAAAACTGATTGAGGACTTAGATAAAACGATTAGGGGAGGAAGCAGTTTTTCCGCCGCTTTAAAAAAATATCCTCAGTATTTCTCCAATCTTTATATCTCTCTAATAAAATCAGGCGAGGCCTCTGGTAAACTGAGCGATATTCTTTTGCGTTTGGCGGAAAACTTGGAAAAACAACGTGAGTTCCAGGGAAAAATTAAAGGCGCTTTAATTTACCCAATTATTATTATCATCGGTATGATCGGGGTTATGTTTGTAATGATCACCTTTGTTTTGCCAAAACTTCTTGGTATGTACAAAGACTTTAATATTACTTTACCAATGACAACTCAAATTCTTATTGTTGTCTCTAGCTTTAGTACTAAATTTTGGCCGCTAATAATTGCTACTGTTTTTGGGGGTGGAGTATTTGTTAACCGATATTTAAAGACTAAAGCCGGTAAGACCCAGTTTGACACCATGACCTTAAAGCTTCCGATAATGGGCAATGTCATTAAAATCAGCGCTCTGGTTACCTCAACCAGAACTTTGTCTATTCTTATTGGTGCTGGTGTTTCCATTTTGGAAAGCCTCAATATTGTTGTTGACACGACCGAAAATATTGTCTTTCAGGAAGCTTTTAAAAGAATTTATAAGCAGGTGGAAAAGGGTATCTCCGTCGGTGCCGCCATGGAACAAGAAGAAAATATTTTTCCGCCGATTTTAATCCAGATGACGGTGGTTGGAGAACAGACTGGCCATCTGGATGAAACACTGATGAGAATTTCCAAATATTTTGAGATGGAATCGGAGTTAGCGGTCAAAACAATGACCACATTGATTGAACCGTTAGTACTTGTTTTTCTAGGCGTAGGCGTTGGCTTCTTAGTCCTTTCTGTTATCACTCCAATCTACAATTTGTCCAGCTCGATTAAATAAACAAATTCCTCTTGACAAGAACTTAAAAATTGTTCTATTATTATCATATATGAATAAATTACATCGTGGTTTTACACTAATTGAACTTTTAATTGTTATTGCTCTTTTGGGTGCGTTAGCGGTTGGTCTTTTGGCGGCCCTTGATCCGTTTGAACAGCTTAAAAAAGGTACCGATACCGGAGTCAGAAATACGGTTTCTGAATTCCAGGGCGCTATCATTCGTTATTATTCAATAAAAAACCACATGCCTTGGTGTAGTGATGATACTTGTAGCGATTATGTCGATGGTCTTTCAGATACTTTTACAGAAAAAACAGCTTTAAGTATGCCAACTGTAATTACCAACGTAATCGACACAGGTGAGTTAAAGACTGATTTTTCCACTTTGGCAGGAACAGCGACATTAACAAAGATTACAGTCTTTGGTTCAAACAGCACCGCGTCAGTAGAAGTTTGTTATAAACCAACATCAAAATCATTTACTAGCGATCCAAATACAAAATTTGACCCAACCACAGGACTAACTGGATGCACTGCCGATCCAAATCCGGCTGTAAACAGGTGTCTTTGGTGTGTTTTGTAATCTAATTTAATCAAACCTTATTATATGCGGGCTGAAAGGCCCGCATTTTTTTTGAAAAATAATTTAAATAGTGTTAAACTTACTTAATATGAAAAATAAAGATGGACTTGCCCTGAGCGAACAACGTGAGTCGAACGGGTTCACTTTGATTGAATTACTGATTGTAATTATTATTATGGGAGTTATCGCCGTACTTATTACTGGAAACTTTTTTACTTCTTTGAAAAAGGGCCGCGATGCCAGAAGAAAAGGTGACCTAGAGCAGGTACAAAGAGCCCTGGAAATGTACTATGAAGATAAAAAAGCTTATCCGACGGCGGGTGCTAATCCCAGCTTTCCTTTTGGGGGGCAGTTTTGTGAAACCTCTGCCTGTATTGCAGAAAAAATTTATATGCAAAAAGTGCCCAATGATCCGATTGGTGGAAAGAGTTATCTTTATGTTTCCGACGATAACAAATCTTATCAGTTATATGCTTGTTTAGAAAATGATCAACAAATTTTGCCATACACCAGCAGTTCCTCATTAAGCTGTGCCACCAACTGTAAAGATAAAAATGACTCTTCAATTCCATGTCTCTGGGGGGTTTCCAGTAACAATACTGTTCCTTAAGGAATCTGCTCGGCAATTACAAGCAGTCTTTTTAGGGTCGTTCCCGGTGGCCAACAAGTCATTAACGTTAAACTTTTTTCATAACCGACTTGTCTTAAATACTGAAGATCGTCACCATCAACTATTTTAACTTCTTTGACTAAATATTTAAACTTAGCTCCCTTATAAATCAAATAAACTGGATCATTTTTTTGCATTTTACTCAGCAAATAAAAAATTGCATTATAACGATTGGCATTATAAAAATCACCGGCTGAGTGGGCAAAAATAAAGATATTGCCTTTTTGATCGGGTAGGGCCGTGTCGCGCGCCTGAGCCACTCCTTTGGTGAGGGCCATCTGATATTCTCTTTCATTAAAAGGACTGACATTGGCGATTACGGCGGCATTAGCTTTTATTTTTGGAATAACTATTCCAAACTTTTCATTAACCGGCCTGAGAAAATCTGATTTAAGGGGTTTTTCCGTGGAAATAATTACGGGAAGATTTTTTTTGAAAGAAAATAAATAACCAATTTCGGCTTTAAGAGCGGGGAAAAAAGTTACTGCAAAAAAAACTATTGCTAAAATAACCAGGCCTAAACCGATTTTTATAAACAAAGAAGGGGATAGACCTTTTTTACGCGATTTTTTTCTGCTTTTTGCGGAAGATGACATAAGCAATTATACCAAGGATAACCAAGCCGATAACAACAGTAATCGGAAGATTTTTCTTGCTAGTAACTGCTCCCAACACCTTTTTAATACCAGACAGACCATAGGTCTTGACCTCAGCGCTTGGGGTTGACAGACCGAGAACCTCAGCAGCTGCCGTAGTTGGACTAATTTCGGCCGGTAAAGTAATCCCTTCAACAGGAATGGCTCCGGTTGTCGGTGAAGTAACTGTCGTAGTTGTCGTTGTCGTCACATTGATGACGCTGTCGCCAACAACGCCTGATCCATTACCATACGTATCAAAAGCCCTTATTGCGTAATAATAATCTTTATTACAGTCTGGAACAACATCATTAAAGGTGGCTGATTGATTAGAACCAATCGTAATTATGCCAACTCTATTGCCGCTGTCCAGATTAAACTCGGTTTTATCAGAACGATAAATCTCAACTTTGGTGGTCTTACCGCTATCGTTTGAGGTTGTGAAGGTAATTTTATACTCACAGTTGGTGATTCTGTCTTTTGAATAACCTGATGGTGTGCCTGGACCTTCGGTTTTGTTGTAATCAACGGTAACAATCGGGCTGTCTTTTAAGGCACCACCAGGAACAGTGGCATTAGCATAGAATTGATAGGTGCCTTTGTCACTAACAATGGTCGAATCAACCACACAGTTTCCCGTATTGCCTCCAGCAGCTAGGGCAATATCAGAACCAAACTGAGTAAAACTAACATCAGCTGGTCCTTTTTTGAAACATTTAACAGTAATTTCTCTATCTAATAGATCAAGACTAACAAAGGTAATGTTAAAGGTGTTTTGATTGGTCGGTGTTTTTGGCTGTTCTAGTCTGATACTTAAATAGTTGACAAAATTAGCTTGAACTTTACCGCTTATTAAAACAAAGGTTAATATAACTAACAGACTACCGAATACTTTGGTTATTAAGCGTCGGTTATTCTTTTTCATAAAAACTCCCAGCAAAACTAGTAATGATCCTAGAGCCAAGATTATTGAGGCCAAAATTGACCATAGAGTGGTCGCTCCTGTTGCCGGAAGACCGGTTGAAGCTCCAAGGACCTGACCTTCTTCTTTTTCTACTTTCAAAGAAGTACTTTCTTGCTGTTCTTTGACTACATTAACATCGGTGCCAACAAAGATACCGGTATCATCATTGCCAATCACCCGATTATCTGATAGGGAAATACCAGCAGTCCAAGCCAAGTCTTTAAATAAACCAGGCTGTTGATCATTGCTAATGTCAGCCACATAGGTAAGAGTAATCACTTCGCCCGCTTTCATGTCACCAAGATTCCAATTTCCAGGTGAAGCATAGACTGGTTCAAGCACTGTTAAACCCGAGTTAATGTTGGAAACAGCTGTCCATGAACCTGAACGATAGACAAATCCAGCCGGCAAAAGATCTCTGACTTTAGCGCCTAAAACAGCGCTGTCAGTGGCAGTGACTGTAATTGTATAAGTAACCGATCCGCCCGGAGTTTTGTCACCAACAGCATTATTTGATTTGGAGATTAATAATTTTGGATTAACAAATTGGTTACCAAAATTATATTCCGGACCACTAACATAGTTAAGCCCTTCAGGCAATCCGCCTGAATTATCATCAGGAAGATTAACCACATGGCAATCATTGTCTTGATTTATAGGATAAGTCTGAATCCAACCAATCTGAAGTTCTTCACAAACCTTATATTGTCCTGGAAGAAGGTCTTCAAACCAATACCATCCAAAATGTTTAGTCCCATTGTCAGTAATCATCGTCTTTATCGGAGTAGAATCATATGCTTTGGCTTCACCATTCCATTTGTAAAGATTTATTGTCCAACCAGATAATAATTCTTCACCCAATCCGTTTGTAGGACCACCACTTGCGTCAGCATCATTCCACTTGTATCCATGAATGCTGCTTAACTGGGTATTGCCAAGATTGTTTCCTGAAGATGTATCACCCGATAAAACAGTTATTGGACCAAGCAGTCTCATACCCCAAGCGGTTGGAGCGTTACTATCAGGATGAGTTTGTGTCCATCCGGTCGGAATATTATATTCGGTAACCCAATAAGTTCCTGGAGCTACCCAGACATATTCACCGTAATGGCTACTTTCAAAAGGTCCGTTTATAACCTCGCTATAGACACCAGGGGAAACTTACTTATAAACTCGGTATCTTAAGCCGCTTAATAATATATTAGGTTCTCCTGCATCTTGAACTCCATCGCCATCTAAATCATTCCATTTGTCGCCTTCAATATGGGCTAATCTATAATTTCCAAAATTATTATCAGAATAGGTTTGTCCTGCGGTGATATTAATTATAAAGTAACTATGACCTAGGGTATAATAAGGAACCTGTTGACTCCAACCAGCCTGTTGAGTTTCAAAAACCCAGTGTTCGCCTGGCAAAACAGCAAATTCATAATAACCACTAGCGTTTGTTATTGTGGTCGTATCTCCCGCATCTAACCCATAGCTTTTATTCTCATCAATAAATATTTGCCAACCACTTTGAGCTGTTTCTCCAGCATCCCAAACACCATTAGCATTTACATCTTCCCATTTGTACCCAGAAATTTTTGCAGAAATATCATCATTGGTAATTTCACAGGTTTTTGATTGGCCTGGAACTAAAGAAACCACTCCGTTTGCAGCACAACCATTACTCCAAGCTGATGGGCCATAGCCTGAAAGAGCATCTTCCTTGACAGTGTAGGTTCCTGCGTTAATCTGATGAGATCCCCAGGTTGAGGCTACATTGTCAATATAAACGTTAAAATCATTCTGAGTGGCGGTTCCACCATTATCGTTTGGCAAGTGTTTTACCAAGGTTAATGTCGCCGGTTGATCATCGTTGGTAATGGTACAAGTCTTGTTGTCGCCAGGGAGAAGAGTAATTTTCCCATCTGTGGAACAGTTTCCACCCCAAGTTGTTGGAGCATAACCTGTCTGGGTTGTTTCTGATACGGTAATTTGTTTGTTAGCATCTACGTCATAGGCAACACCTGAAGTAGCGGCAACTCCATCAATAAACAGAGGAAAGTCGGCAACAACTTTGTTTCCACCGTTGTCATTGGTAACGGTTTTAACAAGGGTAAGTTTTGGTGCAACATCGTCATTGGTAATTGTACAAGTAACATCTTCATCAAGTGCAAGTGTTATCTTGTTCCCTGTTTGAGTCCCTCCGCCAGTACATACCCACGATGAAGCCGAATAACCTGGTTTATCCGTCTCGGTCAGTGTATACTCAACACCTGCCATAACTTGGTTTGGACCAACTACAGGTCCCCAGTCATAGAACGGTCTGTCAGAGCCGTCTGCATATAATACCCAATCCTCGCCACCTTCGTTTCCACCGTTATTGTTAATTACTGTTTTTACAAGAGTTAATGTGGGCGCAATATCATTATTGGTAACTGTGCAAGTCTTGGTCTCTCCATTAGCTATTGTCCCCGAACAATCAGTACCAAGTGATTTTAAATAACCAGAAACTGCGACCTCATCAACACTGTAGGAACCAGCATTCAAAGTTACTGTTGTTCCTGGAGATTCAACACCATCAAATGTGGCTGGTGAAGGACTGCCACCAGTAACGGTAATGTTAAAATCATCAGCTTCCTTTGTTCCGCCATTGCTGTTCACAACATGCTTAATTACCATTAAAGTTCCTACCTGATCATCATTGGTAATCGTACAAGTGGCTGTTCCACCATTAGGAATAACGACAGCAGTACAATTGTCATAGGTTGTTGTATAACCAGAAACGGCATCTTCAACAACACTGTAGGTGCCAGCATTAACCGTTAGATCATTTTGGGCATCAGATTCAAAGGCTTGAGAACTACCACCATTGACCTTAAAGGAAAAATCGGCTACAGCTTTGGTACCACCGTTATCTTTAACAAGAATCTTTTTAACAATAAGGGTAGCAACCTGATCATCATTGGTAATTGTACAAGTTTTATTATCACCTAAGGCCAAATTAATAGTTCCGTCAGATGCACAGTCTCCTTCCCAATCAGAAGCAGTATAACCTGACAGATTTACTTCGCTAGCTGTATGAGAACTAGAAGTAACAATATTAGCTACTCCACTGGTAACTTGATTTCCATCAATCTTTAAAACAAAATCACTAATCTGCTTGGTTCCGCCACTATTGTTAATTACTGTCTTGACTAATTTAAGTGTCGTTTGCTGTTGTTTATTAATTATGTATACGTCAGTTGTTTGGCCGGCATTTACTGTAATCTGCGCTCCTGGAGTACCAGAATCACTATCTGGCGTTATACTATAAAAAGTGTAACCAGCGGGTGGATTGTCTTCAGTAATAGTGTGTGTTCCTGAAGAAACGTTAGCATAGGTTACTGTTCCACTGTCGGTTAAAGTTTTTGCATTATTTCCATCTAGTCTAACTGTAAAATTTTGGCTTGTGTCAGTTGTGTCTTCTCCATTAGGCCCTTGTACATCTTTATGGACAACTACTGTACCTGCCTTAAGTTGATTTGTAAAGACACAGTTTACTATCGAATCTTTAGCGACACTTAAACTATTAATTGTAGTTCCAGTACCTGTTTGGGGCGTGCCACCATCAGTTGAACAAGACCAACTTGAATTGTAATCACTAAGATTAGTGCCACTTCCAGCTGATTCACTAACAGTATAAATTCCAGGTAAGACTGCTTTTATGCCTGTCGTATCGTCTCCTGTTAAAGTGTCAGTAAATGAGGTTAAACCCGAAACAGAAATATTCCAGTTGGTGTTACTATTATCAGGGACAACATCTTTACTAATTTCTAAATTTCCTTTATTCTCACTAATCAGAACACAATCTGACGGGTCTGAATTCGGTTGTTCTGAAGGATAAGAACAAACATCTAATGATCTTGCCTTAGCCACTCCTCCAACATCGTCCAAATATATAGAGCAGTAAGCAATTGCATCTTTTGGTGAAGAATCCCCTGAAGGGAAAGGATCGCCAGTTGCGTCAAGATCAACTACACATGTACTACCGTGTGAAATCGTAATAAGAGATGATCCTGTACACCTATCTGGTCTGGTATCAGAACAACTATACAATCGAGGACTAACAGGTAATTGTTGTCTGACTTTTTCCCAGCTTACACACATTGCATAGTTAGCGTTTCCATTGTTATTAGTATCAAAAAGGGCACAGGCATCTGCAGTATTAGATCCAGACATTTCAATTACATCCCAATTCCAAGTGATTTCGAGCGGATCAACTGAACTAAGGTCTTGACATAACTTTGTCAAATCTTTTTGACCTGGTTTATCGTTTGGCCCATCAGAATCATTAAAACAGTTTGGAAGTGAAGGAATACTTGTAATACTGAATGTCATTGGAACAAAAATCGTAAAATGGTCAATTCCAGAGGCTTTGACGGTTGTACCTTCTTGGCCGATTTGGCTTTCGTCAATTTGTTTGACTTCGTCAACTGTGGCTTGAATGGTTTTTAATTCTTCAGCGGTTTTTTCAATATAAGAAATTTCTGCGGTTGAGTTTTCTGGTTTGGGCAGGGTAATGTCATACTCAAAAGTACCATCGGTCATGCCTGTGGTAATGTCATAGGCATACTCGCTGTTGGTCTTAACATCAACTGGGAGTTTTAAATCAGCTACTTTAACCTGTTGGATTTTTAGAGGAGTTAGTAAAGATTCATCTTTTGGCAGACATTTGAAAGTAACCGAAACTTTATTTTCTAGAGGAAAGGCATAGCGAACACCTAATTGAACATTTTCTTTTGTTTCATAAATCTGAGTCTGTTCATTAAAAGTCCAGTCTGTATAACTAGTCTCTTTATAAACAGATTCATTATTAAAACAGTCTTTTTCCGGCTCAACAACAGTTGTCACTTCCGCAGTTACGTTCGGTTCTGGAGATGGGGTTGGAACAATAGTTGGTTCAGCCGAATTTTGTGTATCTGTGCTTTGGCTAGGTTGTGGCTGTTCTGATGGTTGATTAGCTTCAGGTGAAGAAGTAACTGTTTCTGCTTGCCCCTCGGAGTCCGAAGGACGAAGTGGGGTTGACACTGGAGTTTCTGTTGGAACAACGGTTACTTCTGGTATCGGGGTAATTGTTTCTGTAGAAACTGTGGTTGGTTCTGGAGTGGGTTCTTGAACCTGTTGAACAACTGCAGTTGGTTCTGCGGTCGGACTAATTTCTTGAGCAATAATTGAAAATGGGGTTAAAAAAGAGTTGACCAAGAAAGTGACCGTGGTAAATACCGAGAAAAATTTTTGTAGTCCCTTATTTTTTTTATTCATATTATAGCTTCATACTAAGCTACAGCGAAAAAAAACAGACTGGCGATATTATAACAAAGCTTTTTGCCTTTGTCAAATTCCAACCCTTTAGACAGATTTTCAACTTTCCAGTTCTTTTCCCAACGCTCTCCATTTCACCCCAGGGGTGAAATAGAAAGACTCGACAATCCGGATATGAACGCCGTTAAATGGAGCGCGATTAAATGGAGCGTGATTTTAAAATGAAGATAGTGTGGATAGTTAACCCAACTTGCTAGTATATTTGACTACTTCTCTCATTTTCTGATCTTCGGCATTGTTTAAAACAAATTGTCTATATCGATCTTTATCATTGTTAAAAAAGTTTAATACAGGTTCGTTATTGAATTTAAGCGGATTCTCATTTTTTACATAAGCAGCGATCGAAGAATAAGGATAGGAAAAAATTTCTTCTTTGGTTTTAATTAAACCAGAAGCATAAGGATTGGTATGAATATATCTCGACGTGTAGACAAGTTGTCCAACTGACAAGATTCTTTTTGAACGAAACTGTGGCAAAAATACTGGTCCTTTCCTATCAATTTTTATGTTATAAAACCGGGTGATTGAATTGATTGTATTGGAAACAAAATTAATAATTCCTTTTTTCTTTTTCTGTTTCAATAGAAAATGATAGTGATTGGGCATAAGGGAAAAAGAAATTATGTCAACAATAAAAAATGAAGGATAAAATATTTCTTGTAGTTTCAAGGTCTTCATTTTTTCTTCCATCTTTTTATAAAGAGAATACCTCGGGTAAGCTCTGTTTGAACGGTAATAGATAAAAGTATCAATAAACTCATTACTTAATTTATAATCACTAAAAACCGCTAAAGGCTCAATATTTTTATTGTAAACATGATAGTAGCCACCATTAAAAAAAACGTCAGCTCGGGAAGCCATATACCAATCATCATGAAGATAAAACAATAGTGATTCAATGGACTATAAACAACAAAATATATAGATTGGTTTGTTGTTAAGCTTTATTTGATTGTTTATTCCTATGTTTCACCCCAGGGGTGTAATTTACATAACCTATGTTTCACTCCAGGGGTGTAATTTACATAAAAAAAACCTCAGCGGACTTGCGTACTAGCTGAGGCGTTTATACTCATATAATATCTTATCGATTTTAAAAAGTCAAGGATTAGTTTCTTTAGTCAGTTAGTTCTTTTTTGGCTTCTTGGTCATTTGGGTCTATCTTTTTCAAAATAAATTGAAAGACTTTTTTTGCTTCTTCAGTCAGTCCATATTTTTTCAAAAGTTGCCCTTTAAGATAATAACCATCACGAAAATTTGATTTTAATTTAATCGCTTCTTCAATTTCGGTTAATGACAAATTTTCATACTCGGCTTTTTTTGTTTTATCTTTAGTGTCATCAGCTAACAACGAATAAAAAATTGACAAACTGTAGGGTAGTTTAGGATCGGTCTTGGTTAGGCTTTCCGCCTGTTTAAGAGCTTTAATTCCCTCGCCAATCTCTTGTGGATTTAAGGTAATTTGATAAAAAAGATAATAATTTTTAGCCCTGGTTTTCCAGTAAAGCAAATTTTTCGGTGAAGCTTTAAGAGCTTGTTGATTATAATAATCAGCCGCTGACATTAATTTGGTAGTCGTGTCGGTTTCTTTTTGTAAACTAGCCATGACTGCCAAACTGGCTAAAGCTTGTGACAAGCGATCTTGGTAAACATGTTCATACTTTAACTGCAAAGCCTGGTTTAAGTAATTAGCCGCTGATTTATAATCGTTGACCCGGCCAAAACTATCACCCATGGCATAGTTGGTATCGGCCAGCCAGTAACGACCAATTGAAAATAACATATAAATAACCAGACCAGAAACCAAGAGCATTCCCCCTTGTTGAAAAATATTTGTCTCTTTTAAACCAACCTCGACTCTTTCTTCTTTTAGCTCATTAATAATAATAAAGACCGGAATCAAATAGAAAAACAAGTTTATCGTTGTCGTTGAAAATCCAAAAAAATTCGTCACCAAAATTGTTAGGTAAGATAGCAACAGATAAAAAGAAAGCGGTATATCATCTTTATCTTTTTGATCTTTGCTCTGTGTTTTTGATCTTTGATCTTTGATCTTTGATCTTTTAATAAGGAGAAATATAACCATCCCAATCATAAACAGATATGTGAGCAATCCGATAAATCCCGTTGTCGCCAAATAGTTTAAGAATTCATTATGAGCTTTGTTGTAAAGATAGTCCCATTCTGAAGTCAGATTATGACTGGCCGATCTGACAAAATAATAACTGTAAGCATAGGTTTCCAGACCAGAACCAAAAAAAGGATACTTAAGACCAAGATTGATCGCTCCCTCCCAGACTATTTTTCGAATGTCTAAAGATTCAGTCACATCGGTTCTAAAAGCCGCTTCAGTCGCCGGTTTTGTCTGTGTGTTTGGAGTAGTGACTTTCTGTACGTTTGATCTTGGTGGTTGAAACTGGCCCGAGAGAATACGATCGACTTTATCAATACCAGTTTTAAAAACAATAATTGAAAGAATAATACAAGTAATTAAAATGCCGACACTGCGTATTTTAATCTTGTCCTGGCGATTTTTAATAAAAAAATAAACCGCAAATAAAGCAATTCCGGCAATGACCGACAAAAAGGCCGATCGTGACCGAGTAAAGAGAGTGATGACAAAGTTCAACACCAAATAACTTCCCAAGAGATAGGTGTTGAGTTTTCTTTCAGTATCTAGGCTTTTAATAAAGAAATACAAAGCGATAAAAAAATTAATCGCCAAAAAAGCCCCTAACCAGTTTGGTTGACCTAAAGTCGAAAACATTCTTGCCGCCGGATCAAACTGACTGGTCCAACATTGATTATTAAACTGGCCCATAAAAACCAGACAGGAAAGATCATGACCCAGTTTTCCCGGAATGCCCCAGAGAATAACTAAGATGGAAGAAATTAAAGTCACAACCAAAAGTTTTTTTACAACTGACTTATTCAAGTTGGAAACAAAAGCATAAAAAAGAATTAGATAAGAGAAAATAGATAATAACCCGCCATTAAAACGACCATAATAACCAAAGATTGAAGTGTGAACATCAATGGAGAAAATCGTGGCTAATATTTGGGAAAGAAGAAATAAACCAAGAGCCAGATCAAGAAAAGTTCTTTTAAAGATAAACTTCTTGGCCAAGATCATTTTTATCAACCACAGACCGCCGATCAAAGCCGTAAAAATATAGATTAAAAGCATTTTGTTAAACTCAAACAACTCTGAGGTGGCTGAGCTCATCACCAGCGGAGTCAAAAAAAATAGTCCGTAGTAAAGATAAAGAATTATCGTGTCAATCATACTTACTCTACATAGTATTTATATATTGTATTATTATATCCCTTTTCTTTAATAAGTCTAATGACTTTTAAAGGTGTGTTAATTTGCTCGGTTATCAGACTCTGAAAGCTTAGATTTTTACCATCGGTCAAACGACGACTGCTAAAAAAGAACTGATTAAGAAGCAAAAAATTCCATAGGCATAAAAAAACTACCAAAACAATCGTCTTTTTTGACCAATACTTATCTATAAAATAAGCCAACCCTAATCCTAAATAGGGAATAGAAACAATAAAAAATCGGTCACCAAAACCAGCTGATACATAAGGATCCCAAAAAGTAATTAAAAAAGTGTAGATAAGAAAAACAGAGATAAAAACCAAGAAAAATTCTCTATAGTTTTTTTTAAAAACCGCCTTTACCCCTAACGGAGCCGTAGGCGAAGTGGGGCTAATAGCCCCAACCGCCCCAACTATTCCCAAAAGTAAAATCGGCGACCAGCTAAAAAAACCACGGGAGGCAGAAAAAAGATGATTAAATATGCCAATTAGTTGGAAATGAGTAAAACTGCCTTTTTGTCCAATAAAATATGGGTTGGCAAAAAAACTACTATACATAATCTTCTGAAAAATTATCTGCGGTCCCTGACCAATTAAAAAACCGATAATAAATAAAGTTAATAGCGGCCAAGAAATTTTTTTTTGATTATCTTTAATAATTTGGTAATAAATCGGAATAAGAAAAATTACTTCAGGGATTCTGGTAATCAAAAGCAGTCCAGATAAAAAACCAATAACAAAAATATTTAGTTGATTGATCTTTAATTGATAGCTTTTGTATAGTAAATAACTAATAATAAAAAAAGATATCTGATGAGACAGGGCCGGCTCAAAAAAAATGTAATAAATTAAGTTGGTTCCAAAAAGTAAACCAATAACTGTCAGTAAAACAGTTTTTTCCTTAAAGAAGTTCTTTAAGTATTTTTCCAAAAAATACAAACCGGCCAGTCCTAAAATAATCCCGGTTATTCCCGGCCCCAGTTCATAAAAAACGCTAAATCGGTCAATCCCCAATTTAAAAATAATATTGATAAAGGAAATAACCGCTAAAGATGGTAACCAAAATAAACTAGTGCCAATAAGCCAGGGAATATTTCTTACACCCGTTTTGGTTTTGTCAGTTTTCCAAAATATTCTGTTAAAGGTATATTTTTTAGCTTTGAAATTAGAAAGATTTTTTATAATCGGATCAAAATTTAATTTCTTTTCAAAGAAAACAGTATGACTGATGACATAGTAACCATTGCCATCTCCATAAATCCCAAAACCTAAAAAATAAAATCTGATTAAGTAAGCAAAAACCGCCAAAACAAAAAACAGCCAGTACTTTTTCATATTTTATATATTATATAATTTGTCTATGTTTGAATTTCTTCAACCATTAAAAAAATTAACCTTTCCTTTACTATCATCTTTTGATGTTTATTTTGACTTCGGGACAAGCAACACAAAAATTGCCTTAAAAAATAAAGGGATTGTTCTTAAAGAACCAACTTACCTCGGTTACAATAACAAAACCAGAGAATATCTTTTTTTTGGCAGCGAAGCCAAAAGTATTCTTGGCAAAACCCCAGAATTTATTAAGATTATCAGACCGGTACCCAATAGTATTATTTACGACTTTGACGCCCAGGTGGCTTTAATAAAATATTTTTTTGAAAAATCAGTTTCTATTTATTTAAATAAATATAGTTTATTTCGCCCAAGTTTAAGAGCCATCAGCAGCGTCCCTTACTCGGCCACCGAAATAGAAAGAAAAGCCGTCGAAGAAGTTCTTTCAAAACTAGGTTTTTCATCGGTTTTTTTAATTGAGAAGCCATTAGCTAATGCAGTTGGTGCTGGTTTAAATGTTTTTTCTCATCATCCAAGTTTGTTGGTTGATATGGGCGGTGGCCTGATTGAAGCGACGATTATTAGCGGTGGAGGAATTGTTAGTCAAAAAACTTTAAAAAACGCCGGCGAGAATATGAATAAGATTATCGCCAACTATATTTATTTAAAACAAGGAATCATTTTAGGCGAAGGCACCTGCGAAAATATAAAAATCAGTTTATTAAACTTTACTGATGAAGAAAAAATTATTACTGTCCGGGGAAAATCTTTGGAAACCGGTTTACCAAAATCAATCAGAATAAAATCATCAGAAGTAAAAGAAGCTTTATTAACAAACTTTACCCAGATTATTGACATTATTAAAGAATTAATTGAAATCTCACCCCCTGAAGTGGTTGATGAAATATACAATCAAGGAGTAATTCTTTGCGGAGGACTGGCCAACATCCCGGGGATTAATGATTTTTTCAAAGATGAAATTAAAGTTAATGTTAAGATCGCACGACCACCTTCAGATCTAACTATTGGTGGTCTAATTAATATTGGCAAAAATTTAGAGACATTAGTCAAATTAGCAATCCCAAAAGTATAAAAACTCAATTGACTTTTATAAAAGTTCTTCTATAATTGGATATTACTTAAGTTATTTTCTTTAGCGCACCTTGAAATATAGGTTTTCATTGGTTTTAATTTAGTCTAGTAATCGGGTTAGGATTTATGCCAAAATCCTTTTTTTAAGAGTTTGATCCTGGCTCAGGATGAACGTTGGTGACGTGCTTGAGATATGCAAGTCGAGCGACCCTAGCGCAAGCTAGGGAGCGGCGGACGGCTGAGTAATGCGTAGGTATCTACCCCTAGGTGGGGAATAGCTCCGAGAAATCGGAGATAATACCCCATAGTCCCTCCGATTCGGAGGGTAAAGGTCGTAACTGATCGCCAAGGGAGGAGCCTTCGTCCTATCAGGTAGTTGGTAGGGTAACGGCCTACCAAGCCTATGACGGGTAGCTGGTCTAGGAGGATGACCAGCCAGAGGGGCACTGAGATACGGGCCCCACTCCTACGGGAGGCAGCAATCAGGAATAGTCGGCAATGGACGAAAGTCTGACCGCGCGACGTCGCGTGTAGGAAGAAGCTCTTCGGAGTGTAAACTACTGTGATAAGGGAAGAAGACCTCCGATTCGGAGGTTTGACGGTACCTTATTAGAAAGGGGCCGCTAATTGCGTGCCAGAAGCGTCGGTAATACGTGAGCCCCAAACGTTATCCGGTTTTATTGGGTGTAAAAGGTCGCGTAGGTGGTTTTATAAGTTGTCTCTTAAATGCTCCAGCTCAACTGGAGAATAGGAGATAAGACTGTAAAACTAGAGTTTTCTCAAGGGAGATTGGAACTTAGGGAGGAGTAGTGAAATGCGTTGATACCCTAGGGAACACCAGTGGCGAAGGCGAATCTCTGGGAGATAACTGACACTGAGGCACGAAAGTTAGGGGAGCGAAGCAGATTAGAGACCTGCGTAGTCCTAACTGTAAACGTATGTCTGCTAGCTGCATTTTTTCCCCGCCTTTGGCGGGGGAGGGGTGTGGCGAAGATAACTCGTTAAGCAGACCACCTGGGGAGTACGGCCGCAAGGCTAAAACTCAAAGGAATTGGCGGGGAGGCACACAACCAGTGGAACATGTGGTTTAATTCGAAACGAAACGAAGAACCTCACCAGGGTTTGACATCTCAGCGTCCTATTCTCCGGAAACGGAGAAAATTCGTAAGAAGGCTGGGACAGGTGCTGCATGGCTGTCGTCAGTTCGTTCCGTGAGGAGTGCCCTTAAGTGGGACAACGAACGCAACCCCCATCCTGTGTTAAATCTGTCACAGGAAACTGCTCTGATGTTTCATCGGAGAGGAAGGAGGGGTAGACGTCAAGTCAGCACGGCCCTTATACCCTGGGCCACACACATGTTACAATGAGAATTAACAATGGGTTTCGCTACTTAGTAATAAGAAGCAAATCCCGGAAAAGTTCTCTCAGTGGGGATTGAGGTCTGCAACTCGACCTCATGAACACGGAATTGGTAGTAATCGCGGGTCAGTCATACCGCGGTGAATACGTTCTTGCCTCTTGCACACACCGCCCGTCAAGCCAACAAAGTCGAGATTATTTGAACCCTCCGATTCGGAGGGGAGAATAACTTCGGCGATGGGGGTTAAGTCGTAACAAGGTAGCCGTTCTGGAAGGAGCGGCTGGATCACCTCCTTTCTTTTTTTAACCCGAATGTGTCGGGGTTTCCCTAACCCGATTATTAGATTGAATGTTTTATTTGAAGAATATCTTACCAACTAGTCCTACGATTGAAGCGACGCTGATAATCACTGCCATTGAGATGAGTAGAAAATTTTGAAAGCGGTTGTTTTTATACTTTCCCATTAGATGTTCGTCGTTAGCAAAACGATAGAGATAATAAAAAATTATTGGTAGAACAAAACCGTTAAGAAAGTCGGCGTAAAGAGTAATCTGAAAGAGTGAAAATTTTGGTTGCATGACAAAAATAGACGCCAAAATTATTTGAAATATAAAAAAACCATAGAAAAACCTACTTTTCATAAATCCATGATCAAGGCTACCCTCAAAACCAAAAAGCTCGGAAAAAGCATAAGCAGTTGATAGGGGAACAATGGCACACCCGAGAAAACCAGCCGCCAGCAAGCCAATCCCAAAAAAAGTACCGGCCAGATTGCCAGCCAAAGGCTTAATCGCCAAAGCTGCCTCAGCCGCTCCCTGGATCAATATTCCTTTGCTAAATAAAGTGGCGGCCACGGCCACCATCATAAACATAGTAAAAACATCACTTATAATAGAGGCAAGATAAACCTCAAACTGCTCGTACTTTATTTTGGCTAAGGTTAGTTTTTTGTCTTTAATTGAACTGGCAATTATAAACTGTCCCCAGGCAGTCACTGTCGTTCCTAAAACGGCAATCGACGTATACAAAAAATCAAAAGACATCTTGCCTTGGGGAACAATCATTGACCTGGCCACCATAGACCAGTTGGGCTTGGCTAAAATTGCCGAGAAAAAATAAGTCAAGTAAAAAATCATGACAATAAAAAAGAGTTTTTCCGTGTAAGAATAGGTCGATTTAATTAAAAAGAGAAAGAGAAAAAGTAGGGTCAGAGGAAGAAAAATTCGATAGTCAAGACCGAACAAAATAAGGGCTCCTTTAAGACCACTGACATCCTGAAGAACGACACCAAAGTTAACAATAAAAATTAAAATAAAAAGAATAATCGCTACTTTAATTCCATAAAACTCTCTAATTAAATCTGCTAAACCCTTACCGGTAACAATTGCAATTCTCGCCCCAATTTCTTGTGAAATAGCCAAGACTAATGTAATAGGAATTAAGGTAATTAATATTTGATATCCAAATTTAGCTGCCGCCACTGAATATGTCGCCACGCCTCCAGCATCATTATCGGCAAAAGCGGTCACCAATCCCGGACCGGCAACAATTATGAAAGTGAGAATCCGATACTTCCACCTTTCAAAAAATTTTTTCATTTAATTTTTTTGGAAATAAAGTCTGATAGAACATCAAAACCAAGAACTCCTAAAATATTTTTTTTCTCATTAATAATCGGTAAAGCCTGCAGTTCGTATTTAAGAATTTTTTTTATGGCAATTTCCTCTGGGGTTGTTAGATAAATCGTAATCACGTTTTGAGTCATAAATTTATAGACCTGTTCATCAAGATTTTGAAGCATTAATTCATGCAGGTTGGAAACGCCAACCAACTGATTTTTTTCATTAACAACATAAACATAGTCTAAAAAGTTATAATCAGCGGTTTCTTTTTTTATTTTATCTATAGTCTCCCTAACTGTGAAACTTGAGGGAACTGAAATAAACTCGGTTGTCATCAAGCTACCAATCGGTGTTTTTGATAAGTCTATTAAATTAAGCAGTTGCAGCCTTTTTTTTTCCGGAAGTAGATTGATGATGCTTTCCCACCTTCTTTTGGAAAGCGATAAAAGGATATCAACCGCTTCATTAGGATCCATCAGGCTAATAATACTGGCAGATTTTTCCGGTTTAAAATGACGAATAATATCAACTTGATAGTTGATGTTTAAATCACTAATAACCTGGGCGGCAAAGTTTTCATCGACCAATCGCAGTACCCGTCTGGTGTTGATCATGTTGGTTTTTTCCAGGTGATCAGCCAGATCCTCCGGTCTTAGTCTTTCTAATTTTGTCTCTTCCATTTTTAGCTTAACTTGACCACGACTTAACTCAACCGGCTGAATATCAGACCACGACAAAAATCTTGAGGAACCTGGCAATCCGAATAAACGTAAAAACTTTACCGCCAGTTCACTAAGTCCAAGCCAACGAAGAATTCCCAATAAATCAATATCAACGCCAACAATATACCAATTAGTCTCTTCTCTTTGAAAAACAATATCATTAACTCGGACAATTTTATTTCCTTTAATATCAATTATCTGCTTATCAAGGAGATTTTTTAAAACATAAAGCTCGTTTTCTTGTAGCTCGGTTATTAAGTAATTTTTGGCAATAATAAAATTGCCGTTAGTTTTTTTTAAAAAGTCAATTGGAACCACTAAAGCTTCATTTTTTGCATCTCTTATAACTAGTTTTGTGACACGGGGTTTATCAGAAGAGAGAAAGATAAAATCATCAAGGCGTCCAACTTGAATGCCGTCTTCAGTCGAGACTTTTTTGCCTCTTATTTCTGAAAAATAAAGCATTTATTTATTATAGCACCAAAAAAATATATAAATACAGTAAATTCCAAATCACAAATTACAAATCACAAGAAAATATCAAAATTCAAATTATAAAACTTAAAAGCGAAGATATCTTTTTTTAGACAATCGCTTGGGTACCCCTTAGATTGGGTGAAGCGGTCTAAAAAAATGGTATCGAATTTTTAAGGCTAAAAAATATATAATCTTATGTTATAATTTTTAAGCTTGGGTGCGTAGTTTAACGGTAAAACACCCCGCCAGGTAAAAGGGCACGTAGTTTAATGGTAAAACACATCTCTGATAAAGATGAGAGCGATAGTTCGATTCTATCCGTGCCCACAAATTCAGGCGGGGAGAGCGATGGTTCGACTCCATCCGCACCCACATTAGAATCTGTTAACGAGTTAACGGGTTACGTGTTAACGAGTTTATAGATTCTTATGTCCGCCAATAAACGCTCTTTAAGACGTCGAGTGAATAACGATGAGTTAAGTCTTAAAGTAAGTTATGGAGGACCAGATGCATCCCGCCTTAAAGGACCCGTAGCTCAACGGCCAGAGCACTTCGTTTACATCGAAGATGTTAGAGGTTCGAATCCTCTCGGGTCCACAAATACGGCGGGAGGGTTGGGGGGGGCTATAGTGCTGAGCGAACTTGTCCTGAGTATCGTCGAAGGAGTCGAAGCATTCGAATCCCCCAGCGACTACCATTTTTGTTGAATATATATAATAAACTGTATGTACAAGGTCATTAAAAAATCAGAAAGTATATTAAGGCAGATTGCACCAAATAAAACCGCCAATAATTATATAACCAAAGACATAAATCCGCTTTTCTCACTGGCCACTACAAAAGGAGATAATTATTACGAAAAAGTAAAAGTAGGATATAACAGAGTTTATTTTGTTCTAGAAGGAGAATTAATCCTTAACTTTGACAAAAAACAAGAAAAACTTAACGTTGGCGACTGTATTTATATTGAAAAAAATACGACATATGAAATGACAGGCACATTTAATGCAATAGTAATTAATCAACCCGCATTTAGTACACTTCCTGATAAAAACTAACAGTTACTTCCAAAAAAAATAAGACCGCCATGACAAACAAACTCACCTCAGAGGTAATTTAACAATAGAAATCCTTCACTTCAATGTTTTGATACATTAAAGTGGGTGTGATTATATTCCTTTGCGTTTTTTTTCTTCGCGAGCAATTTTGTTTTGCCATGCTTGTGACCAATTGACTCCAGGCACCCCGGGGGCTCGAACAATAGAAATTATTTCTTCAAAAAAACCTTCAATTTTTTCATTCTTCAGTATTCTGTTTAAAACGGGAACAACACCAGTACTTTTTGTCATTAAGAAATTAAATTTTGAAACAGTTGCCGAAGACACTTTTATAGTCTCACAAATTGTCAGATAATCAATATTTTTCATCAATAAATATATGACGGCGACTCTTTTTGCGATCATAATCCTTTCAACTGGTGAAAAAATGTCCTTAATTATTTCTTCAAATTGTTCTTGCTGATGATTTTTACCAACAACTTCAAAAAATAGTTTAAATAGTTTTTCTAATACCTCGTCATCTATTTTAAATTGCGATAGTGGTGGCATATACTTCAATGTTTTAAAACATTGAAGTAATTAAATCAATGGACTATAGACGACAAAAAATAGTGAATAGGTGATTAAGACAGTTAAAAAAAGGTTATATTGATATTTTCAAAACGAAGATGCCGCTACGATAATTTATATCAAATTAGCTTGTAGGTGATAGTAGGGCGGTTTGTTTTTGTAACGCCGGATGGCCATCCTAATTATTTCTTCAAGAAAATCACCATAGTCCATACCAACTAGCTCGGCCACATTAGGAACACAGTCACCAATGTTAATCGAAGGATTCGGATTTAACTCAATCACATAAGGATTGTCATTTTTATCAACTCTGACTTCCACCCGGCCATAGTCACGACAGTCCAAAATATTATATGTGTCTAAGGCAATTTCTGAGATTAGAGCTTCTAATCGTTTACTGATATTTTTTGGTGGTCTTTGAATAACAATTTTTTGATAAACCGGATTATCTTCCCACTTGGCTTCAAATGGATAAATGTGCCAATAACCTTTGGGCATTTTATTGAACATTGACCGCGATAGGGGAAGGATTTTTAAGTCCACTTCATCACTACCAATAATGCTGACATCATATTCATCACCCTCAATAAATTCTTCCACTAGAGCCGGGCGACCAAGTTTAATAATAATTTTTTCCAGCTGTTTCATTAGTTGTTTTTTGTTGATGACGACCGACTCGTTGGTGATACCGATTGAGTTATCAGTATTGCCCGGCTTAACAATTAACGGATACTTTAAATCTTCATTGATATCATCATCAATCGCATAAGCATAGTCCCATTTTGGCGTGGGAATATTGTGAAAAGCTAACAATTTTTTTACTCTGATTTTATCGATACATAAAGCCAGGGTAAAAGGATTAGAACCAGTATAAGGGATTTGCAAAGTATCAAGGATTGAAGCGGCATGAGGCTCTAATAAACTAGATTCATTAATTCGTTCACAGACATTGAAGATTAAATCAACATCACTGCTTCTTAGTTCATTAAATGCCTTTGGTAAATTATTAAAATCATAAAATGATATTTTATAACCTCTATCTTTAAGAGTTTTTTCAATATTTTTTCCCACTGACATTAAATCGTTTTCCACACTGTCACCATTACTGTTATAAATATTACAGGCGATACCAATATGAAGTTTGCGTAAATTTTGATGAGAAAAATGACGGATACTCTCAATCTTAGCCGCCCTTAAAAAGGACTCTTTGCCTAAAGAGGCAAAAGTCCGTCGGTGTTTACGAAGTGTTTTTCCCAGTGAAGAAGCTGGATCAAACTTAACTACCTTATAGTCGATGTAGTCTAAAGCATCTTTTAAGTTATCCTGGGCATCGATTGAACTTTCCCCACTGATCGTTAGCCAACCTAAATATTCAGCTCCATCAGGTTGTATTAAAATCGGTTCACCAATTTTTTTATAAATATGCAGTTCTTCAAGATACTTTCGGTGTTTTAATTTTTCGGAAATATCCAGCTGGACTAAAATTCCCGAGTTCTCCGGATATAAATCCCAACCAATAATATATTTTTTTGGCGTTTCTGGTTTTTTTATACTTATATATTGGCCAAAGGCAATCTTAATGGCCATTTCTATCAGATCAACCCCCCAGGCCGCTTTTGTGTATGAGTAAATATAATCACCACCCATTCTCAGGTTTACCTCCAAAGGCACCGGACCATTCTTGGTTGATTTGGCCTCAAAGTGAATACAGCCGTTTTGAATACCCAGTTTTTCTAATGTTTCCTCAGCCATTTCAATTAGCTTTTCTTGTTGTTTCATCGGTAAACCCGAAGGAATTGCCTGACCACTGTCATAGAAAAAAATGTCTTTCGACTTATTAAAATTATCAGAAATTGAATGAAACTTAACTTTGCCATTTTGAAGAAGTATATCAATATCAACCTCATCACCATCAATAAACTCTTCGACAAAGATATCTAAACCATCTGATAAAGAAGACTCAACATTAGTAGAAATATGATTTTTTACGTCGTGAAATATCTCTATGAGATCTTCTTTTGTTTCTACCTTAACTACAAAAGCACTGCTACTACCATAAACCGGCTTAATCACCAAAGGAAAACGAAATTTTTTAATAACAAATTTTAAGTCTTCATTAGTTTTTACCAACTTATGTATTGGTGCTGGAATATAGTTGTTCCAACAAAACTCTCTAAAAAGATATTTATTTCTGACTTGTTTAGCAATATGATAGGGAATGCCGATAAGGTTAAAACGATCAACTATTTTTGAGGTTAAAAGAACATCGTCTTCCCAAAAAGTAATCGCCCCGTTTATTTTTATGTCCGGGTTACCAGTAATAAACTTTTCTATCGCCGCCAAAGCTTCGCGATGATCAGTCGTATCGGCAAGCATCCAATGGTCAACATATGGTTGAGCCCAATTTTTTTCTTTATTGATAACGATAATTCTCAGGCCAAGTTTTTTTAGCCGATGAAAAATAAATCGTTTCTTTGTTGATCCGGTATTAACGACCAGTAAAGTTTTGTTTTTAAGTTCTCCGGGGGGTTCGCTTTTTTCTGATTTTTCCATGAATAATATTTATTCTGCAAATATATTTGATTACTATACATAATAAATATGTTTCTACTATTGTCAAGAGGTAATTTTGCTATACTGATTTTATGGAGAAAAAATTAGGTTTTTTCCTGAAAAGATCATTCGGTGATTTTTTTGAAGCCGTGTCAAATGTCTTTATTTTTTTGCCTTATTTTTTTTCCATACCAACACTACTAAAAACACTTTTTTTTCCTTGGAAAAACCTGGTAACCAAGAAAACTACTCGTGGTTTTTCTTTTTCAGAGTGGGGAGATAGGCTTTTTTTTAATCTTGTTTCGCGAACTTTAGGTTTTTTTATGAGATTTTCTTTCCTTCTTTTTTTTCTGATTATTCTAATACTGTATTTGATTTCTTTACCGATTACTTTTTTTGTTTTCATATTTTTATTGCCGTTTCAATATCTAAAGATTGGCTTTGAAAAAACTGAAGAAGAAGAAAAGGCTGGTCATCGACAACATTTTATTTTTAATCATTTACTTAACAAAGAAAATGAAGCCGTGGTGACTCAATGGTTTGAAGAATATTACAAAAAAGTTTATATTCATGCCCATTGGTGGAAAATTAGCAACCTGTTTTCTTATCCGCCCATGGGTCGCGACTGGGCCGTCGGATATACACCAACTGTCGACGAATACTGCGAAGAACTGACCTCGCCGCTTTATCAAAATCAAATAAAGACCGCTTTTGACCGGGAAAAAGAAATCGATCAGATGCAAAGAATTTTTTCCAAGTCGCAGGAAGCCAATGTTCTAATAGTCGGTGAAGAAGGCGTCGGCAAACACACAATTATTGACGCTTTTGCCAAAAAAATTTATGAAGGTAAAGTTAATAATTTTTTAGCTTTTAAAAGAGTATTAAAGCTTAATATGGAAAAAATTTTGACTCAGTTTACCGATCAAAAACAAAGAGAGAATTTTTTTGAGGAACTGCTTTATGAAGCAACTGAAGCAAAGAATATTATTTTATTTATTGATGATCTTGATAAATACATCTTTAGTGGTTCTGACAGAGTAGATCTGTCCGTCTCCTTAGAAAAATATGCCAAAACCTCTAAAATTCAGATCATTGGAGTGAGTACTCCTTTTTTCTACCAAAAATTTATTTTTCCCAACGAAAAAATAAGTCGTATCTTTGAAAAGGTTGATGTTTTTGAGGTTTCTAAAAGTGATGCGGAAAAGATTCTTTTAGACGCCACTTATTTTTTTGAGCAAAGATATCAAGTTATTATTCCTTATGAATCTATAAAAAATACTATCGATAAGAGCGACTTTTATATTACCTATATTCCTTTTCCTGAAAAAGCCATTGATCTTTTGGACTCAGCCTGCACCTACGTAAGACAAATAAAAACAAATGATAAACAGATCGTAAAAATAACTCCGGATATTATTGACAGAATGTTAACTGATAAAACTCACATTCCTACTTCATTAACATCACAAATGAAAGAAAAGTTATTGAATTTGGAAAGCCTTCTGTTTTCAACTATTGTTCAGCAAGAAGAGGCGGTTAAAGAAGTATCTTCAGCTTTACGCCGATCGTTTCTACTAATTGGAAAAAGGAAAAAACCTTTAGCTAGTTTTTTATTTTTAGGTCCAACCGGTGTTGGTAAAACTGAGACTGCCAAAGCCATCACCAATGCATTTTTCGGGTCTGAAAAGCATATGAACCGCTTTGATATGTCCCTGTATCAGTCAAAAAATGACATTGATAATCTTATTGGCTCATTAGATACCGGCCATCCCGGCCTATTAACCAAAACTATTAGAGAAAATCCTTACGGTGTCCTGCTTTTAGATGAGATTGAGAAAGGTGATAAAGATCTCTTGAATATTTTTTTAACGGTTTTGGACGAGGGTTATTTTACCGACGGCTTTGGTAAAAGAGTCGACTGTAAAAATTTAGTGATTGTGGCTACTTCAAATGCCGGTAGCGATATTATTTATCAACAAAAAGTGAGTGGAAACCTTATTAATTTCTTAGTGGAAAAAAGGATTTTCTCTCCGGAATTTTTAAACCGTTTTGACGGAGTAATTACTTATTTACCATTAACCGAAACATCCATCATTGAAATCGCCAGAAAAATGGTCAATAAAATCGGCGAAGATATCTATAAGCTTTATCGAGTCAAGCTTACGGTCAGCGATCAGTTCTTAAAAGAAATTATTGGCAAAGGTTATGATCCTAAATTTGGCGCCCGTAATATGGAAAGGGTTGTCCGTAAGGAAATTGAAGACCAAGTAGCTAGATTGATCCTGGAAAATAAAGCCAAAGAAGGGGAAACTATTACTTTATAATTTGTTACACAGTTATTTAGTTACGAGTTAACGGGTTAACGAGTTTTAACACGTTAACACGCAACGCGTTAACTGGATAACAGTATAACTAGTTATTATTTTTATAATATTGTATTATTTGCCTTATGCTTAATGTTTACTTTACCGCTTCCTCATCTCATAATGGAGAATTAATCCCTTACTATAAAAAAATCTTGGATTTTATTAAAAAACAATCCGTCAATATTCTTTCAGGCGAACAGATAACCGACAAAAAACTTCTTGATATTGATAAAAAACTCACGGCTGAACAAATTTATAATCGTGAACGCTATCTTATTGACGAAGCTGATATTGTTATTGCTGAAGCATCAAAACCATCGTTGGGTGTCGGAGGAGAAATTGTTCATGCTCTATCTCTAAATAAACCCGTTCTTTTTTTAGTAATGACAGGTTATGAAGATAAAATTTCGCCTATGGTCGCCGGCGATCCCTCAGAAAACCTATATATTGAATATTATAAAATGGACAACTTTCAAAGTATTATCAGTCGTTTCATAAAAAATATCAAAATTTTAATCAAACATCAAAAATTATTAAAAAAAAATAAAGGTCAATTAATCGTTATTGATGGAGGAGACGGTTCAGGAAAAACCACTCAAACAAAACTACTCATCAATTATTTAAAAAAGGAAAATATTCCGACCAAATACTACGATTTTCCTCAGTACTACACATCTTTTCATGGACAAACAGTGGCCAGATTTTTAAGAGGGGAGTTTGGCAGTATCGATGAGGTTTCACCTTATTTAGCCTCACTGGCCTATGCTCTAGATAGAGTTTCAGTTAAAAAAGAAATGGATAATTTTTTGAAAAAAGGTGGCCATATTGTCTCCAATCGTTACGTTACTTCTAATTTAGCTCATCAAAGCGCCAAATTAAAAAATAAAAAGAAAAGGGAAGAATTTATAAAATGGGTTTATGAACTTGAGTATAAAATCCATAAAATGCCAAAAGAAAATATTGTTATCTATCTTTATGTCCCATGGAAAATTGGGATGACCTTGACGACAAAAAAAATTAATCGTCGTTATCTTAAAGGAAGAAAACAAGATATTGCCGAAAAAAACTTAGGCCACCGAATTGCTTCAGAAAAAATGTATCTCGAGCTTTTGGCAAAAAATAAACACTGGGTAAAAATTGATTGCGTTGTCGATGGAAAAATTCTCTCGCCCGAGATAATTCATAAAAAAATTATTCAGATTCTTAAAGAAAAAAATTTATTGTGAAATTTGACAAATAAGCGGTAAGTTGATATCCTAAGAATTAAATATGGATAAAAAAATTGTTGCCTTGATGGTTATTTTTTTTCTAAGCTTTGGCATTTTTACCTCAATTGTACTTTTTAACAAATCTCCGTTAACACAGTTTATTAGGGCAGAAAAAAAGTTAACGCCTTCAGCAAAAAACTCATTAGTTTTTGCTTACCCATTAACCGTTAAAGCCGATGGTGTTAGTAAAAATAAGGTAACTATTTTCGTCAGAAACGACGCCAATAATGTCATTCCTAATATTCCGGTATCCATTACCACAACGCTCGGCGAACCGATTAGAAATGAAGTCACGACTGGAAAGGATGGTAAAGCCGAGTTTAATATTACTTCAACTACACCAGGAATTGCCGAAATTACTGCCAACGCCGGCAATGTCGCTCTTCTGCAAAAAGTTACCGTTAAGTTTGAATAAATAATAAACTTATGAAAAAAATCACTAAGGTAATCATTCCGGCGGCCGGTTTTGGCACCCGTTTTCTACCTCAGACTAAAGCCATGCCTAAAGAGATGCTTCCTGTGGTCGATAAACCAGTGATTCAGTATGTAGTTGAAGAGGCAGTTGATTCGGGCGTAAAAAATATAATTATTATTACTGGAGCCAATAAAAGGGCCATTGAAGATCATTTTGACAGCCCAAACGAAGAGCTGGTAAAAAATTTAATTAATTCCAACAAACATCACCTACTTGAAGAGATCCAAAAAATTTCCAATATGGCTAACTTCATTTATATCCGTCAAAAAGGACCTTATGGCAATGGAACACCAATTTTATCAGCCGAACCGGTAATTGAAAACGAACCGTTTGCTGTTTTATGGGGCGATGAGTTTATTTATTCTAAACCGCCAAGATTAGCCCAGATGATTAAAGTCCACGAGAAATATGGCGGCGTGGTTATTTCTGGTGTAAAAATAGAAAAAAAAGAAGACCTGAAAAGATACGGTATTGCCGACCTGGAGAAAGTTGAGGGTAATGTTTTTAAAATCAAACGAATTATTGAAAAACCTGAACCTGATCAAGCGCCATCCAATATTGCCACCCATGGAGGTTATATTCTCCCTCCGGAAATTTTTGCCGCTTTAAAAAAAATTAAACCTGGTAAAGGTGGAGAAATTTGGTTGGTAGATGCCATCAACTTATTAAAAGAACAGGGGATTCCTCTTTACACCGTGGTTATCGATAACGCTAAATATTACGATACCGGCGATAAACTAGAATATATGAAAACCGTGATTGAGTTAGCGCTTCAACACCCTGATATTAACGGAGAGTTCCGTAGTTTTCTTAAATCTTTAAAGCTCTAACCCTGCTTAATTCTATTGCAAATAAATAGGTCAACTGATAAAATCTAAAGATTATGGCAAAAACTGATTCTCAAATTGAAGCCCTGTTCCAAGCAGGAGCCCATCTAGGTCATAAAACTAATCGCATCCACCCAAAGGCTAAAAAATATATCTATACGATGGAAAATGGAACCTCGATTATCGACCTAACCAAAACCATCGTTCTTTTAGAAAAAGCTAAAGATTTTTTAACTAAACTGGGAAAAGAAGGGAAAAAGATCTTAATTGTTGTCACTAAAAAAAATGGCGCCAGTCTGACTCAAGATCTTTGCCAAAAGAATCAGATTCCTTTTATCACTGTTAAATGGCCAGCTGGTCTTCTTACTAACTTTGACACAATGATGAAAAATATTAAGAAAATGAAAACTATGAAAGAAGAAAAAGAAAAAGGTGAGTGGCAAAAATTTGTTAAGCATGAACAAGTGGCTATGGGTAAAGAACTAAATCGATTAAATAAATTCTATGGAGGTTTGGCTGATCTAGAAAAAATTCCTGATGCTTTATTTGTGGTTGACACAAAAAAAGAAAAAAACGCTGTTAAAGAAGCCCTTGAAACTAAAGTCCAGATCATCGCTATTGTTGATACGAATGTTAATCCCGATGTCATTGACTATCCGATTCCCGCCAATGATGACTCGGTTGGGTCAATTGAATATTTGGTTAAGGAAATTGTTGAAACCTATGCCAAAGCCAAAAAATAAATTTCTTATGGTCGATCTCAATAAATTAAAACAGCTGCGTAAAGAAACCGGTATCTCATTTGCGATGTGTAAAAAAGCTCTCGAAGAAACAAAAAATAATATTGAAGCTTCAAAAAAATTAATGCAAAAATGGGGTTTGGAAAAAGCTGTCGACAAAGAAAAAAGATTAACCACTCAAGGAGCAATCTTTAGTTATGTTCATCATGATCGAAAAGTAGCTTCGTTGGTTGAAATTCTGTGTGAGTCAGATTTTGTCGCCATTAATTCAGATTTTCAAAAATTTGGTCAAGAAATCGCCATGCAGATTGCTTCTATGTCTACGCCTAGCAAAAACATTAATGAACTACTTGAACAGGAATATGTTCGTGATCCTAGTAAAAAAATATCTGATATCATAAAAGAAGCTATCCTAAAATTTGGTGAAAATATTAAGATTGGCCGTTTTATCAAATGGAATCTTGGGATAGAGTCATAAAATGGACCCAGTTATCAGCGAATTTCAACAAAACTCCGAAAAAGCTATCCTTTATCTTAAGGAAGATCTTAAATCAATTCGCACCGGACGCGCCAGTCCTTCATTAGTAGAAAATCTTGTCGTTGAAACATACGGTGGTCAAGCCAAATTAAAATTATATGAACTGGCCAGTCTTTCTACCGAAGGACCAACTACTTTGGTGATCGTTCCTTTTGACCCATCAATTATTGCTGATATTGAAAAATCAATTCTAAAGTCACCGCTTGGTATTTCTCCTCAAACCCAGGGTAATCGAATTCTTTTAAGACTACCAACGATGGCAACTGATCAACGGGAAAAGATGATTAAATTAGTCGGTCAAAAGATTGAGGAAAAAAAAGTCATCATTAGAGGCTTTCGCGATGAAGCGAGAAAAAAAATAAAACTCTCCTTTGAAAAAAAAGAAACAACTGAGGATAATAAATTCCGTTTAGAAAAAGAAATTGACAATCTAACTCAAAAACAAATGGAGGAACTGGACAAAGTAAAGGATAATAAAGAAAAGGGGATTAACGAAATATAAATGACCATCATCGCTTTTATTTTAATTCTAGCCCTGTTGGTTTTAGTTCATGAATTTGGACATTTCATTGCTGCCAAAAAAAACGGTATCTACGTCGAAGAGTTTGGTTTTGGTTATCCTCCACGCCTATTTGGTATTAAGATCGGCGAAACTTTATACAGCTTAAATTTAATTCCCGTTGGAGGTTTTGTAAAACTTTATGGTGAAGAATATTATCAATTAAAAGGAAAAATAAACACGAGCCTAAAAACCAGAGCTTTTGCTTATAAGACTCCTTTAGCCAAAACTTCAGTTATTATTGCCGGAGTGATTGGCAACTTTCTTCTTGGTTGGTTATTAATCTCATATCTCTTTACTCAAGGAGTACCAACCCCAACCAATAAAATTATTATTGAAAGCGTGACAAAAAACTCACCGGCGGCTTTTGCCGGAGTCAAACCCAACGATATTATTCTAGAAATATCTACCAAAAAGGGCTTCCCTCAAAACGATCAATCCTATAAGGTAAAAGTAGGAGACTATCTTTGGAAAATCGCCCAGGAAAAATATAATGATGGTTATTATGCTTACCAAATTGCTAAAGCTAACAAAATAACCAATCCGAGCATCATCCAACCCGACCAAATAATTATTCTGCCATTGGTTCAAGAGATCAACGAAGATAGCGGTGTAAAATACAGTCTTAAAACCACTGACGACTTTATCTACCAGATGAAAAATTACGGTGGGAAAGAAATCTATCTTACCATCCAAAGAAATGGAAAAAATGAACAAATAAAGATAACACCGAGAAAAAATCCACCCAAAGGCCAAGGACCGTTGGGGGTGGTGATTACTTCATTTGCAGAAAGAAGATATGTCTGGTACAAAGCCCCTTTTTATGGATTAATCGAAGCTTTTTTTATTACCAAAAAAATTATTGTTGAACTGATAAAAACCCTTTTTTTACTGGTAACTTTTCAAAAACCAAAGGTTGATGTTACCGGACCAATTGGCATCGCTCAGTTTGCCGGTCAAGCAATTAAATTCGGACAAAAAGCAGTTCTGGAACTGATTGCTCTTTTGTCATTAAACTTAGCGGTTATCAATGTCTTACCGTTTCCAGCCCTTGATGGTGGTCATTTGGTCTTTGTTTTTTATGAATGGATAGCCAAAAAACGCGTTAATCAAAAACTAGAAAATTATCTTAATCTCATCGGATTTTTCTTATTAATTACCTTGGCAATTGTTATTTCTGTCAATGATATTGTAAAATTGTTTAAATAGTATATGGAAGAAAACAAATACCACTATCGAGCCGTCACTGTCTCCGGAAAAATTGCTGTTGGCACCACTACCCTGGCAAAAAATTTAGCCCGCTTTTTGAACTGGGAGCATATCAATGCCGGGGCCATTCAAAGACAGTTTGACCGAGAGCATAATATTCATGAAAATAAGCAGGGGGCTTCTTCAAGATCAGATAATCACGAAAGAGAAATAGACGCGATGACAAAAAAAATTCTTTCTGAAAAAGAAAAGATTATTTATGAAGCTTGGTTATCAGGTTTTATGGCCCAAGGAATTCCCAAAGTTTTTAAGGTTCTTCTAATTTGCTCTGAAGATGCGGTTCGAGTTGACCGGGTAGTTAACCGGGATAATATTTCCGTTCATGAAGCCAAGCAATGCATAAAGCAAAGAGAAGATGAAAATATCAAAAAGTGGAAAAAACTCTATGGGAACCATGATTTTTGGGACCCAAAATACTATGATTTAGTGATTGATACTTATCGTTCCGGACCTTTAGAAACCGTCGGTAAAGTTTTAGACAAACTCGGATATAAGCATAAGTAATTTAAAATATTAAATCCCGATTTAATCGGGATAAATTTAAAATTAATTAAGGTGATTTACAACAAGATCACTATTTCAGGCAAGATTTGTACTGGTAAATCAACCTTATTCCAAAATCTTCGTCAAAAACTTGGTTGGCCCACTGTCTCCGCTGGACAGTTTTTTCGTGACTACGTTAAAGAGCATGATCTTTCGCTTGAGGCAGCAGAGGAACAAAATGAAAAACTAACTAAAGAAATTGACTATCAGGTTAGAGATAGAATCCGCGCTCCTGGCAGACTCATTATTGATGGTTGGCTGTCAGGCCTAATGGCCAAAGGAAATCCAGATGTTTTAAAGGTCTTGCTTGTCTGTAATGATAATATTCGTTATAAACGTTTTGCCAAAAGAGAAAAAATTTCATTTTTAGAAGCCAAGGAAAGGGTCGAGGAAAGACAAAAAAGTTGGTTTGCCAAGATTAAAAAAATCCACAAAATTAATTCCTCAAGATTATGTGATCCAAAAAACTATGACCTGATCATCGACACCTCTTATATCACCGCCCAAGCAGTTTTACGTACCGTTATACAAATTATTATACAAAAAATTTGGCCTGCCGCCTAATCCCACTCCATTACAATGTTTTAAAACATTGTAATAGCTTAAATACCTCTTGTTTTTTTCTGTTCAAGCTTAAATTGATCAACTCTTGCCTGAGACCAATTAATCCCAGGAATTCCCGGCGCATATAAAGTTAAGACTATTTCCTCTAAAAATTCTGTAATTTTTTCATTTCTTAATATTTTATTTATAACTGTTATCGTTTGACTATTTTTTTGTAAAAAGAAACGGAATTTAAACACAGTCGAAGCGGAAACTTTTAACACCTCACAAATAATCTTGTAATCAATTTTTTTATTTAAGAGGTAAATAATGGCAATTCTTTTGGCAATCATTATTTTTTCTGTAGGAGATAATATGTCGTTGGTAATCTGTTTAAATTCGTTTTTGTCTTTGCTTTTACCGATCACTTCAAAAAATAAGTTAAAAAGTTTTTCTAACATTTCCTTGTCTAAAAAATTTTTTGAAATCATCGCCATATTCCAATGTTTTAAAACATTGGAATGAACATGTCGACGGACTATAGACAACATATGTTAGGTTGTTGGCTGTTAAGACAATAAAATTTTGAGTTTATATCAATAGCGTTTGTTTGTATAATGTCGTCTATGCTAAAGCCAGGAGTTGATTATATAGGCGTCACCTGTGTTTTTTATTGCCACGATGGTAAGGGAAATTTACTTCTTCATCAAAGAACTGATAGGTGTAGAGACGAACAAGGAAGATGGGACTGCGGCGGCGGAGCAATGAAAGTCGGAGAAACCTTTGAACAAACTGTTAAAAGAGAAGTGAGGGAAGAGTATTGTTCTGATGTAAGAGAACTAAAATTAGTGGGAATTAATAACTTACTTAGATTTGTAAATGGAAAAAAAACCCATTGGGTAGCAGTAATTTTTTCAGTCAAAATTGATCCAAATAAAGTGAAAATAGGAGATCATGAGAAAATGGCACAAATTGGGTGGTTTAAACTAAATAAACTACCTAAACCATTACATTCAATGTACTTGACTCATCTTCAATTTGTAAAAGAAGCGGGAATAATTTAAAATAACTTCAACATGTTATATTCAAAACTTTTTGGGAAAACTGTAAAAACTGCTCCTAAAGATGCTGTGGCCGAGTCATATAAATTACTTTATCAAGCAGGCTTTATTAGAGAGTCAACTGCCGGACGCTATTTTTTTCTTCCTCTTGGTCAAATAGTCCAACAAAAAATTATTACCATTATTAAAGAGGAAATGGATAAAGCTGGCGCCCAAGAAATGTTGTCTCCGGTTCTACATCCGCTTAGTTTATGGCTGGAAACCAACCGGACAAAAACAACCGGCTTTGAACTTATGAGAGTAAAAGATAGACGTGAAGTTGAGTTTGCTCTTGGGGGAACCGCCGAGGAAATGTTTGTTGATGTAGTAAGAAAATTTCAAATTAGTTATAAAGATTTACCTTTTAATATCTATCAGTTTTCTATTAAATTTCGTGATGAGTTAAGAGCTAGAGGAGGGTTGTTAAGAATGCGCGAATTCATTATGAAAGATGCTTACTCTTTTCATACCGATGAAAAAGATTTTAAAAAAGAATATGAAAAAATGAAAAAAACCTATCTTAAAATTTTTGAGCGTTGTGGCTTAAAAACGATAATCGTAGAATCTGATAATGGTTATATTGGTGGTGATTATTGCCATGAACTTGTGGTCGAGTCAAACGCCGGTGAAAGCAAATTTTTAACTAACAATGATTCTTCCTTCGCGGTTCATGAAGAAATTATTGACCGGAGAAAATTAACTAATGAAGAAAGAAGGAAGTTAATTAAAAAGAAAGGGATTGAGGTCGGGAACATTTTTCAACTTGGCCATTATTATTCAAAAAAAATGACCGATGCTTTATTTACCGATGCTGACGGTCAAAGAAAACCTTTTTATATGGGTTGTTACGGAATTGGAATCGGCCGGACTATGGCGGCGGCAATTGAAGTTCATCATGATGATAGAGGTATTATCTGGCCTAAAGAAGTGGCTCCTTTTATGGTTCATCTTATTGGCCTAGATTTAAAAGATCGTTTAATAAAATCTAGAGTTCATCAAGTTTATAAAGTTCTTCAAGAAAACAGTATTGAGGTTTTATTTGATGATCGTGAAGGCTTGTCAGCCGGGCAAAAATTTGCCGCCGCTGACCTGATTGGTATTCCGTATCGGTTAGTCGTGTCAAAAAGAACCGGAGACAAGATTGAGGTCAAAAAAAGAAATTCTTCAACCACTGAATTAATGACAATTAATGATTTAATCAACTCGTTAACCCGTTAACGCGTTAACAGAAATAATTATGAACACTCTAGTTACTCATGTCTCCGTTGACCTCGACAGCATTGCTTCTTGTTGGCTTATCCAAAAATATTTTCCAAGCTGGCAAAAAGCTCATTTTATCTTTATCCCTCAAGGAACCATTGCTGAAAATCACCCGGTTGATACTGAAAAAAATTTTATCTATGTTGATACCGGTCTGGGTAAGTTTGATCATCATCAGTATGCCAAAAGACTGTCAGCCACCGAGGTTGTTTTTAAACACCTTCATAAGGAGGGACTAATTGATAATAAAGACCTTCCCGCCCTGGAACGAATGGTTGAGTTTGTTACCGCTATTGATAACTTTAATGAAGTTTACTTCCCCGAACCAACCGCCGATGTCTATGACTTTACTCTATATCAATTGATCGATGGACTAAAGGTAAAACTAAAAGATGATCTAAAAATTTTGATGGCCGTCTATCCCTTTTTAGAAGCAGCTCTTTTAATTATGAAAAATAAGATTAGAGCTGAAAACGAGATTGACAAAGGGCTGATCTTTATTTCTGCTTGGGGAAAAACACTGGCCATCGAATCACCCAACGAAGAGCTAATGAAGCTGGCTCAAAAAAAAGGGATTACCTGTGTTATTAGGCGTGATCCCAAAAGAAAATATATCAGGATTAAAACCATCCCGACTAAAAGATATGACTTAACGCCGTTATACAACAAACTAGTCAAGATTGATCCTAAAGCGACCTGGTTTTTGCATATGTCAAAGAATATGCTTCTTAATGGTTCATCCACCAATCCAAAGGCTATTCCTACCTCTTTAACTCTCCAAAAGATGATTGAAATCGTCAAGGGAATATAATAAAATAACTCAAAGGTTGTTTAAATTTAAAATTATAGTTTGGGGGTGTAATTATGGTTTTAATTACTAAGAAAAAAGGGGAGTCAAAAGATGCGCTTTTTCGCAAATTTACCCGGATGTTTATCGACGAAGATATCGTCACCGAGGTCAGAAAAAGACTCTTTTATAAAAAACCGTCGATTGTCAGAAAAGAAGAGGAAAAAGAAAGGTTGAAAAATCGTCATCATCGAAAAATATGATCAACATTACCTGTCCATCTCGTTATAAGATCGATCGTCAATTCATAAAAAAAACTGTTTCTGACTTTATTGCCGATCAGGGTGTGTCTCTTGAACACGATATTAACCTTGTTTTTGTTGGAAAAAATAAGATGAAACAAATTTCCGCCAAATATAAAAAAGAAGACATTGCCCTTCCGGTGTTAGCTTTTCCTTACGAGTCAAGCGACAATCTTATCGGCGAGATTTTTATCTGTTATCCACAAGCAGTTTTGTTAGCCGCCGAGCGTAACAAAAAAGTTAATCAAATAATGACTTTTCTTATTGAACACGCTATAAAGAACATCATTTAAATTACAAATTCCAAATTACAAATCACAAATAAATTTCAATAAACAACTAACAAACGTTTTTATGTTTGATAATTGTAATTTGAATATTGCTTGGAATTTGGAACTTGTGATTTGGAATTTATAGAATATTTTTATGTTTTATTTAAAATACCGTCCCCACACCATTGAAGAAATCGATAACAAAAAAGTAAAGGAAATCATTGGAAGGATTCTTCAAACAGGCCATCTCTCGCATGCCTTTCTTTATGTGGGACAAAAGGGAACAGGAAAAACTTCAACCGCAAGAATCTTTACTAAGGCAATAAACTGTCTCAAGAATAAGTTTACCGATAAATCAAATAAGTCTTTTGAACCCTGCAACCATTGTTCTAACTGTAAAAGTATTGACAACTCATCTTCAGTTGATATTGTTGAACTTGATGCCGCCTCCAACCGGGGGATTGATGATATAAAAAACCTTATCCGCGAGTCAAATTTTTTGCCAATGACAACCCGTTACCGGGTTTTTATTATTGATGAGGCTCATATGATTACTAATGAAGCCTTCAATGCTCTCCTCAAAACCTTAGAAGAACCACCCAAATCAGTTATTTTTATTTTAGCGACCACTAACAAAGAAAAGGTCCCAAAAACTATTATTTCTCGTTGTACTTTGATTAACTTTGGCAAAGCCAGTAGAGAAGATATTTTGTCGATGCTAAAAAGAATTATCAACCGGGAAAAAATTATCATTGATGATAAACTTTTAAAACTGATTCCATCGGTTAGCGAAAATTCTTTCCGTGACGCGGCTAAGATTTTGGAAGAACTGGTTATTCAACAAAAGTTAACCTATGATGAAGGTAAAAATTTTCTAGGAGTTTCTCGTCAAAATTTCCTGGAACTGATTGAGAAACAAAACTTAAAAGAAATATTAAGTTGGTTAACAGATTTTTACGAAAATGGCGGCAGTATTAAAGTTTTGATTGAACAGACACTGGAAGAATTAAGACTATTGCTTCTTTCCAAAAACGGTTTGAAGTTTGAGGAAGAAGTTAAGTCTAACCTGACTCTAAAAGAAATTTTAAAGCTGATTAAACTATTAACCGAGGCTTATCAAAATCTTAGAATTACGCCAATTGAATCTTTACCGCTTGAGACTGCCATGGTAGAGTTCTATAATTTAAGAGGCAGGTAACCATTAACAATTAAACAAATTTTTTATGAACAATCCTTTGGCCGGTTTAGGAGATTTACAAAAATTGCAAAGACAGGCTCAGCTTATGCAAGAGGCTTTGAAAAAAGAGCAGGTGATGGTGGAAAAAAATGGTGTCAAAGTAGCCGTCCGTGGCGATCAAGTAATTCAAGAAATTGAGGTTGATGGCGTAATTGAAAATCGGATTGCCGAAGTCATAAACGAGGCCGTAAAAAAAACCCAGGAGTTAGCCGCTAGGAAATTAATTGAAATCAGCAGTCAACAGCAATGATTAAACTTTTTTCCGGAACTGCCAATCCCAGACTTTCGCAGGAAGTCGCCAAACTTCTCAATCTGACTTTGGCTAAAGCTGAGGTAACCCGCTTTCATAATTCTGAGGTAAGAGTACGTATTCAGGATGAGGTTAGAAACCATACTTCTGTTATTATCCAACCAACTGCCAATCCCACTGACACAAATTTAATGGAGCTTTTCTTTTTTTGCGACGCCCTAAGAAGACAGGAAGCTAAAAAAGTTATTGGCGTTATCCCGTATTTTGGCTATGCTCGGCAAGATGTTCAACACCGACCCGGCGAATGTGTTTCAGCCAATGTCATAATTCGGTTTATTGAGTCAATCGGCTTTGACAAAATTTATACGGTTGATTTGCATGACGAAGCCACCGAGGGTGTTTTTTCAATTCCTTTTAAGAATCTTTCCGCCTTTCCTTTCCTGGCGGAAAAAGTTAAGAAATATCTAGGTAACGACCAAGTAGCGATTGTCTCACCAGACCAGGGTGGGGTCGAAAGAGCCAGAAAATTCGGCCAATATTTTTTTAAAAAAACAGGTTTTGACCTTAGTGTCATCGAAAAAAAACGCGACCTAGCTCATATTCATAAATCAGAAGCCATGGCTCTTTATGGCGATGTAAAAAATAAAACTGTTGTTTTAGTCGATGACTTAACTACTTCTGGCACCACTCTTATTAATGCAGCTGAACTGTGTTTGAAACAAGGCGCGAAAAAAGTTGTTGTTGCAGTCGTTCATCATGACTTTTCACCAGATGCGGAAAAAAAATTGCAAAAATCGAAAATTGAAAAGTTTTTTTCCACTAATACAATTGCCCTACGTAAAAACTTTCCCAAACTAGAGATTGTCTCGGTTGCTTCCTTAATAAAGAACGCACTAGAATCTTTATAAAACAATAAGGACATATCACACATTTAAACCTGTTACTGAAACATATAACGATCACATGGTGTTTCAATAACACTTTTTCTCATTGTTAATTTTGAAAGGATTTAATTAAAACCCAATTATGGTTTAATATTGACTGCGGTTTTCTAAGGATTTGCGAAGAGTCATATAGTCAGCATACTCAAGATTAGCTCCTATTGGTAATCCATAACCTAATCTAGTGATTTTAAAATTTAGTCGGGTGGTTTTTTTAAGTTCTTTAAGTTTATTACGAATATACATTGCCGTTGCTTCACCTTCCATATCCGGATTAGTGGCAAGAATTATTTCCTCTGGTTTTGCTTTTTTTATTCTCGCCAATAGGGGAGCAATGTAGATATCTTCAGGACCGATTCGGTTTAATGGGTCAATCCGACCATGTAGGACATGATAAATCCCCTGATAAATATCACCGTGTTCAAAAGAAAGTATGTCTAAAACTGACTCAACCACAGTAATAACCTTTTGATTGCGCTTTGCATCTTCACAAATATTACAAAGGTTATCCTCGGTAAAGTTATAGCAGTTTTGGCAATATTTGGTTTTTTCCTTAAGCTCGATCAGAGCTTTACCAAAATTTTTTAAGTCTGCTTCAGGCATTCTTAATAAATAAAACGCTAAGCGATTGGCAGTTTTTTCTCCGATACCGGGTAAACGCTCCAAAAATAAAGAAATTTCTTTTAAATTTTTTGGTAAAAGGGCCATAAAAATTACATCTGAATGGCTTCGGCGACAATCAACGGTCGGCGACCTTTTTCTTTATAAAAAATATCCTCCAACTTGTTAATAACTTCTCTCTTAATGTTGTCCAGGTTCAAAGTCTGTCTTATTGGTTTAAGAACTAGTTGAATTTCTTTAACCGCTTTTTGATAAAGCTGACTTTCTTCTTTTTCAAAGACAAAACCTCGGGAAATTAGTCTTGGTTGAGTTAATAACTGACCCTGATTGTTAACTACTAAGAAAACCACCACCATTCCTTCACTGGAAATAGTCTTTCTATCCCGTAAAACAATATTTCCCACATCGCCAACGCCATAAGCATCAACATAAATATTTTTTGTTTCAATTGTTTCACCCCGAAGAGCATTGTTTCTGGTAAAAGTGATTGTTTCTCCTTCGTTTAGCAAAAAAACTGTTTCCTTTTTATAGCCCAACTCAACCGCCAGCTTTTGATAGCGTTGTTGATGACGAATCGCCCCACCAATAGGAATAAAAAATTTAGGATTGGTAAAGCGAATTAAGAATTTTAAATCCTCTTGATTACCATGACCTGAGGCATGAAGTTGTTCTTGAATATCCTGATAAACAACATCAACCCCCATCACCGACAGTTGCTCAATCAAAGCATAGATCTCTGTTTCATTACCCGGAATTGGATCTGAAGAAAAAATAACTTTATCACCCGGCTTCAACTTTATATTGCGATTCTGGTTATTGGCCAGTTTTGACAAAGCCGAATTATACTGTCCTTGCGACCCAGCCACAATCAAACAAACTTTATTTGGCGGTAATTTACTCACCCCGGCTTCTTCCACAGAAAAGTTATAAGGAATTGGCAGATAACCAATTTCAGAAGCTAACTTGGTATTTTCTTTCATTGATCGTCCTAAAAAGACAATTTTCCGGTTAAATTTTATTGCCGCCTCAACACACTGTCTGATTCGGGAAATGTTTGATGAAAAAGTTGTCAAAATAAACTTCCCTTTTGTATTTCTAACCTCATCTTCAATTGTCTGGCCAATGGCGCTTTCAGACATGGTCAGACCTTCTCTTTCGGCACCCAAACAGTCGGAAAGAAGACACAGAATTCCTTCTTTACCGGCATTAACAATTTTTGCAAAATCTGGTGGCGGGCCATACGGAGGAGTCAAATCAAATTTAAAGTCTGAGCCATGATAAATATTTCCCACCGGAGTTTTAATAAGAATATGAGTCGTATCTGGTATTGAGTGGGTTAACTGAATAAAATTAACCCGGAAATTCCCAAATTGGTACTCTTTTTTATAGTCAACCTGGGTTATTTTTACTGAAGTTTTAAACTCCTTAAACTTGTTTTCTACAAAAACAGCGGTTAGTTTACTGGCATATATTGGCGGCCGGCCTAAGGTCTGATAGTGATAGGGTAACGCTGAAGTATGATCCTCATGACCATGGCTTAAAAGAATTGCTCTAATCTTGTCCTTCTTATCAGCTAAATAGCTAATATCAGGAATAACAAAATCAACTCCCAGTTCTTTTTCCTGAGGAAAACCAATCCCACAGTCAATAATTAAAATATCGGCTAACTTATCATTTTGATAAAGCTCGTAGACATACATGTTTTTTGTAACCCCGACAACACCACCCAAAGAAATAAAGCGCAGTTTATATGTATTCATATGCCTTAATTATACTCAAATGTTATACTAAAAGTATGTCAAAGATTACCGAAAAAAAAGTTTGGCCCGTCTTGTCAAAAGTCCTTGATCCGGAGCTTAATATTCCGATAACCGAGATGGGATTAATCTATAAAATTGACCTAAAAAATAAAGGGGTAAAAATTACTATGACTCTAACAACCCCTGGCTGTCCGCTTTTTGGCCTGATTGAAACTGAAATTAAAGGCCGTTTAAAAAAGTTGGGATTTAAGGAAAAAGATATAACTTTAAAACTTACTTTTGATCCCCCTTGGGACATGAACAAAATGTCCAAAAGGGCAAAAGCAATGCTGGGTATATAGAAATTCCAAATAACAAATTACAAATCACAAACAAATTAAAATAAACAATTAACAAACGTTTAATATTTAGTAATTGTGATTTAAGTATTGTTTGGAACTTGTGATTTGGAATTTGTGATTTTAATTTAAAAATATGGCTAAAGGTCAATTTCTTGATGATACATTTGAAAAGGTTGTTGAGATGGGCCAAACAACGGCAAAAAATACCGGTAAACAAGTGGTCCAGACTTTTAGTCCCATAATAATTTTGGAAAATGCTCTTGGTCAGGGGCAAAGTAGTCAACCAGCAAAAGAAAAAATTGATGAGAAAAACAACACTCCTTTGGACTTAAACAAGCTTAAAGAAAAATATAATAAGCAAGACACCGTAAAAGTAGAAGGTTTGCAACGACGGCTTTTCCATTTTGTCAAAGAAGGAGAAGAAAAAGCCATTCAAGAAGATAGAAACGAGAAGATGCGAAAAAAACATCAAGAGATGAGTGAAACCCGGGAAAAGAAAGAGGGAATTGAAAAAAAAAGACGTATGTCATCGGGAGAGCTTCCTCATGGTAGAGAAAGACGCAGCATTTTTTCCACTAAAAAAGTCGCGAAAAGAGAACAGGTTGAAGTTAGACCGGCTTCTGGTAAGCAATAAATTTGTTAGAATATCTGTACGTTAAAAGCTCGATACCGTTTTTTTAGACCGCTTCACCCAATCTAAGGGGTACCCAAGCGATTGTCTAAAAAAAGATATCTGCGCTTTTAAGTTTTGTTATTTGAATTTTGATGTTTTTTTGTAATTTGTGATTTGGAATTTGTAATTTAAAAATACGGAGTGTAGTTCAGATGGTTTACACTGTAAATTATTCTATAATTTACACGTGCCAGATTAGGTTCTCCTGTAAAATTTCGGAGCGTAGTTCAACGGTAGAACGCTTGGTTCGGAACCAAGAGGTAGTGGGTTCAACCCCCGCCGCTCCGACCAAAAATTTTACAGGATAAAGGAACCGTGAGTTTATTAACATTTATTAAAAATTATGTATAAAAATCGAGTTTTATCGTCGGAGTTAAAAAAATATATCGGTAAAAAAGTCTTAATTGCCGGTTGGCTCCATAATAAAAGAGCCTTAGGAGGAATGACTTTTTTGATTTTAAGAGATAGGCATGGTTTAATCCAAATCCTTGATGAAAAATCTGTTGAAGCCCAAAAATTGAAAAAGCTACAAAATGGCACGGTTCTTACTGTTGAAGGAAAGGTTATTGAAGATAAGAGGGCCAGTAGTGGGGTCGAGATTCACGATCCAAAAATCACGGTTGACGTCCCGGTTGAAGAAGTTACTCCAATTGAGGTTGATAAACCAATTAACCATAGTCCGGAGAATCTGGAAACGCTTTTTGATAACAAAGCCGCCAATATAAGAAATGTTACCGAACGCGGCATCTGGAAAATTCAGGCCGGTATTGGTGATCATCTTCGTGATTTTTTGAAAACAAAAGATTTTGTTGAGTTTCATAGCCCAAAATTATTGGCCGAAGCCACCGAGGGAGGGGCAGAAGTTTTCAAACTGGATTACTTTGGCAAACAGGCTTCTTTAGCTCAATCAGCTCAGTTTTATAAACAGATGCTGGTTCCAAGTTTAGAAAGGGTTTTTGAATTTAGTTCAACCTACAGGGCCGAACCATCAATGACCACCCGCCATATGACCGAGTTTATAACGGTTGATGCTGAGATGGGTTTTATTGATTCCTTTGAAGATATAAAAAATTTACTGAGTGACTTATTAAATTATGTCAACGAAAAAATCTGGACAAATCACAAAAAAGAATTAGAACTTTTAAAAGCGGTTAGAGCCAAATTAACAAAAAAAATTCCGGAAATTACCATGAAAGAATTACACGAACTTTACTTTAAAGAAACCGGTAAAGATACAAGAGATGAAAAAGATCCGATTCCGGCTGAAGAAAGATTTATCTGTGAATACGCCGCCAAAAAATGGAATAGCGAAGCGGTTTTTATTACCGAGTTTCCAGCTTCTCATATGAAGTTTTATCACTACAGAAACGAAAAAGATCCCAAAGTCGCCGACCGAGCCGACTTAATTTTTCGTGGGGTGGAAATTGCCACTTTAACAAGAAGAGAACATCGTTATAAAAAGCTAATTGAACAGTTAAAAGCCATTGGTGGTAATCCTGATCACCCAGGCTATAAGTATTATCTACAAGCTTTTAAATATGGCATGCCCAGTGAAGGGGGATTCGGATTGGGCCTGGAAAGATTAACCGCCAAAATAATTGGTTTCCAAAACACTAAAGAAGCGACTCTGTTTCCAAGAGACACCAACCGATTAGCACCATAATATGAAGATGAAAAAAATATTTTTGTGGGTGATAAGAATCGGAATTATTATCGGAATACCAATAGTCCTTTTTAAAAGCTTTCAATATTTTTCTAAAGCCACACCGGTGAAAGCTAATATCGTTGTTGATACAAGGAAGATTGTCGGTATTATCCCCGCCAACTGGAAAGCACTGGCACAAGGTGGAGAAGAATTAGGAAAAAGAATGTTGGAAAACGTTGTTCCACCAGTCGCTGGCCTTTTCCCTCGCTATATTCGCATTGACCATATCTATGATTTTTATAATGTTGTCAGTCGTAGTTCAGATGGACAACTAAAATTCGATTGGCAAAAGTTGGATGAAACTGTTTGCGATATTTATCACACTGGGGCCAAGCCTTTTTTTTCCCTAGGTTATATGCCAGAGGCATTATCTGGCGACCGCTCTCTTATTTCTAAACCTAAAAACTGGAATGATTGGTCTTTAGTTGTTCAAAAAACCATTGAGCGTTACAGTGGTAAAAACACCCGCCTTTGTGGTCAGGTAACCGGTCCATTACTTGATGGTATTTATTATGAAGTATGGAATGAACCAGACTTAGAAACTTTCGGAAAATGGAGTTTATATCCCAGTCAAAAAAGTTATCAAGATCTGTACTATTATTCGGTTATTGGCGCCCAAAAGGCTCAAGATGTCAACTATTTTCTTATTGGTGGTCCGGCAACAACGACTGCTTACAAAAACTGGTTCCAAATATTTGCCGACTTTATTATTGAAAATAATCTGCGGATTGATTTTTTATCGTGGCATCATTATTCAGTCAAACCTGATGATTTTTATCAGGACGTTCAAAATATCAATCAATGGTTGGCTAATCCAAAATATGTTCGTTTCCAGCATTTACCAAAGATAATCAGCGAGTGGGGATATGACTCTGCTCCCAATCAAATTGCTGACACTAATGTCGGAGCTGCACATACAATAGCGGCCATCAGGAACTTAATTGAACAAAATGTCCAGATGGCTTTTGCTTTTGAGATTAAAGATGGCCCAAATCCAAGTTGGGGATTACTAACTTATCAAGGTGAAAAAAAACCCCGTTATTTCGCCTTAAATTTACTAAACTCGCTTGGTCGGGGTCGCCTCTCGGTTACTGGTGAGGGAACTTTTGTAAGAGCGATTGCCAGTAATGAAAAAAATAAAATCACCTTAGTTCTGGTTAATTATGATCAGGAAAATCGCAATACCGAAATGGTACCAGTAAGTTTTGTAAACTTAATCCCCGGCAACTATACGATTACTGAAACTAACCTTGAAGGCAAAACTTCTACTACCAATCGGTTAATCGATAACTATATTTTAAATAAGTCAATTGTCATGCCACCGAACGCGGTTGTCGTTATTGAGGTTGCCAAACAATAACATTTATACCTTCAATCTTATATTGATAAATTTTCTTACGACAATTTGACTGTTCTATTTCCCAGGTCGACCATTTTTCCCAATCAAAATTTGGCTGTTCAATAAACATTATCAAATTTTTGGCTTGAGAATATTGCTGTACATCAAGTACTTGATAACCTTTTATTCTGAGAAAAAATCGATAATCGTCGGCTTGGGGAACTTTAGTATTATTATCAAGCGCCGCAACCACGGCGATTTTTTTATTCTTATCGATTTTTCCAGTTTTTTCTAATTTATCAACAACGGATTTTATTTTTGTAATCGTTCTTGTCGGATGAATTGTCGAAGTAAACAATAAATTTTTCCCGATAAAAAAAAGACTTAGAACAAGCAAAAAAATAGTCCCAATTTTATTTTGAATCAAAGTTATTAATATTAAAAACCACCAGAGACATACTGTCCCGTAGAGATAATGTGTTGGAACTAGAGAAACAACAGCAAAAAAAATTAGAGGAATAAAACTCAATCCGAACCATATTTTTAACTTTTTTGGGATAAAAAAACCTGTTAATAACAACAGTCCGCCCGCCAAATAATTATTTAATCCTGATATAAGAACAAGATTACTAAGATTATTAAAATTAAGATTGGTCAGTGTTATTCCACTTCCTGGATTTGTCAACCATTGACGTGTTAAAAAACCCTTAGTGATGATTTCAAAAACAATAATTGGTGTCCACGGAGCAATTAGTCCGATCAAAATACAAATTAACGATAATATCTGATGGTCTTTTTCCCACCATTGATAAAATAATATTGGCAAAATAAGAATAGTTGCCGGGTGATAGGCAATTGCCATTCCCAGAAAAATAGCCGAAAAAAACAGCGGTGTTTGAAAATACAAAGTCGTTAATCCAATAAAAATCCATAGTCCATACGTATATCCGTTTCCCGGATGAACCGCGATTGTTCGCCACCAAAAAGCCGTACCAATTAGTAATACCGCAATCAAAAAAACCGGTCCAAATTTTTTTATTCCCAACCATCCAAACAGCCACAGACAAATCATTGAGATTATTAATGTCGTATAAACAACCGAGTAGGCACTACCGCGAAAAACAATTAAACCCGGGTACAGAAGATAATAATATATTGGGCTTGCATGTAAACCGGGACTTAATCGCGGCCCAAGCCAAACCATTTTATGCAACCACAGATTTGACAACTCTGACAAATCCCTGGCAATATCAGTATCCAGATAAATATTTTTTATATCTTTTGTTACCGCCAACCAGAAAATAATCCCCAAAATTAAAATTAATCCGCAGTAAGGAAAAATCTTTTTTACTTTCATTGATTAGTTTTAATTATATATAAACTTTATAACTTGATAAGCTTAGGTTAAAATATATATATGAAATTGTACAATACCCTTCCACGAAAAATTGAAGCGTTTGAACCGCTTAATCCGCCAAAAGTCAGTCTCTATTCCTGTGGTCCGACCGTCTATGATTTTGCCCACATTGGTCATATGCGTGCTTATACCACGGTTGATTTATTGCGAAGAACTTTGACTTATCTTAAATATGATATTAAACACGTGATGAATATCACTGATGTTGGCCATCTGTCCGGTGATGATGATTCGGGTGAGGAAAAGATGGAAAAAGGGGCCAAAAAATCTGGTCAAACTGTCTGGGAAGTGGCTCAATTATACACTGATTCTTTTTTTCGAACCATGGACTCATTGAACATTTTAAGACCGAATATTCTCTGCAAAGCCACCGCCCATATTCAAGAAATGATTAATTTGATTAAAACGCTTCAGGAAAAGGACTTCACTTACGAGACTAAAGAGGCGATTTATTTTGACACGACTAAATTTAAAAACTATGGAAAACTTTCCGGTCAAAAACTGACGGAAAAAAAGACCGGTGCCCGAGGTGATGTCTATCTTGATCCGGGTAAAAAACGTCCGACCGACTTTGCTCTTTGGTTTAAACGAGTTGGTCGTTTTGCTAATCATACTATGTATTGGGATTCGCCTTGGGGTAATGGTTTTCCTGGTTGGCACATTGAATGTTCGGCAATGAGCATGAAGTATTTGGGGGAAACAATTGATATTCATGCTGGCGGTGAAGATCATATTCCAGTTCATCATGAAGATGAAATAGCTCAATCAGAAGCGGTGACCGAAAAGACATTTGTCCGTTTTTGGTTCCATTATCACTTTTTAAATGTTGATGGGAAAAAAATGAGTAAGTCTTTGGGAAATTTTTATACGCTCGACGAGCTTTTGAAAAAAAACATTGACCCAATGGCAATGAGATATCTATTTTTACAGACTCATTACCGTCAATCGATCAACTTTACTTGGGAATCGGTCAAAGCCGCTGATGAAACGTATCAAAAATTAAAAGATTATGTTCTTCAGTTGAAAAAACAGACAGATAATTCTCAACCAAACAAAAAATTATCTGAGGACTTTAAAAAAAAATTTGTTGGGGCCATTGAAAATGATCTTCAACTTCCACAAGCTTTGGCAATCACTTGGCAAATGCTTAAATCAGATCTTTCTTTTAAAGAAAAATTAAATTTAATCCTTGATTTTGATCAGGTTTTTGGACTACGACTAAATGAAGTTGTTGAAGAAAAAATTCCCGAAGAAATAATTAAATTAGCCGAACTAAGACAACAAGTCCGTGAAAAAAAAGACTTTAAAAAATCTGATGAGATAAGAAAACAGATTGAAAAAAAAGGTTTTCTAATAAAAGATGGTTCCGATGGTTACCAAATAAAAAAACGTCATGATTAAAAAAACCTTTCATTCAGTCAGACGGTTTTTAGCAAATCATTGGTTAAGTCTTCAACCAGCTATTCAAATCGCCATTACCGGCAGTCAAGGAAAAACCAACACCACTCAACTTATCTATAAGGTTCTGTCATCAAAAAACCCAACAACCGTAACCGACATTAATCTTGACACTATCTATAACACCCCAATTACCGCTTTAAAAGTTTGCCCCTGGACAAAGTATGTTATTTTTGAGTTGGGAGTTGATAAACCAGGAGAAATGTCTCGCCATTTAGAAATTGTTAAACCGAAAATTGCCGTCATCACTGGTATATCACCCGTGCATACGGACAAAGACCACCTTGGTTCCTTAGATAATTTAATATTGGAAAAAAGGAAATTAATTGAATCTTTACCAAAAAATGGAATTGCTATATTAAACGGCGATGATAGTAATGTTAGAAAAATGGCCAAACACACCAAGGCCCAAGTAATATTTTATGGACTTGGTGAAAACAACGATATTCAGGCAAAAAATATTATTTTATCACTTGAAGGGTTGTCATTTGAAATCATAACGGGGCCTGTCTCGATTTCCCTCCCGCCAGTGCTCACTTCGTTGCGCGCTGTTGGGACCCCTGCCATCTCGACACCCGTTATCTTTAAACTTAAAACCAAACTCATCGGCAAACATCATGCCTACAATATTCTGGCGGCTTATGCTGTTTACAGAGCCCTTGGTTTTCAAGACAATCAGTCTTTTCAAAATATTATTGAGTCAATTAAACCTTTATCCGGCCGCATGAGTCTCGAAGATGGTCCTTTAGGAACAAGGGTTCTAAACGATTCTTTGAGAGCCAACCCGGCTTCAACTGCTTCTGGTTTACAAACGCTATCAGAAATTAAATACATTCAAGGTCGGAAGATTGCCGTTCTTGCCGAAATGGGCGAGCTGGAAAAGGCTAAAGAAGAGCACCAAAAGATCGGTCAACTGGTTGCTAGTTTAAAAATAAATTACTTGGTAGCTATCGGACCCTTACAAAAATATGCTGTCTCTGAAGCTGTCAAAAACGGATTTACCGAGGAAAATATTTTTTGGGTTAACAATGTCGACGAAGCCGCCAAGGTTTTAAAAAAGATTGTTAAAAAGGGTGACCTAATTTATTTAAAAGGGTCTCTTTTGCGGCATGTTGAAAGAGTTACATTAATCCTTAGTAAAAAAGAGGTTAAGTGCAATGTTATTGTTTGTCATTTTTATTTTCATTGTCTAAAGTGCAAATATCTAAAAAGCGGGTTCAAAGCTTCAAGTAATTCTGAAAATAAAGAAAGTAAATCAGCAAACCTCCATTAATAATAAATCCTCCGATTAGTTGCGCGATCGTATGTCGTTTCAAATATAGTCTCGCCCAAAAAATGACCGGAAGGCTTAAAAATAAATAAGGGTACTGCCAATGAAAAAAATAATTAATTAAAACTATGGCTACAATATTAATTGTCGCGTGAGAACTAATCTTCCAAAAAATTGTAATCAAAACATTAATAATGATAATAAGAAACAATAGTAAAAAAAAATTAAATAGCAAATCATTACCATAAAGACGAACCAACATCAAATTTATGACTGATAGTTCGGAAAAAACAACCATAGGCAAATATCTTTCTTCCTTTTGGCTTATATCAAAATCACTAATAATTCTCATTAAAAGAGCAATAATAAAAAGTACTAAGGGCATAAAAATTTGAAGAATAAAAACAATTTGGAGAATTTTTTGTTGCTGTAGAATTGGTAAACCACTATTAAAAACAATTAAAAATAAAATTAATGGCCATAAAAAAATTGGTCCAAAAATAAAAGAAATAAAGTGTGCCAGTTTTTCTTTATTCATTTTTTTTATAAATCCTAATTACTGGGTGATCAAAAACTGTCCAGGTCTCTTCCGCCGCTTCATCAGGAAACTCAATAATCTTTTTTCCAAATATCTCTATTTTTGGGTAAGAGCTAAATTCAGCTACTTTTTTAAAACCCAATTTTCCAGAAAAAAGTTCGTCGTAATATTCATTCAGTTTGGGATAGGCAGCTCGCGGATGGTTCATAACAATCCTTCTTGAAGGAATAAAAATATAGTCGGCTTCATCTATCTGATACTTTAAATCTTCTGATAAAAATTCCGACTCGTCCAGATGATAAAGGTCAAAGGATTTATATTGATAATTTTCTTGTTTAAGAGGTAGATCAACCACATTAGCCGTCTCCGAAAGAAGATAACTGCCTGAGGGAATATTTTTATAAATCCAGTTTGACGCCGCTACTCTTACATCAGGATTTTGATAAACAGAAAGATAAGCAATACCAGGAATGATCATCGCAAAGATCAAAGCGCAAAGTGCAAAGCCAAGTGTAAAGCGCAAAACTTTAAACTTTGAACTTAGTTTTGATATTTGATCTTTGATATTTGATATTATTAGTATGGAAAAAATAAGCATTAACGGAAATATCGGTACCATAAATCTCATCCATTTGGTAAACATAAAAGCGTTAGGTAAAAAATAGATTAAAAAAGCCATGCGAAGAAGATTTATATTTTTATCTTTCCAACTTAATCCCAACAGGCCGACCAATGCCAAAACATAGATCGGCCATCCTAATGCATAAGGAAAAATCTTAAGCCCTTGAAAAATAACCGGGATTGTCCCGACAAATTGTCTTGTATAAAATACTTGAAGATTACCGAGAGCAACATCACTTTCATATTTTATTGAACTCAAAAAATCTGGCAACGAAATTATATTGTGGGGAGACAAGACTATTCCAACTATTACCGAAAATACGCAAAATATAAAACCTAATAATAAAGACTTTTGAATTTTAACTTGTGTTTTTGACTTTTGCGTTTTGACTTTTAAGATTAAACTTAAGATCGGTATTGCTAAAAAAATTAGAGAAGAAACTTTTGTCGCGACTGCCAATCCCGAAATTAGTCCGGCTAAAAAAACGAATTTCTTCAGTTTTATCTGATTATTTATTATTAATAAGGAATAATAAACAAGCAGCGAAGAAAAAAACATTAATAATGATTCGGTTGTTCCAAAGTGAGCCATTTGAATAAAAACCGGGGTAAAAATTATCACTAAATAAGATGTGATTTCTTCAATCAAGGTAAGAGGTTTCTTTTTGAGAAGTTTAATAATGGCGATCAGAACAAAAACGTTAATCATCGATGACAAAGAAGAACTTAATCTAAGACTGATAGTTGCCTCTTCAGAAGTTATTGGTAGTTTAAGCTTTCCCATCAACAGATGAAAAAGCTGAATAAAGAAGTAACCAAGATAGAGAGACAACTGCCCATAAGCAAAGAAGTGTGGATTTAGGCAGTTTGTGATTTGTAATTTGTTTACCCTGAGTGAAATCGAAGGGTGATTTGTAATTTCGCAATTCAGTCCCTGAATTGCGTTGGCCATATTTCTCTCATCAGGATGAAACGGATAGGGCAGACCCCAAGAAATATTAATTAGACGGGTATAAAGAACTAAAAATACAACCGTTGCTAACAAAATCCACTTGATTTTCTTCATCTTAGAGATTATTATATAAAGAACAACGTCGCAGGTAAAACTTATTTAATATGACATACGAATTAACCTTTCTTCTCAATCAAGAAGAAGAATTAACAAAAATTAAAGAGCTAATCACTTCCCTTAAAGGAAAAATTTCCAAGGAAGAAAAATGGGGAGAAAAAAGCCTTTATTTTCCAATAAAAAAAACTCGTCAAGCTGTTTTTTATAACTGGCTACTCAAACTTGATGAAAAACAAATGAAAGAACTTAGAAAAAAACTTGACTTTAATGAAAAAATATTAAGATATTTATTATTAAAAATATAAACATATGGCTAGTCGATCATTAAATCGTGTTACTTTGATTGGTAATTTGACTCGCGATCCGGAATTAAAATATACGCCTGCCGGAACCGCTGTTTGTACTTTTGGCGTGGCGACCAACAGATCTTGGACAACTGCTGAAGGACAAATTAAAGAAGAAGTTCAGTATCATCGCATCGTTTCCTGGCATAAACTGGCTGAACTTTGCGGTAAACTTTTAGCTAAAGGCAGAAAAATCTATTTAGAAGGTCGTTTAACTTATCGTACCTTTACCGGTCGTGATGGTCAAGAAAGAACTATTGCCGAAATTGTTCTTGATGACTTTATTGTCTTTAGTGATGGACGACGGATGACCGAAACTACCGTCCCCATTATCAAAGTGGTGGAAAAAAAAGAAGAAATAAAAGTCGATACTAAAACAGAACCAATAGAAGAAGAAAAAACCACTGAAAAAAAGACCGAAGAGATTGTAGAAACAAAAGATGAAGATGTTAATCCCGAGGATATACCGTTTTAATTATAAATTTTTAATTTAAAATTTGAAATTAACATGAAATGTTTTTTTTGCCAATATAAAGTCGAGCCAAGTTTTAAAGATTTAGAAAATCTTGAGAAATTTGTAACACCAAGAAAAAAAATTTTCAGCCGTGAAAAAACCGGCGTCTGTGCCAACCATCAAAGAAAACTAAGCAAGCAGATTAAATACGGCCGCTTCCTCGGTCTTATTCCTTACGTCTCCTACCAAGGGATTAAGTAATTTTAAATTCTAAATTTAGAATTTTAAATCAATTTTTAAGTTCTAATTTTTAATTTTAAAAGCGAAGATATCTTTTTTTAGACAATCGCCTGGGCCCCTCTGGGTGAGGCGGTCTAAAAAAACGGTATCGAGCTTTTAATAAAAAAACTTCTTAACAACTGTTAAGTGACTTTCGTTATAATAATGTTTATGGTCATTACTATTGATATTCCCGAAGGTGGTCATCTTCTCCTTAAAATGGGACAGAAGGTTGATTTGGAGACACCCATGTTGGAAGCAAAAACCGAGGAAAAAACCGAACTTCATATTGCTAAAGAACTTAATATTCCTCCGGATAAAATTTTCCAACATTTAAAAAAATTTGTCGGTGATCATATAAAAAAAAATGATTTACTGGCCATAAAAAAAGGTTTTTTTTCAAAGCAAGATTTTTTCAGCCCAATCGAAGGCATTATTAACGAAATTGATCATGTTGACGGAAAATTAGTTGTTACTATTGAAAAATCAGAAAAAGACACCATATCTACATTAATAAAGGGAGAAGTTGTAAAAGTAGGGAAAAAACAAGTAGAAATCAGGGTAAAAAAAGGTGAAGAGTTCGTGTTAAAAACTGTTAGTCAAGATTTCGGCAATCAATGTTATTACCCTAAATTTACTAACACACCTGGGCTAAAACCTGAAGAAGTTGCCCATAAAATAGTTTTTGCTAAGTCCATTAGTGACTACCTTCAGAGAAAAATGGAAACTCTGGGCGCCTTAGGCTTTGTCACTCTCAATAAATTATCAGAGCCAACCGATTTGCCAACTGCTCAAGTAAAAAATATCACTGATTTTGAAAAAATTATTCAGCATAAATATCCATATTGTTTTTTAAGTCAAAAACTTAGTAAAATCTTTGTTTATGAAGACTAATAAAATTACCAACTGGATACTAATCGGTTCTTTAGTAATCTTTCTTTTTGGATCAGGCTATAAATTGGGCGAGTTTCGAGCTAACAGCAGTAAAGTAGAAAGATCAAGCTACAATATTATCAATACCCAAAACGCCGATCAGTCAAAATTAAAAAATATCGACTTCTCGCTTTTCTGGGAAGCATGGAATAAGGTTGAACAAAAATTTATTGACAAAAAAAAGCTTGATCCGCAAAAAATGTTTTATGGAGCCATTAGAGGTATGGTTGCTTCACTTGAAGATCAATATACTTTTTTTCTTACTCCGGATGAAAATAAGCAATCAAAAGATGATCTTGGTGGTAAGTTTGAGGGTATCGGGGCTCAGCTTGGTCTTAAAGACAACCGAATTATTGTTGTTGCCCCGCTAAAAAATTCTCCAGCGGAAAAAGCCGGAATTTTGTCAGGTGACTATATAACCAAAGTTGATGATCAATCGACAAAAACATGGACATTAACTCAAACCGTTAATAAAATTAGAGGAAAAAAGGGAACACAAGTTAAACTCGGTTTGGAAAGAGATGCAAAAGAGTTTGACCTAAAAATTACCCGAGATCAAATTAATGTTTCTTCAGTTGAACTTAGTTATGAAACAAAAAATAACAAAAAAGTTGCCTATTTAAAACTTAACCAGTTTGGCGAAAACACTAATGATGAATGGGACAGGTCCGTTGATGAAATTAATAATAAATGGCAAAAAAAAGAAATCAGTGGTATGGTTTTGGACGTTCGTGATAATCCAGGTGGTTATTTAGACGGATCTGTTTATCTCGCCTCAGAATTTTTACCTTTTGGTAAGTTGGTTGTTAAACAAGAATCAACCGTCGCCGCCAACCGTGATTACCTTGTTTTTAGAAACGGCCAACTCAAAGATATTCCATTAGTGGTTTTAATCAATAAAGGATCGGCATCTGCTTCTGAAATCCTAGCCGGTGCTCTCAGAGACTATAAACGAGCCAAACTAGTTGGTGAAAAAACATTTGGTAAGGGATCGGTTCAGGAGGCTTTGGATCTAGGAGGAGGGGCTGGTCTTCATGTCACCGTTGCCAAATGGATTCTTCCTAATGGCGACTGGATCAACAGCAAAGGAATTGAGCCAGACATCAAAATTGAAAATCAACTAACTCAAGGAAACACGATGACCAGAAATAACGATAAACAACTTGACCAAGCAATCACAGAAGTATTAAAATAATTTCATTATGAAAAAACTGTTGGTTTTGTCGGGATTATTAATCGCTTTAATTATTATTGGTCAAAAAGTAAAACTTCTTCCTGAGTTTAGGCTGGATAAGTATATAAATCTTTCGAAAAGTCTTCAATCAACCGAAAAAACTAATAAAGAAACGGTAGTTTATCAAGAATCAGTCATTACCAAAGTCGTTGATGATACTTTACCTTCGGTCGTTACTGTAGGAATTAGCAAAACTACCACCACTAATGATTCATATGAAATAGATCTAGCCAATCCTTTTAATCCTTTTAAACTTGTTCCCGGTCAAAAACAGAAAATTGAGCAAAATATTGGTAGTGGTTTTATTGTTTACAAAGACGGTCTAATCATTACCAATAAACATGTCGTCAGTGACACCACTGCTACTTACAAAGTATTAACAAACAACAATAAAACTTATACGGTGGAAAAAATTTATCGCGATCCATTAAATGATCTGGCAATTTTGAAAGTGACTACCTCCGCCGGTAGTTTTAAGCCAGTTCCTCTAGGAGATTCATCACATCTAAAATTGGGTCAAATGGCCATTGCTATTGGCACACCTTTGGGGGAATTTCAAAATACAGTTACCTCAGGAATTATCTCTGGCTTAGGTAGAGGAATAACCGCCGGATCAGCTTTTGAGGGTTATGTTGAAAAACTAGATAATGTTATTCAGACCGATGCGGCCATCAGTCCGGGTAACTCTGGTGGTCCGCTTTTAAACTCAAGTGGACAGGTAATCGGTGTTAACGCCGCTATTGCCCAGGAAGGCCAGAATATCGGTTTTGCCATTCCGGTTAATGTGGTTAAAGAGCTGATTAATAATTTTAATAAACAGGGTGGTTCTTTTGAACGTCCCTATATCGGCGTTAAATATAAAATGATCGATAAACAGAGTGCCGTTCTTAACGAACTAGTTGAGGGAGCTTATATTACTAATGTTATCAGCGGATCACCAGCCGAAAAAGCCGGCCTGCAGGAAGAAGACATTATTATCGAATTTGATAAAAATAAAATTAAGGGTACTGACGAACAAGCCTTAGGAAAAATGATTCTTAGTAAAAAAATTGGCGATAAAGTAACTATAAAAATTTGGCGCAATAAACAAATTCTGGAAAAAACTCTCACATTAGAAGCATATAGTGAATAAAAAATTTTCAATTTTAAACTTTAAAAGCTCGATACCGTTTTTTTAGACCGCCTCACCCTAAAGGGACCCAGGCGATTGTCTAAAAAAAGATATCTTCGCTTTTTCTACAAACCCGTTAACGCGTTAACTCGTTAACCTTTAACATGTTAACTACATAACTCTAAAACATAGAAAGTTGATATAATATTGGCTATGTCCAACCCAACACTACAAACGTTAAAGGGTTTTCGTGATTTCCTGCCATCTGAAAAAAGAAGGCGTGATTATTTTATGGCCAAAATTGTGCAAACTTTTGAGCTTTTTGGCTTTGAACCGCTAGAAACTCCAACCCTCGAATACGCCTCCCTGCTTCTGGGAAAATATGGTAAAGAGGCTGACAGGCTTGTCTATACCTTTAAGGATCGAGGAGAAAGAAATCTGGGTCTGCGCTATGATCAGACCGTTCCCACCGCCCGAGTCCTTGCTCAATATAAAAATATCTTACCTAAGTTTTTTCGCCGTTACCAGATTCAAAATGTTTTTAGAGCCGACAAACCGCAAAAAGGCCGCTACCGTGAGTTTATTCAGTGCGACATTGATATTTTTGGCAGCAATTCGGCCATTGCTGATGCTGAGATTGTCAGTACCACCTACTTTGCCTTTAAAAATATTGGTTATCCTCAGATAAAAATTATTATCAACGATCGACAGACACTTTTCGACAGTTTAAAACCGTATACCACCAATCAGGTTGGAATTTTTTCTCTGATTCAGTCAATAGACAAACTGGAGAAGATTGGTCAAGAAAAAGTGGTTGAGGAACTGGTTAATAAAGGCCTAGAAAAAACTCAAGCAGAAAAGGCTTTAAAATCAATCAAAAAAGCGACTTTATCTCCTAACTTAAAAGAAATTATCAGCAGTACCGTTAGTCTGGGTGTACCAGAAGAAGTGATTGTTTTTACTTCAACTTTGGCTCGTGGTTTAGACTACTATACCGGCATGATTTTTGAAGTTGTTTTACCTGGATTTAGTGAAAGTTCTTGTGCGGGTGGTGGCCGGTATGACAAATTAATCGAACAATTGGGAGGTATTAATATCCCGGCGGTTGGCATTGCTTTTGGTTTTGATCGGATGATCGAGGCGGCCGAGTATTTCAAAATTATTCCTGATAAAAATTTAGGTAGTCAGGTTTTGGTAACGATCTTTGGTCAGGATTTGTTAAAGGTTTCCTTGGAAACCGCCTGTCAACTTAGACAAAAGGGGATAAGAACCGAGGTTTATCCCGCCATCGAAAAAATCGACAAGCAGTTAAAATATGCTGACAGGCAAAAAATTCCTTTTGTAATTATCATCGGCCCAGAAGAAGCCCAAAAACAAATCATCAAGCTTAAAAATATGCAAACCGGTGAACAAAACGAACTTTCTCTCACCCAAACACTAGAAAAACTACAAAGTGTTATTGAAACACCAGACGATCGTACTACAATTTGATAACAAAATATGCAGATTAATCCTAATGTAGCTATTATTGAAGCTCTTCCTGGGGTCGGAGGCGATGAGTCAAAACTTTGGATGAAAGAGTTGCTTCTTTCTTATCTTAAGTTTGCCCAAAAAAAAGGCTTTAAATTTGTCTATTTGGACGATAACATTATCAAAATTTCTGGAGAGGGCGCCTTTCGTTATTATCATAATGAGACAGGTGTTCATCGTGTCCAAAGAGTTCCCGATACGGAAAGAAAAGGTCGCATTCACACCTCAACCTGTGTTATTGTTGTTTTACCACAGATTGTCCAATCAGATGTTAGGATTAATCAAAGCGATTTAATCTGGCAGTTTTACCGAGCTGGCGGCCATGGCGGCCAAAACGTTAATAAAGTCTCAACCGCCGTCCGCCTGATCCACCGGCCAACCGGTATTGTTATCACGGCCAGTCGTGAGCGCTACCAAGAAGCCAACCGAAAAATTGCCCTTGACCTTTTAATGGGTAAGCTATACCAGCTCGAGGAAGAAAAGAAAAAAGGCATGGTTCATTCCTATGTAAAAGATGTTGGCACTGGTGAAAGAGCCGACAAAATCCGCACCTATAACTTTCCCCAAAATCGTCTAACTGACCACCGCATTGGCAAAAGTTTTCATAATTTGGAAGATGTTATTGAAGAGGGAAAGTGGGATAAGGTCTTTGCATAAAAATCAAAGATCAAATATCAAAAATCAAAATTATAACTCAAAACTTAAAAGCGCAGATATCTTTTTTTTAGACAATCGCCTGGGTCCCTGCCTGCCGGCAGGCAGGCCTTTAGGGTGAGGCGGTCTAAAAAAAACGGTATCGAGCTTTTAAGCCCAGAATTCTAAATTGAAAATTGTTTTGGGTGTGTTATAATATTGTTTCTATGAAAAAAGATATTCATCCAGCCTATGTTCAAGATGCCCGCGTTGTTTGTGCTTGTGGCAATACTTTTACCACCGGATCAACTAAAAAAACCATTCAGGTTGAAGTCTGCTCTAAATGTCATCCTTTTTTCACTGGTGAACACCGTTATCTGGACGTAAAGGGTAGAGTTGATAAATTCCAAAAACAACAAGAAGTAGCTAAAAAATATCAAGCCATCAAAAGCGCTAAAAAAACCAAACACACAGGTAAAGAGGAAAAGAAAACTAAGAGCTTAAAAGAGTTGCTTAGTGAAGGCTAATTTGTTATAATTTTCTTGTCCCAAGAGTTTAGGCTTGCCCCGCGAAGCCTCGGCGAAGCGGGGTTCTAAGATTTACCAATTTCCTAAACAATCCCGCCTGTGGCGGGAAGGGAAAAAATATATGGCTAGTCAAAAAAAGATCGTTCAGGTCAAAAATCTTACCAAGATTGTCGATAAAAATAAAAATTTCATTCTTCTTAAGCACGGAAAAACCACTCATAAAAATCTTGAAGAGCTGAGAAAAGATCTTAAAAAAACCAGGAGTTATCTTGATGTCATCAAAAATACTCTTTTTGAAAAAACCATTAACAAATTATCCGTCAAAAACAAGCTTTTTTTTGATCTACGAAAGAAATTTTTTCCTATTAGAGAACCAAGCGCCATTATGTACTTTGATAATGATTGGAGCGGTGGATTAAATAATCTCTACAAATTTATTCAGAAAGATAAGACTATTTCTTTTAAGTTTGGCATGTTGGATGGTCAGATCTACGATCAACCAACTATGGAAAAAATTTCTCAACTGCCAGGCAGAGATCAGTTAATCGCTAAAATTATTGGCAGCTTCAAAAACCCAGCCCAAAAATTGATCTATTCAATGAAATTTAACATGACTAAAATAGCCATGATCTTGAACCAAAAGTCAAAGAGGGCATAAATTACAAATCACAAATTACAAATTACAAGAAAAGTTCAAAATTCAAATAACAAAACGTTTTGAATCTTTGATGTTTGAATTTGAATTGATGTTTGATGTTTGTCATTTGAATTTAATTATTTAGTTATTGTTTGGAACTTGGAACTTGGAATTTGGAAATTAAAAATTTATTGTTAAGAGGGGGTGAAACTATAAATGTCAAACATAAAATTATCAGAAAAATTACAAAAAATTGCTCAAGGAATCGAAGGTTTAACAGTCATTGAAATGGCTGATTTAGCTAAGTATTTGGAAGATAAATTTGGTGTTTCCGCTATGCCTGCGGCCAGCGCGCCAGCTTCCGCCTCTGCTCAAGCTACGGCGGATAAAGAAGAAAAAACCAGTTTTACGGTCGTTTTAGCCAATGCTGGCGCTAATAAACTAAACGTTATTAAGGCTGTCCGAGAAATTCTTCCAAACCTAGGTTTAATGGATGCTAAGAAATTAGTTGAGTCTGCTCCTAAAGAAATTATTGCCAATGTTAAGAAAGACGCTGCTGAAGAAGCTAAAAAAAAATTAGAAGCCGCCGGAGCCAAAGTTGAGTTAAAATAATTTTTTTAAGTTATGGCCGAAAATAGTAAGTTAAAATACGGAGTTGAGCAAATCGTTGTTCTCGAAGGATTGGAACCGGTTCGAAAAAGGCCGGCCATGTACATCGGAACCACATCTCAGTATGGTGTCAATCAATGTCTAAACGAAATTGTTGATAATGCCATTGATGAAGCTTTGGCAGGATTTTGCCATAATATCCATATTTTTGTTCAAAAAAATAACTATCTGACGGTTTTTGATGACGGTCGAGGAATTCCGGTCGAAATCATGCCTAAGTACAAAGTTTCGGCTTTGGAAATTGTCATGACCAAACTTCATGCCGGAGGAAAGTTTACTATTGGGGCTTATAAGGTATCTGGTGGTCTTCACGGGGTTGGTGCTTCGGTTGTCAACGCTCTTTCCGACCACTTTATTGTCGAGGTTAGACGCGATAGAAAGCTCTATCGACAAGAATACAAACGCGGCGTCCCTAAGTATCGGGTCAAAAAAGTTGAGTCATCGATTCTTGGTTTTAATTTCAAAAACGGGACGGCAGTCTCCTTCCTGCCGGATAAGGAAATTTTCAAAGAAACGATTGAACCAAACTTTAACATCTCAAAAAAACAGGCCAAGGAAAGAGCTTATCTCATTAACAACGTCTATATTAAGATCTTTAACCAGAAAACCGAAGAAAAAACCGCTTACTACTTTGACGGCGGCATTCTCTCGTTGCTGGCCGATCTTAACCGCGGCAAAAAAGTTCAGCACGAACCGATCTTTATTAACAAACAGAATGAAACTAACGAGGTTCAAGTGGCTATTCAGTACAACGACTCAATCAACGAAAGCGTTAGTTCTTTTGTCAATGTTATCAACACCCATGAAGGTGGTACCCATCTAACCGGTTTTCGTACCGCACTTACAAAAGCAATTAATAACTATGCAAAAAAAGAGCTCGGTGAAAAAAACGGTGAGGAAACCTTTACCGGAGATGATGTAAAAGAAGGTTTGACGGCGATTATTTATGTTAAGATGCCCTCAACCAATCTCCAGTTTGAAGGCCAAACAAAAACAAAACTCGGTAACTCAGAAATCCAAACCCTAGTCCAAACAACGGTTTTTGACTTTCTCGAGAATTACTTTGAAGAAAATCCTAAGACGGCCAAAATAATTCTAGAGAAAATTTATCTGTCCCAAAAAGCTAGGCTGGCGGCCAAAGCTGCCAAAGAAGCGGTTTTACGAAAAGGGGCTTTGGAGGGCGCTTCTCTTCCGGGAAAACTAGCTGACTGTCAGGAAAAAGATCCGGTTTTGTCAGAACTTTTCTTGGTTGAAGGTGATTCAGCCGGAGGTTCGGCCAAACAGGGGAGAGACCGCCGTTTTCAGGCCATTTTACCCCTGCGGGGCAAGATCCTTAACACTGAAAGAGCTTATCTGGATAAAGTTCTTGGTTTTAGAGAAATCAAAGATATGGTCATTGCCCTGGGCATGGGAATTGGCGAAACCATCGACTACGCCAAGCTGCGCTATCACAAAATTGTCATTATGACCGATGCTGACGTTGATGGAGAGCATATTAGAACTCTAATCCTAACTTTTTTCTTCCGTCATATGTCGTCAATTATTGACAAGGGTCATCTATTTGTGGCCCAACCACCGCTTTTTAAGCTCCAAACCGGTAAAAAAATCCAGTATGCATATTCTGATGAAGAAAAAGATAAACTCGTTAACACGTTAACCCGTGAACAAAACATGAATATTACTGTTCAACGCTATAAAGGTTTGGGAGAAATGAATCCAGATCAGCTTTGGGAAACAACCATGAATCCGAAGAATCGAGTCTTAAAACAGATCTCGATCGCTGATACCCAGGAAGCGGACTATGTTTTCTCAATGCTTATGGGTGAAGAAGTGCCGCCAAGAAAGAAATTTATTATCACTCACGCCAAGTTAGCCAAATTAGATATTTAAAATTTCAACCCCGATATAATCGGGGTAAAATTATAAATTTAAGCTTTAATAACTATGGACATCACAAAACTTTCCGCTGGTAAAAGCCCGCCGGATGAAGTCAATGTTCTGATCGAGATTCCTCAAGGTTCAGCTATTAAGTATGAACTGGACAAAGAGACCGGTATCATTACTGTTGATCGTTTTAACTACACCGGCATGGTTTATCCTTTTAACTATGGTTTTATCCCACAAATACATGCCGAAGACAACGATCCGGTTGACGTTTTGGTCATTTCCAGCCAAGCCGTGGCTACGGGAACGGTTATCCCTTGCCGACCAATTGGTATGTTAGAGATGGAAGATGAGGCGGGCATTGACCATAAAATCATTGCTGTTCCCACTAAAAAAGTTGATCCGTTTTTTAAACACATCGAAGATATTAAAGATCTTGATGAACCGACAAAAAACAAGATCCAGCATTTTTTCAATTACTATAAAGAACTGGAACCGGGTAAATGGGTAAAGACAAAAAGCTTTTTGAGTAAAGACGAGGCTTTTAAGGCAATAAAAAAAGCCATGAAGTAAAAATATTACTTTAATTTTATGGATAAAGATATTCAAAAAAGTAACATTCAGTCAGTGGAAATTACTTCAGAAATGAAGCGGGCCTATCTTGATTATGCCATGACGGTTATTGTCGCTCGGGCTCTGCCTGAGGTACGCGACGGTCTTAAACCGGTCCACCGCAGAATTCTTTATGCCATGTATAAAATGGGTCTGACTTCAGGCGCAAGATTTTCTAAATCCGCCAAGGTTGTTGGTGAGGTTCTGGGTAAATACCATCCCCATGGTGACATTGCCCTTTATGACGCTCTGGCTCGTATGGCTCAAGACTTTTCCATGCGTTATCCTTTGGTCAAAGGTCAGGGTAACTTTGGTTCGGTTGACGGTGATCCACCGGCAGCCATGCGTTACACCGAGGTTAAATTGACCAAAATTGCCGAAGAGCTGCTGTTTGATATTGATAAAAATACCGTTCCCTGGCTAGATAACTTTGATGCCACTCTCAAAGAACCGGTCTATCTACCAGCCAAACTGCCCAATCTGCTACTTATGGGTGCCGAAGGCATTGCTGTTGGTATGGCGACCAAAATTCCTCCTCACAATTTAACCGAGATCATCGACGCCATCTGCTTTATGATCGGTAGAGCCAAGGTTACCAAACCAAAAGATATTAAAGCTAAAAATTTGATGGCTAAAGACTTTGTCGATAAGTTGAACTTTGAAACCTCAATTGACGAACTTCAAGAGTTTATAAAAGGTCCGGACTTTCCCACTGGTGGCATAATCTACGGTGCTAATGAAATCAAACAAGCCTATACGACGGGTCGGGGATCAATTCTTGTCCGCGCCAAAATTGAAGATGAAGATATGGGTAAAGGCAAGATAGCCATCATTGTCAAAGAATTACCATACCAAGTTAACAAAGCTAATCTAGTGGAAAAAATTGCTCGGCTGGTAACTGACAAAAAAATTGTCGGCATTTCTGATCTGAGAGATGAGTCAGATCGTGAAGGCATCCGGGTTATGATTGAACTTAAACGCGACGCTTCCTATAAAAAAGTTTTGAACAATCTTTTCAAATATACCGAACTACAAACTTCTTTCCCGATTAATATGGTTGTTTTGGTTGATGGAGTTCCCCAGACACTTTCTATCAAATCCATTTTTGAAGACTACTTAAGGCACCGCGTTGAAGTCGTTATCCGAAGGTCAGAGTACGAACTGGCTCAAGCCAAACACCGGGCTCATATTTTGGAAGGATACCTCATTGCTTTGGACCATATTGACGCCGTAATTAAAGTAATCAAAAAGTCAAAAGACGAGCCAGAAGCCAAACAAAAATTAATGAAAAAGTTTGGTCTTTCAGATATCCAGTCTCAAGCTATTTTGGACATGCAGTTGAAAAGACTGACCGGACTGGAAAGAGAAAAGATTGAAGATGAGTTAAAAATGTTAAGAGAAACAATTGCTTATCTTGAGTCGTTGCTCAAAGATGTTTTCAAGATTCTAAAGATCATTAAAAAAGAGCTTGAGTACTTAAAAGAAAAATACGGCGATAAAAGAAGAACTCAAGTTATTAAAAACCGACCGGGTGAGATTACCGACGAACTGTTGATTGAAAATAAAGAAGTGATTGTTGTTCTTACCAAAGAAGGCTATATCAAACAAGTGCCGCGCGAAACCTTTAGAGTCCAGCAAAGAGGTGGTAAGGGCGTTTCTGGCATGGAAACCAAAGATACCGACAATGTCTATTACATTACCACCGCCATGACTCACGACGGCATGCTCTTTTTCAGCAACCAGGGCCGGGTCTTCCAGACACGTGTTTGGGATGTGCCTCAAGGATCACGCATCTCAAAAGGTAAAGCCGTTATTAATCTTATTCCTCTTCGACCTGATGAAAAAGTCACCTCGATTCTTACTTATCAAAAAGAAAATTCCGTAGATAATCAATATATCTTAATGTGCACCAAAAACGGTACCGTTAAAAAAACCGCTTTTAAAGACTTTGCTAACATCCGTTCTAACGGCATTATTGCTATCAGATTAGAGCGTGGCGATGAGCTTTTATGGGTAAAGATGACCGACGGCAAAAAAAACGTCATTCTTACTTCACTGATGGGTAAAGCGATTGTCTTTAAGGAAAAAGAAATTAGGTCGACCGGTCGCGCTTCTATCGGCGTCCGGGGTATGGATCTTGAAGAAAATAACCACTTGGTCACGGCCGATGTTTTTGCAGATAAGGAGTTTGCCAAAAGCATTTTTGTGATTTCTGAAAGAGGTGTTGGTAAAAAAACCAAACTGTCCTTTTTCCGAGGCCAACACCGGGCTGGCAAAGGCGTCAAAATCGGTACGATTGACAAAAAAACCGGTTTTATCAGCTTCGCTCAGATTGTCAACGAAACCGACACTACTTTAATCATGACCAGCCTTAAGGGCCAGGTCGTCAAAATCGATCTCAAATCGATCCCAGCCAGATCACGTTCGGCCAAGGGCGTCATCCTGATGAGATTCTCCCAGAAAGATGATCGGGTTGTTTCAGCGACGTTTGTGTGATAAAATATAAAGCTAATGGAAATCTCGGGTAAACAAATCACCCAGCGGATGAAGAAAGAACTCCTTAAAGAAGTTTTTAAGCTCAAAAAAAGGAAAAAACTTCTTAAACTAGTCGCTTTTATGGTTGGTGAAGCCTCAGAACAAGTCTCCTACGTCAAGATGAAGGCTAAAATTGCCAAGGATCTGAGAATTGGTTTTCAACTGGTTAAGCTTCCAGAAACCCCCTCTTTTGAAAAGTTTATGCACGAAATCAAAAAATTTTCTACCGCAAAAAATATCCATGGAATAACTATTCAACAACCCTTACCGGCCCAACTATCAACCGACAGTTTTTTCAACTATCTTCCTTTAGAAAAAGAAATTGAGGGTCACAAGTATAAATCACCTTTTTTTCCGCCGATTGGTCTAGCTGTGTTAACGATTCTAAAAAATACCTATTCCAAAACCAGTTCGGCCAAAGACGTTTTCGTCAACCCAAAAGAAGACCGTTTGTTTTTTAAAAAAATTTTTCATAATAAAAAGGTTGTCTTAGTAGGCCGAGGAACCACTGCCGGTGCGCCTATTGGTAAAACTCTAACCGAGTTTAAGATCAACTACATCGGTATAAACTCGCAGACACCAGAGCCAGAAAGTTATTTTAAAGAGGCCGATGTGATTATTTCCTGTGTTGGTAAGAAGGTTATTTTTCCGGAAATGCTTAAACCTCAGGTGGTTTTGATTAATGTCGGTTTAAGAAAAGAGGGAGGTAGGTTAAAAGGGGACTACGATGAAAAAGAGATCAAAAACATTGCCTCGTTTTATACCCCGACGCCGGGAGGCATCGGACCGATCGAAGTCCTTTATCTCTACAATAATCTTATTGAAGCCGCCAAACTGCAATAGTATGAAAATTATTGTCATTACGGGCCAAACCGCAACCGGAAAAACCAAACTAGCGCTTGAAATGGCCCAAAAATATAATGGAGAACTGATTAATTGCGACTCACGGCAGATCTACAAACACCTAAATATCATTACCGGAAAAGATATTGAAGGAAAATTTTCTTTGGTACAAAAACAGGGCAACTTTGACATCGGTTATTATAGATATCAATCTA
>Ga0315288_10000151_pt1 | contig 77799 bp, 66 predicted proteins | sample YL17G11_20_MG_FD_203454 | JGI IMG/M metagenome (GOLD analysis project Ga0315288, IMG submission 203454) | Sediment microbial communities from Yellowstone Lake, YNP, Wyoming, USA - YL17G11_20 | ecosystem: Environmental > Aquatic > Freshwater > Lake > Sediment | place: USA: Wyoming | collected... | reverse complement strand
AGCGCGCCCGCCCTCGGGCGCGGGGAATCCACAGTTAAATGAATCACAGCCGGGGGCGGCTGTGCTCCACAAGACAACGGCGGAGTCAACCGCCTTACATTATCTACTCATTTATCAATAATAGGTATCCGAAAGATTTCTTGGTGCCTTGGTGCCTTTGTGGTGAAAATCATATGTAAATTTTTGGGAGTGGAGAAATGTATTCGGTGCCACCGGCGAAATGCGGCTATCACGCCTCGCGTCCGGCGGTCGCGCATTGCGCGATTTGCGGCCGCGCCGTCTGCCGCTCCTGCGCCCAGCCGGACAAGAAAGCGAAGCCCATCTGCCGCCCCTGCGCCCTGCAGACCGGCGTCCCGCAGAGGCGTAGCAGAGGCATTACTGTCCTCGCGGTGCTCAACATAGTTTCAGGCGGGCTGGGCATTCTGTGTTTGCCGATAGCGGCGCTTTGGCCCGGCGGGCGTGAAGCGGCGCATGAAGCGGCGGCCATCGCGGCGATACCCGGCTATGCCGCGTACAGCATGGCAGGCGTCGCTTTTTCTTTTGCCGTGGCCATAGCCTGCTTTGTTACCGGCATAGGTCTTCTGCGTTTGCGCGACTGGGCGCGGAAGGGGACGATTATTATTCAGATAACCGGTTTGGCATGGGGAGCGGCGGGACAAATGTCGAATCTTCTGTGGATTGTCCCGGCAAAAAGGGCGGCGGGCATTGCCATACGCCCCATGGAAACCGACATTATTTCCAACGCGGCCATGTGGGCGTTTGCCGTGGCGATGAGCATGCTGTACATCATCTTTTTCACGCGGCCGATGGTGAAGGTGCAGTTCGGGCGGCAGTTGAAGAACTGGACGCCGCCGAGCGCCGTGGTTCCGCCGGGCCAGCGCGCCAATTCCGGTGATAACCGCGCAAGTGAAATTCCATTCGATTGGCTGGCTCTGGATTCGACTGGCAAATGGGGCATCCCAATACTGGCTGTCTTCGGGATAATAATCGGCATCGGGTTCTGCCTGTTCATGGTCGTGTGTGGCCTGCCGAGTGCCCTTGGCGTGGTGTTAGGCGTTTTGCTTGTTGCCGGCGGCATTGGACTTTTTCGTAGGAGAAATTGGGCACGGATGGCCACCATTGTCTCGTCTTTGTTTATCAGCGTGATGATGTTTCTGGAAGCGGCCAGCCCGGTGTCCTTCGACTCACCTTACTACATCGCATTCCACCGCAACTTTGGTGTACTTATTCTTGTATTCGCCGGTATAGGCGTGATATCGTTTGTGTACACGTTGACTGCCGCGGTTTACCTGACGCGCCGCCGCGTGAGGGCGTGCTTCAGATAGCAAAAATCCGCGCGCTTGTCTAAGCGCGATTTTCTGGTAGAATGGCGCGGTTATCGCTCAAGGAGAACGAGTGCACGATCAATCTCATGTAAGTTGCTATTTCCATCGCGCAAGGCCGGCGGTCATCGCCTGCCAGATGTGCGGGCGGCCGCTGTGCCGGAAGTGCGCGGACACGAACTTCATGAACAGGCCGATTTGCCGCCCGTGCTGCGCGCAGAGGTTCCTGCGACAGCGGCGAAGCGCGGGGGTTGTCGTGCTGGCGTTGGTGGCGTTTCTCATTGGCGCGGCCTATCTCTTTGTTTTTCTTTTCCTGATTCTGGAGCCTCACGGCCACCCGCTGCAAACATGGTTGGCGCCGTATGAGATTGCGACCGGCATGCTGAGCGTCATGGCCGTGGTCTGCGGCATAGGCCTGTTGCGGCTGAAAAACTGGGCGCGCGTGGGCATGATAGTGTTTGCGATAGCGGCCATAGTGTTCCAATGCTATCTGAGCGTTTACCTCGCGGTGTTGGTTCCTTCTACCGGAGGGGTGTTTTATAATTTTTTCGGTGTGGTTTGTGGACTTACATATATCCTGCCGTGGGCGGTGCCGTACATTGTGTTTTTGACGCAGCCGCTGGTGAAGGCGCAATTCGGCCACACGGGTGGGAAAATCGCGGCGGCGGAAATCTCTCCGCCCCCGCAGAATTGATAGAAACCGGAGGCTTTGATGTTGACACGACGCACTATTCCCGTACTTATTTTCGCGACGATAATCGCGCTTGTCCTCGCAATGGCGATGGCGAGCACGGACGAAACGCTCTACAAGCAGGGCGAGACCTACGCGCATGTCTATGAATTTCTACGCGCCAACTTCGTGGACGAGGGCAAGGTCGCGCCCGACACCCTCTTCTACGGCGCGCTCAAAGGCATGGCGCAGGCCACCGGCGACCCTTACACCACCTACCTTGACCCGCAGGAGTACGAGTCCGCCAAGAGCCACACGGAAGGCGAGTTCGTGGGCATCGGCGTGGTCTTCAGGACGCTGGATGACGGCAGGCACCTTGTCATCGCGCCCCTGCGCAACTCGCCGGCGTTCGAGGCCGGCATCAGCGCGGGCGATGTGATTGACGCCGTTGACGGGAAACCCGTCAAGGGCCTTGACGCCGCCGCCGTCCAGACGCTCATCAAGGGCGCCGCGGGAACGGAGGTCTCCGTCACAATCATCCGCCACGACACCCAGCAATCCGAAACACTGAAACTCAAGCGCGCGACTCTCAAAATGGAAAGCGTCGTCTCCGTCGGCTTCGTGAACGATGAAAAGAAAATCGGCTACGTCCGCGTGGAACAATTCAGCAAGGACACCGCAGCCGACCTTTCAAAAGCGCTCAAGGGCCTTAAGGACCAGGGCATGAAGGGGCTTATCATCGACCTGCGCGACAACGGCGGCGGGCTGCTCACGCAGGCCGTCAAGGTCGCCGATCTCTTCATAGACGAAGGCGTGATAGTCTCCACCAAGGGCCGCGCCTCCGATACGAACAAGGTCTATAAGGCGCACGAGGGCGACGCCATCTTCCACGGCAACAGCCTCCCAATCGCGATAGTGGTGAACAAAGGCACGGCAAGCGCTTCCGAGATTGTCTCCGGGGCGCTGCGCGACCACGGCCGCGCCGTCCTCGTCGGTGCGAATACCTACGGCAAGGACTCCGTTCAGACAATCGAGCCGATGGAAGACGGCAAGAGCGCGCTCAAACTTACCGTCGCGCACTACTACACGCCGAACAATGCGCCGCTGTACGGCGGGCTGAAGCCCGACATCCAGATAGAAATCCCGGACGAAAAATGGGTCGAGGTCGCCCGCAACAGGATCGATTTTGAACTTCACAACGACGGCAAGCCTTACACCGGCGCGGACGACACGCAACTTGCCGCCGCGGTCGAGAAAGTCTCATCCGAAATTCCATGACGATCCACAGATTACACAGATTGCACAGATTGTATGAATAAACTGATGGAAAAGATGATCGACAAGGGGGACCCCGATACATACGCGATAATCGGCGCGGCGCAGGAAGTTCACAAAACGCTGGGCAGCGGCTTTCTGGAGGCGGTCTATCAGGAGGCGCTCGCGCGGGAATTCGCGCTCAGAAAAATTCCTTTCCGGTCGGAAGTGGAGATGCCGGTCATTTACAAAGGCGAGGACTTGCAAACACGTTATCGCGCGGATTTTGTCTGCTTTGAAAGTATGCTGGTGGAATTGAAAGCCCTGCGGGCGCTGACGGGGTTGGAGGAGTCGCAGATAATTAACTATCTTAAGGCATGCGGTCTGCCCAAGGGACTGTTGATAAACTTCGGCGCAGCGAGCCTCGAACACAAGCGTTTCGCCGGGCCAAAAAAATCTGTGTAATCTGTGTAATCTGTGGATTGTTGAGGGAAAGAATGCAGACGTTCAGGATAAAAACCGGCAGGCGCGCGGAATTTGTTGACGTTACCGACATCGTCCGCCGCGCCGTCGCGGAGGCGGGAGTCGAGGACGGCGTCTGCTGCGCCTGCGTCCCGCATACCACCGCGGGAATCACGATAAACGAAAGCGCCGACCCCGCCGTCCGGCAGGACATCCTCGCCAAACTCGAAGAACTCGCCCCGCACAACGGCGACTACCGACACTCCGAGGGCAACGCGGATTCGCACATCAAGGCTAGCCTCATGGGGTCAAGCGTCGTCGTGCCGGTCGAATCGGGCCGCCTTGCGCTGGGCACGTGGCAGGCGATTTACTTCTGCGAGTTCGACGGCCCGCGCACACGCTCGCTCATCGTCAAAGTCATCAAAGGGTAAGCCATGCCTAAGACATACCGCATAGTTCTCGGCACGAACAACCGGCACAAGGTGGCGGAAATCCGCGAGAAGATTGCGCGCTCCGAGGCGCTCCGCGCGCTTGACGCGCGCGTGGAGATTGTCCCCCTGAGTGAATTCCCCGCCGCGCCGGAGATTGTCGAGGACCGCGACACGTTCGAGGGCAACGCCGTGAAAAAGGCGACGACGCTCGCCCGCACACTGGGGCTTCCGGTCGTCGCGGACGACTCCGGGCTGCGGGTTGACGCGCTCGATGGCCGCCCCGGCGTGATGAGCGCGCGCTACGCCGGCGTCCACGGCGACTACGAGGCCAACAACCGCAAGGTCCTGCGTGAGATGGCGAACGTCCCGGCGCAGAAGCGCACCGCGCGGTTCGTCACCGTTGTGGCGTTCGCAAAGCCCGACGGCCTCGTCTTCATTGCCGAGGGCAAAGTCGAGGGGCTAATCGCTACGGAGCCGCGCGGCGCAAACGGCTTCGGGTACGACCCGATATTCCTTCTGCCCGAGCGCGGCGTTACGATGGCCCAGTTGACGCTGGCCGAGAAGAACGCCGTGAGCCACCGCGCGCGCGCAATCGAGGCATTCTGCGAAAAACTGGCCTCATATCTGCAAGCGCAAAAAGTATAAACAATCGCTTGTCGGGTTGGTCCGACCCCTCCGAGCGCAAGAAATTTCCGTCATTTCTGCGGCGAATCCGTATGGTATACTATGTGGCGGCGGTTGTGTGAGGAGCGTTCCAGAGACTTATTGGAGGGCTTACTATGGGTGCGGAAAGAATTTTCATGCGCGGAGTGATGGGAATTATTGTGTTCGCGGCGTGCGTCTCGCCTGCCTTGTGCCTTACGCCGCTGCCGCCGGCGTGGGAGAAGTCGGCGCAGACCATGTACGAGCACGGCTGGTTTCTGGAGTCGTCGGAGAAGAATTTCAACGGCGCGCTGGAGACATACCGGGCGCTGATGGAGCGATTTGCCGACGACAAGAATTATTGCGCGCTCGCGCAGACGCGCATAGGCGCGTGCCTCGACGCGCAGGGAAAATCGGACGAAGCCCGCGCCGCATGGCAAAAGGTGCTGGCGGATTATCCCGACCAGCCCGAAGCCGTGAAGAACGCGCGGCTGCTGATGGCGGGCATAGACCCGTTCAGCGTCGGGAGTTTTGAGGAAATGAAGAAGCAGGTGGAAGGCATCCTCAATACTTCTTCCCCCTGGCCAGGAACAAATAGCCAAATCATGTCTGCGCTCGCCGCGGCGTATCCCGCGGAAGCGGCTGACTTCCTCCACGCAAAACTCGCGGAACTCGGCAAGTCCGCCGGCCCGGCGCTGGCGCAAGGCAAAACGCCGTGGAAAGATCCGCAGTCCTTCTACGTCGTCGGCATGTGCCTTCAGGCGCTCGCATCCTGCGACACTGAAAAGACGCGCGACTACCTGCTCGACTTGCTCAAGCACGCCGGCGAGCCGGAAGGGCAGTTCCTCGGAAAGAACACCGCGCACTCCATCATCATTTCCTTTGTTTACCTGCAGCCCTCTTACGTCAATGACGACGTGGTTGACATCGTAATCAAGGATACAAAAGAAGGCGTGGAACCTCCGCAACCCGGAGCCATGGTTGGCCGGCCGTTTAATCCGACCTTCATGTTCTATTACTGGCCCGAGGACCGTTACACCCTTGCCGTTTTCGCGGACTTCAACGCGAAGGCGCTTGATTATCTCAGGACCGAGGCCATGAACGCTGCGGACGAGAAGGGCGCGACGCTCGCCATGCTCTTCATGACCCGCCTGCGCAAGCCGGAGACAGCGGCGTTTTACACCGAAATCGCGACCGGCAAATATCCGGAGGAATTCAGGCGCACCGCGATTGCCTGCCTGGGCGGGCTGGGCGAGCCGCGCCACCTGCCCCAGAAGATGACAATGCGTCTGGAAGAAGACGCAACGCTCTTCCAGTTCGTCCAGTGGCGCATGTACGCGGCGGCGGGTGCATGGTACCAGCCGGTCCAGATGTTTCAGAAGGAAAGGATAGTAGAGCCGGACAAGGCCCTGCTGGACGAGTGCGTAAAGGGGCTTAAGGCCGCGTACGATTTCAACAACAGCATCTTGATGCGCGGAGAAGTGATTACGGCGTTTGAACTGCTGGGCCGCGGCGCGGCGAAGGAGCCGCTCCTCGATTACGCGAAGAACGCCGTTGACCCGGAAGTCCGCGAAATGGCCGCCCGGGCGCTGGGAGACCTTTTCGAGCATTCCGAAAAGGACGCGGACGTTGCCGCACTGCTTGACGGCCTCATGAAAGGCGATTCGTCGCCATCCGTGCGCGTCCAGGCGGCGTGGGCGCTGTCAAAGTTAAGCCATCCGATTGGCGGGCCATATCTCGGTCCGCGCCTGCTCATGCGGGAAGCCATTCCCGTCATGCTGGAAGGCCTGCAGGAATATAAGGGTTCCCCGCCGTCCACGGTGGGAAACATCGCGCTAAACATCTCGCAGACGGACGCCCTCAACTCCATGCTTCTTACGACGTTCCACGGCGAACTCGTTACGCCTGATTACAGGGGTGCCTACGGTGCCGCCGCGACAGCCACGGACGACTTTGCAAAATGGTGGGAAGTGAACAAGGACAAGAGCGATGCCGAGTGGGCGATGGCCGGCGTGGACGAGTGGGTCAAAAAGATGAGAGAGTCTCTTGCCGGAAGCGGCGCCTTTCCGAGCCGCATGATCATTGATCCTTACGTCAATGAACTCATCGATTCCGAGGTTGGTAGGCTGTCATCTTATGCGCCGGACTCGCAAAGGGAGCAGGCAAAGGCGGTCTGCGACTGGTGGGAGAAGAACCGCGACAAGGTAACATGGAACAGCGACAAGCGCTGCTTCGAACTAAAGCCGTGAGCAGATAGCGCCGCGAGGCCAAAACAAAAACGGCGGGCGAGTTTTCATTCTTGTCCGCCGTCTTTTTTTGCCGCGTTATTTGCGGCGGCGAAGGAGGAACCGGCCGCCGCCGGCCATCGCAAGGCCTCCGAGCACAAGGACCAAAGTCGAAGGCTCAGGGACAATGCCGGAAGGAGGATGGAGGCACTCGGTCTCGATGGTAAGTTTAATGCCGCAGTTGTAGAAGTGGCAGTCGGGATCGATGGCGATGGCGCAGTTGCCGTCGGAGAGGTAACTTTGCAGGGCGGTCAATTGGCCCGGAGTAAAGTTGTACGTAATATCTGTTGGGTTCGTGGACAAGTTCGTGTAGGTGTGCAGATCGGTCTTGCCCCAGGCCCAGCCGTCAAAGTAGTTGCCGACGGCCTCGTTGTCCGTGAAAACCTTCAGGGGCCCGAACGGGACGCCCGGCTTGTTGTTGAGCAGGGAGCAATAGAGCCGGTTGCTTTCGTGCTGCCAGTCATAGATTTTGCGGAAACTAAGGCTGGCGCTCGTTATTGTTTCCGTCGAAGGGATGCTGAGATTTATGCCCCAACGATAGGCTTCCTGATGAGTGAGCTCATTCAGGTCCGACGGATTCGGCGTGAAGTAATGGGCCGTTGCGGAAGCGGAGACGGAGGAAACGGCGAGGGCCATCGCAAACGCGGCGAGAATCATAAAGCGCTTCATCGTAGTTACCTCAACTAAATTTTTTAACTATACGATTAACATTTGGACGACTTATTGTTTTACCGCTTGTGCCTTTCAGCCGCCTCGCGGCGTAGTTGCAGAGGTTGTGCTTCGTATCAAACTAGACACGGCGTTAGCGGGAGGAATTTCGGTTTTTCGGGACGGGGTTTGGGGTTTTCTTGAAGGTGTGACAAATCTTGTCGGCGGCGGGGTCGCCGCGTTGTAACCCATTGACATTATTGATGTTACGTCGTAGGCGCGGGCGGCGGCAAAAACGGATTGCGCGACCCTTCACATGCGCATACCCGCACATCACGAATCCCCGGCGCTACATCCTCTCGATTTCCGCCACCAGCGCGGGCACAATCTCCGCCTCCTCCAGCCGCCGGATCTTCACGCCCCGCTTGAAGAGCCAGGCGAACCCCTTTCCGCCCGCAATCCCAACGTCCGCCTCCGCGGCTTCGCCCGGGCCGTTCACCACGCAGCCCATGATTGCGACGGAGAGGTTCTTCCTGATGTGCGCGGTTTTCGCGCGGACCTCGCTGACGATCCGGTCAAGGTTGATGTAGCAGCGCCCGCACGTGGGGCACGAGAAAACCTCCAGCCCCCGCTCCTCAAGCCCCAGCGCCTTGAGTATCTGGTGGCCGATGACGACCTCGCTCTCCGGCGGGCCGGTGACGGAGACGCGGATTGTGTCGCCGATGCCGTCGGCCAGGAGCGAGCCGATGGCGACGGAGGATTTCACGATGCTTTCCGACTGCGGCCCCGCGGCCGTTACGCCCAGGTGCAGCGGGTAATCGCATCTCTTCGCAACCGCGCGGTAACACGCGATGGTGCTCGCCGCGTCGGAAGTCTTGAGCGAAAGGATGAGCCGCCCGAAGCCCATCTTCTCGATGCTCTCGCAGAAACACAGCACCGTGTCAACCATGAGAGCGGGAATGTCTTCCGCGGATTTGCCCTTGACCACGTCAAGGCCCTTGCGCCGCCTGATGGAGCCGGAGTTCACGCCGATGCGGATGGAGATGCCGGCGTCATCCGCGGCGCGCACGACCTTGCGCACGTCGGCGAGAGAGCGCATGTTGCCGGGGTTGATGCGGATGCAGTCCGCTCCGGCCCTGATGGCGCGCAGGGCCAGCGCCGCGCTGAAATGAACGTCCGCCACCAGCGGGATGCCGATTTGCTTCTTGATTTCCGCGATGGCATCGGCGGCCCGCTCCGTCGGCGCCGCCACGCGGATTATATGGCAGCCCAGTTCGGCGAGATTGTTTATCTGCCGCACGGTCGCGTCGATGTCCTCCGTGTGCGTATTGGTCATCGACTGCACGGTGACCGGCGCGCCGCCGCCCACGGGCACGCCGCCCTTAAAGACCCGTCTTGATTTGCGCCTCTTCTTCATTACAGACCCCTTCGGCCCGTTCACCAATCCCTCGCCCACCAAGCGGAACTATCCGGAACTTTGCGGAACAATGTGCCGCAAAGTACCGCTTGCGCGATTTTTCTCATTACCTTCTATCGCATTTAACCTTACATGCCATTTTTGCAACTTCATTGTGAAACTTTCCGGCACATGTACCGCATATTTTTGCGCCCGCGTATTCCCCTTTAAGCATTATCCTCAAAGACCTTATGACTTTCGCAAAAACCGCTAAGCGGAACTATCCGGAACATTTTTGCGCCTTGCACTTTTTGCCGCGGGTAGCCGCGGATAAATTTGCCAAACGCGGGAACCTTTCAAAGCGTTCCATTCCGACACCGTTTTTGTCCATAAGCGCGCGCATTCCGTTCAGAAGCCCTCGCTTTTTGTTCATAAGCGCACGCATTTCGTTCAGTAGCGGACGCACATAGACCGTCAGGCATTTAGACGCGATTGCAAAACCACGGCTGTTTTGTAGCCGCAGGGCTTGCCCTGCCGGAATTACGTAGCGGCAAGGCTCGCCTTGCCGAATAAGGCACGGTAAACCGTGCCGCTACAGAAGATGGGCACGGCAAGCCGTGCAGTTACAAAGTCTTCCGCTGACGCACGCCGTCGTTATGTTGGGTTCTGCAATAGCGTCTAACAGCCGAATGACGCCTTGCGGCATCCCGATCCTATCGGGACAGCCTAACAGCCTATCTTGGCGCCTTTGTGTCCTGGTGGTAATAACTGAAGTGTGTCCCATGAAGTTGCGAACGTCAAGTACTTTTTGAAAAATTTTGCAAATTGCCCTGAGACCCGCGCCCCGCAAGGGAATAAAATGTACCTGGTCCATTTATTATTACATCGCGTGCGTAAAAGTGGGGATGAGCCAATGGAGCGGCTCCTTGCGCCGACGCGCGCGCTTTGGTAACATGCCTCAATCTTTCGCGCTCTCGCGCGTATCAGAAGTGCACGCAATTCTCCAGCAGGAGTCAAAAATGAAATCGCTCGTGAAATACCTGTTGCTCGTCGCGGCCGTCTTTGCGTTCGGCGGCGTTTGTGTCCTTTCGGCGGAGGATGCGCAGAAGCCGGAAGTGGAATCTCACATCAAGGAACTCTCCGTCCAGTATGAACCGCCCAAGCCGCCGGAGCCGCGGCCGTTCGTGGGAATCTCGATGGAGGCGGCGAAGCCGGAGGACGTGAAGAAGGCGGGCGGCCCGGACAATTGCGCCGGCGTCAAGGTGAGCAACGTGGTGCCGGGCGAGGCCGCGGAAAAGGCGGGAATAAAGGCCGGCGACATCATTATCGGCGGGGACAAGAACGGCGCGAAAACGCTCTTCACCCCCGCCGGCGAGAACTTCACGCCGCAGCAGGCCTTCGTTGACCTGCTCACCGACAGGAAACCGGGCGACGTCCTGAACCTCTACGTATTGCGCGAGGGCAAAGAGATTGCGGTCGCGGTGACGCTTGGGGTCCGCAAGTTTTACGTCCTGCCCGCCGCCGAGCATCCGGAACTCGCCTTCCCGCAGCATGAGCCGAGCCGCCTTGAGAAATTCCTGCGCGACAATCAACTTTACGACAAGTACGTCGAGACCGCGCACTGGCTCTATGACGCGTCGAACTCGCTGTACGGGCAGGTTGAGGCGGTTCCCGACAAGCCGGATTTCTTCCGCCTCAAGCAGGTCAACTACCTCCTGCGCCACCCGGAAAACACGGCGCTCGTGTCCGATGAAATCGCGGACTCGATTGAGAACTGCTTCAACGACAAGGCCTGCGACGCGCCCGGCATGATAACCGCGGCGGCGAAATGGATCGACGAGGAGCCGCAGGGAGACGGCAACGTCAGGATCGAACTCAAGGGCGACAAGGACGATGTTGACAGGATCGTGGAATTCACGAAGAAGGTCATGGAACTGCGCAACGAATCGCTGAAGAACCTCAGCGCTGACGAGGTGAAGTCCCTCTACGCCCACATCCTCCAGGTTTACAGCGGCGAGGCCGACCCCAAGGCGCAACTCGCCACTTTCCAGATAATGGCCAAGGTCGACTACCCGAAACTCTTTGGCGCGTGCAGGGCCTACGCGCAACTGACCGTGCCGGACAACCTGGCGCTGCTTAAGAAAATGGCGGAATCCTGCAAGGGCGCGAAGCCCGAAGGCGAGGGCCCCGGCTTTGAGGGCGACATCCTGCTGGTGAAGAAGACCGAAATCGGCACGATCGTCATCGGCGGCGAGGGCAGGAGCATATATAATGAGACCGCCGCGATCATCATCGACCTCGGCGGCGACGACTACTACGCCAACGCCGTCGCGGTCTCCTCGCCGGACTACCCGTTTTCGCTGTGCGTTGACTTCGCCGGGAACGACGTTTACTCGTGCAGATCCTCTGCGGGCCAGGCCACGGGGCTGCTCGGCGCGGGCATACTCGTTGACATGGCCGGCAACGATGCCTATTCCTCCGGATTTTTCGCGCAGGGCTGCGGCATCGGCGGCGTCGGGGTGCTCATGGACCTCGCGGGTGACGACATGTATTACAGCGAGCAGATGTCGCAGGGCATCGGAATGTTCGGCGTCGGCATCCTCGCCGACCGGGCTGGAAACGACAAGTACACCGGCTTTGAATTCGTCCAGGGCGTCGGCCTCGTCAAAGGCTTCGGCGCGCTCCTCGACGCCTCCGGCAACGACTTCTATACCTCCGGCGGCAGAACCCCCGACAACCGCATGGCCGATAAGTCGTGCGTCTCCCTCTCGCAGGGGATGGGCGTGGGCACCCGGCCCGAGGAGGTGGGCGGCCTCAGCGTTCCGGGCGGCATTGGGTTGCTCGCCGACGCCGAGGGCAACGACAACTACGTCGCCGACTACTTCGGCCAGGGGGCGGGTTTCTGGTTTGGATTCGGGATTCTGCGCGATAAGCCGACTCCGCCGGAGAAGAAGCCCGAGAATACGGAGAAACTGGACGCGAACCACTTCTTCGCCGGGCGCTACTGCCAGGGCGCGGGGGTGCACATGGCCTTCGGCGCGCTCATCGTGGGCGGCGGCGAAGACACCTACGTGGCGTATTTCGGCGTGGGGCAGGGCTGCGGCCACGACACCGCCTACGGCATCCTGGAAGACCGCGGCACGGGCAACGACTTCTACGAATCCAACTGGCTCGCCATGGGCGCGGGCAACGACACCGGCATCGGCGTCCTCTTCGACCACGGCGGCAATGACCGCTACTGCACCAACGACCAGTCGCTCGGCCAGGGCAACATCCCCGCGGGCGGCAAGTACGGCAGCGTCGGCATATTCATGCACCTCGGCGGCACGGCCAAATATATGGACGTGAATGACGAGCCGGGCCATAGCAAGCAGATCGCCCGCAAAGATCGCCACATCGGCCTGTTCTTCGACGCGGAGAAGTAGGTGCGGCTTTCACCACTGAGGACATAGAGGACACAGAGATAAGTTATAGGAACAACAAACAACAAGGGCGGGAATCATCCCGCCCTTTTGTATTTTAGTGCCTTAGTGCCTTGGTGGTGCAAAATCCCCGCTCACGGCGCGGGCTGCGGCGCTTCGGGCGGCTTCTCGGCGGGGATGATTTCGAAAGTCACCTCCATGTCGGGCCTACCCGGCTCGATGCTGTGCATTTGCAGCGTGTATTTGCCGACGGGGAGATCGCACGCCTCAAGCAAATCATATTCCTTGTTGAACACCTCGCCCGGCTGCAATTTTGCCGTGTCATACTCAGACCTGGTTCCATCGGGGGCAATCTTCCACGGTACGGTTTTTCCTTCGGCGTTCTTGATAACAATGCGGGCGATGAAGTCCCGGAGAGATTCTTTGGAGATGTATACCTTCTGTTCCTTGTCGCTGACATTCTTCATGCTGATAGTGAATTTTACCGGCTCCCCTTCAGCGTATTTTTCCTTGGCCATGTTGATAGTCATGTGGAAGGGGCCTTCGCTAATCCCTTCGGATCCCTTGACGGGCCCTTTTGGCTTCGCGGCGGGGATGATTTCGAAAGTCACCTCCATGTCAGGCGCCCCATGCACAATCAGGGTATACTTGCCTACGGGAAGGTCGTACATCGCAAGCAAATCAAATTCCTCGTCGAGGGTGTCGCCGGCCTTGAATTCCACCCTGCCGTCTTCCTCCAAATTGCCATCGGGCGCGGCCTTCCACAGCACTGCATTGCCTGCCGCGTTCCTGACTTCGGAACCCGCGATAAAATGCGAAAGCGTCAACTTGGAGGCAAGGACCAATACTGTCTTGTCGCCGACATGCTTGAATCTTACGGCTACTTTGACCGGTTCCTTCTCGGCGTATTTCTCCTTCGCCATCTTGATGCTCATCTGCAACCCGTCCTTCATAAGCGTTCTGGCGGGGATGATTTCGAAGGTCACCTTATTTGATGTCATTTGGCCGAGGTCCGGCAGGTCGCAATGCAACTCAAGCGCGTATTTCCCGACCGGGGGACTTACCAGATCGCGCAGACTGTATTCATGCAAGAAGGCCCTGCCCGGCGCGAGTTTGTTTTTTGCGGGCAAAACCACTTCACGTTCTTCCGGCAATTTGGGTAAGATTTTGCGCCCATCAAAGTTCGTGACCATTGGCACGGCGTGGGAAAACATCAGGAAGCCGTCATCTGGGACGCACACGCCTTTGTCTTTGTCGCTGGCATTGTACAAGCGAATTTCGATAGTGACCGGTTCATCCTCGCGGTATTGCGGCTTTGCCTTGACGAGCAGTTTTATGCCGTCAACGGCGGGGACGTTGCTGAAGTCGGGGACTTCGAAGAAGGCCGTGTTCGACTGCAAGTTGCCCGTCCAGCAGTTGAAGCCCTTGTCCTTGAGCGTTTCGCTGTTGTTGTAGCGCACGCTTATGGCGTACTTGCCGGGCTTGCGCATCTGCGAGGCGTCGAGCGTGATTTTCCGCCCGTAAAACCCGCCGGGCGGTAGCGTAGCGGTCGGCGCCTGGGGGCGCTCCATCATGACCTTCGGCTCCGGCCATGTGATTTGCGCGCCGTCCGGGCCGATGCAGACGAAACTGAAACTTATCCACTGTATCGGCAGGTCGATTATCTGGATGTCGCCTTCCTTCTGCACGTTCGTCAGGCGCACGTCAATCTGAAGGTCGTCGCCGGGATAGAGCGGCGCGTTGACGACGCTCAATTCAATCTTAAGCCCGTTCGCCTCATCGGCCGGCTTCCCCGCGTCCGGCTTGGGAGGCGCATTGTCGCCGGCTTTTGCCGGGGGCGCTTCCGTGTCCCGCGGACCGCCTTCAGCGAGTCTCGCCAAGGGCGGACCGGCCGTCAGTGCCAGCGGGAAAATGCAGAAAAGGACGATTGTGGCAAGCGACAGGAACAATGCTTGTTTCATTTACAGGCTCCTTGTTTAAGAACAGAGTATCCTTTCCCAGTGAGACGCGATTCCGCGCAAAATGTTCCAGCCATTTTAAACCTTGTCGGTGAGCAATGCCAGCCTCATCCCTTATCCCCAATCCCTCATCCCTGCCCTTCCTATTGAGATGGCGGGGAATAAATAATAGAATGTCGCCGTCTCACGGAGCGCGGGATGAAAAAGAACGTCCTCATCACGGGCATGCCCGGCGTCGGGAAGACCACGCTCATCCGCCGCATCGCGGAGCGGCTTGACGGCGTCGCGGGCTTCTACACGGAGGAAATCCGCGAAGGCGGCGAGCGGAAGGGTTTCCGCCTTGTGACGTTCGACGGACATGAACAGATTCTCGCGCACGTCGGCATCCGCGGGCCGCACCGCGTGAGCAAATACGGCGTGGACGTCGCGGGGTTCGAGAAGTTTCTCGCGGAGCGGTTCGACGTGTCGCGCGCCCGCGTCGTCGTAATCGACGAGATAGGAAAGATGGAATGTTCCGCGCCGGCGTTCGTCGAGAAGGCGCGCGGAATTCTGGATTCGCCGGTTCCGGCGGTTTTCACGATAGCGAAAATTGGCGGCGGGTTCATCGCCGAGGCCAAGGCGCGCGCGGACGTGGAGATTCACGAGGTGACTCGCGCCAACCGCGACGAACTGGCCTCCGCGATCCTCTCCGGCATTAAAACTGCGGCAAAAGGGGTCTGACCCCTTTTGCTGCGCTTTTGCTCGGAATTCCCAAAGGAGGAGCGATGGAATACAAAAATATTGAGGCGAAGACCGACGGCGGCGTTGCCGTCATCACCATCAAGCGCGCGGCAAAGGGGAACACGCTGACGCTTGAGACTTACGATGAGATCGCGGACGCCGTGCGCGTCGCCGACAGGAATGCGGAGGTCGGCGCGATCGTGCTCGCCGGCGAGGGGAGCGACTTTTCGCTGGGCGTGGACGTGGGCGTGCTGGACGCGCTCTCCGGCGTGAGCGATGAGGAGAAACTGGGCGTGATGCGCCGCGTCCAGGGACTCGCGCTGGCAATCCACAATTCCGCCGCGCCCGTCGTTGCGAAGGTCCGCGGACGGGCGATGGGGGCGGGGTGCGATCTTGCGCTCGTGTGCGACATCGTAATCGCGGACGAGTCGGCGTCGTTCGGCGAGATGTACGTTAACCTGGCGCTGGTTCCGGACGGCGGCGGGACGTGGCTTGTGCCGCGCCTTGTGGGATTGGTGAAAGCGAAGGAGATGATTTTCACCGGGAAAAGCATCGGCGCGCGCGAGGCGGAGCGCATCGGCCTCATCAATTACGCGGTGAGGGCGGAGGAACTGGACGAGTTCGTCAGCCAGTTTGCGCGGAAACTTGCCAAAGGCCCGTCGGAGGCGATGGCCGCCTCGAAAGAGGCGATCCACAAGGCGCTGGGGCTTGACCTTGAGGCGGCGCTGAGGGCGGAGGCCGCGGCGCAGATAGAGATGTTCAAGACGGACAAGCACAAGAAGCGCGTCAAGGCGTTCCTGCGCGTGCAGAAATGAAATCGGCTACAAAAGGGGTCTGACCCCTTTAGTAGCCGAAAGAGGCGGGACGAAAAAAAGAAGGCGGCGTAATGCCGCCTTCTTTGTTGCGCCGTCTGATGGAGCGGCGTCATTCATTCTTTTCTTTTTCGTGGAGTTTTCCCTTGAGGTAATCAATCACGCCGAGGTTGAGTTGCCTGACGGCGTCGTTGATGTTGCCGCCGAAGTAGAGGCTGTCCTGGAGAAATCCGCGCGAGTTGAAGACGGCGAGCGTGTCGCCGGTTTCCTTGTCTTTGATGGCGAACCTTGCAATGATGAACGCCTCGCCGCCGATGGTGGCGGCGCGCTGGACGCGGCTGCCCTTTTCGAGATCATACACGACGCCCTCTACGACGAGCGCGGGCATTCCCGGGGCGACGTCGCCGGCGGTGTAAATTTTCTTGGTGTCCTCGTTCTCGTTTATCTGCTTGACGAGGGCCACGCGGATGTCATTGAGCAGGGTGGGCGGCAGTTTCGCTCCGAGTTCCGACGTCAGGGGGGCAACCTCGACATAGTGAAATTCGTTGGGCATCTGCGCGGATAACTGGAGGACGAGGGTGGAACTCTTCTCGCCGAAGGCGACGCTCCCGGCCTTTCTCACGAAGAGGCGCAGGCAGCCCGCGGAAGAGAGCATCACGGCCGCGGCGCACAGGACGATCATTTTGCGTACATTCATGCTCACTCCTTTCCGAAATGGTTCTTCGACCGTCTCGCTCCGAAGCAATAAACCCCGGCGTGCAATTTTTATGCCAGCGGTTTGCCGCAAATTATGGACATGTTCCGTATATAAAGCAAGAGGGGCCTTTCCGATTAGAACCAAAGGGGTCTGACCCTTTGGTTCTAAAGAAATTTTGCAGCGAAGGAATTTTTTTGGAAACATTTTCGCGCTTTTGCCGTCTTATGGAATGGAGACCGGCATCAAAGGACCTTTTTTTAGAAGGAGGCTTACCATGAAACGCGTTGAGATTGTAACTTTTATCTGCGTCCTCACCCTCATCGTGGGCGGGACGCTCCTGACGGCAGACAATAGCCCGGTCTCGCCGCAGCAGACCCGCGCGGCCATGGCGCAATGCGCCGTCGCCGCGGTTCCGGCGGGCAAGGTGGTGATGACGTCCGGCGGCGCGGTCGCAACGGCGGGCGTGCTGCAGATCAACGACTGCACGGTCGCCGCGATCACGAACAAGGAGGTCTATGTGACCGGCGAGAAAGTCGCCCTCACCATCGGCGCAAGGAACAACGCCGACGAGGCGCGCAAGATCGAGTTCCTCATCGCCGTGCAGACGTACAGTTATGAGGTGATGAGCCGTATGGCGTCGCCCGGCAAAATGCTGCAGACCGTTCACGATAACTGGGTCTCTCTTGAACTCGCGCCCGGCGAGGAGAAGATGACGACCATCGTCCTTGAGGGCCTCGAGGCAGACCCGGAAAGCGACAACACTTTCCTCGTGTACGCGATTGACAAGGCCAAATATGCGTCGGCGCACATAAGCCAGCAGAACGTCCAGAACCGCAGTGAGGTTATGGATAAGAAGGCTTTGGTCAAGGCGGTTCGGGAGGCGCAGCAGGACCGCGAGTCTATCCGGGGGGAAAATACGCAAGACCTGGAGCGGCAACTGGAAGACCTGGGCGCCATTTTGTCACCGAACAATGACGCCATGAAGTACCTCTGCGGCTTCAAGGTGGTCGAACCGCCGCAGCAAGAGAAGCCGGTTGACGCCTACACGATAAGCGACCAGCAGATGGATGAATCAAACTGATACAAACGCAACGAGAAAGACCGCCGCCGGCGCGAGACGCTTAATAATCCGCGCCGTCGGCGGCGCTTTTGCGGGGCTTGTGGTGGGGCTGGCAATCCTCGCCATTCTCCCGAAGCACGGCGGGCCGGCGAAGGAGGAGCGCTGTGTCGCGCAGTCCGACGCGTCCGGCGCGCTCAAGGAAATCGTGATGCACTACTCGCCGAAGAGATGGGAGAAGGTGAGCGACTGCTACCGCGACTTTCTCACGCAAATTTCCCCCGACGTCATCGTCTATGTCCCATGCGCCGGCGGCAAGGACTTCGACGATTTCATGGGCCATATCAAAGAGTGGGGCGTGGCGGCGCCGGAGCGGTTCCGGCCCGTCGTCATGGACAAGGCGATTACGACGTGGTCGCGCGACCGCTACACGCTTGCGATTTCCGAGAGCGGCGAGAGCGTGCTGATGATTCCGCCCAAGACGGAGGCGGACTTTGAGGAGCGGTTCAACGACTGGTTCGTCCCGCTGAAAATCGCCGAGTGCGCGCCGCATTGTTCCGTGCGGCAGTTGGAGATGTTCTTCGACGGCGGCAACCTCATCAACTCCGACGATTATCTCTTCGTGGACTACAACCTCGTGGAGAAGAACGTCGGCACGAAGTTCACCACCGTTGACGCTCTCGCGGCGTATCTGAAAAAGCAGTTCGGCAAGGAAGTGATACTCCTGGGCGAGGGGGACGGCGACGTGCCGAAGCACCACATCGGGATGTACCTCACGCCGCTAGCGGGGAAGACGGTGCTGGTGGCTGACGCGCGGATGGGAAGGAGGATCGCGGAGGAGAACGCTCTCAAAATCGAGGGGGCGGACTTCGGCGAAGAGATGGCGGCGCGGTTCGATTACGCGGCGGAGGAACTGAAGCAGCGCGGGTTCAACGTGGTGCGCGTTCCCGTTGTGCCGATGGAGGGCGGCGGCGCGTACCTGACGTACAACAACTTGATGCTGGAGACCCGCGACGGAAAAACGATCGTATATCTGCCCACCTACAATCTTCCGGCGCTGGACAACGCCGCGAAGGAAATCATTGAGTCGCTTGGCATCGAGGTGCGCTCCGTTGACGCCTCAAAGGTGTATCGCATGAACGGCTCGCTCCGCTGCCTGGTGAACGTCATCTCCCGCGGGAAGAATTGACCCGCAACGCAGCGGAATCCGGGGGATCAGATTTCGATTGTCATGCCGGCGAAGGTTGGGGTGCATTTGTTTTTGAAGGCGTCGCGCAGGGCCTCGACCGCCTTCACGCCGGTGCAGTGCCCTGGGTATATGCGGTTGACGCGCATCTCCTTGAGCGCCTCGATCGTCTTCGCTATCCGCGCGTCGTCGGCGTCGTGGAGGTGAAACCCGCCCACAACGGCGGAGACCGGGCCGTCGGCGGCCTTTGACGCGGCCTTGAGCGTATTGATGATGCCGCAATGCCCGCAGCCTATCAGCACCACAAGCCCGTCCTTGCCGCCCAGCACAAGCGCCTGTTCGTCGATCATGAGGTCGTTGCGGCGCTCGCCGTTCTTCTCGACAAGAAATCCCGTCGGCTCCGGCTCGTGCGCGCAGGCTCGTTCAATCTCGCCTGTAACAAGGCAGTACGGCGCCACCTTCTGGGGCGTGCGTTCCGCGCGGAGACGCATGCCGCAGTATTCCATCTCGCCGGCGGTGATTTCCATGCCGATGTCGGTGCCGTCGCGGTAGAGTTTCCGGTCGAAGATTTCCGGATGGCAGTAGATTTGCACTCCGCGGAGGTGGCGTGCGAGCGAGTTGAGGCCGCCGGTGTGGTCGTAGTGGCCGTGGCTGAGGATCACCCCGTCAAGGCCGAGCAGGCTCGCGCCGAGCCTTGCGGCGTTTTCCTTCAGCACCGTGCCGGAGCGGCCCGTGTCGAAGAGGACCCGGTAGCGGTTGTCCTCAACGTAAATGCTGAGGCCGTGTTCGCTGGAGAAGCCCGGCATGGCCTGATTGTCAACGAGGATGTGCAATTTCATGCCGCCTCCCACGAGGGCGCTCGCCGCAACCGCCGCGTTTGGGCGTGCCCGCGTTATGAAGTCCCCTCTGGGTTTCCTCCGCCTTCCCCTGACATTTCAACGTACGAGCGGCAGGCCGGGTTTACAATACCTCAGGAAGGCCGCTCTGTCAAGTTTCACGCGGCGTGGATTTGGCCGGCATCTTAACGGGCGGGGCGCGCCATCCGCCGCGGAATGAGAAGGCTGGTGAGGGCAAGCACGACGAAGAGTGCCAGGAAAACGGCCCCGTCATAATCCTGCGGACGCGCCCAGAAAAGCGCTTCCCGCAGGCCCTCGTCGCTGATGTCACGCAGGAGCATGATGAAACATCCGATGCCGGCGTAGCGGAACATTCTCTTGAATTCGTTGGCGGTCAGGCGCTTTTGCGAAAAGCCCGCGAAGAGTTGCCGCAGTTTGCCCACCGCCCCCGCGCTGGGGAAGACCTGCGGCGTTTCCGCGACGTACTTTGCGAAAGTCGCGCCGTAGATGGAATAGAGCAGGGTTTCCTCTTTCTTCAGCGCCGGCCTGTAAGCCCAGAAGAACAGGAAGGGATAAAGAAACAGAAGGTAGATGTTGCCGCTCAAAAGGCAGAAACTGGAGTCTATAAGATAGTTGCTCAGGTAGTACGGGTTGCGCACGATGGCGTAAACGCCTTCCGCGCACAAAACCTCGTTGCGTATGAGCACGCCCTTTGTCAGCACGTGAAGCGCGCCGCCCGCGACCAGCACGGTGAAACCCGCAATCGCCGTCGCAAGGTCTATCGGAAATAGTAAGGCGGACCCGGCGGAAATGAGGACTACAGCATCGCGGAGGTTGCCCCTGTTGAGGAGATTCCGGAATACGGATGCCTTATTGTGCGTCGTCGGGCTTTCCATGACACAGAGCCGTTTGGGAAAAACCGCCGGTCGCCGCCCTTGCGCCCTCCTGCGGCAGACCGGCCCTCGGAACACGTGCGTTCAGCGTGGGCTCCCCTCTTTTGCTTTTGTATTATACCCTGTGATTCGGGTACGGCAAGGAATTTAAGAATTTACTAATCTTCTTGTCCGTAATCGGAACAAAAGGGCAAAGCCCTTTTGTTCCGATCAGGATTCGTGGAGGATTATCTGGATGTCGCTGAAGTCCGCCGGCTGTTCCGCGCGGATTTTCTTCAGCCGCATGAGTTCCAGCAGCGCAAGGAAGAACGAGATTATCATCATCCGGTCGGTCATCCCGGCGAAAACCTCTCTGAAGGCGAGGACGGTGGCCATCCTCAGCCGCGCAAGGAGGCTGTCCATGCAGTCCTTTACCGGGACGTCGTCGTAGATGACGCTGTGCGGCGCGGCGCCCAGCGTTTCCTTCATCATGCGCGAGAACGCCTTCACCAAATCCCACAGGTCCACGTCCTCCAGCGGCTTTGCGGCGGCTTGTTCCTCCTCAAACGCCAGCCTTTCGGCGGCGAGCCGCGCGAATTTTTTGCGGCGTTCCTCCGCGTACTCGCGCAACTCTTCCGTCAGCGCCTTGAACTTGCGGTATTCCATCAGTTGCGTGACGAGTTCAAAGCGCGGGTCCTCGATTTCGTCCAGGTTGACCTCTTCGCGCGGGAGCAGCGTTCTGGACTTGATCTCGAGGAGGGTGGCCGCCATGACGAGGAACTCCGCGGCGACGTCCACGTTGAACTCCTTCATCATCTCGACGTAGTCGAGGTACTGGTCGGCGATGAGGGCGATTGGGATGTCGGTTATCTCGACCTCCGCCTTCTTGATGAGGTAGAGCAGGAGGTCGAGCGGGCCGTTGTACATTTCCAGATTAACGCGATAGTCGGTTTCGTTCATTGCACTTTTTCATTATTGGATTCAGATATTGCCAAGCGCAACAAGTATTTTGTAGTAATCCGTATTTGTGAGCACACTCTTCAGCAAGAAAAAGGTTGGGACGCCCACAATCGACGAGAGTATCCCGCCTCCAAAGAAGACAAGCGCGAGGAGCAGAAAAGGCGCGATTCTGTTGAACTCTTGCATTTTCCGCGCCTGCTCGTACGGCAGCATGTTCTGAAGGATATGCGAGCCATCCAGCGGGAACAGCGGTATCAGGTTGAAGACCCCTAGGCCGATATTTATCGCGACCCCGAGGAACAAAAACACGAGCGCGAAATCCGCAGGGCCGGCCTTCACCTCATGAAAGTATGTGGACTGCTCCGGCATCGGGAGATGGGGCACGGCTATCATCGCGAGGATGAGAAAAAACAAGGCCTGAGCGAAATTGGCACACGGCCCGGCCGCGGAGACGAGAATTTCGTCCCGCCTCGGATTTCGGAAGTAATTCGGGTTTACCGGCACGGGCTTGGCCCAGCCGATGGGCGCGAAGAGCAGGCAGATAGTTCCGATGAGATCCAGGTGTGGAATCGGGTTGAGCGTCAGGCGACCGGCCCGTTTCGCCGTGTCGTCGCCGCTCCTGAAGGCCACGTAGCCGTGCGCGACCTCGTGAAAGACGATGGCCGGTATCATCACCGGGATGCGGACCAGCAGTTGCGCGATGTCGGGAAGACCGAACATTATCCACCTGATTATTGAATAGACTGTCGCCCTCGGCGGTATTTACGAATTATAAAATACAAAGTATAAAATAGTCAAGCCAAAAAATTTTCTTTTCCGGGGCCGTCGGCAAAATACGCCCCCGCGGGCGGCCGCGCGCGGTTTTCGGGCCGAAGGCGCGGCGCTCCCCGTATATATTAATCGGCTCTAATGGCGAATGGGCTTGAATGACTTTGCCGCCGCACGTATAATTCAAAAGGAAGAAGGAAAAGCGAAAAACCAAAAACAAGGGTAATCTCTGGATTGTTGCGTGAGATTTGAAGGGCGGGGCGCGATGCTTGAGAAAATTAAACTGGTGATTTTCGACGTTGACGGCGTGCTCACCGACGGCAGGATCATCTTCGACTCCAAAGGCGTGGAGACGAAGTTTTTCCACGTCGTCGACGGCACGGGCATAAAGTTCCTTCTCAAGGCAGGGATAGAGGTCGCCTTTATCACCGGGCGCGAATCGGGGGTCGTCGCCATACGCGCGAAGGACCTGGGCGTCAGGCACGTTTACCAGAAATGCCTCGACAAGTGGTTGCCTCTTGAGGACCTCATGGCGAAACTCGGCATCAAGGGGGAGGAGATCTGCTGCGTGGGCGACGACGTCCACGACATACCGATGATGCGCCGCTGCGGTTTCGCGGTGGCCGCGAAGGGCGCCCGCGAGGAGGTCAAGCGCTTCGCCCACTACGTGACCGAGGCCCCCGGCGGCTTCGGCGCGGCGCGCGAGGTGGCGGAACTCATCATGAAGGCGCAGGGTAAATGGGACCCCATTATGAAGCATTACATCGAAGGATAGAGCATGAAAACCGCGATACTGTTCGGCGTGCTGGGCCTCGGAAGCCTCGTCTTTCTGCTGGCGCTGATGGGCGTATTTGATTACTTCATCAACCCGGCCCCGCCCGTCAAGGACGAGGGGCCGACGGACAAGGCCACGACCGGCCGCATAGATTACCTCATATACGACGAGAAGGTGGAGAACAAGGTCATCTTCGACGCGCAGGTCTCCGGCGTCGCTGATATCGAACGCACCAGCGACGAGCCGCCGTCGGAGATAGACGCGGTGGCGAAGCACCGCTTGTTCGACCTTGTGCTCACGCCCGGCACCCTTAGTCCCTCCGATACCGCCGTAACCATCAAAGCCGGTCTTGCGGACCTCTACCAGCACGCGCGCGGGAAGGAGGAAAACGCGAAATCTTTCTTCCATATTTACCTCTCCAAGGACGTTACCCTTGAGGCGCGCCAGAGCACATCCCTGATGATATCCACCGACGCGATGGAGTACTGGTGGGAGCAGAGAAGAATCCGCAGCAACGGCGTTGTGCACATCCACGATATTGACAACACGATCTTCCATCTCGCCGGCACGGGGATGGAGGGGATGCTTGACTTCCGCAGCATCACCGTGCGCGACAACCCCGTCACTTACATGGTGAGCAGCGCCTTCGAGGAGAGGCAGAACCCCGACGTAAATGCCCCGCAAAACATCACGCGGATAACGTGCGCGGGGCCGGTGAGGATGCGGCGCTTTGAGCGGCCGGAGGACATCGGGGCTTTTCTGGCGGAGTTCGAGAAGTTCAAGGCGCTGGGGCTGACGGAGCAGGTCGCGGTGGATTTCCTCACCGAGTTGCAGAAGCGCATGCGCGAGGAGGGGGTGAGCCCCGACGACCGCGACAGGATGCTCGACTTCGCGCGGACGATCGCGGAGATGCAGGGGCTGCCCAACGCAACGGGGTTCTTTTCCGGCGACGCGGTGGTCGAACTGCAGAGGACGCTCATATCCCTGCGGCAGGTCTCTCCTTTGCTCACCGAAGACGACCTGGCGATGCTCCGCGACATAAGCGCGAAGATAGCCAACAAGGACCTCGACCTGAGCGGCGAAAAGGGCCTGGTGTCGCTGACCGTGGTCATATTCGAGAAGAACGTCCGCGCCGCCGCCCGCCCGGCGTCTGAAAGCCTTGAGACGCTCGTTCATGGGGACGAGAAGGAAAACGAAGCCTCCTTCGCCTTCCCTTGCATCGATTCGTCGCAGGAATGCGACAGGATGATAATCTATTGCCGCGAGGAACCCTCCAGGCGCAAAACCGGCGGGACCGGCATAGAGCCTGTCAAGATAGAGATGCGCCGGGGCGCGGACAGCCCCGTGATTATAAAGTCGTTCGGCCCGCGCGGCGCGGAGCGCAAGGACCTGGACACCTTCCAGAGCGCCGACCGGGCGGACGTTTACACCGCCCGCAGGATATACCAGAGCCCCTCCGGCGAGCAGCAGACGCGCTTCGTGCAGACGCGCATGGTCCTTGACGGCGCGGTCAAGGTGCAGAAATTCGAGCGCCAGCAAAAGCAATCCCCCGATATAACCTCCGCCGCCGTCTATGATGCCAACGGCGAGAGGCTGGTCTGGGACCGCGACCTCGGCAGCGGGCGGCTGGTGGGCACGGAGAAGAGCCGCCCGACGCTGACATATTCCAGCGCGCCGTCGATGGCGCCGGCATCGGCCGCCGCGGACAGCAAGAACGTCAGCACCAGCGTCGAGGCCTCCGCCGCGGACTCGATAGAATTCTTCAGGAAGACGGGGGAGAGCATGACCCGCGTGAGGCTCAACCGCGATGTTGCCGTTGACCGGTCTGAAGTCTCCCCGGCCGGCAAGCGCCATGACTCGCTGAAGGCCTCCGCATGGGTGGAGGTGGTCTTCCGCCAGGACGCCATGCAGCGAAAGGAGCCGGACCGGAACCTGTTCAGCAACATCGAGTCCATGCGGGCGCTGGGGAAGGTGGACCTTGTGAGCGACAAGGGCGAGGCCTGGGGCGATTATCTCACGCATGAAAAAGGCGCGTTTGCCGACCGGGCCGCCGCCATCACCACGATTTACCGGATTACCGAGGCCAACCGCAAAGACCTCATCGGCGAGGAGGAATTCACCGGCGGCGACTGGCCGCTCCGCGCCGTGATGACGGGCGCGGGAAAGTCCAGTTTCCTCACAACCACCGGCGAAGAGGAGGCCGCCGCCGACCGCCTTGACACGTACACAAGCGTCTGCGAAGAACGCATCCAGTACATAGATTTCGTGGAGACCACGCCGCTGGCCGGGAAGACCATTTTCACCAGGAACGTCAGGATTACGAAAACCACCGCGGGCGCCGCCGGGCAGACCACGCTGGACGCGTCGGAGAAGGTGGAACTCGACTTCGTGAAGGCCGCGAACGCGGACGCGCAGGCCGGCAAGAAGTCGTTCGACCCGGCGCGGCTTTACGCCGAGGGGCAGGTGCACATGACGGAGCCGGGGAACAAGCAGGGCGTCTCCCAACTCCAGGAGGCGAAGTGCGACAGGCTCACGTGGACGCGGCTTTCGGCTGAGGAGGCAGGCGGCAAGGCCACCGACAGGGCGCTCCTGGAGGGCGGCAACGGCGTAGCCCCGGAAATCCGCTACAGCACCGTGCAGAAGGTTGACGTGAAGAAGGAGAACGGCAGCGTTGAAACTGAGACGGACGAGGAGCAGACCATCATGACGTGCTCCGCCGACGGCGGCAGGATTACGACCAACACCCTGCGCGACCCGAAACAGCGCGAGAAACTTGAGGACAATTACATTTTGGCCGAGGGTGACGCGTACGTCCACCGCACGGATGCCCAAACGGACGCCGCCGGCAAGCGCACTGAAGACCCGCCTATGGACCTGCACGCGCGGAAACTGACCACCTATTACATCCCCGCCACCGAGAAGGGCACGGCCACCCGCATGAAGAAGATTATCGCGGATGACAACGTCGTGGCCACAAGCGACCAGGCGACCGCCACCGGCGCCCACGGCGAGTGGGAGCGCTTCTACCAGGCGGACATCGTCGAGCGCACCATCCTTACCGCCGCGCCCGGCGGCGCCGCGACGGTGCGCATTATCGGCAAGGACAAGCGCGACAGGCCCACCGATACCACGATAACCTGCGCGGACAAGGTGGTCTTCACGCGGACGCTGTACGACGAGGCGGTTAACCCAAAGGTCTCCGCGAAGACCGATGCCGTGTTCACGAACACGGTCTCCGTGACGCATCTCGGATTCGCCGACCAGGACAAGAAACTCAACGAGGACACGTACCTCACGTGCGACCAGTTGAACGTGAAATTCGCCGACACCATGCGCGTGAAGACCGACAAGAGCGCCACCCATCTTGACATCGCGCAAATGATCGCGACGGGCAAGGCCGCGTACGAGGTTTTTGAACTGCTCAGGGAGGAGCACAAGTATCCGGACGAGCGCGTGCTGTTCAGCGACGGCAAGGCGGATTACATCGAGTACAACAAGGAAAGCGCCGCGCTCACGATGCGCATGAAAGGCAAGCGCAACGAGAGCGGCAGGCTTGTTGAGCCGGCGTTCAGGCGCATTTACGAGTACGACAGCAAGACGCGGGAGCGGCTGCGCACGGATACCGAGACCGAAACCGAGCAAGGCGAACTGCCGCCCATGCCAATGACCGGCAAGGGCTTTGGCCCGTGAAACGGCGACATGCTCGCATGTGCATGCAAAAAGGCCGCCAATCTTCCCCGGCGCAATTTCCATAAGTGCTGGCGGGTCGTTGTGGTAAGGCTGATTGTTTTGCCGCCAAGGCACGAAAACTTGCCCCGCGCAACGGGGACATCAAGAATAAAAGGTATATTGATTTCTTTGCGTCTTGGTGGCTTTGTGGTGAGAGGTCTTACTTGCCGAAGTAGAACCACGTCTTGGGGCTTTTCGAGATTTTTTTGACAATCTCGAAGTATTCCCGCTTGGAGAGGTGTTCCATCCCTTTGCCGTATTTCCCGAGGACTTCGAGGAAGGCCTGCGCCTCTTCGACCATGCGCTCGTGGGTCTCCTCCGAGCCGCCGAGCAGCGTGAACTCCGGCGCGCGCGTGATGCGCTTCAGTTCATCGTCCTGGTCGAAGCCGATGCCGAAGAGGTGCCCCTGTTTTTCTTTTTTTCTTGGCATTGCGTAAAGGTTATCGGGAAACGCCGGCCAAATCCTGAGCAACGCGCATATTATAAAGGACCCGCGCCTTCCGCGCAACATCCGGCAAAACCCGCCTCCCGAAAAATAGGGCCAGACCCTATTTATTCTTTCAGGTTTGCCGCCTCTTTTGCGTGGCGGTTTTTTATTTTTGGGGCTGTTGCTTTTTCTCTTTTTCGTACTTCTTCAAGGCCTGCTGTTTCAGTGCCTGCCTTTCCTCGGAACTGAGTTCGTTCCATGTTTTCTGTTTGTCCGCTGGGATGAACTTCCATGCCGGGTGCTCTGAATCAAAGGGCGTCGGGGTGGTGGAGAGAACTCTTGTAATCGGGGCCATGAGCCGCTGTGTCGTAATAAGATTTTGTGCGAGTTGGTACAGAAGTTCTTCATCGATTTTGTCAACGGCAAGGCTGGACCATGCGGTCTCAACGCCGTTGTGTAAATCAATCAAGACCGCCGGAAATACAATCTTGCCTTCTTCCCGCAGCGTCCGTTCCATCTTCTCGGTCATTCGCATGACTTGAACCAAGTCGTCGGCAGACTCGCGGCAGGCGGCGATGCGGGCTTGGTCCTTTTCCGGGAGTTCTGAAGCGGTGGTAATGCGGTCAAGGACTCTCTTTTGAATCGCCTCCATTTGCCGCACGTTCTTCACAAATGACGATTCGCGTTTGGGCAGGATACCGCAGCCGCAAGCGAGAAGCAGGCAGACCGCGGCGACAAAGGCGGCTCGTGGCATAGCGACTATCATCTATCCCTCCGAAGAAAACGAAAACAACCCTGGGTCGCCATATATAACCGTTTCATCAAGAAAAGGTTCACGCAAACGCAGACTGTCGCCAGACCTTTATGCCTTCGATGCCAGAGCGAAATTTTCTTGACGCGTAGCCAGCGATTACGACGTACAGTCAAGAGAAAAACGAAAAAGAACCCGCAAAATCTGTGTAATCCGCGGTTTCTAAATTTATTGTTCTTTGTGCCTTCGTGTCTTGGTGGTTAGTCGGCGCATTGTTCTTGACACGGGCGGGTTTTCTGGCCTATAATTCGATGTTTGGGGATGGACACCGTCTTTTATGTTTGAGCGAGGGCATCATGACGAAAGTTTATATTGACGGGCAATTATATGAAAAGGAACAGGCGAAAATCTCCGTCTTCGACCACGGGCTTCTTTACGGGGACGGCGTTTTCGAAGGGATAAGGGTTTACAACGGGAAAATCTTCAAGTGCGGGGAGCATATTGACCGTCTTTACGAGAGCGCCCGCGCCATCGGCATAAAAATACCGATGAGCAAGGAGGCGATGGTTGAGGCGATGGAGAACACGCTGAAGGCGAACAACCTCGTCCAGGCGTACATCCGGCTGGTTGTAACGCGCGGCGTGGGGGATTTGGGCCTTGATCCGCGTCTATGCAAGAAGGCCAGCGTCATCATCATCACGGACAAGATTCAGTTGTATCCCCCCGAAATTTACGAAAAAGGCCTGGAATTAATTATCGCCAGCACGCCAAGAAACCATCAATCCGCCCTCAGCCCACGTATAAAGAGTTTGAACTACCTCAACAACATCATGGCGAAGATGGAAGGCCAGCAGGCGAACGTCCGCGAGGTCGTTATGCTGAACCTCGAAGGCTACGTCTGCGAGTGCTCGGCGGACAACATCTTCCTCGTCAAGGACGGTGTGCTGAAGACCCCGGCGGCGTGCTCCGGGATTCTGAAGGGGATTACGCGCGACGCGATCATCGCCCTTGCGGAGGGGATGGAAATTGACGTGTGCGAGGAAAACCTGACGCGCTTCGACCTGTACGTGGCCGACGAGGTGTTCCTGTGCGGCACCGGGGCCGAACTGATAGCGGCGATAAAGATAGACGGGCGGGAGATAGGCGACGGCAAGCCCGGCCCGATTTTCAAACAACTGCTTGCGAAGTTCCGCGAACTGGTGTCTGCGTGACCCGCGGGGAGGACTGCGGAGGGCGGGACGCTTGCCGTGGCCTTCAGGGAGAACCGAAAAATGAAAACTTATGCGGCCATTGTAATTGCGATTTTCGTGCTTTTTATCGGCGTGAACGCCGCGTTTGCGGCGGGGGAGAATGTTGCGCCGGTTGATGTCAAGCCGCAGGCCGACCCTGCGCCGGCGCCTGAGCCAACGCCCACGCCCGCTCCGGCCCCTGCGCCCGATGGCGCGGGAGTGCCGTTGCCGTCCGCCCAGGACCTTGTGAACATCCTCAAGGGCGCAAACGAGGATGATGCAAAGAGGGCTATGGACGCGCTCGTCGCGAAGGGCGAGGATGCGATTCAGCCGCTGCTTGACCTCCAGGCCTCCGGCGACGCGGTCGGCGCGCCCCGCGCAACCGAGACGCTCAAGCGGCTGGGCTGCGTGGACGGCGTGTACGTGGTCGCAAGGCTGTTCCACAAGGAATTCGAGCCGTACGAAACGATAGGCATACAGTTCTACTTCCGCAACTTCACGAAGAATGTCGTTTCCGTACTGAACCCCGTCTTGCCCACCGATCCTGAGAAGTCGTTTGACCTCGGCTGGAAGATGACGTTGAAGTCCTCCGACGGCAGGGAGATGAACAAGATTGACATGAATGAGGGCATCGCCGCCGCGCAGACCACCGCCACGGACTTCATAACGCTCCAGCCCGCCGGCCAACCCGGCGAGTCGTACAACGACGTGATGCACGCGCAGTCGCTTTTCGGCTTTGAAAGGCTTGAACTGGATGAGTACACCATCGAGGCGGAATACTACTGCAAGCCCGACTTCGCGGTGGACGTCAAGAAGCGCAACGACCTGAAACTGGAGAACTTCTTCGACAAGAACGCAGCGTCGCCGCCGATGACCTTCAAGGTGATTATTACGGGCATGGCGGAAGTTTCCCCGGAGAAGGCCGCTCAGATAAAGAAGAACATCGAAGACCTCGGCAGTTCGGACTACCAGACGTGGACCGACGCGGAAAAGGCGCTCGCCGATGTAGGCCCCTCCGCGCTCCCCTTATTGAGAGAAGCCGTCCACACCACCAATGACCCGCAGATAAGGTACAAGGCGGAGCAACTTATCGCCAGGATCGTCAAGCCCGTCGAGGAAAAAGTCACCTACATCGGCATACGCATGGACGTGATGTATGAGAACGGAATAAAGATACAGGGCATCATGCCGGAAAGCCCGGCGGCGCGCGGCGGCCTGATGGAAGGCGACGTCATCGTGAAGGTGGGCGACTTCCCGCTGCAGGGCACCACGGTACAGCGCGTCGGTTACCTCCGCAAATACGTCCAGTCGCACCGCGAGAGCGACAAGGTGGAACTGACCGTACAGCGCGGCGAGAGCGAGAGGAAAATAACAATCGAACTCGCCAGGATACCCAAGCAGGTGTTCGGGCAACCATGAGATAAGGCCGGATCGCATCAATATCTCCAGAGGAAAAGGACATGACACCAGGCGAAATCATCCTCGCTGTGATCAACGCAGTGGTTTTCTGCGCGGTGGCGTTTCTGCTCTACCGCGCCTACGAGAAGCGGTTCGCGGAAGTCCGGCGCCGGGTTGACGATATGCCCGTGGCCGTGCAGCCCCGCTTTGAGAAGGGGCTTGCGGACATCCGGGCGCAGGTGGCGGGCCTTCTTCAGACCACGGCCGACGACCTGAACGCCAAGATCAACGAGCGCGTCCGCGTGGCCGGCGAAGGCGCGGCGAGCCTTGGCGCGCTGGACGCGCGCGTGGGCGAATTCGAAAAGCGGCTCACCTTCGTCCTCTCCGGCACGGAGAAGACCACGCGCATGGCGATTGACGCCTTCAACCAGAAGATCGACGCCTTCCAGCAGCGCCTCGACCAGTTGACCCATACCTTTCAGGACTACCAGCAGAACACGCGCACGTGGCTGGAGAAGACGCTGGAGTCGATGGAACGGCGCTGGGTCCGCGCCGCCAGCCGCGAACCCGCGGAGGACATGGAGAGGATCCGCCGCTTCAAGGACGAGATGCCGCGCTTCGAGGAAAAATTCACCGACCTCGCGGAGAAGAATCGCGAGATCGCCACCAACCTCAAGCGTCTCTCCGACCAGCACAAACTGCTGAGCGACAAACTGCAGGAACCGGCCTCGGAAGAGGAGCAGAAGGAATGCCGGCGTCAGATAACCGCCCTCATGCTGAACCTCGGCCGCGTGCTCGGCAACTCCCGCGAAATACTTGCCGACGGCCAGGATGCGCTCAGGGCCTTTGTCGGAGAAATGGCGCCCATCTTCAAGGTGTGCGACCTCTGCGGCGAAGTCCACGAGACGCTCTCCATCTGCCTCAACTGCGGCAAGAAATACTGCGAGATCTGCAAGGGCCTCCAGATCGGCCACTGCAAGGACTGCGCGCCATACTACAAGCCGCTGCACATCGAGGTCAACGAGTAGCCCGCCGGAAGAATGAACCGCCGGCGCGAGGGCAAAAACCCCGCGCCGGTTTTATTTCTTTGTCCGACAAGTCCGACTGGTCTGAGCGCTTGCACAATCCGCGGCAGAATGGTTTAATAGCGCGTGGTTCCAGGCTGAATATTACGCCGGGGCCGTCAAAGAGGGGTATTTCGCGGATGTCCATTATGGGAGGAGTCGCCATGAAAAAGTCCGATCTCGCCGAAACGATTATGCAGGCCGCGGGGATTACGAAGGCCAATGTCAACCGCTTCTACCATGGGCTGGTGGATGCCGTCAAGAAGGAACTCGTCGGCAAGGGCGAGTGTGTTCTGCCGGGGCTTGGAGTGTTCCGCGCGCGGATGCGCAAGGCGCGCGAGGGGCGCAACCCGCGCACCGGCGCGGTAATCCATATCCCGCGCCGCAAGGGCGTATCATTCCGCCCGTACAAGGAACTCCGCCTCCTCCTTAACCCCGGGTCGAAAGAGAAGTCGGAAGGAGCCGAAACCGAAAAATTCCAGATGTGAGCGCGAACGCGCCGCTCCGGTTTTGTTTGTCTGTCTGACCTGTCCGACCGGTTTGACGTGTCGGACTGCACGGCGGGATTTGACTTTTGCGCCCGTATGTAATATAATATTATTAACAATCTGCTGCTCCCCTCAAGTTGCGCGGACGTTAAAAGCCTCGCGGTTTGAGGGGGCGCTTTTTTTAGGTCAAAGGTCAAAGTCCTCTTTTGTCAGACAGGTCCGACTTGTCTGACGAGTCGGACCTCATTCCTTGATGTACTCTGCCGTGCGGCGGATCATGGCATAGAGGTGCACCACCGCGCCCAGGTGCGAGCCGGAGTACCACACCATCCGCGGCTTGCCGAGCGCCTCCCACAGCGCAACCGTCGCCTCGCGCTGTATCCAGTCGTCGTCCTTCACGTTCAGCATGAGCGCCTTTGAGGAATCCACGCGCGATGCGTACTCCGTCGGCTCCACGGGCTTTAGTTCCTCGCGCAAGGTCTCCAGCGTTTCGCCCTTCTCCATGAGTCGCTTCTTTATCGAGGCCGCCGCCGGGCTTTCCCAGATGATGTCCGCGAATTTCCCGCCGCCGAGGATGAAGACGCAGCGGTCGAACTTCCCGTCAACGCCCGCCGCAAGGCTCGCCACGATCGCCCCGAAACTCAGCCCCGCTATCCCAATGTGCCTTTTCTCCGCCTCCGGGAAGGCTTCGAGCATCTGGCGCGCGCGGCGGACGTCCATCACCGTCTGCCGCAGCGGCTCCGCCGTCATGCGGTCCAAATCCTTCAACCCTATCGGCTGCCCGGATGCGTCCACGGGCTTTCGCTCGCCGTAGTAAGCCATCTCCAGCATCAGCGCCGCGATTCCCTCGCTCGCGAGAATGCTGCAAATTATCCGCGAGAGTGTGAAGTCATCCTTGAGGTTGTGCAGCATGATGACCGCGGGAAACGGCCCTTTGCCGGCGGGCAGGTAATATTCCGCGTGGACGACGTTGTTCGCCGGGTAGGGCGAGTTGAACGGCGACGGGAATGTGATGTGCCGGACGACGTACCTGTCCGTGCGGAGCACTTCTTCGGATGTGTACCGGAAGGAGGACGCCGGAATGTCGAAGAGCGCAAGGTTCGGCCAGCGCGCGAGTTCCTCCGCGCTTGCGATGAGCGCCTCGGCGCGGACGAGGTTTTGCGGCGCGCCGTCTTGCGCTTTTGATTTGCACCACGCGCAGCCCCCGAGGATCACCGCAAGCGCAAGCGCCGAGCAGAGTGCGGGCCGCAGCGTGATTTCACCTCTTGCCTGATTTGGGCCTTTTCCCATCGGAAAGTTTCACGGCCATCGTGTATCGTTCAATCGGGTGGTCGATGTTCGGATATTTTTTCGTCGTGCTTTCGATTATCTCGAAGCCCGCGTTCCGGAAGCACTTCACCGCGGCCTTGTCGTCGGCATCCACGCCCAGCAGCATCCGGTCGAACCGCCCGGATTTTTTGAGCGCCTCGACGGCCTGTTTCGTGATGAGAGTGCCGAGGCCCTTGTTCTGGCAGTCCGGCTTGAGCAGGATTAGCGAGAGCCAGATTTCGCGGCTCTCCGGCGAGTACGCGTTTACGCGGAAGACGCCGCAGGCCTTGCCCTCGCGCTCGACCATCATGTGGGCTTCCGTCTTCTCGGTGAGCCACGTCTTCACGAGTTCTTCGGTTTCTTCAAGCGACGAAGGCTTCCAGTGGATGCGGTCGAAGACTTCCTGCGGGCTGAAGATATTGTAAAGTTCATCGGCGTCGGCGAGGTCGAGCGGGCGGAAAGTAACGCCGTCCCCGCCGCGGCTGTTGACCAGAAGTTCCATAACGATGTTTTTGATTCTCTCCATCGCCTTCTCCGCAAAATTCCTGTCAGCGCATCATCAAAAGTTCCAGCATACATCCCGCCGCATTTTTGTCAACGGGCGGACAGATTAACAAATCGCCAAGACCGCCAAGAAAAAAATCTGTGTAATCTGTGAAATCTGTGGTTAGATTTTCTTTGACCACTGGGCGCGGGCTTCAAGGAAGATGTCGCCGCCCGCGAGGTCGTTGGCGACAATGACCGGGAAATCCTTCACGGTCAGTCGTCGCAGCGCCTCCGTGCCGAGGTCTTCCCACGCGACGAGTTCCACCTTCGTCACGTTTTCCGAAAGTATCGCGCCCGTCCCGCCCACCGCGCTGAAATAGACCGCGCCGTATTTCTTCTGGATTTCGCGGACTTCCGCCGAGCGGCCGCCTTTGCCGATGGTCGCCTTGATTCCGGCGGAGACGATGTCTTCCATGTACGCGTCCATGCGCGACGACGTTGTCGGCCCGCAGGAGCCGATGATTTGTCCCTCCCGCGCGGGAGTCGGCCCGGTGTAATAGATGACCGCGCCTTTCGGGTTGAAGGGGAGCGGCGCGCCTTCGCGGATGAGTTTCACCAGCCGCTTGTGCCCCGCGTCCCGCGCGGTATAAACCTCGCCGGACAGAAGCACCCTGTCGCCGATTTTGAGGCCTTTCAAATCAGCGTCCTTGAGCGGCGTCGTTAGGCGAATCGTGCGGACGGTCATAGCGAAAGGCTCCTGTGACGGTGCGCGTGGCAGTCGATGTTGACCGCGACGGGCAAACTGGAGATATGGACCGGCGCGGTCTCGACGTGGACGGCGAGCGCCGTTACCGTTCCGCCCATGCCTAGCGGGCCGATGCCGGTCGCGTTGACGCGGTCGAGAATTTTTTCTTCGAGTTGCGCGATGTGTTTTTCCGGGTGGCGCGCGCCGATTGGGTTGCGGAAGAGCGCCTTCTTCGCGAGCAGCGCGGCGAGTTCGAAGTCGCCGCCGATGCCCACGCCCAGCGTTACCGGCGGGCACGGGCGGCCGTTCGCCTCGACGACGGTTTCCTCGATGAATTTCAGGATGCCTTCTTCGCCGTCGGACGGCTTGAGCATTTTCAGGCGGCTCATGTTTTCGCAGCCGCTGCCTTTCGCCATGAAGGAGAGGCGCAGTTTGTCGCCGGGGACGATGAACGTGTGGACGACGGCGGGCGCGTTGTCGCCGGTGTTCATGCGCGTTAGCGGGTCGCCGAGGATGGACGCGCGGAGCAGTCCCTCGCGCCAGCCGCGGGTGACGCCGTCGTTGATTGCGTCGATGAGATTGCCGCCGGTCGGATGAACGTCCTGGCCGATTTCCACGAGGATCACTGCGGTGCCGGTGTCCTGGCAGGCGGGGAGCATTTTCTCTCTCGCGGCGCGGGCATTGTCGATGATGCGCTGGAGGAGTTCGCGGCCTAGTTCGGATTTTTCCTGCGCAAGCGCCTTCCGCAGGCGCTCCACGAAGCCCTCGGAGAGGTGGATGTTCACCTCAATCGCGAGGTCTCGAACCGCATTAGAAATCTTCCTTACGTCTATCTCTCTCATAAAAATCCAATCCACAGATTACACAGATTTCACAGATTTTTAGGAATTAGTGATGCGTGAACAGCGATTAGTAAACTATAAAGAGTGTGTTCTTAAGTCCCCTCATCCCTCATCCCTAGCCCCTAGTCCCCAATCACAGCGTTTCGTTCATGCTGCCGGTGCGATAGCCCTGGAGGTCGAGCGTGACGTATTTGTAACCGATTTGCCTGAACTTTGCAACGACTTCGCGCCGCGCCTTCTCGTCCATGAAGCGCGCGATGTCCTCCGGCGAAAGTTCTATGCGCGCGACGGTTCCGTGGTGCCGCACGCGGCACTGCTTCACGCCGAGCGAGCGCAGATAATCCTCAGCCGCCGCGACCATCGCGAGCGCATCCTTTGTAATTTCCGAGCCGTAGGGAAACCGCGACGCAAGGCACGCCTGCGCCGGGCGGTCCCACGTCGGGAGCCCCAGTTTTTTCGAGAGTTCGCGCACGTCGGCCTTTGTCAGTCCCGCCTCGCGCAGCGGCTGGCGCACGCTAAGTTCTTCGGTGGCGCGCAGCCCCGGGCGGTAGTCGGCGAGGTCGTCCGCGTTCGTGCCGTCGAGCACGTGCTTCAGCCCCTCGGCGTCGGCGACGGCGCGGATCTTTGAGAACAATTCGCGTTTGCAGTGGTAGCAGCGGTCCGGGGGGTTATGGGCGAAGCCGGGGATGGAGAGTTCGCTGGTGTAGATGACGATGTGGTTGACGCCGAGCGATTTCGCATACTGGCGGGCGGAGTGGAACTCGCGCTCCGGGTAGGTCTCGGAGCGCGCGGTAACGGCGGCGCACGTTTCGCCCAGTTCGTCGCGGCAGACGCGCAGGAGCAGCGTGCTGTCAACGCCGCCGCTGTAAGCCACCGCCGCCGAGCCGAGCGCGCGGACTATGGAGCGCAGGGTTGTTTCCTTGTCTTCGAGCATTGTTTGCGCATGGGTCAGACCTGTCGGACACGTCGGACATTTCGGACGACTTTCCACAAGAGTCTGGCCCTCCGGTCAGGTAATGAGGAACTTTTTGTATTTTTCAAGGTCGCAGGGCGCCGCTTCGATTACGCGGTCGTCGGCCTCGCCCTGGCGCTGGATGCTTACCTTCACTTTCTCGAGTTCGCGGCCCTGCGAATAGCGCGCGGTGAGGTCCGCGGCCATCGCGAGCGTTTCCTTGTCGCATTCCCCGCGCACCAGCGTCAGCGGGCCGGGAACGTCAACCGTGCGCAGGAGCAGGTCGCCCTGCCGCGCGAGCGATTGAATCGCCTCGTTGTCGTCGTTGTCGCGGCCTATGACCACCTTCACGCGGTCGTTGGGGCGGTAATGGCGGCCGTGCTTGAGCATCTGCACGTCGTCCAGTTCGAACTCTCCGTGGTCGAGGAGGTCCTGGAGTTTCCGGCAAAAGATTTCGTCGGTCAGGAGGCATCCGCCCGCGGGCGCGGGATAATCCGTGACGCCGCGGAGTTTCGCCTCCGCAATCTGCACCTTTCGGGAGCGTCCCGTGATGCTGAGCAGTTTCTCGCGGTCAACCCAGCCGCGCTCTTCCGGGATCGTGGGCGGGAGGACCTTTGCGCTCAACGGGCGCAGGACAAGCCCCTCGACTCCGGCCTGTTTCGCGATGAGGTTGAGCGCTTCGCGGTGCTGGCTCATGGGCCGCTGGCCGAGCACCTCGCCGGTGATGATGAAGTCCGCGCTGAAGTCGCGCATGTACTGCGCGGCGCGCTTGAGCATTGCCATGTGGCAGTCGATGCAGGGGTTCAGGTTTTTGCCGTGGCCGTGCTTTGGGTTCTTCACGAGTTCGAGGTGCTCCCTGGTGAACTCGACCGTGGTGAGGCGCACGCCGAGGAGCCTTGCGCCTTTCGCGGCGGCGGTGAGCGAGATGGCCACGGAGGCGGGGCTGGTGAAGATGGACGTGAAATGCAGCGCCTCTATCTCCACGCCTTGCTGCTGCACGACGCGGATTGAGAGCAGGCTGTCAAGCCCGCCGGAGAGCAGTGCTATTGCTTTTGCCATATTTTGCGTGCTGAAAAAAAAGCGTCCCCGGGCGCGGAAGCAATGACGAAGTCATACCATTATACCGGCCGCGCCTCTTATCGTCAACGCGGCGGGCTGCCGGGTCAGCCGCAGTCCTATGCGTTCGGGGTCAGACCGCTATTCTACGGCGGCAAGGCCTGGGGTGATTTCGGGGGTCAAACCCCAATCTACGAGATGGCCCCGATCTGAGTCGATGGACCGGGTCCAATCTACGAGCTTGGCCGCTTCGCGCCCTTCGCTCCGTAATTAGGACCCGGTCCCTTCGTGCCTCGGTTGACTTTGCGCGCGGGCTTTGCTTAAATCGCATTTGGACAACTGGACATCTGGATAACCGGACAACTGGTGTTCTGTAATGGAGCGCGCCCGCCCTCGGGCGCGGGGAATCCAGGTGTAAATGAATCACAGCCCCGACCTTTCATCTGTAAATATATGAGGAATGTCGGGGCGGCTGTGCTCCACAATCCCAATATATCGCGTTGACAGCGCACTAAATTGTAGCGGGACGCCGTGATGAATACCCCGGATTTCAATATTGACGAACTGAAGATGCAGGTGCTGCTTGCCTTGCAGGAGGACGCCGGGCCGGGCGATATCACGTCGGAGACGCTGATGCCGCCGGAGGCGCAGGCTGAGGCGACGCTTGTGGCGAAGCAGGGCGGCGTCGTATGCGGCGTGGAAGTGGCGGCGGAGGTTTTCAAGACATGCGACCCGCGCATCCGTTTTGAGGGTTCTCTCAAGGACGGTGAGACGGTTGCCGCGGGGATGACTGTTGCGCGTGTCGCGGGCGCGGCGCGCGGCATCCTCACGGCGGAGCGGACGGCGCTGAATTTCATCCAGCGGCTCTCCGGCATTGCGACGCTCACGCGGCGGTTCGTTGACGCGGTGGAGGGCACGGGGGCGCGGATTTATGACACGCGCAAGACGACACCGGGCTGGCGGAAACTGGAGAAGTACGCCGTGGCCTGCGGCGGCGGCGTGAACCACCGCATCGGCCTTTACGACGGCGTGCTGATAAAGGACAACCACATCGACCTCTGCCGCAAGCGCGGAATGACGATAGCGCAGATGCTTGCGAAATTCGCCGCCGAGGCGCGCAAGGGCACGATGGTTGAAATCGAGGCGCGCACGCTCGCTGACGTGCGGGAGTGCATCGACGCGGGCGCGACGCTGATACTTCTGGACAATATGAGCAACGACGACATGCGGAAGGCGGTGGGGATGGGCCGCGCGTCGGGGCGAGAGGTGGAGTTCGAGGCGTCGGGGAACATGAGCCTTGAGCGCGTGCGCGAGATTGCGCTCACCGGCGTGCGGAGGATTTCCGTCGGCGCGCTCACCCATTCCGCGCCCATCCTCGACATGACGCTTCTCGTCGAGACGAAGTGAAAAAATCGGACCCGGTCCCGAAGCCGTGAGCAACGGTTGCGCCGCCGTCTTGACGGCCCAAAATGCAAAGCGTACCATTTATGCGCCATAGGCTCATTGGAGGCGGACCTGCACCACCCGCAAAGCGTCTACTCCGAAAGCCTCATAATTGTCTCAAAGTTTTGAGGACGTACAATTGCCAGAACTCTCGGCTTCCCCGCAGATCCTTGCCCCCCTTGCTCAATCGCTTATACGACCAATGTAGTTGTTCATCTCCGACATTGATTGCACCAGGCAACTTCCAAGATAACTGACCTCTCTTGCATCGTTTCGTAAGAATTTCTTAGAAAGGTCTTGACAAAGCACCTGCCTATAGGCAACTATATGCACCATGCGGGCCCAAGAAACCTCTACATTTTCAACAGCAGTGGTTGCAGCCAGAATTGGTGTACATAGAGACACTCTTCTGCGCTGGTTGCGAGATGGAAAGATACCTGAGCCCGCCCGTGACAGACACGGTTGGCGTGTCTTTAGTGAAAACGAGGTGCGAACGCTTGAACGCTTCGCCCAATCTGGTACCGGTATGGTTGCCGAAGAGAGCAGTGTTTATCTTGACCCGCTTCAGAATCTAAGGGCAATGGATTGGGACTTTGTTGATGCTAAGACGAATTATCTGACGCATGGTCTTCATCCTTATCCAGCGAAATTCATCCCTCAAATCCCTAATGCGCTTATACAGGAGTTGTCCTCCGTTGGAGAAACTGTGGCGGACATCTTCTGCGGAAGTGGAACCACTCTCGTTGAGGCGTTGACTCTTAAACGAAATGCGGTTGGGGTTGATGCGAATCCTCTTGCATGCCTAATCTCGGCGGCCAAGACAGCCTTATTACAGCCACAGGACGTGGACTTGCTTCGAGCCATCGTAGCACGTGCAGAAAGGAGCGCCGAGATCGCGGAAAGTGGGCAGGGAAACCTGTTCCAGAAAGTCAGCATTCCGAAGGTGAACGAACCCGCGTCGGACAAAAGGATACAGTTCTGGTTCGAGCCTTTTATTATCGACGAACTGCACATGATAAAGCAATGGTGTGAACAGTGCCCGAGCGATGAGGCAAAAACCGTGGCCCTCGCATCTTTTTCTGCCATAATCGTTGCAGTATCACGTCAAGACTCGGATACCCGCTACGTAAGACGCTCCAAGCGGCTCTGCCCTGGAGACGCCTTCAAGCGCTTTTCGAAGACGCTGGACCAAGCAGTGCGTTCCGTAACGGAGTTTACTGAAATTGTCGAACCGAGGTTTAACAAGCGCATTTACCATGCGGACATTTTGAGCGGACCCGATATCGGACCCGTTGACTTAGTCGTTTGCTCCCCTCCGTATCCAAATGCGTATAGTTATCATCTGTACCACATGACACGCATGATTTGGCTTGGTATGGATCAACCTGCCTTTAAGAGTGCCGAAATAGGGAGCCACCGCAAGTACAGCAAGAAAAAAAAGGGAGCCACTATTGATACTTTCCGCGGCGAGATGATACGCATACTATCGTGGCTTGCGAAACACCTGAAAAATGGACGCTTTGCGTGTTTTGTGGTTGGCGACTCCATCATAAATCGTCAGCGGTATTCTAATGCCGACTTGCTAGTAGAGGTAGCTCAGAAATCTGGTTACCGCACCGTAGGAATAATTCAAAGACAAATGCAGGACACCAAGAAAGCATTCAACCCCGCCATCGGAAAGATTAAGCAAGAGCAGATCGTTATTCTGCAGAAGGTTAACGGAGTAACACGATGAAGAAATCAGTAACATGTCAGATGAAATCCTACATTCAGCCGTTTGAACGACGTTTGGCCATGGAGGAATTGCAGGCATTAGCGCAATGCAAAACGCTGAGGCATAATGGATCTGATTGTAGATATCGGGTTGAAACTACAGTGTCTATTGATACATTGCGGCGGAATCTGGCATATTGGGAATCCATCGAAACGCGGGATTCTGCAATTACTACTCAATCGATGCGAGAGGCAACCACGAATGTGGTCCGCAATGGGATTCCTCTTCGGGATATAGCCGCTAAAGTTAAGGACATTTCGATGGACCTGTTGCCCAACCGGAGATGTCTGCGTTATGGGACACACGGAATACACGAGTACAGGGGGAAATTCTTTCCTCAGTTGGTGAAGGCACTCATCAATATTGCCGAAGTGCCTCCCAAAGGCATTATTGCAGACCCCATGTGCGGGAGTGGAACCACCATCGTGGAAGGCGTGCTTGCAGGCTGTCATGCAATTGGGATGGACTTTAACCCGCTCTCCGTAGAACTTACAAGGGTGAAGTGCGATCTGGTCTTCCATAATCCTGATGAACTGGTCAACGATTACGAGCATTTACGATCCGCATTACTTGCAAGACCCGCACAACGCGACAAGCGGAAGCATGCCTACTTGGAAACTCTCCCAAAACATGACCAAGTTTATCTATCGTCGTGGTTTTCCAAAGAGGTGCTCCGCGATTTGGATGACATTTGTGTAGCCATAGATAGCATATCGAATCACCGATCTCATGGTCTGATGCGGATTGTCCTCAGCAATATTCTACGGTCTGTTTCATGGCAAAAGGACGATGACCTTCGGGTTCGCAAGGAAGTACGGGAGGACGTCGAAATTGACGCGGTTCGTGAGTATTTGGAGGAACTGGGACGTTCTGTGCGTTTGGTGCTTGCCTTTCTTTATCAGCAAGATAGACACCTTCCCGCTGTTTTTAACGTGCAGGGCGGTGATGCTCGTCAAATGACCACCATTTGGCGCAAAAACACTGGGGGCATTGACTGCATTATAACCTCACCCCCTTACGCTACTTCCTTGCCATACATTGATACCGACAGGCTTAGTTTGTGTTTCTTCAAATTGTTGTCACGTCCCAACCATCGCAAGCACGACTTGGAGATGATTGGCAATCGTGAGATTACAGAAGGTGTCCGTAAGGCGCTCTGGGAGCAGTATATGGTCCAGCGCCATGCACTTCCTGATGCTGCCAACAAACTTATTCTTCGCATTAACAACTTGAACACCAATGGCGAAGTGGGATTTCGCCGACGCAATTTGTCCGCCCTTCTTGCGAAATATTTCTTGGACATGCGGGTAGTGCTTGAAGGGATGTCGAAAATGCTGAAACGCAATCGCCCGGCTTATGTTGTCGTAGGCAGCAACCATACAGTAGCAGGAGGAGTTCGAGTTGATATCGATACGGCAAGTTTGTTGGCCGAGATTGCCGAGACTATCTCACTCAAGGTACGCAACCGAATCCCAATGGAAATGCTCATCTCAAGGGACATCTTCCGAAACAATGCAAGCAACCAAGAGACTATTCTGGAATTGAGACGCCAATAGAATGGCCTTTTAGATATAACCCCACTCCTTTCGCGAGTTCCGCACTTCCTTTGTGCATCTAGCCTTGGCGTCGGCGTATTGACTTGACCCCTTCGGAATAATAACCACATGATACTCATAGCCTGCCGTATCCACTCGTTCGATGCGCATAATATCACCAATGGCGGCTGAACTACGGAGTGTTTCGTTGCGAAGCCGTAAATCGTGCTTTGCGGGCCAGTACATCATATTGACAACGACGACATCAGTCCCAATCAGCATTCGCACGCCCATGCGGTCTTTCTTGCCTGCTTTCGCAGGAGCATTAACGAACTTGTCAGGCCAACCCCAGAATTCAGGGGCGAAGTCGCGTGCCACTAACGGTATGAATATCTCTGGGGAACGTTGCGATGTTCCGGCTGTGGTCTGACCACGGCCAACATCAGTTTGCTGAAGGGTCATTAGAAAAACTCGTGGACCTGCACCAGGTGCACGCTTTGCGGGTCTTGGTCGTCTACCCGATACACGTGTTTCTCTTTGCACTTTGGGCGCAGACGGGACCGCAACACGCTGGAAAAGGCCTTTGCCGCGCTTTGAGGTCCCATCCGCCATATCTGCCTCTTTCGCTTCCAGGCCCACTTCCTCAGTACGTCTGGTATAGGCCTCCGGCGGAAGATAACCTTTCGCTTCGAGCATTTTAAGGCTTTCATCATCAACACGAATTGCTGTTCCGTCTTCTGGATGGGCCCAAGTATCAAGTATTTGGTCGACCTGGTGTAACAGGGCTACATGATCCGCAGTATGCAGGTCTAATCGCAGGTGGACAGCAGCCTCGTAATTCGTGAAAAGCCCTCCCTCTGTTAGATTCCCCGAGCCAATCACGAGTTCCGCTTCACGTTCGTTGCTGAAAAGATATATCTTGGGATGAAACGTCGAGTCGTTGTCGTTATGGAAGACCCAAACTTCGCCGGAAGGCTTTACGCTGTCAAATAGAGCATGCAGTCCCTCGCGTGATGTACCGCCACAATCGACCCCCACGGAGATTTTCACGGTTCCTCTGGCCGCGAAATCAGACAGAGCATCATAAATATGCCGTACACCGGACCGCTTCACAAAAGCCACAGCAGCCCTGAACCTCGACCACTTGGTGCCCATCAAGTTACCTCTTAGAAAGTCCCCAAGACGAGGGGTTCCTGATGGCTGAACTATGAGTGAAGACATTGTTTGCCTCTCTTTAAGTTCGTCGAGACACGTTCTCCACCGAGACCAAGTACCGATGTGATTCTAGCAGACTGGGCCGGTGCAGAACAGCAAAAAGTCGGGCCCCCAAAAAAGTCGGTACGGATAGGTTTGACCTCCGGCGCCACCTGCCAAAGGTGTTGACACGGTTGTGGGAGAGGATAGAATTGTGGTGCTCTCACGAGCGGGTGTAACTCAGCGGTAGAGTGCAACCTTCCCAAGGTTGAGGCCGAGGGTCCGAATCCCTTCACCCGCTCCATTTTTTTGCCCCAATCTACCGGAGAGAGGCACCGGGGCCCCGTCAAGGATGAAAAGTAAAGGATGAAGGATGAAGAAAATCCTTTGAACTTTCATCCTTGAAATTGGCGTCTGACCCCCTCGTCTGCCCTCTTTTTGCCGGTTCGCCTTTAATCCTAAAGAGAGTTCCGGCCAAATCCGATTATAGATTATGCCTTGGAGGCATTGTCGAGATAGGGGGGTGTTTGCGTCCACACGATGCTGTAAGACAGGGATTGCGATGAGATTGTCTTGTCCCAACTGCAAAAGGGTCGTTGTCCTTTCGGACAAATATACCGGTGACAGGGATATTTGTCCGCAGTGCTTTACTCCAATCGAACTTGACCCCTCCAGGAAATTCAGGACCGACATGCTCAAGTGGAACGACGCCTTCGCGCAGAAGGACGACAAGAAGGACGACAAGACCGGAAAGTAACCGCCGCCGGATAGCCCCCCAAAATAAACCGCAGAGACGCAAAGAACGCTAAGAATGTTGAAGGAAAGACGACTCCCCATCCATGTGCCTGCTATTCAATATTATTCTTGGGGGGTTAACTCTTTGTGTCCTTTGCGCCTTTGCGGTTAGATTCTCTCTAGTGCTCGGTCAACATAAAATGTTGGGGTTATGGAGCACAGCCGCCCCCGGCTGTGATTCATTTGTGCCATAATTATCCGCACCCGAGGGCGGGTGCGCTCCATCACAATAATAAAGCGCGACAGAGCACTAGGACGATTAGATTCCTTTCCTCAGGAACTCTTCCTTCGCCTTTTTGTTGTGAGCGTCCCCGTCGGGCAGGTTCACGCTGCGGTAGATGCTCGGCTTTATCCCTCGCGCAAGCAGTTCCTCCACCACCTGCGCGGTGATGCACCAGAGCGCGGCGGCCGCCATGATGCTCGACGTCGGGCATATCTCCGTGTCAAGCCCTTTCGCCTTCACCACCGCGTCGCCCGGCGGCGTGCAATTGTCAACCGTTACGTCCGCCACTTCGTACAGTTTCTTCCCGCTCGAATGCTCCGAGGGCACGGACTTTGAAAACCCCAGCGATGTTATCGCGAGCACCTTCAGCCCGCGCTTCTTCGCGCCCAGCGCCAGCGACACGACGAAAGCGCCGCGCCCGCTGTTTGACGAAATCATCAGCACGTCGCCCTTGCGGATGCGCGAATTGTCCAGAAGAAAATCCGCCATGAATTCCTGTCTGAGGTACGGGCTTTCCACCGTCTTCTCATCGAAGGCGCGGTTCGGCGCGAGTTGATGCTCCACCTCCGCGGTGAGTTTTATGTTGTAAATCGCGAACAGCCCGCCGGCGCGCTTGACAGGCTCATCCTTGATGTGCCCCGTGTCGTAGCGGTGCCACGCCCCGCCCGCCGCGATGCTCTCCGCCACGAGTTTTCCCGCCGCCGCGATGTTCTTCCCCTCGGTCCCGCGGAACTTCGCGAGCAGCCCGCTCACCGCGTCAAGATATTGCTCGTACAACATGCTCTTCTCCAAGAGGGTCAGACCCTGGTTACGGAGCGCAGACGCACCGAAGGGGCGGCCAGCACGTAGATCGGCGGTCTGACCCCTTCGCGTTGCTCCGCGCAACACTCCTTCCATAATAAGCGGAAATATGGTATAATCAAGCCCGAAATTTTCGTTCGTGCCCCATGTACCCCAAATTTCTGGAAACGCGAATGCCCATATACGAATTCGTGTGCGAAAAATGCGGCAATAAGTTCGAATCGCTCTTCCGCACCCGGAGCGAAGCAGCGCCGCCGTGCCCCGCCTGCGGTGGCAAGAACGTGAAAAAGGTCTTCAGCGTGCTGGGCGGCGTTTCCGTGAAAAGCCGCAACGCCTGCGGCAGCGAAGGCGGGCACTCGCACAGCGGACCGGCCTGTCCGTCGTGCAGCACGCGAGGTTGCCCCATGCGCGAATAGAGGTTGTCCCATGAAAATCGGCGTTATAGCAGACACCCACATCCCGGAAGCCTCCACCCGACTCCCCACGGAAATCTTCCGCGCGTTTGAAAAACTCGACCTCATTCTCCACGCCGGCGACATCCTTGACACGACCGTGCTCGAGGAACTCTCGCAACTGGCGGAAGTGCGCGCCGTGCGCGGCAACATGGATTACTTCTCGCGGACATACGCGCTGCCGGAAACGCTCATCGTCGAGGTCGGCCCGTTACGCATCGGCCTCATCCACGGCGTCGGCCCGTCCTATCATCTCGCGGAGAGAATGCTCAGGCGCTTCAAGGGCGTCAACTGCGTCGTCTTCGGCCACTCGCACCAGCCGCACAACGAAATGCTCGGCGACGTTCTCATGTTCAACCCCGGCAGTCCCACCGACCGGAGATACGCGCCGTACCTGTCTTACGGGATACTGGAGGTGGACGACAAAATCCGCGGCCGCATCGTCACCATCGGCTGAAAACAATTCAACCGCGAAGACACCAAGGCGCCAAAACATAAATTGCTTAAACATATAAATCTGTGAAATCTGTGTAATCTGTGGTTTCTTCTGGAGGAGAAAAAGCATGAAAGTCATCGCATTCAACGGCTCCGCCCGCAAGGACGGCAACACCGCGATTCTCATCAGGCACGTCTTCGCGGAACTCGAAAAGGAGGGCGTCAAGACCGAGATGATTCAACTCGCCGGGGAGGCGATTCACGGCTGCATCGCGTGCGGCAAATGCTTTGAAAAAAAAGACCAGCGCTGCGCCGTCACGGGCGACATCGTGAACCACTGCATCGCGAAGATGAAAGAGGCCGACGGCATCATCCTCGCCTCGCCCACGTACTTCGCGGACGTGAGCGCGGAACTCAAGGCGCTCATCGACCGCTGCGGCATGGTGGCAAAGGCCAACGGCGACATGCTGCGGCGCAAGGTCGGCGCGGCGGTGGTGGCCGTCAGGCGCGCAGGCGCGACCCACGCATTCGACTCCATCAACCACTTCTTTTTCATCAGCCAGATGATCGTCCCCGGCTCGTCATATTGGAACATGGGCATCGGCATGGAGAAAGGCGACGTGGAGAAAGACAAGGAAGGCATCGAAACGATGAAGACCCTCGGCGAAAACATGGCTTGGCTCCTGAAAAAGATTGAAAGATAAAAGATGCTCCTGATGGTGCATTGTGATATTTGTAAGGCATCCTACTGCGACAGATAGGAAGGGATAGAATGAACAATATACCTAAATGGCTTGATGGAATCGACCTGGATTTTGCCGTGAAGAGGCATTTGCTGCAGCCGTGTATCAGTTCAGAAGATTACATCGCAAACAAGCGCCTAGCGATAGGTAAAGGAATTTCCAACAAGGTGAGAATCTACCTCGATCAGAATTATTGGATATATTGCACTGCCGCTAAACATGGTAGGTCGAAAGACCCAACACACTTAGACATCTGGAACATCCTTCGTAATGCCGTTAGTTCTGGTAAAGTAGTCTGTCCAGCAAGCGCCTCTGTCTTGACAGAGACTTTGAAGAACAGGGATCCCGAGGTACGAATTCAAATAGCCGAAGTTGTTGATGAACTTAGTCAACAAGTATCGTTACGGCGATCTGACTGTCTAACAAGGTATGAAATACTTGCTTGGCTCAACGCTGCCCGCGCGGAATATCCACTTAGCCTTACCGTCTGGACCTGCCCATACGAGTCCCTTTGTGGGGACATTCGGAGCGAGACGAAGGCGATGGCATCAGAGGCTAATGCGAAAGCTTGCTTCGACGTTCTATCTAATATGCGCCTTTCTGATTTGGTCCGAGCATGTAAGGAGAATTTAGTTCCTTCTGATAAAGACCTGGCTGAAAGAGAGAATCGATTGTTGCCAAGGAATAACAATGCGGCCCAAGTTTTTGAGATTGAAATCAGAAGGAGTTTGTACAACAACTGGGACATATTGTACTCTATCGCCGCTGAGTCTACTCGGTTACATTTGCCCCGAACGGCCTATGAGAAGCAGACACGGCTTTTGATAAGACAAATCTACGATGCTTTTCTACAGGGGAAAATATCGGATGAGTTGCCCGGTATTGGCATATTAGCCGGATTTCGTGCCGCGAAACGGGTAAAACAATTCAACAAGCCTTTCAACAAAGGTGACGTGCACGACTGGGATCATGCTCGATATGCTCTTCCTTATTGCGACATCTTTTTGACCGAGAAGAACATGGGTACTGTTCTTACAGTTCCCGACTTCAAGCTTGAATATGACAAACTCTACAATTGCAAAGTGCTGTGGGACAAGGATAATGTACTCGCCGAATTGCAGAAGATGTTCCCCGGTTGACATCTTGCCCTTTCGTACAATCCTTCCTTTGTGCCTTTGTGTCCCCGACAAGGCCGGGGCTTCCTTCGGTCGCTTGGTGGTGAAGAATCTGTGGATTTTCCATTGTTGTTCTTGACTTTGCGAAAGCGCGGTTTTACAATTTATAAATTATGAAATGCGTTTGCGCGTTACGCGAAACGCCGCGAGGCACCGCGTTGAATTTCAGGGTCAGACCGCTATTCTACAAGATGGCCCCGATCTTGAGTTCGTGGACCCGGTCCAATCTACGAGCTTGGACGCTACGCGTCCTTCGCTCCGTAATTAGGACCTGGTCCCTCGCGGGATGCGCTCCGTAAATAGGGTCTGACCCGGCGGGCGCGGCGCGAAGACGTTGTCGTGAATAGCCGAAATCTTTCATGCGGGAAACTGTAGAAACAGTTGAAATCCAGCCTCCGCCGAAGGAACATTCCGTCGGGCGCGCGGTCGTGCGCTCGGCGGGGATGATAGGCATGCTCACGCTCGTCAGCCGCGTGATGGGGCTGGCGCGCGATGTCGGCGGGGCGGGCATCTTCGGCGCGGGGCCGGTGTGGGACGCCTTCGCGTTCGCGTGGATGATGCCGAACCTCTTCCGCGAACTTTTCGGCGAGGGCGCGCTGAACGCCGCGTTCGTGCCGGTCTTCTCGGACTATCTCGTCAACAAGTCGAAGGCGGAAGCGGTGCGGCTGTTCAACGTCGTGGCCACGGCGCTCACCATAGTGCTGGCCGCGATTGCGGTGGTCTGCATTCTCGGCTCGTATCCGGTCCAGTGGATCCTCAGCGCGCACAGGGGCGTTGACCTTTCCCTTCAGTTTTCGCTCATCCGAATTCTCTTTCCATACCTTCTGCTGATTTGCCTGGTGGCGCTGGCGATGGGGCTTTTGAATTCGTTCAGGCATTTCGCCGCGCCGGCGTTCGCGCCCATCGTGCTCAACGTGTTCTGGATCGCGGGGATTTTTGTTGTCGCGCCCGGCCTGTCCAAGACGGCGCACGGCCAGATAATGATTCTTGCCGTGCTGATCCTGCTGTCGGGATTCGCGCAGTTGTTCGTCCAGATCCCGCCGATCCTGCGCAACGGCGTGACGCTGCGGCCGGTCTTGGATTTCCGGCATCCGGGCCTCAAGAAAATCGTTACGCTGCTCGTGCCGCGGTTCATCGGGCTTGCGCCGGTGAAGATAAACGTCTTCGTGGACGGCCTCATCGCGATGACGCTTGCGCGGCCGGGCGCGAACTCCGTGCTTTACTACGGCAACCGCATGATGCAGTTCCCGCTGGCGATAATCGGCATCGCGATGGCCACGGCGATCTTCCCCATCCTCGCCCGCTACGGCGCGCGGAACGAGATAGGCAACATCAAGCGGGCCGCGTCGCAGACGCTCCGCCTCACGCTGATTATTTCAGTGCCGGCGTCGCTGGGGCTGGTGTTCCTGGCGAAGCCGATAATCCGGCTTTTCTTCCAGTTGGGCGAATTCACGCCGGAGGCCGTCAGCCGCGCCGCCGCGGTGCTCGTGTTTTACGGGGCCGGGGTGTGGATTTTCTGCTGTCTGCAAATCATCACGCGCATCTTCTACTCCATCGGCGACACGAAGACGCCCACGAAGGTTGCCGTGAGCACGATGGTGCTGAACCTGATCCTGAACCTTTCCCTCGTTGGCGTGCTCGACGCGGCGGGGCTTGCGCTCTCCACGAGCATTTGCGCGGTGATTAACATGGTGGTTCTGGTTTACGCCCTCAACGTCAGGGGGATACAGGTGTGGGGCGAGAGGCTGCCGGGCTTCGCGCTTAAACTCGTCGTCGCCGGCGCGGCCATGACCGCGGCGGGCCTGGCGGCGCTGAACGTTTTGCCCGAAAGTTCGCACAAGATGGGGCAGTTGATAAGCCTCTTCGTGCCGCTCGCCGCATCCGCCGCGGTATTCCTCCTCGCCGCGTGGGCCTTGAGAATACGGGAACTCACCACCCTCCTTCAGGCCGTCTTTACCCGCAAAAAATCCGCCGCTCCGCAGGGCAATTGACCGCGCAGGCTGCCGGGTGTATGATAGGTTCTCGCATGCCGGCCACTTAACGAGGAGACTCACATGGACAACAGATTGTTCTCCGAGCGCGGATACGAAAACCGCCCCTGCTACAATTACTACCAGTTCTCGCCGCAGTTCCGCGGGGAGTTCGCCGGACTGCTCAACGAGACCGCCTCAGCCGCGATAATGGGGGCCTTGCTGCATTTCGTCGAAACGAGCAGGGGCGTGAAGTACGCAAAGATCGACGATCTGTCCCCCGCCTCGGTGTACCAGTTCATCAACACCGCGCCCGCGGTTTACTTCCTTGACCTTGTTGAAAGGTTCATCCATCTCTATCGAGACTCGTGGCCGCCCGCGGAGAGGGCTGAGCGCACGAAGGAACTTGTGGACGCGGTGAACCACGTTTTCGACGAATACAACATCGGCTGGGTGGTCGTGGGGCGGGTCGTGGCGCGGCGCGATTCCATATATTTCGACGCGAAGGTCGTGCGCAAGGCGTACCGCCTGCTTTTTGCGGCGGGGTTTGAGACGGCGCTTGCGGCGTTTGAAGGCGCGCTTGACGCGCTGAACGCGGAGCCGCCCGACCCGCAGGGCGCGGTATCGCGGGCGGAGGCCGCGCTCACGCTTACTCTGAAGGAACTCCTGCACAGGTACAAGGATTCCGGGCTGTGGGACGGCATGACCGCGCGGGAGGCTGTTGACAGGGCGGCGGCTCTGCCGAATTTCCCGCGCGAGGCGATTGACGCGGGGCGGCCGGTGCTCTCGCTCATCAGCGGCACGATTCAGATGGTCCGCAACATGCCCGGCGTGGAAAGGGTGAAAGAGGGCGACTTTGCGCCGCAGCACGCCTGCGCGACGTTCGCGCTCAACGTCGTCGGCGCGTACATAATCCTTCTTCTGCAACTCAACAAGGACCTCATCGCCACCGGCGAGATGAGCGAGTGGGACATTTTTTAGAGGCCGCCTGATTGCATCGCGCCGTGATTATGTTAGAATCACGGCACAACTGTTGTTCAATGAATCTGTCTTTGAGGGAATGACAAAATCATGGGAAGCCCGAACCCGGAAAATCCGAACAGGAAGCGCCGCCCCGTCCGCCGCATGAAGCGCGCGGAAGCGCCGCAGGCCACGATATTCCACACCACCGGCGGCACGCCGATACCGGCCATCGACCCGAACAATTCGCTGCCCGTTGTGCCGCTGAGGGACCTCGTCGTGTTTCCGCATATCGTAGCGCCGCTCTTCATCGGGCGCGAGCGCTCGGTGGCCGCGGTCCAGCATGCCGCGAAGGCCGGCCAGCCCGTCGTCGTTGTCGCGCAGCGCACAAGCACCCCCGAATACCCGGAGCCGAAGGATCTTTACAGCATTGGGACGCTCGCGCGAATCATCCAGAGCCTCCGCGCGCCGGACGGCACGATGAAGATCTTCGTCGAGGCGCTCTGCCGCGTGCGCATTACGGGATTCCTCAACGAGGGCAAGTATCCGGCGGCGCTCGCCGAGAACATCAGCGAATCGGCTGAACAGACGCCGGAGACCGAGGCCATGGGCCGCCTTCTCGCGGAGCGGTTCGAGAAGTACCTTGCGCTCAACCCCGCTCTGCCGGACAAGGCGAGCAGTCTGCTCAACGACGCGCGGACGCTCGGACAGGTGACGGACATCATTTCCGCGCACCTGACCATCCGCATTGACAGACGGCAGCAAATCCTCGAAATCCTCGATCCGAATGAGCGCGCGCGGGCGCTGGTCGAAATCCTCGACACGGAAATCCAGATACTCACCATCCAGAAGAACATCGACGCGCATGTCCGCGAAAAAATCTCCAAGACGCAGAAGGACTTCTACTTGAAAGAGCAACTGCGCGCAATTGAGGAGGAACTCGGCGGCGCCGACCCGGAGCAGCAGGAACTGAAGGAACTCAAGCAGCAGATCCTCGACGCGAAGATGAGCACTGAGGCGGAGAAGGAGGCGCTGGTTGAGCACGCGAAACTCGCGCGGACGCCGTCGATCTCGCCGCAGGCCGCCGTGCACCGGAATTACATCGAGTGGCTTGTCGTCCTCCCGTGGAACAAGCGCACGGAGGACGACCTTGACATTGCGCACGCCGCGAAAGTCCTTGACGAAGACCACTACGGGCTTGAGAAGCCGAAGGAGCGCATCCTGGAATTCCTCGCGGTGCGCAAACTTACTCAGAAGATGAAAGGCCCCATCCTTTGCTTCATCGGCCCGCCGGGGACGGGGAAAACCTCGCTGGCGCGCTCGATAGCGCGCGCGATGGGGCGGAAGTTCGTGCGCCAGTCGCTCGGAGGCGTGCGCGACGAGGCGGAAATCCGCGGACACCGCCGCACGTACATCGGCGCTCTGCCCGGCCGCATAATTCAGGGGCTGAAGAAGGCGGGCACGCGGAACCCGCTGTTTCTGCTTGACGAGATTGACAAACTGGCCAGCGATTTCCGCGGCGATCCCGCGGCGGCGCTGCTTGAAGTGCTCGACCCGGAAGAAAATTATTCCTTCAGCGACCACTTCCTTGAAGTGGAGTTCGACCTCTCCGACGTGTTCTTCATCTGCACGGCGAACTTCGAGGGCGCAATCCCGCCGGTCCTGCGCGACAGGATGGAGATAATACGCCTGTCCGGCTACACCGAGATGGAGAAGACCGAGATCGCCCGCCGCCACCTTATCCCCAAGCAGATAAAGCGCCACGGGCTTGACGACTACAAAATCGACATCGACAAGAGCGGCATGGACGTGCTGATTCACCAGTACACGCGCGAGGCGGGCGTCCGCAACATGGAGAAGGAGATAACGTCGCTGCTGCGAAAAATCGCGAAGGAAGTCGTCGAGGCCGCCGCGAAAAAGCCCGCCGGGGCGAAGTCGCGCAAGACGTTCGTAATCAGCGAGAAGAACATGGAAAAATATCTCGGCGTGCCGCAGTTCCGCGAGCCGGCGATAGAATCGGACCGCGGCGTCGGCATCGCCACCGGGCTTGCGTGGACGGAGGCGGGCGGCACGATACTCTCCATCGAGGCCACGCGCATGCCCGGCAAGGGGCAACTGACCCTCACGGGAAAACTGGGCGACGTGATGCAGGAGAGCGCGCGGGCGGCGCTCTCTTACGCGCGGGCGCACGCGGCGCGATTCGGCATCGACAAGGCTTTCTATGAGACGACGGACATCCACGTTCACGTGCCCGAAGGCGCAATCCCCAAGGACGGGCCGAGCGCGGGAATCCCGATCGCCGTCGCGCTCATCAGCGCGCTCACCGGAGAGCTGATTCGCCGCGACGTCGCCATGACGGGCGAAATCACTCTGCGCGGGCGCGTCCTGCCGATTGGCGGCGTAAAGGAGAAGGTGCTCGCCGCGCACCGCGAGGGCATCCGCACCATCATACTTCCGAAGGACAATCGCAAGGACCTGAAGGAGATTCCGACGGAGGTGCTGGACGCGATGCGGTTCATCTTCGTCGAGGAGATAGACGAGGTCTTCCCGAAGTTGTTTTTGCGCAAGCGGCGCATCTCGCCGATGGCGCTTGACGGCGATACGCTGACGCCCCCGCCCACCGCGCATTGAGGAAGGGGGTTACTTTTTTCTTTTCGGTCTGTTGCGCCACCGTAGATATTCGGCGAGATTCTTATACGGTCTCTTTGAATCTATACTGCGTGCCATATCGCCCGTCAGGTAGTTCATCCAGTAATCGTCGAACATTTCCCTTCCCAGCGCCGCAAATGGTCCTTTGCCATTAAGAAGCGCATCTACGTCTGTTACTGAGCCAATATTCTTGGTGTTGCCACTGCCCGGCCGGTCGCCGGCGATTCGCCATTTCTCCTGAAGCAAGAAAGTGAAGTCTTTTGCGACGGATGCAATATTGATCAGATCATCCAGTTTGTACATCCGCTGTTCATTGTTATCTTGGTTGCTTCGACTGTATATGATACCCAATACGAAGTGGCCTCTGTAATCTTTGTAAGGGAATGTGATGTTCTTGGTTACATTTCTATTTCGAAAGTACCCTGTGAAAGCTCCGAGGGTAAAACCGTTTACCGCGTTTGAGTCTGTCCGATAAGTGCTTTTTAGATCAAGCGCGAATTTTGTGCCATCTTCTGCTATGAAGGTTATATCGGGATAGTGGTTTTGGTGCTCGCACAGGATCATTTTGTGTTTGTGCTCAGATGCGAACTGGCAAAGCAAGGGGAACAGCATCAGTTCAATGATTTTGGATATGACTTTTGTGTCTTTGGAGATGGTGTAGATGTTACGATAGATGTCGATGAAACCTTTCACCGTCCATTCGCCTGTCTCCGTGGCGAGGTGCTTTTGGAACTTTTCAAGGTAACTTCCCAGTTCACTCCTGAATTCCTCCGCCTTCATGACTTCCCCCTTGTCTATGAACCGATAATCAAGATCTCTTTGGAATCACCGTTCTTGGATAGTACGTATTTGTACGCGCCGTAGTGCTCCACTCGCATGCTAGTCTTATATTTCCGCATCAAATCGACAAGCTCGCCTTCGGATGGTGTGCCATCACTCCGATACGACACCACAAGGATGCTGTCCTTGAAGCGGTCAAACAACCTGTCAAAAGCCGTGTATATCCTCCTTTTATCGCACCATTCCGATTCCACAGTCAGTAGGCGGCGATGCTTGGATGAGTAATCGATTTGCTCTCCCCACTTATCATATATCGTGATACCTTCCAAAAAGTGATAAAACTGCTGATAGTCGACACCCACGCTGCGCCGGGAAATATATGGGGTGTCTATATAGACCAAGTCGTATTCTCCTTCGACTTTCACGGCGTCCAGACATGTAGCATGGTTCTGTAATCCATTGTCAAAGACGGCCTTGTTCGCTTCCTCCGCGAAAACTCTGAACCACCGCTCAAAGGGCGCATCCCAGGACGCCTTGTTGCCAAAAGATCGTTTAACATTCGCTAGGCGAACATACAGGTTCTTGCGATGGAACAAGTTGTAAGGACGCTTGATTATGCAAGCCTGAAAAAGCGAGAACAGTGCCAGCGCGCGCTTATACTTGTTCTTAAGATCGCGGATATTGGTAATTGTCTGGTCAAGCCAGATGTTCTCCTCTTCAGTGAAATAAATATTCCGAAAAGTCTCTTGTATAAAGTCCGGATAGATGGTGTCGTGGTGACGTTGCAAGAGATGATCAATATCCGCGCTTGTCAAACGTGCGCGCGAGTTCTCGATCAGCGCCAGTCCTATATAATAGTTGAAGCGTAATATGTCATTATAAGTTACTTGTTTGCCCGCGCGCTTCAGCCTGTGTGAGACTGCTCCGGTACCGCCAAACGCATCAAGACACGTCTTGAAGGGCAGCGCTTTGACTTGCTCCCCAATCCAGTTTCCTATTTTGGCCTTGCTGCCTTGATAGCGTGTGGATGGAAACTGCGCCATCAAGTATGGAAATAAATAGTCCGTCCCAACGGCCGCTTGTGGCCGAGACCGTGAAGAATATTGTCTTTTCGTCCTCACTCAGTAGCCCCATGGATAAATTAGGTCTAAGATGGAACAAGATTATGACCTAACTGCTCATTTGTGACAAGTAAAAACCACGTGAATAATGCGTAACAAAAAAAAACGCGGAGGGGTTTGCTCTTCGCGTTTTTGTTTTTGGTTTCGGGGACGGGTTATGCCTTCGCGCCTTCTTTGACGGCTTCGTGGCATTTGCAGGCGGCTTCGTGCTTTTCTTCGACGACCGGCGGCGCGGCGGCCTCGCGCTCGGCGCGCGCCTTGCGGGTCTGGCGCATGTTATAAATCACGCTCTTGGGGCAGGCCTTCACGCACAGCCCGCAGTTTTTGCACTTCGCGTAGTCGATGACGGCCAGGTTGTCGATTACGTGGATGGCGTCAACCGGGCAGGCCTTCTCGCACGCCTTGCACGCGATGCAGCCGACCGGGCATATCTTGTTGACGACCTTGCCGGGGTCGTGCGACTGGCAGCCTACCACGACGGTCTTCTTCTCGCTCAAAAGCATGAACAGGTCCTTCGGGCAGGCCTTCACGCACGAGCCGCAGGAAGTGCAGCGTTCCTCGATGATGAATGGGAGGTTGTCCCGCATGACGATTGCGTTGAAGGGGCAGGCGCGCTCGCACGTGCCCATCCCGAGGCAGCCATACTCGCAGGCCCTGTCGCCCGTCTGGAGGAGCGCCGCGGCGCGGCAGTCGTCCACGCCGGCGTAGTCGAATTTCCGCGTTACCTCGTTGCCGCCCTTGCACAGCAGGACGGAGTAGCGTTTTTCGCGTTCGACGACTTCCTTGCCCATGATGCGGGCGACCATCGCCGCGACTTTTGAGCCGCCGGGCGCGCAGAGGTTGAGAGCAACTTCGCCCCGGCTTATCGCCTCGGCGTAGCCGCCGCAGCCGGGCATGCCGCAGCCGCCGCAGTTTGCCCCGGGCAGGACGGCGGTGATTTCCGTGATGCGGGGGTCCTGTTCGACGTGGAGTTTCTTCGCCGCGTATGCAAGCAATGCCCCCAGCATCGCGCTGAGCACCATGATGGTAATGACGGCGCTGATGATGATTCCGGGCGCGGTATTGGTGAAGAATTCAAGGCCGCCGGCCGCCATTAGATACGGGAAATACATTTTTTTGACCTCATCAATCTGAACAAAACTGCGCCCAGGAAACAACATTATAACATGAATTGGCGCGGAATGCCAGCGACCGGGCCGGCGCGCAGCGAGGGGGTTTCCGCTTAGCCGAAATTGGCCTTCAGGCCGCCCATCATCCCCGCGAATCCGAAGAACGCCAGTGCCATGAGCGAGGCGGAGATGAACACGATGGGCACCCCCTGGAAGGGCTTCGGCACTTTTACGACGGCCAGGCGCTCGCGCACGCCGCTCATCAGCAGCATCACCAGCAAAAAGCCCATTCCCGCGACAAACCCGCTGACGGTGGCCCACAGCAGTCCTTCCGGGAAGGACTTGGTGAACCAGTCGCCGCCCGCCTTCACCTGCGCGATGTTATTGAGCGGGACGGCAAGCACGATGCAGTTCGTGGTTATCAAAGGCAGATAGATGCCGAGCGTATCATAGAGCGGCTTGCTGGTTTTGCGAATGACCATCTCGACCAGTTGCACCAGCGCGGCAATGATAAGGATGAACGTGCCGATGGTCAGGACTTCGCCCAGTCCGTTGGCGCGGATGAATTCCTGCGCGGCGGGCATGCCGAGCGTGCCGGTGAGACTGTAAAAGACGTTCTGCGGGCCGGGCTGGATGAAGTACGTGTAGAGCGGGAAAGTCACGAACGAGTCCATTGTCAGCACGAACGTGACGGCCATCCCCATGCTTACCGCGGGATGGGTTTTCTTGCTGACGCCGATGAACGGGCACAGCCCGATGAACCGCGCCAGCACGTAGTTGTTTACGAATACAAGCCCGATTATGAGGGATAGAAATTCCATATTTTTCTTCTCGAAAATAAAAGCCGAATGCCGGGTTTACTAAGTGGTTGCCGGGGCGGCCTTCTTCTCCGGGCCGACCTCCCACGGAACCGTTGCGGCGAGCAGCGCTTCGGCGATCTTTCTCTCCTTGCGCATCTTGCGCCACTTGAAAAACGCGAACAGCGAGCCGAGCGTCATGAATGCGCCCGGGCCGATTGCTATGACCGCCGGCGTCTTGATGAGCGCGTTTATGTCGGTCGAACTTATGGCGGTCGTAATCGGGATCTCCCAGAAGGAGCCGTTGCCCAGGAACTCGCGTATGGCCGAGATGAGAACAAGGGCCATCGTGTACCCCGCGCCGATGCCAAGTCCGTCGGCGATGCTGTTAATCAGGTTGTTCTTCGCGGCGTAGACCTCCGCGCGCGCCAGCGGCACGCAGTTGACCACGATAAGCGGGATGAATATGCCCAGCGCCTGCACGATCTTCTGCGGCGCGTAGGCGTTCATCAGCAGCTCAACAATCATGACGAAACTGGCGATGACGATGATGAAGCAGGGTATGCGCACGCCGTTGGGGATGTAGTATCTTATCAGCGAGATCATCGCGTTGGAGCACACGATGACGAACGTCGTGGCGAGCGCCATGAAGAAGCCGTTCTTCACGCTTGTCGTGGTGGCCAGCGAAGCGCACAGCCCCAGCACAAGCACAAAGAGCGCGTTCTCCTTGAACAGGCCGTTTCTGAATTGCCTCAAGAATTCCATGTCGTTCTTCCCGCCAAAACACTTTTCCCGAAACTTGAAAGCGGGGTATTATAGCACCGCGCCCCTCCTTGTCAAGTTTCGGGTTTGAAAAATTCCGCGCCCCGCGTCGGCACGCCGTTGATTCAGCGCAGGCGAGATGGTAAATTGGCGCTTTTGGAGAAACACGCATCTATTGTAACTCCCAATATAAGGAACCCATGAAAAAACTTTTACCCGTATCGCTGCTTGTCTTCATTGTCGCCGCATTCATCGTTTATGCCGTTGCCGCCGAGGCCGCCGAACAAGCCGCCGACCAGCCCGCAGCGCAGGCGTCCCCCTTCACCGTGAAAGAAACCTCCCTCGGAAAACTGGACAAGGGGAGGAGCCGCGCTGTCGGCGCCGTCAGTCCCGATTCGCGGCACTTTGCCTATGTGGCGCTCGTGGACGAAAAGATGCGCGTCATCGGCGACGGTATCCCCGGGAAGCAGTATGACGTCATCGAAGAAGACTCTCTCCTCTACAGCCCCGATTCGAGACACCTGGCCTACACCGCCAAAATCGGCGACAAGTGGACCGTCGTCGTTGACGGCAAGGAAGGGGGAAAACAATACGCCAAAATCATGTCCCTCGTCTTCAGTCCCGATTCCGCCCGCGTGGCTTACATAGGCAAGACCGGCAAGAAAGGCTTCGTCGTCGTCGTTGACGGGACGGAGGGCAAGCCGTACGAGGGCATAAGCGACCTGACTTTCAGTCCGGACTCCAAACGCGTTGCCTATAAAGCCAGCCTGAACGCCATAACCGACGGCGCCTACGACGCCAAATGGTTCGTCGTCCTCGACGGCGTGGAGCAAAGCAAGTGGCTCGCGTTGCCCGGCCCGGTGCTTTTTAGTCCCGACTCAGCCCGCGTCGCATTTGTCGGCCGGGCCGTGGCCGCAAATTTCAGATTTTGCGCCATTCTCGACGACGTCGCGGGGAAATTATACGGAGCCGTCACTGACCTTGCTTTCAGTCCTGATTCGAAACGCTTCGCCTACGCCGCCGAACTCCCGCAAGCCCCCGGGCAAGTTGCCACGCTCTGGGTCATGGTGGTTGACGGCAAGGAAGGACAAGCCATGCATGCCGTCTTCGGCGCGATCTTCAGTCCCGACTCCAATCGTGTGGCCTACGTTACCTCTTGGGGAGCCTCGTCGTCGGTTGTTGTTGACGATGATGGCGGCGGCTCCATGGGCGATGTGGTGCGATCGAGCCTGACTTTCAGCCCCGATTCAAAACACTTCGCATACGTCGCCAGGGTAATGGGCAAATCCGTAATCGCCGCAGACAAACAGAAGTCCAAGGAATACGACGACACGCAGGAAACGCTCGTCTATAGCCTGGACTCGGCCCACCTCGCCTACGCCGCCAAGGTAGGCGACAAGTGGACCATCGTCGTTGACGGCGCGGCGACGGAACAATGCGATGAAGTCAACGCGAAACTGCTTGCCTACGGCCCCGATTCAAAGCACCTCGCCTTTGAGGCCGCATCCGAAGGAAAACGGTTCACGGTTGTGGACGGCAAGAAAGCCGTCGAACACGACGGGGCCGTCAGAGGCAGCCGCATCGTATTCGATTCGCCGACGAAACTTCACACCCTCGTCCAGCGGAACGACGAGGTCCTTGTCGTTGACATCGAGATAAACCAGTGACGAGCACGCAGTCGATGGGGTCCGACGCTGGGGAGGAGCCCCTGACATTCCTCACGATTCTTATAGATAAAAGGTCGGGGACGACGGGAAGGGTCTGACCCCCGCGCCTGAATCTGCGAAATGCTCCATAGGCGCACAAGTCTGTGGATTTATTTCTTTGCGGAGATAACCTGCGCGCGGATTTCGCTGACGAGGTCCTTGGGGATCAGTTTTACGGCGATGAAAATCAGCGCGGGCACGATGATGACGTCGTCCAGCAGGCCGACCACCGGAATGAAATCGGGGATGATGTCGAACGGCATCAGTAGATACCCTACCGCAAGGGCGAGGAACGCCTTCGCCAGGAACGGCGTGCGCCTGTCCTTGAGCAGCAGTTGATAAACTTTGATTTCGCGCCTGATGCCTTGAGCGCGCGCCTTCAACTTCTCAAGCATGAAACCCTCGAATCGCGCCATGCCGGTACGCAAAGCGCGAATTCTATCAGTTCACCCCGCCCCCTTCAACGCACATTAAGAACGTCGTCTAAAGGGGCAGGCCTCGTTATGTGACGTTTTTGTTTTGTGCTTGCGGCGGCGAACCTTAACCCTTGACCGCGATATGACATGGTGGTATTCTACGCGGGAAAATCTGGATTTGGGGCGGCCCCGCGCTTTCTGGAGTTTCGTGCGAACGGAGGGAGTGGATGGCAGTTGACCTTGAGAGACGAGAGCCCTGGATGATACGTGTTACAGGGCAACTGTCCGAGCAAACCGGTCAGGAACTGCTCTCTATGGTGAATATTGTGGCGCAGGCCGGGCGCAAGGAGGTGGAGATAGAGATGTCCGGCGTTGACAGCGCCGACAGCGCCGGCGCGGCGTTCCTCGCGCGGGCGCGGGAAGAGGCGGGGCGGGCGGGCATTGCCGTGAACGTCCGCGGCGCGCGCGGCGTCGCGGCGGAATTCATACATCTCTTCGAGAAATCCCTCCGGCAGTCGCGTGTCCGGCCTCCTCGCAAGGGAGGCTTTTTTGAAGGCGTCGGCGGGTGGTTCTTCGGCGTCGTCCTCGAGGCGAAATCCCTGTTCAACCTCCTTGTCGATTCCATCTACTGGACCTTCGTTGCGCCGTTCGAGCGGCGCGGCGTGCGGTGGGGGGCGGTCTGGGACGAGATGCACGAGATGGGGGTGCGCGCCGTTCTCATCGTTTACGTGGTAAACCTTTTGCTCGGCTTCACGATGTCGCTGCTCGCCGCGAACCAGTTGAGCCAGTTCGGCGCGAGCATTTTCGTGGCGGACCTTATCGCAATCGGCTTCACGCGCGAATTGGCGGCGTTGATGACGGCGATAGTCGTCTCCGCGCGTTCCGGCTCCGCGATCACCGCGGAACTCGCCACGATGACGGTGCAGGAGGAAGTGGACGCGCTCAAGTCGATGGGCTTCAACACGGCGCAGTTCCTCATCACGCCCAAGATAATCGCCATGGTAATCTGCATGCCCGCGCTCACGATAATCGCGATGTTCGCGGGGATAGAGGCGGGGTTTCTTCTGGGCGTGTTTTCGCTCGGCATAAGCCCGGCGGCGTGGATAAGCCGCACGATTATCGGGCTGCACGCGAACAACATTTTCCTGGGACTGGGCAAGTCCGTCTGCTACGCGGTGGTCATCGTGGTCGTCGGCTGTCACAACGGGCTTAGGGTCACGGGCGGGGCGCGCGGCGTGGGCGTGGCGACGACGCGCTCAGTGGTCATGGACGTGTTCTTCATCATCGTCGTGGCGGCGATATTCTCAATCATCACGGGTTGATTCATGGCGCGAAGCGTACCGATACTCGAAGTGAAAGACCTTGTGGCGCGTTACGGCGACATGGAGGTGCTTCGCGGCGTCTCCTTTGAAGCGGACGAGGGCGAAATTCTCGCCGTAGTCGGCGGGAGCGGCTGCGGCAAGACTACGCTGCTCAAGTACATTATCGGGCTTATGCGCCCGACGTCGGGATCGGTGAAATTCTGGGGCCGCGACATCGCGGAGATGAACGAGGACGAACTTTCCGCGCTGCAGGCACGCATCGGCGTATCGTTCCAGTCCGGCGGGCTTTTCAACTCGATGACGCTGTACGACAACATCGCGCTGCCGCTGCGGGAGAGGCGCGACCTGTCCGAGGAAATCATTGATACGATCGTGCGGGCGAAACTGGCGCTGGTGGGCCTTGATCACGCGATGTACCAGTTGCCCTCCGAGTTGAGCGGCGGCATGAGGAAGCGCGCGGGCTTCGCGCGGGCGCTGGCGCTGGACCCGGAGATCGTTTTCTTCGACGAGCCCGGCGCGGGGCTTGACCCGATAACGGCGGCGGGGTTGGACGAGTTGATTTTACGCCTGCGCAGGACGCTGGGGATTACGATGGTGGTGATAACGCACGAACTCGATTCGATAAAAAAAGTCGCCGACCGCGTGCTCATGCTTGACAGGGGGAACGTCGCGTTTCTCGGCCTGCTTGACGACGCGCTCAAAAGCGCGGAGCCGCGGGTGAGGCAGTTTTTCTCGCGTCTGCCGGATGAGACGATAACCGTGAGATAGAATGCGCGATTGAAGCGCGGCATTCGTTTATTGGGAGCGAACACATGGCAACCGTTGCGCAGAAAGTAAAAGTCGGGGTCTTCCTTGTCGTGTGCGGCGTCATCCTCGCGGTGGGGCTTGTTGCGATCCCCGGCCTCCGCCGGGCGGAGACGAGGACCTACTACGTTGACTTTGGTGAGCCCGTCAGCGGCCTCAGCCCCGGCAGCGCCGTGCAGTATCTCGGCGTGGAGGTGGGCAAGGTGGACGACATGGTGGTCGCGGAGGACCACGTCCGCGTCAGGATTTCCGTCCGGCAGGACATGGGCGTGCACCTGCTGAAAGGAGCAAAGGCCACGCTTGCGATGCAGGGGATAAGCGGCATCGTCTTCGTCCAGTTGAAGCCCGGCGAAGATAAACATGCCCCCGAATTGCCCGAAGGCGCCACCATCCTTGCCGAGACTTCCCTGCTCGAAGACATCGGCCAGAGCGTTACGTCGATACTGAAGGATTTCAAGGACACTCTGCCAAAACTCAACGGGGTGCTTGCGGACCTCGAGAGCGGGAACCTGAAGGGGGAACTCGGTCAGACCGTCGCCGCCATGAAGACACTGCTTGTGTCGGCCAACAAGCGGATGGACGACCTCGGCACGACGCTGGAGGCCATAAACTCCGTCGCGAACAGCGCCAACACGAAGGTGGAGCAGATAGACACCGCGCAAATAAGCGCGGACATCCATAACGCGCTGGCGAGCATAAAGGACCTCTCGGACAAGTTGAACCAGACCGCGGAGGCGCTGAACAAGGCCGTGCCCTCCGCCCAGCGTGATCTTGCGCTCACTCAGCAGGAGATGGAAGCGACCATGCAGGAAATGCGGCGGACGCTGGAGGCGCTGGAGCAACTGGCGAAATCGCTCGAGGAAGACCCCTCCGCGCTCTTCCACGGCAAGAGCAAGAGAGAGCAATAACGCAAGGCCATCGGCGCGGTCGAAAAATAGGGTCAGACCCCATTTTTTATGAGGGAACCACGATGAAACGAACAATACTTTTACTGCTCGGCGTTCTCGTTTTAGCGGGATGCATTACGCAGAACCCGTACATCCCCGTCCGGCGCTACCAGATTGACGAGTCGCCGCTCATCACCGCCCCGCGCGAAAAGGCCATCGACGCCTCAATCGCCGTTCTCGATTTGCGCTCCCGCCCGCGCTACGAGCAGAGGATGCTCCGCCGCGACACCTCCGGCGAAATCACGTACAAGGAGTATGACCGCTGGGTCGAGCAGCCGGCGGAGATGGCGGGCAGCCTCATGATGCGCGCGCTCACGGAGTCCGGCGCGTTCAGAAATGTCGGTCCGGCGCGCTCATCCCGCTCCTCGCAGTACGTCGTTGACGGTGACATCATTTCCTTTGACCAGGTTACCAGCGGCAAGGAGAACCACGCGGAATTCGCCGCGCGGCTTGAACTGCGCCGCGTGGACGACGGCCGCATCCTCTGGTCGGAGACGTTTGAAAAATCCGTTCCGATGGCCGCCGACACCGGCGCGGCGCTGGCCGACGCCATGAGCAAGGCCGCGCGGGAGGCGATAACGGACGCGGCGGGGAAAATCGCCGCTGCGGCAGAGCAGGATTTCAATACGAAGGTTTCACAAGATAAGCGGGGATGACCATGGACGAGAACCCAACGCAGGAACTCCGGCAGGTTTCGGAAGAGATGATGAACATCGGCCCGTTTCGCAAGGGGCGGCTCAGGCGGCGGTTGATGCTGGGGCATATCATCGTGTTTTTTGCCGCGGTCGCGTTCACGATGATCGCGCTGGGGATTGGACTGGGCCTGAAAACGCGGCACGAAACGGCAAAACAACTGACGGCCTACGCGGAAATCGTGGCGGAAAACATCCGCTCGGAAGGCCACCGCGCCCTCGCCGAGAAAATCAAGGAGATCAGGACGTCCGAGGGTAAATCCGAGGCTGAAAAGCAGAAGGAAATCGAGGAACTCAAGAAGTCTCCGGCCTATCAAGTCATTCGCGAAAAATTCCAGACAGTGAAGAACTCCGCGGAACGCATCGCGCACATTCACACGATAGTCAAGGTTGACAAGGGTCTTGCGGCGATTGTGGCGAGCGACGACCCGGACGAGGTGGGCCTGATTTTCCATTACGCCGCACCGGAACTTGAGGAGATGCGCAACGGCTTCAACGCGCCCGCCGCCGGGCTGGAAAAAATCGGCGGCAGGAGGATCGCGAAGATCGCCGGCTACGCGCCAATCGAGGAGGGCGAGACGCTTGTGGCCGTTTCCCGCCACGACGAATTGCTGTGGGACACCATCAAGGAGATAGGCTGGATATGGCTTCTGCCGCTGGCGGCGGGGCTGGCGCTCTCCGCGTTCATGGCCTGGCGCGAGGCGCATGTGATAATAGGCCCTCTGCACAGGACGGCGAAGATTATCCAGCAGTTCTCACTGGGCGACATGTCCGAGCGGCTCTCCCCGAACGACGCAAAAGTCACGCGCGTTCTTCGCAGGAGCGTGGTGGACCTTGGCACGAGCCTCGACCGGCGCAAGCGCATCAGCGCGTATTACGGCCGCACGCTCACGCCGGAAATGATGGATAAGATAATGGAGGCCGGCGAAGAAAAACTCACGCAGATAGGCCGCCGCACGGTTTCGCTGCTGCGCGTTGACATCCTCTCCGATTTTTCGCCCGACGACAAGAAGGAAGCGGGCAAATTCTTCGAGGTCGCCAACGCCGCCGCGCGGACGGCGATCCTGGCGATACTCGGCAACGATGGCTCCGTTGAAGACCTCGACAGCCGCATGATTCTTGGCGTGTTCGGCTCGCCTCTGCCGATGGAGAACCACTTGCAGGCCGCGCTCACGGCAGCCGAAGACATCCGGCGGGACCTTGCGAACGTAACCGCCCGCCGCAAGCGCGAGGGACTGCCGCCCTTCGATCTGCGCCTCTGGATGCACACCGGCGAGGCGGCGCTGGGGCTGATAGGCGTGCCGGACCGCGGCGAGTACCGCACGGTGGGGGAGCCGGTGGACACGATCCTTTCGCTCAAAGTTCCGGGAGAGGGGAAAGGCGCAAAGATCATTATCACCGAGGCCGTCGCGAAGGCCGCCGGGCCGCGCCTGAAGACGAACACCCTTGGCTGTTTCCGCGCGCCGAAGGGTGAGATCGAGTTGCTTCAACTGATGTGAAATGCGGAATTGGTGAATATGGCGGTTTCAAGACCGATAGTCATTGGCCATCGCGGCGCGGCGGGCTACGCGCCGGAAAACACGCTCGTCTCTTTCCGCAAGGGGTTTGAACTCGGCTCGGAGTTCGTCGAGTGCGATTTTCATATTTCCGCCGCCGGCGCGCCGGTCATCATCCACGACGAGACGCTTGAGCGCACGACGGACGGCAAGGGCGGCGTCCGCGAGAAGACCGTCGCGGAGTTAAGGAAACTGGACGCGGGGGCGTGGTTCGGGCCGAAATTCAAGGGCGAGAAGATTCCGCTCCTGCGCGAATTGTTTGAGACGGCGGTCGGCAAAGGCGGGATCGTTGTCGAGGCGAAGACGCCGAGTTCCGGCCTTCCCGACGCGCCGGAGATTCTCGCTGCGCTCGTCAGGGAATTCAGCAAAATCCCGGTCATCGTTGTTTCCGTTGACGGGTTTTTCCTCCGGCAGTTCAAACTGCTTTGTCCCAATGTTGAGACGGGGTTCCTGAGCAATCTGCTGGAAGGCCCGGCTGCGGCGATTAAGGCGGCGCTGAAGGCGTCGTGCAAAATACTCTCGATCAATTACAAGAAATGGGACGAGCGCCTTCCGCCGCTCGCGAAGGAGGCGCGGCTGAAACTTGCCGTCTGGACGGTCAACTCGTCGAAGGACATCAGGGAATTCCTGGCGAAGGACGTTGCGAGCATCACGAGCGATTTTCCCGACCGCGTCCTGAAAGAAATCGCCGCGCGCGGGAAGTGAACTGTTGCAACGATGAACCGCACGTGCTGGTATGTGCATGTTGAAACATCGCCAATCCGCCTCTTATATCAAATCTGAAAATCTTCCGGCTATCCTCTAATCCTTTAATAATGTTAAGACCCAAGATATTTTGGAAGTAGCCCTTATGTTAAAAGTCGGGTCTGCCTACAAAGTTGCATGCCTGCCTACTTTGTAGGCTATCGGGTGCCTTTTGCGGGAGGGGTCGGCATGGTGTAAGGGCATATGCGATTTAGTGTTATCGTTTGGTCTCCGGCGCATTTCCCTCGGCATAGTATTTGCCAAATGATAAGACGCGGTATCCTTATGCACTTACGGCGCGGTTTGCCGCAAAAGTGCTTTGCCGAACACGTTTTTCCTGCGGCAGTGCGAGTGTATGCGGAAGATTCCCGCTCGCGAAAATGCTCATGCGGGAGGCTATAATGACCCATCATGAAAGAGGCATATCAATAGGCTCCGCAGTACTTGGAGCGTTGCTCTCTGCGGTGGTGTATCTTGCGTTAGGCTACTTTGTTGCGGGGCCAAGCCAGATACCTGTCGTTGCAGCCGAGGAGCAGCAGCCGGCACCAGCACCAGCGCCTGAACCGGCACCGGCTCCTGCTCCCGCGCCGGCACCAGCGCCTGAACCGGCACCGGCTCCTGCTCCCGCACCTGAACCTGCTCCCGCTCCTGCGCCAGCACCAGCACCTGAACCGATACCGGCTCCTGCTCCCGCTCCTGCGCCCGCGCCTGAACCTGCTCCTGCTCCCGCGCCAGCACCTGAACCGGCTCCCGCTCCCGCGCCAGCGCCAGCGCCCGAACCGGCACCGGCTCCCGCGCCCGCTCCACAGGTGCCGCTGCGCGGAGGCGGAGATTTGCACGAGCAAAGCCTTCTGGAAGAAAAGGACACGTTCAATAACGACACGAACATCGAGTATCTGCTCTCGGGCGAACTGAGCGGACTTTTGAACAACATTGACGCCACGGAAAAGAAAGGCGATTGGCCCGGCGCGTTTGAATACTACCAGCGCGTTTTCGACTCGGCCAAGGACGAGATTTACCAGATGCCCGACAGGCCGCATACCTTCATAGGATTGCGCCGTTACTGTCTTGAGCGACTCAACGCCCTGGGCGAGGAGCAAAAGGCCAGTTATCGCGCGATATTCGATGGCGATGCAATGCCTATGCTCCGGAGGGCGGTGGAAGAAGGCGACAGGAACCTGCTTGTGGAAGTAGTAAGGCGGTACATGCTCACTTCCGCCGGGCCGGAGGCGCTGCGTATCCTGGGGTGGCAGGCCTTTGAGACGGCCTCGTACGGCGACGCCATCTACTACTGGCGGAACATTCTCAAATACCATCCGGCAAAGGTTGATGCTTCGATCCTCGCGGGCCTTGCCGCGGCCTATGCGGCCCTTGGCGAGGCTGAAGGGCTTAACGAAATAGCCGAGATTGCCAAGACACAACACGCCGGCGAAAAAGCGATGATCCAGGGCAAGGAAGTGGTCCTTGCCGTGTTTATAGCGGAAAAGATTGCGGCGCTCGGCCAGAATGCGCCGCAGCCGGCCCAGTGGGACATTCCCGGCGGGTTCGAATCGCAGGTGCGCATAGTTAACAGCCTTCCCGCGGGGGCGAGAAAGGCGTGGAGTATCGAGTTCCCCGAAGGCGCTGTTGAGTCGATCCGCTACGTCGCGATTGACGACGACGTTCTGTATTGCAACGACGGCACGGATGTGTACGCGATGTCGTTGTGGAACGGGCGCGTGCTGTGGCGGTGCCAGCCGCGGAAGACCGCGCTGGATCTCAGACAGGGCGGAAAGGTTGCCGCCGGTTGGGGGGTGATCAAGCCCATGCTGGAAGTCGAAAACGGCACGCCGACCGGAGTGACGGTAGGCAAGGATTTGATTTACACCGCCGTTTACGGCAGGCTGCTGGCGATACGGCGCGATAACGGCCGTCTGGCGTGGTATTCGGAGATTGTGGATCAGGACATGCCGCAAGGCATGTTCCCCAGCCTCGTTTACAGCGCCGTTGCGCCGCTGCTCAAGAATGACCGCGTTTACAGCATCGAGGTCAGAAGAAGCGAGGGTGAACAGACGTTCATCCTTTACTGCCGCGACGCCATGACAGGCGCGATAAAATGGCGCAGGGAACTCGGCGGGGAAATAATGACCATGCCGAACGGCGTCGCGGCGAACCAGGGCATCAGGGACAATCTCCTGGTGTTCACGATGCCGTCGCTCGTGTGCGAGTCCGAAGGCGTGCTGTACATCTCCACATCGGGCGGGGCGGTGGCGGCGATAGACCGGCTAAGCGGCGACCTGCTGTGGAACACGCTGTACCATCGCGGGCCGGACGCGGATCAGGCGCCTTTCCTGGTGGACGGGTGGGAGTACTGCCCGCCGGTCGTCGCCGGGGGGAAGTTTGTCGTAGCGCCGGAGGACAGCGAATATCTTTATGTCTTTGACACGAAGACCGGCAAGCCCTTGTGGTTCAGGCCGAGAAGGTCCCAGCAGGGCGACTTCCGCTACATTGCGGCGGTTGACCCGCGGAGGGGCCTGATATTCCTGGCGGGCGACAATGTTGCGGCTTACGACCTGAACGAGGGCCGCACGAAGGCGGAGGCCGCGCCGCTGCCGGGCAGGGCCATCGCTCCGGGCCTCATTGCGAAGAACATGCTTTATATTCCCACCACGGATGGAATCGCCGCGGTGGATATGGACGCTTCGGTCGCAAGCGGCGTCGTGAAAGTGAAACTTCTGGGGGCGTGGAAGGATATCCTGGACGCCAACGAACTGAAAGCGGAGACGGCCAAGGAGAAAGAAAAGGTGGCGGGTCTTAAGCCCGAAGAGCAGCAAATGTGGAACGACGCCGCTATAGAGAAGTTGGTTTTAAGCAAAACCGCGGGCGGCGTGGCCGTGGCGGACAACGTTCTGGTTTTGAGCAACGGCGTCAGGATTACGGTGGCTTATGACCTGCGGGGGAGACTGGGCGCGCTGGACGCCGTGATAAACGCCCCGCAGGGCGACCCGGACGGGAAGGCGACGTATGAGAGGGGCCTGCTGGACGATGTTTCGGGCAGCACCGAGAAGGCCACGAGCGATCTCACCGACGCGTTGCCGAAACTGCGCGCGAGGGCGGCCGCGGAGGGCTTCGATGAGAACCGCTACGTGCATTTCAGCGGCTCGGCCCCGGCCAGCGGGGACATTGGCTATGTTCGCTACAAGGGCAGCCCTCCCACCACGCTTAACGGGTTCAGCCTGCTCGTCATCCGCGCGCGGCAGATGATCAACCGGATGTCCTTCGAGAAGGCGATGCGGGAGTTGGGCCAGAACCCGGGCGACATCAAGTTCAAGGACCTTTTTACTGGCCAGGCCGACCAGGAGAAGGTGAGGAGGCTTCTGGTTACGGCAAGGGACAACGCGATAGACGCGAAGTCGTACGTTGACTGCCAGTTGGCGCTCTTCGTGTGCGCGCAGAAGGCGCAGAACTGGCAGGAGTGCGTTGACCTGCTGATGCAGATGATGCACGACTGGGGCGAGGCGAGTTACGATTTCTCGCGCTATGACCCGCAGGTTGTAACGCGGGACGTGGTGCTGTTCTGCACGGCCACGATAGGGGACATTCTGAGGGCGCACGGGGCGACCCTTTATTCGAAATATGACACGCAGGCGGCGGCGGAACTGCAGGCCGCGCAGGGCAAGAACGACCCCGACGCGCTGCTGAAAGTGGTTTCCAACTATCCCAACAGCGTCCATGCCGGCAAGGCGCTGGTGCAGGCGATGGATCTGGCCGCGGCGGCGGGGGACGGGAGCCGCGAGGCCTATCTCGCCCGCGAGTACCTGTGGCGGCTCCCTGACGGCGTTGACAGATATGTGGCAATGGCGCTCTACGCCGAAGGGCTGGCGAAACTCGGCAGAATCGAGGAGGCGCGGCTTGCCTTCAAGGAGATGACCACGCGGGCCGTCGTTGAGAACGTGTCCGAATTCACGCTGGGCGGCAACAAGACCGGCGTGTCGGATTACGTCCAGAAGCAAATCCTCGCTTTGCAGGGTCAAAGCCCCGCGTTGCCCATCGAGATACCTTTCGCGAGCGTTAAGTTCAGGCAGGCGGCGCAGATTTCGTCGGTCGATTACCTCGACGCGGCCGTTCTTGAGCCTGCCGGCATAGCGCCGCCGGGGCTGCAGAACGCGATATTCATGCTCTACCTGCCCAATACCTCGGACTACGCGGAACTGAAGTGCATGGACAGGAGCACTCTGGAGGAGATATGGAGCGCGGAGGTCAGGGGAATTCCGCGGATCGCCTGGACGGGATGCGCGCAGGTGGCGGATGCGGCGGGCGCAAACAGGGTTCGCCCGATTGTCGTGGCGTATTCCGGCAACAGCGTGGTCCTGAACTACGGAACCAGCGTCTCCGCCTTTGACCCTTATAACGGCGGATTGCGCTGGCTGAAGGAGACGCCGCTCGCCGGCGATATCGGCAGAACCTACCCCGCATCATGCATTACCGATGACATGGTGTACCTGTCGTCGGATGCGGACCTGACGGTCAGCGCCATCAATTCCCGCACCGGGCTGGTGGTGTGGCAGCAGAACATCGGCAAGGTCGGTCGGGGCAACATGGCGGCCACGCCGAGCAGGCTTCTCGTCGCGGCGGGCGATCCGCAGCCCATGGGCGGAATCAAGTACAACCTCTTCTTCTTGGACAAGCGCAACGGCCAGGTAAAGGGCATCGTGAAGGATGTCATCCTCCTAGGGATGAATGTGCTGACCGGGGAACGGAAACTCGCGGCCCCCACCCAGTGGGGGCTTGAGATAAGGCCGCTGGACGACAAGCGCGTGCTGGTGCTTTCCAGTGACCGGCTGGGGCTTTACGACCTTGAGAAGGGCGACACAATCTGGGAGAGTACGACGGTTGGGCCGTTTAACTCCACGGGATTCATGGCAGCAGTCAACCAGGAAGGGACGTACTACGGTTTGCCCTCCCCGATGAAGATGCTGGAAGTGGGCGACGGCATCTGCGCCGCGCCGTTTGACAATTACAACGGCGTGAGGATTTACAACCTTGAGGACGGAAAGGTGATAAACGAGTTCAAGCCGCCTGACGGCTGGTTCATGTGGGACTGGTTCCTTGACAAGGGACAATTGACGATGTTCGAGGCCCAGCCGATGCAGGACGCGGCGGCGAAGGGGCTGGAATTCATGCAATATGCCTATGACGCCAAGACGGCGGCGGAAGTCTGCAAGAGCGATTTCCCCACGGGGCGCTTCTCCTTCCGGCCGGTGGGGGGCAAGGACAACGTGATATTTATAAAGGAAGACCTCTCCGGCGAGATTTCCGGGCCGGCGGCGGTGATTATGTACAAGAAGGCCGACGGCAAGGTGGTCAACGCGCCGTACGTGATAAACGGGCTGGGGCATTCGCCGTCTTCGTCGATGCTCGGCAAGGGGAGGGAGTTCGTGGTGAAGGGCAGGAAAAGGGTCATGGTGCTCAGGGCCGAGGAAGAAAAAACAAACAATCCGTGACCGGCGCAAGTAAATAGGAGAATACCCGGCGGGGATGGGGACGGCCCGCTTGCGGGGCGCGGGGCGGGCGAAAATCCGCTTGAAAGCGCGAAATAATAGTGTAGGCTGGTGTGATTCTGCGGTTTTGCAACAGACGTTCCGCGCCGTTGGCGCGGGCCCAGGGAAAATAAAACGATCCATTTACTCTTATATTCAACGGAGGACATCATGGCCAGTGAAAAAGCGGCGGGTGCTCAGCCAATGAGCCAGCAGGATCTTGCCGCGGTGGAAAGGCTCAAGAGCGCCTACGCCACCATCCGCAAGGAATTGAGCAAGGTAATCGTCGGAATGGACAAAGTGGTTGAGGAGTTGCTCATCGCAATCTTCGCCCGGGGCCACTGCATCCTTGAAGGAGTGCCGGGCCTGGCGAAGACGCTGCTCATCTCCTCTCTGGCGCAGACGCTCCACCTGACGTTCAACCGAATCCAGTTTACGCCCGACCTCATGCCTTCGGACATCACCGGCACCGAAGTCATCCAGGAAGACAAGGCCACGGGCGAACGCACGTTCAAGTTCCTCAAGGGCCCCATCTTCGCCAACGTGATTCTGGCGGACGAAATCAACCGCACGCCCCCGAAGACCCAGGCGGCCATGATGGAAGCGATGCAGGAGCGCCAGGTGACCGCCGGCGGCAAGAGGTATCCGCTCGACAAGCCGTTCTTCGTGCTCGCTACCCAGAACCCCATCGAGCAGGAAGGCACCTACCCTCTGCCCGAGGCGCAACTTGACCGCTTCATGTTCAAGATTTTCGTGGACTACCCGTCCGAGAGCGAAGAGATGGACATCATGAAGATGACGACCACGATCCAGATCGCGGACCTGAGGCCCGTGCTCGGCGCGGAGGAAATCCTCGCGCTGCAGGACATCGTCCGCAAGGTCCCGATAGCCGACCACGTAATCAACTACGCCATGAAGTTCGCGCGCATGACCCGCGTGCACAAGGGCGAGGCGCCGGACTTCATCCGCGAGTGGGTCTCCTGGGGCGCAGGCCCGCGCGCGATCCAGTACCTCATCCTGGGCGGCAAGGCCCGCGCGATACTGATGGGACGCTACTATGTGAGCACCGAGGACATCCGCGCGGTCTGCCATCCCGTGATGCGCCACAGGGTGCTTACGAACTTCAGCGCCGAGGCCGAAGGCATCACCTCGGACACGATCGTGGACAAACTTATCGAAATCATCCCCGACAAACAGAGCGAGGTAATGTCTGATGGAAGACTACCAAATGTATTTAGATCCGGTGACGCTAGGTAAAATCCAGCGTCTGGATCTCAAGGCAAAACTCATAGTCGAGGGATTCATATCCGGCCAGCACAAAAGCCCGTTCCACGGGTTCAGCGTGGAGTTCGCCGAGCACCGCGAGTATTCGCCGGGCGACGACCTGAAGCACCTTGACTGGAAGGTCTTCGGGAAGACCGACCGCTTCTACATCAAGCAGTACGAGGAGGAGACGAACCTCCGCGCGCACATGCTGCTTGACACGAGCGAGTCGATGGCGTACGGCAGCGGCCCGGTGAGCAAGATGCAGTACGGCTGCTACATCGCGGCTTCGCTGGGCTACATGATCTGCAACCAGCAGGACGCGGTGGGGCTTACCCTGTTCGACCGCGAAATCCGCACGCACCTTCCCGCGCGCTCCAGCCAGGGGCACCTCCGCCAGTATCTGCACGAGTTGTCCAAGATCGTCCCTGAGCGGAAGACCGACATGTCGGGGCTTTTGCACGAGGCCGCCGAGATGATCGAGCGGCGCGGGATGGTGATCGTGATAAGCGATTTCTTCGACGACGTGGACAGGGTCATCAGCGCGCTGCAGCACTTCCGCCACAAGAGGCACGAGATAATCGTGTTTCACGTGCTCGACGCGTACGAGATGACGTTTCCTTTCCAGGAGTTGACGCTGTTCGACGGGCTGGAGGAATACCCGAAGTTGCGCGTGGACCCGAGGCCGCTGCGCAAGGAGTACCTCAACATATTCAACGAGTGGCTGGGGAAGTTCAGGCGCGGCTGTTCGCGCAACCAGATAGAGTACGTGCTGATGAACACGGACCAGCGGCTGGATGTGGCGCTTTCGGCGTACCTGGCCACGCGCACCTCGACCTCGCGCCGCGACACGAGGAGGTCTTAAAGGCCTCCTTGCGCTCGGCGGGTTGAAGGAGGCGTGTGAACGTTTTGACTGAAGGCGCTTTTTGAGCGGAAGACAAGCAATCAACCGAGGAGCGAGTCGATGAGTTTCATAACTTTGGGATTGTTCTGGGGAGGCGTGGCGGCGGTATCCTCGCCCATCCTTATCCACCTGCTCAACCGCCAGAGGTACAAGAGAATCAGGTGGGCGGCGATGGAGTTCCTGTTGCTGGCCTTCAAGCGCACCCGCCGCAGGATGCAGATAGAGCACCTCATCATACTTATCCTGCGGTGCCTCACCGTGCTGATGCTGGGCATGGCGCTGGCGCAGCCGTTGCTCGGAGGCGTCATCGTCTCCGGCAGCCGCGACGTTTACGTGCTCGTGGACGATTCCTACTCCATGGGCTATCAGAGCGGCGAGGAATCCACCTTCAACCGCGCCCAGAGCGCGCTCAAGAAGATCATCAGCGACCTCAACCCCAAGGACAACATTCGCATTGTGCTGCTGTCCGACGTGATGAAGAAGCAGATAGTGCCCGACTACAAGCCGGAGTCAAAGTTCGAGCCCAGCGGCGAGACCCTCACCCAGCACGACATAGACCGCTTCATCGGCGAGGTGGGCAACCTCAAACCCAGCGACTTCCACACCGACATGTACGCCGGGCTGGAGGAGATGTACCACATGATATTCGAGGGCGAGAACAAGGAGCAACTAACCAAGGAACTCTACATCATCACCGACTTCCAGCGCAATGCCTGGGGGCTTGCCTCGGTAAGGGCCGTGAGCGCCGGGGGCGGGGCGGAGGAGGCGGATGTGGCGGTACAGCAGGAAAAATTCCGCAAACTCTTCGACGACCTCGGCCAGACCCGCGACGGCATGGAGGCCAAGGTGATCCTCGTTGACGTGGGCGAGGAAAACAGCGACCAGAAAAAGGAAAACTTCATAATCGAGAACGTCACGGTTGACCAGAAGGAACTGGTAACCGGCTCCTACGCGAACTTCGAGGTGACGGTGCGCAACTTCGGCTTTACGGTCAAAAACGCCAGCGTGGAGTTCTACGTGGACGACGCGAAGACGTCGCTGCCGCCGAAGCCCATCAACAATATCAAGCCGAATGAGACCGGGACCGCGACGTTCCGCAAGCAGTTCAGCGACAACGACGCCGGCGCGCATTACGTGACGGCCGTCGTCAGGGACGAACTCGCCGCGGACAGCACCTACTGCCTCGGCTTCAAGGTCCGCCAGGGCGTGAAGATCCTCGTCATCGACGGCGACAGGCAGGCCGACGACATCAAGAGCGAGTCGTGGGTGCTGCGCATCGCGCTGCACCCGCAGAGCCCCGACGAAGCGCCGGCCGTCGGCGAGCAAAAACTCTACATACTGCAGCCGGTCGTGGTGGGGAACCTCCTTACCAGCAGGGACCAGGGCTACTCGAACTACGACATCGTGATGATGACCAACGTGAAGTTCACGGATTCCTCGCCCTCCGACGAGCAGATAGAGGCGCTCGACAGTTACGTGCGCAACGGCGGGAAACTTGTGATATGGCTTGGCGACAACGTGAACTCTGCGGAGTACAACACGCGCCTGTTCAAGGGCGGCAAGGGCCTTATGCCGGCGGAACTCGGCGAAATCAAGGGCGCGCGCTACAGCGACACCGCCGAGTTGAAGGACAAGACGCGGCTGTTCACCGGGGAGTTGACGCACGAGATAATGCGCCCGCTGCTGATTTCCAAGATACTCGAGCGGGAGGAAGAAAGCCCGGACTTCTCGCGGTACTTCATGATGAAGGTCCCGCCGAAGGACACCGGCATCATCGCGCGGTTTGAGGCGATCAACACGTTCTCCGACAACCTCGGCGAGAGGCTGCCGGCGATCGTCGAGAAGCGCTTCCCGAACAACGGCGGCCGCGTGATACTGCTCAACACGACCGCCGACGGCGAGTGGACCAACATGATGATCTCGCCAAAGGACGCCATCTACCTGGTGCTGGTGCACCAGATTGTGCTGCACCTGATGCGCAGCGAGCAGACGAACCTGCTGCTCGGCTCGCCCATCGAGCAGACCTACACCCTCGCCAAGCAGCCGGTCCCGGCGAATCTGCAGTACAAAATCCCCAGCGACGACAAGTTGCGGGGAGTTGCGGAGACGAAAGTGGACAAACTGAGCGATGACAGGTACGTGCTCAAGGGCACCGTCAGGGACACTTTTGCGGCCGGGCCGTACCTTATGCAATACACGGACATCGGCCAGAAGGACTACTTCGGCGTGAACGTGAACCTGGTCGAGAGCGACCTGACCCGCATCGAGCCGGACAAACTGCGCGGCGTGTACCCGGAGTTCAAGGTGCACGACGTCATCCGTCCGGGACAGGCGGTGACGGTTCTCGGCATCAACAGATCCTCCAACGTCTGGCGCATACCGTGGGCGCTGATGATCATATTCCTGGCGCTGGAAAGCGGGCTGGCGCTACTGTTCGGCAAGAGGTCTTCGGGCACGTAGCGGTTTGGCCGGGACAAAGACAACCCGCGCCGTTTAAGGCGCTATACGATAGTGATCTCATTTTTAGGAGATCGTCGAGATGCTTGCAGCGATTGACGTAAAGTGGCTTCTCAGCAACCCTGTCCTGAGATGGCTGTTCAACCTTAAGGAGGCGCGCCTGGGGGATCAGGTGACGCTCGACCTGCAGAACCCGCTGCCTCTTTGGCTGCTGGTGTTGATTATCGCCGCGGTGATGTTTTTCATCGGCCTTGTTTACTACAAGGAATCGCGCAACGCCGGCACCAAATCCAAGGTCCTCATGGCGGGAATGCGGTCGTTTGTGGCGCTGCTGGCGCTGATTATCTGGATGGAACCGGTTGTGAAGTCCGAGAACACCAACCTGTTCCGCAAGGTCATCCTTGTCATGATCGACACCACCGGCTCCATGGCCACCGACGACAGGAACTACGACGACGACACGGCCAGGTCGATAGCGGCGGGCCTGTACAACCTCAACGGCCAGGACGTGAAGAAACTCAAGCGCATTGACATCGTCAAGGACTACCTCGAGAACCCGAACGTCGCGTTCCTCAAGCGCCTTCAGGAGAAGGGGCTGGTGAAGATCGTGACGCTCGACAACGACAGCAGGATAAAGTACGACGATCCCAAGGTCTTTCTTGAACCGGGCGAGAACGAGAAGTTCGGCGCGGTCAACGCCGACGCCGTAAAGGCCATCGCGGCCAAGAGCCTCCAGACCGACCTGCCCCAGGCGGTCAGCGACATGCTTGCAAGGGCCGCTTCCGAGGCGAGCCTCGCCGGCGTGATAGTCATCAGCGACGGCCGCTCCACCGCGCTGAGCGAGGATGAGAGCAAGGCCAGCAAAACGCTGACCGCCAGGCTCCTCGAGGAGACCGTTTCCAAGGCCGGCGTGCCCATTTACTGTGTTACCCTCGGCAGCCCCAAGCCGCCGAGAAACCTCATGACCGTGAGCATCGAAGGCCCGGCGAAGATCACCAAGGACAGCACCGCTACGCTGGACGTGTATTTCCGCTCCGAGGGGTACGACTCCGGCACGGTGAACATAGTTCTGCAGAAGGAAGACCTCGACGCCACCGACCCCG